>WNGF01006743.1_pt1 | contig 14128 bp, 8 predicted proteins | sample 5400641 | NCBI WGS metagenome assembly WNGF01 (sample SAMN13153371, study PRJNA577476) | soil metagenome | isolation source: 80 cm soil or saprolite under grassland replicate 2 | place: USA:California | collected 2016-06-15
CGCCCATGTTCTTTGGTTCCTCCTGCACCCAGACGACCTGCTTCAGGTTCGGATAGCCGGCGATCAGCTCGGCCAGCTGGTCGCGCGCGAACGGGTAGAGGAGCTCCACGCGGGCGATGGCGACGGACGTCGCCGTGTCCCGCTTCTCGTGCCCGTCCATGTCGTAATAGACCTTGCCGCTGCACAGAACCAGCCGCTCGACCCGGTCTCGCCGGTCTGTGGCGCGCGGGTCGTCGAGCACGAACCGGAAGGTGTCCGAGGTCAGGTCCTCGAGCCTTGACGAGGCCGCGCCGAGCCGCAGCAGGCCCTTCGGCGTGAAGACCACCAGCGGGCGTGCTTTCTTGATCCGGGCTTGGCGCCGCAGAAGGTGGAAGTACTGCGCCGCGGTGGTTGGGTTTGCCAGCCTGATGTTTCCCTCGGCGGCGAGCTGGATGAAGCGCTCGATCCTCGCGTTGGAATGTTCGGGGCCCCCGCCCTCGTACCCGTGCGGGAGCAGCAGGGTCAGCCGGGTGGTCAGGCCCCACTTCGACTCTCCCGAGACGATGAAGCTGTCGATGATCACCTGCGCGGCGTTCGCGAAGTCCCCGAACTGGGCCTCCCAGGCGATCAGGCTCTCCGGCGACGCGGCCGAGTACCCGTACTCGAAGCCGAGGCACGCGATCTCCGAGAGGGGACTGTTGTGGAGCTCGAACGGCGCCAGCGCCCCCGAGAGGTGCTGGATCGGCACGTACTCGAGGCCGGTCTTCTCGTCGTAGTACGCGAGGTGGCGATGGGAGAACGTGCCGCGCACCGTGTCCTGCCCTGTGAGGCGAATGTGAGTCCCCTCCGTAAGCAGGGAGGCGAAAGCCAGTGCCTCCGCATGGCCGAACTCGATGCCGCCCTCCTCGAGCGCCTGGACACGTCGCTCGAGCGGCTTGCGGAGCTTGCGGTGAAGCGTGAAGCTCTCCGGGACCTTGAGCAGCTCCTCGTTCAGGGTGCGCAGCCGCTGCTCTGAGACGGCGGTATCGACCTCGGGACTCTTGGTGCGGTCGAGCTCGCCGGTGCCGAGCTGCGTAGTGCTCTCGGCCTCCAGCTCACCGGCCTCGATCTTCCCCTTCAGCTCACGGTGGATCGCCTGGAGCTCCTGGTTGCGCTGCTTGGACTCCGACTCCACGTCCTCCGGTGTGACGACGCCCTCCTTGACGAGCTGCTCCGCGTAGATCTCGGAGACGGGCGGATGGCTCTTGATTGCGGCCACCATGGTCGGCTGGGTGTAGGCCGGCTCGTCCGTCTCGTTGTGGCCGTAGCGCCGGTACCCGATGAGGTCGATGACGATGTCCCGGCTCCATCGCTCGCGGTAGGCCATCGACAGCCGGATGGCTGCGATGCACGCCTCGACGTCGTCGGCGTTGACGTGGATGATCGGGACGTTGAAGCCCTTTGCCATGTCGGAGGCGTACGGGGTGGAGCGTCCCTCCTCTGGATTGGTGGTGAAGCCCACCTGGTTGTCCGTGATGATGTGGACGGTGCCGCCCGTGGCGTAGCCGGCGAGCGACTGGATGTTGAGGGTCTCGGCGACCACCCCCTGGGCCGGGAACGCCGCGTCGCCATGTAGCAGCAGCGGTACCGCGACCTCGGGGTTGTGGTGGAGGCGCGGCCCGGTGTGCGAGGACTGCGCGGCTCGGGCTGCTCCCTCGACCACCGGGTCCACGAACTCCAGGTGGCTGGGGTTCGGGTACAGGCGGACCTTGATCTCCTCGCCGTCGCGGGTGGTGAATAGCCCCTCGGCGCCGTGGTGGTACTTCACGTCGCCGGTGCCGCCCTGGGGGATCGCCGCAACCGCCTTCACCCGCTCGAGCCCCTGCGCTCCCTCGAACTCGGCCATGATCGAGTCCACGGAGCGCCCGAGGTTGTGCGCCAGCACGTCGAGGCGCCCGCGGTGGGCCATCCCGATCACTACCTCCTCGGAGTTGCCGCGACGCGCCACCGTGACCAGCTCGTCGATCATCGGCACGACCGCGTCGAGGCCCTCGATCGAGAACATCTTCTGACCGAGGTAGGCCTTCTGGAGGAACCGCTCGAACTGGAAGACCTCGATCAGACGCGATAGGAGGGCGCGTTTCTCCTCGGTGGACAGCGGAGTGCGGTGCGCGCCGGTCTCGATCATGTCTCGTAGCCAGACGCGCTGCTGGTGCGACGACAGATGCTCGATCTGATACGCGATCGTCCCGCAGTAGGCCTCCCGCATCCGCGGCAGCGCCTCCAGCAGGGTCTCGCCCTCCACACCGATGCGCAGGATCGAGGCCGGAATGCGGGTCATGAGCTCGGGGGTGAGGTTCAGGTTCTCGGGCTCGATCGCCGGGTCGCCCTTCGGCTCCTTGCCAAGCGGGTCGAGCCGCGCCGCGAGGTGGCCGTGGGTCCGGTAGGCCTTGAGCAGCGAGGTCGCGGCCTGCACCGCCTGGAGGAGCTCGGTATCCGGCTGCGCAGCGACGCCTGGAGTCGGGGCGGCCGGCGCACCCACGGCAAGGGCCTGCGCGGACGCTGACGCGGGGTACGCGTTGGCGACCACGCTCGGCGAGATCTCGAGCGCCTGGGCGACAGACTCATAGAAACCGTCGTTGCCCTGAAGGAGCTCGTCGATGCGGCGCAGGAACGACCCCGACTCCGCGCCCTGGATCACCCGGTGGTCGTACGTGGACGTCATCGTCATCACCTTCGAGACGCCGAGCGCCCGAAGCTTCTCGGGTGGCAGGTGTGCCCACTCCACCGGATAGGCGAGCGATCCGCAGGCGACGATCGTGCCCTGGCCGGTCATCAGGCGAGGCACGGATGCCACGGTCCCCAGCCCGCCTGGATTGGTGAGGCTGATCGTCGTGCCCTTGAAGTCGTCCGCGGTGAGCTTGTTCTCCCGCGTCTTCGTGATCAGGTCCTCGTAGTAGCTGTGGAAGTCCGCAAAGTCGAGGGCGTCCGCCGCCTTGATGCAGGGCACCATCAGGCTGCGCGAGCCGTCCTTTCGCTCCACGTCCACGGCGATCCCGAGGTTGACCGCCGCCGGCTCGATCGCGTAGGGCTTTCCCTCACGCTCCTCGTAGACGCGGCCCATCACCGGCCACTCGGTCGCCGCCTGCACGATCGCCCACGCGATCAGGTGGGTGAAGGAGACCTTTGTCCCCCGGTCCTTGAGGACTCCGTTCAGCGCCTTGCGCTTTGCGTCGATCACGTCCACCGGGACGGTGCGGAACGAGGTCGCCGTCGGCATCGAGCGGCTCTCGTTCATGGCCTGGGCGAGCATCCCGGCGGGGCCACGGAGCGGCTTGGCCTCTCCGGCCGCCGCCGCCTTCGGGACGGCCGCGGGCGCGCCCTTGCCGTCGCCGGCCGCCAGCACGTCGGCCTTGGTCACCTTGCCGCCCGGCCCGGAGCCCTTGACCGCGGTCAGGTCGATGCCGTTCGCCGCGGCGATCCGCCGTGCGACCGGCGAAACCCGCGCCTCACCATCGCCCCCCGCAGGGGCCTCGGCCGGCGCCGGCGAGGCCTCCGTCGGCTGCGGCTGGCTCTTCGCCGCCTCTCCTTCGCTCACCGTCCCCGGGACCATCTCCGCCAGGGCCTGGCCGATCTTCACCGTGTCGTCGGGCGCGACGAGGAGCTTGGTGATCGTGCCGCTGGCGGGGGCCGGGACCTCGGCGTCCACCTTGTCCGTTGAGACCTCGACGACCGTGTCGCCCTCCTCGACGGCCTCGCCCTCGTGCTTGTGCCACTCGAGCACGGTCCCCTCCGTCACCGACTCGCCCATCTCGGGCATCGTGATCTGGATGGCCTCGCCTGAAGGGGCCTCCCGCACGGTGACTTGGTCGGGAGCGCCCGCGGGGCCGCTCTCGATCGGCCCCTCCCCGATGTCCTGATCGCCCTCGCCGCCGCCCTCCGCCGTAATCCCCGGGCCGGGTTCGCGCTTTTCCGTGGCGGAGCCGGCGCCGCCGGCGGGGGCGCCATCCCCCGAGGGGCTGCCGTTCGGGTCCAGCTGGGCGAGCACGCCGCCCACCTCGATGGTCTCGTCCTCGCCCTTCAGGATCTTCGTGATCACGCCGCTGGCGGGGGCCGGCACCTCGGCGTCCACCTTGTCGGTGGAGACCTCCACCACGGTCTCGCCCTCCTCGACGAATTCGCCCTCGTGCTTGTGCCATTCGAGCACGGTGCCCTCGGTGACCGACTCACCCATTTGGGGCATCTGAATCTCGACGGTGGCTGAGCTCGCCATCGCCTTCTGAGTGTATGACCTCGTCCGCGCCGTCGGCGGCGGTTTGCGGCCAGCTTCGAGACGGTCAGCCGAAGGGTTGAAGCATTTGGTGCCCCAGCGAATACCCAAAGCTTCAGTCATCGCGATTGGGCTGCCGGCCCGGCATGGCGAGGCAGTTCGTCCCCCCGGCGGGCGGGATGACCGCTAGGCGACTCGGGCGACGAGATAGACCTCGTTGCGAACGGTGTCGAAGACGTCCTCGCGGACGAACGCGCGCGCCGGCGCAATGTGGTCGCAGAAGCCGCAGCGCAGCGGTAGAGAAGCCCTCAATCCGGAGTGCACCGCGATGGGGAGCGCGCACTCAGGACAAACGAGGGCGCCGTGCGCCAGGAGCTGCATCCCGTCACGCGCCAGCCGACGCTCGGCGGCGGCCTGCGCGCCGTCAACCCGCCCGATTCCGACGCCGGGTCGACCGGGATCTCCGGGGTCGGCGGGGAGCTCAAAGGGCACGTTCAGGAGTGTAGGGTCCGTGAGCGCGGAGCTTCAAGAAAGGAGAATGATTCTGGAGCGGAGCGCGAGCCAGATGTGTTGCTGATGAGCTACTTCGTCACGGGGGCGACCGGCTTCATCGGCCGCAATCTCGTCGAGCTGCTGCTCCAGCGCGAGGGCACGATCTACGTGCTCGTCCGCGAGGGCTCCAAGGGCCGGCTCTCGGAGCTCCGCAACCGCTGGGGAGCCGACGAGGACCGCGTCGTCGGGATCGTCGGGGACCTGTCGGCGCCAAGGCTCGGGGTCTCCGACGAAGACATCGCGAGGCTGGAGGGGAACGTCGACCACCTGTTCCACCTGGCCGCGATCTACGACATGACCGCCGACGCCGAGAGTCAGACGGTCGCCAACGTCGAGGGCACGCGCCACATGGTGGAGCTCGCGGAGGCAGTGGAAGCGGGTTGCGTGCACATGGTCAGCTCCATCGCCGCCGCCGGTCTGTACAGGGGGACCTGGCGCGAGGACATGTTCGAGGAGGCGGAGAACCTCGACGTCCATCCGTACTTCCGCACCAAGCACGACTCGGAGGCAGTGGTCCGGGACGAGTCCTCGCGGCCGTGGCGGGTGTACCGCCCGGGCATCGTCGTCGGCCACTCGGAGACCGGCGAGATGGACAAGATCGACGGCCCCTACTACTTCTTCAAGCTGATCCGGCGGCTTCGCAACGCCGTCCCGCAGTGGATGCCGATGCCGGGGGTTGAGGGGCGGGAGATCAACATCGTCCCGGTCGACTATGTCGTGCGCGCGATGGACCACATCGCGCATCAGGAGGGGCTCGACGGCAGGGCGTTCAGCCTCACGGATCCGAATCCACCGACCGCGGGAGAGCTGATCGACGTCTTCGCCCAAGCCGCGCACGCGCCGCAGTCCTCCGTTCGAGTTCCGGCGGCGGCAATCGACGCGCTCCAGCCGTTCCTGCGCCTCGGGCTCTCGAACGTGCCACTCGTGAACGCGATGGCGGATCGTGCGCTGGACGACTTCGGCATCCCACGCTCGGTCCTGATCTACGTCAACTACCCCACGCACTTCGACTCGCGCCAGGCCCAGGCGGCCCTCGCCGGGACAGACATCACCGTGCCCCCGCTCCAGGCGTACGCCGGCAAGCTCTGGGACTACTGGGAGCGCCACCTCGATCCGGACCTCTTCCGCGACCGCACGCTCGTGGGAGCCGCCCGCGGCCGCGTGGGGGTGGTCGGTGGCGTCACGCAGGTGATCGAGCAGCAGATCCCGGACGAGCTGATGCGCGTTGTTCGGCGCCTCCAGGGTTCGGTGTCGCTCGAGAAGGCCGTCCGGGGGCGCATCGTGATGGTCACCGGCGCGTCCTCGGGGATCGGCAAGTCCGCGGCGCTCAAGATCGCCGACGCCGGCGGGACGGTGCTGCTCGTCGCCCGGACCCCGGAGAAGCTTGAGGCGACGAAGGAGCAGATCGAGGCCGGTGGGGGCACCGCCTACATCCATCGCTGCGACCTCTCGGACATGGACGACGTCGACCGCATGGCCGACGAGGCGCTCGCCGAGCATGGCCACGTCGACATCCTGGTGAACAACGCGGGACGTTCGATCCGCCGCTCGATCGCCCTCTCCTACGATCGATTTCACGACTTCGAGCGCACGATCCAGCTCAACTACTTCGGCGCGGTGAAGCTGATCCTGAAGCTCCTGCCTGTGATGCGCGAGCGGAAGTCCGGCCAGATCGTGAACGTCAGCTCGATCGGCGTGCAGTCGAACACGCCCCGCTTCTCGGCCTACGTCGCCTCGAAGGCGGCGCTCGACGCGTTCTCCCGGTGCATCGCGTCGGAGATCATCGACGACGGGGTCCACATCACGACGATCTATATGCCGCTGGTCCGCACACCGATGATCGCGCCGACGCGGCTGTACGACCGGTTCCCCACGATCACTCCGGAGAAGGCGGCGGACATGATCTGCGAGGCGATCATCCACAAGCCGAAGCGGATTGCGACGCCGCTCGGCACGCTCGGGCAGATTCTCTACGCGATCAACCCGAAATCGATCGACTACATCCTGAACAGCGCCTACAAGCTGTTCCCCGACTCGCGGGCCGCACAGGGGGAGAGGCCGAAGCGAGAGCGTCCCGCCGCCACCGACGAGGAGCAGGCATCGAGCGGGCAGGTCGCCTTCGCCTATCTGATGCGCGGCGTGCACTGGTAGCCGCTTGATCCCCACAGCAACCGAGCGACGCCGAAAGCACTGGGGCTGGGGGTACGAGGACGGCCAGCCCTCCCGGGAGGAGCTCGAGGCGGCGGCCCGCGGCATCCGCGAGCGGCTCGGGTTCGGTGGCGAGTCCGTAGAGGAACCCGTGCCGCTCCACGCGATCGAGCTCCCTGAGCCGAGGGTGGAGCCACCGGCGTCGCTTTCGGACCTCTTCCGCTCTGACCCGTACGAGCGGATCTCGCATGCTCTGGGCAAGGCCTACCGCGACGTCGTGCGCGGCTTTCGCGGCCAGATCGAGCACCCGCCGGATCTGGTCGCGCATCCGTCCAACGAGTCCGAGCTGGAGGCGCTCCTCGGATGGTGTGCCGAGGAGGGGATCGCTGCGATTTCATACGGCGGCGGGACCAGCGTGGTCGGCGGGGTGGAGCCGCGGATCGGCGACGCCTACCGGGGCGCCGTGTCAATCGACCTCGGGGCCCTGGATCGGGTGCTCGACGTGGACTCCGTCTCGCGCGCGGCCCGCATCCAGGGCGGCGCGACCGGTCCCCGCCTCGAGGACCAACTGCGAGAGCACGGACTCACCCTCCGCCACTTTCCGCAGTCGTTCGAGTTCTCCACCCTCGGCGGCTGGATCGCCACCCGGGCGGGGGGCCACTTCGCGACCCTCTACACCCACATCGACGATCTGGTCGAGTCCGTGCGGGCCATCACACCGCGTGGGACGTGGGAGAGCCGCCGGCTCCCGGGGTCAGGGGCCGGCCCGAGCCCGGATCGCCTGCTGCTCGGCTCCGAGGGCACGCTCGGGATCATCACCGAGGCCTGGGTGCGGGTGCAGGAGCGTCCCCGGTTCAAGCTCTCGGCGGGCGTTGCCTTCGATTCATTCGAGGCGGGAGCGGAGGCGGTGCGCGAGCTCGCCCAGTCGGGCCTCAACCCCTCGAACTGCCGCCTGCTCGACGCCACGGAGTCCGAGGTCACGAGCGCCGGGCCGGCCGGCAAGGCGGTGCTGGTCCTGGGATTCGAGTCGGCCCACCATCCCGTCGATGAACCCATGCGCGTCGCCGTAGAGGCTGCGCGGGACCACGGTGGGCAGCCCGGCGAGATCAAGTCGGCAGGCAGTAACCAGTCGGCAGGCCCGGAGCCGAGGCGAGGGGCCCTGCGGGAGAACCCGCCGGTCCGCGGCGAGGCGGGGTCGGACCCGGTCGGCTCGTGGCGCCACGCGTTCTTGGCCGCGCCGTACTTACGGGACACCTTCGTCGCCTGCGGCGTGCTCTCCGACACGTTCGAGACCGCGATCACCTGGGAGCGCTTCGCCGACTTCGACGCCCGGGTGATGGAGACCGCCCGCACGGCGATCGCCGAGGCCTGCGGCGTTTCGCCCGACGGGCCGGGGTCACCCCGCCTTTCCAGACGCTTCACCCATGTCTATCCCGACGGGCCGGCCCCTTACTACACGGTGCTCGCCCCAGCGAGGCGCGGGGGCGAGGTCGAGCAGTGGGACGAGATCAAGGCAGCGGTCTCGGAGGTGGTCGTGGATGCGGGTGGGACGATCACCCACCACCACGCCGTCGGGCGGGACCACCGTCCCTGGTACGACCGCCAGCGGCCCGACCCCTTCGCCGAGTCTCTTCGCGCGGCGAAGCAGGCGGTCGACCCATCGGGAATCCTCAACCCAGGCGTCCTGATCGATCCTGTTTGACGCCCGCCGTTTCTTGGCGAACGGGCGATCTTGCATCGGATGCATGCCAAATCGCCCGCTCGCCGGTCCACCGATCTCGTCCGTAAGCTTCCTCGCATGGAGACGCTCGCCGAGGAGCGGCCCGAGGCGGGCGCGCCGGCCGACCCGGACGCCACGGCGGTCCGCCCCGCCGCCCCGCGAGGGGCGGCTTGGGCGCTCATCGTCTCGATGCGCCCCCCCGAGTGGATCAAGAATCTGCTCGTCTTCGCGGGGCTCCTGTTCTCGGGCAAGCTCGACGAGGGGGCGCAGATCGTCGACGCCACGCTCGCGTTCACGGCCTTCTGCGCGATCTCCAGCGCCGGTTACCTGTTCAACGACCTCCACGACGCGCCGCTCGACCGCCGCCATCCCGAGAAGCGTCACCGCCCGATCGCCAGCGGGGCCCTTCCCGCGTCCACTGCTTGGCGGGCGGCGGCGGCGCTGGCCGCGGCCGGCATCCTGATCGCCCTACTGGGCGTCTCGGCCGAGGTCGCGGGGTTCGTTGCGCTCTACGGCGTGACCACGATGGCCTACTCGCTGGTCGTCAAGCGCCTGGTGATCCTGGACGTGATGACCATCGCCTCGCTGTTCATCCTCCGCGTCGTCGCGGGCGCGGTCGCCGTGGAGGCGCACGCGTCGGAGTGGCTGCTCCTGTGCACCGGGATGCTGGCTCTCTTCCTGGGTTTCACCAAGCGCCGCCAGGAGGCGATCGGCGAGCAGCAAGCGCCGGCAGCCGCGGCTTCGGAACCCGGGCCTGCGGCGACGCGGCCCGTCCTCGAGCATTACTCGATCCCATTCCTCGACCAGATGGTCTCGATGGTGACCGCGGCGTCGATCATCAGCTACGCGATTTACGCCGTCAACAGCCCCCTGATCGGCAGCCGCATGCTCGCCACCGCCCCATCGGTCCTCTACGGGATCTTCCGCTACCTCTACCTGATCTACGACCGCGGGGACACCCGCTCCACCGCGGCGATCTTGACGGAGGACCCGGGCATGCTGTTCGCCGCGGTCACCTGGGTGGGGGTGGCGCTGGCGATGCTCTACGTGTTCGACTAGGGACCGACTTCGAACTCAGCTGGGCCGCGAGGGTTGCGCTGGCAATGACCGGCGCATAGGATCGGCGCAGAGCTACGGAAGGAGCGAGATGGCTGATACATGGGCGATCAAGGGAGCATGGTTCAAGAACTGCAACTGCGACCCGGGCTGCCCCTGCGACTTCAACCAGGCGCCGACGACCGGCCAGTGCGAGGGAATCATCGCGATGCGCATCGACGAGGGCCACTTCGGCGACGTGCCCCTCGACGGGCTCAAGTTCGCGGGCGCCGCATACTGGCCGGGTCGGATCGACGAGGGCGATGGCCACATCGTCCCGATCGTCGATGAGTCCGCCAACGAGGAGCAGCGACAGGCGATCTTGACCCTTCTCAGCGGTCAGGCGGGCGGCACGCTGTTCGAGATCTTCTCCGCCGTGTGCCCGCACGTCCGCGAGCCGATCTTCGCTCCGATCGAGTTCGAGTTCGACATCGAGAACCGCAGCGGGCGGCTCAAGGCGGGCGACGTGATCGAGACCGAGACGGAGCCCCTGCGCGGGATCGACCCCCCGGACCCGTACCAGATCGTCGTTCGCATTCCCCAGGGGTTCGAGTACACGGGCCCGAACCACGAGGCCGAGACCGCCGTGGCGAAGACGCTCAAGGTGTCGGCCGGCGGGGAGCTCGACTACGAGCACGAGCTGAGCCACAGCTCGATGGCCTTCGTCGAGCACCAGGGCGAGGTTCCGGCAGCCGCCTGAGTCTTGCGGATCGAGTCGCGCTGGCTCGGCGTTCGCCGTACCCGCCGCAGCGTGGACTGAATAGAGTCCCCCCCGCGTGGACCTCACCCTGAACCAGGAAGAGCAGGCCTTCCAGGACGAGGTCCGTGCCTGGCTGGAGGAGAACCATCCGGGCCCCGAGCCGGAGAGCGAGCAGGGGAAGTTCGAGTTCCGGCGCGAGTGGCAGCGCAAGCTCCACGAGGCCGGCTGGGCGGGGATCTCATGGCCGAAGGAGTACGGCGGCCGTGGCGCGACGCTGATCGAGCAGGCGATCTTCTCGGGGGAGATGGCCCGGACGAAGGCGCCCTCGCCGGCGAACGTGCTGGGGCTCGTGATGGGCGGGCCGGTTGTGATCGCGCACGGCACCGAGGAGCAGAAGGAGCGCTTCCTGGAGCCGATCCTCTCCGCAGAAGAGATCTGGTGCCAGGGCTTCTCGGAGCCGGAGTCGGGCTCCGATCTCGCGTCGCTGAAGACCAAGGCGGTGAAGGAGAACGGCGGCTGGCGGGCCACCGGGCAGAAGGTCTGGACGACGTACGCGCACGAGGCGAAGTGGTGCATGCTGGTCGCGCGCACCGATTCGGACGTGCCCAAGCACAAGGGCCTCACCTACTTCATCTGCGACATGGAGCAGGACGAGATCGAGGTCAGGCCGCTCCGCCAGATCACGGGTGAGGCCGAGTTCAACGAGATCTTCCTCGAGGGCGCCTACATCCCGGACGAGAACCTGATCGGAGGAGAGGGGAACGGCTGGAACGTCGCGATCACCACGCTGATGCACGAGCGCGCCGGGCTGGGCGCGGCCTCGGCGATTCAGGTGCGGCGGGACCTCGACGAGCTGATCGCGCTGATCAACGAGCGCGGGCTTGGCGACGATCCGGTCATCCGCCAGCGGATCGCCGAGCTGAAGATGGGCGTGGAGGCGCTGAGGCTGGGGTCGCTGCGCGCGCTCACCCAGCAGATGAAGGTCGGGATCCCGGGACCCGAGGGATCCGTGGCGAAGTGGGAGTGGGCGAACCTGAACCAGGCGCTGACCGAGCTTGCCGTGGATGTGCTGGGGCCCGAGGCTCTGCAACCCGGCTCCGAGTGGGCGTACCGCTTCCTTCGGGCGCGCGCCAACTCGATCGAGGGCGGGACCACCGAGGTGATGAAGAACATCATCGCCGAGCGGGTCCTGGGCCTTCCGAGGCTGCGGTAGGCATGGAGTCAGTCAGCTAAATGGACTTCGGCTTCAACGACGAGCAGCGGGCGATCAAGGAGACGGCGCGCGAGATGCTCGCAAAGCGCAGCCCGATGGCGAAGGTCCGCGAGGCGGCGGAGTCGCGATCGTACGACGAGGCGTTGTGGAGCGAGATCAGCGGGCTCGGCTGGCCGGGGATCGCGATCGCCGAGGACCATGGCGGCCAGGGCCTCGGGATGGTGGAGCTGGTGATCCTGTGCGAGGAGCTCGGCTATGCGTGTGCGCCGACACCGTTCATGTCGAACGCCGTCGCCGGCCTGATCGTCGCCCATGGCGGCTCGGACGCTCAGGGCGAGCGATGGCTGCCCGGCGTGGCCTCCGGCGAGGGGCGCGGCGCCTCCGAGCTCACGGCCCCCGGAGAGGAACCCATCGTCGCGGATGCGGAAGGTGCGGCCTTCATGGTTCTCTCCGACGGAGAGGGCGCGCGTCTGGTCGAGCCGGCGGACGCGCAGATCGAGCCGCTCGAGCTCATCGATGCCACCCGGGCGTACGCGCACGTGTCCGCGGAGGAAGGCGAGGAGTTGCCCGGCGACGTCGCCGGGTCGGTCGACCGGGCGGTTGTCGCCCTTGCGGCTGAGCTCGTCGGCGTCGCTCAGCGGGCGCTTGAGATGGCCGTCGACTACGCCAAGGAGCGCGAGCAGTTCGACCGTCCCATTGGCGCCTACCAGGCGGTCTCTCATCGCTGCGCGGGGATGCTCTACGAGACGGAGGAGGCGCGATCGCTTGCCTATTACGCGGGGTGGTGCGCGGACGCGGAGCCGGAGTCGCTGCCGATGGCGGCCTCGATGGCGAAGGCTCGCGCGTCGGACGCCGCGTGGCACGTCACTGCGGATGCGCTCCAGGTGCTCGGCGGGATCGGCTTCACCTGGGAGCACGACCTCCAGTTCCTGCTCAAGCGCGCGAAGGTGGACGGGGGGCTGCTCGGCGACCCGCGCATGCACCGCGAGCGTGTCGCGACCCTCGCCGGGCTTAGTCCGGGATAACCGCGAGGTCGGAGGCGAGCTTCACTTGGCCGCCGAGGCGGTACTCCACGTCGACGGTCTCGTGCTTGCGGTAGGTGCCGAAAAGGCCCAGCAGCATCGCGAGCCAGCGCAGGCCGCCTACCTCCTCCTTGAGGATCGGGCGTGAGAACACGACCATTCCGTCGCGGACCTCATAGCTCTCGCCCTGGACCTGCTCGACTCCGTTGACGTAGACCTTGATCGGTGCCTCGGCGCCGCGGGGGAGGCGCACGCGACGCCCCACCGCGACGCTTCCCTTCGGGACCTCGAATTCCGTTTCCGGCGTCAAGCCAGTTCCTCGCGCACGGCGTCGAATGGCGATTCGCCGGAGCTCGAGTCGAGCTTGCGCTTTCGGACCAAGCCCGTATAGGGGATGAGCGCTCCGTCGCCCATTACGTCAATCCCGGCCTCGCGACGGCGCATGAACGTCCGGGAGGACAGCCCGAGACGCGCGTGAACCCGATCACGTGGCCGGAAGTCACGTAGGGCATTGATCTCGTCGAGGGGCCCCTCCGAACGGATCTCTCTCGCCCGCCGCTGCATGGCTGCGATTGCCGCGTCGAGGTCGTCGAAGTCTTCGCGCTCCACGCGCGGACCGTGCCTGACTACGAGCCGCCACCCCGACACGCACCGATCCTATTCCGGGCGAGATAGCCGGCCGTACTTGACGCTTTATTGGCGCATAGCGCCAGAAAAGCGTCAACGGCGCCTACGCGCCGCGGCGCTGGCGCTTCGGGCGACGCGCGGGCGGGCCGGTGATCTTCTCGGGCCCCTCGCGCTCGCCCGTCGGCACGTAGTCGCGCTCCCGCTCGCCGGTGTAGATCTGGCGCGGACGGGCGATCTTCTGCTCGGAGTCGTCGTTCATCTCCATCCACTGGGACACCCAACCGGAGGTCCGTGGGATCGCGAAGATCACGGTGAACAGGTCCGTGGGGATCTCGAGCGCCTCGTAGATGATCCCCGAGTAGAAGTCGACGTTCGGGTAGAGCTTGCGCGAGGTGAAGTAGTCGTCGTCGAGCGCCCGCTTCTCGAGCTCGGTGGCGATGTCGACCAGCGGGTTGGCCTCCGTGGCCTCGAGCACCTCGTCCATGTGCTGCTTGATGATCCGAGCCCGCGGGTCGTAATTCTTGTAGACCCGGTGGCCGAAGCCCATGAGCTTCTCCTCGCGGTTCTTGACGCCTTCGAGGAAGTCGGGGATGTTCTCCTGGTTCTCGATGCGTCGCAGCATCCGCAGCACCGCCTCGTTGGCCCCGCCGTGGAGTGGCCCGTAGAGCGCCGCCACGCCCGCGGCCACCGCGGAGTAGGGGTCGACCTGGGACGAGCCGACTCCGCGAACTGCGTTCGTCGAGCAATTCTGCTCGTGGTCGGCGTGGAGGATGAACAGCACGTCGAGCGCCTTCGCCAACCTCGGGTCGGGCTCGTACTTCAT
>WNGF01006744.1_pt1 | contig 14128 bp, 12 predicted proteins | sample 5400641 | NCBI WGS metagenome assembly WNGF01 (sample SAMN13153371, study PRJNA577476) | soil metagenome | isolation source: 80 cm soil or saprolite under grassland replicate 2 | place: USA:California | collected 2016-06-15
ACCGTGGAGGAAGACAGGCGACAGGTCAAGGCTCGCCCGGGTCCCGACGGGGACGCCGGCGAACAGGACAAGCATCCCGTCCGGCGACATCAGCCCGGCTCCGTCGGTCACGGCCGCGGCGCTGGGGGCGGTCACAACCACATCATCGGCTCCCCGTCCGCCGGTCTCTGCAGCGACCACCGACGCGAGCGTTTCGCCGTCACCGGGCACGCGCAGCACGAGCTCGCGACTGTTGGCGGCCGCAATCGGCTCGAGGCGCACACGGGCCGCCGCCATCCGATCGGCATCCAGGTCGACGCCGACGAGGCGAGCCGGGCCATTCGGCATCCGGAGGGCGCGCTCCAGATGCATCTGACCCATGGGCCCGGCCGCCCCGATGAAGACCGCGGTCCCGCCGGCGAGCAGGTCGGCGCGATTGCGCGCCTCCCCGTAGGACGCGGAGACGTCCAGGCCGCTCGTCCCCACGAACGCCGTGTAGTGGTAGTGAAGCCGGCCGATGTCAACCTTGACGGGACCGTCCAGCGACTCGTCGGCGACGAGATTCAGGACGCCGCGGTAGGCCAGGGCGTCCGCCGCCCGCGACACGACTTCGGCCGATCGCGGGCCGAGCAGGATGACGTCGTCGAAGGGCCCGCTGGCGTCCTCCGCGGCGGCGAGCCGGATTTCCGCACCGGCAGGGGCGTGTTGCCGGATCTCCTGTACCAGATCATCTTGTAGGTCGGAAACGACGATCTCCCGGGCGCCATCCAGCACCCCGGTCAGCCGGTAGGGCCTGTCGTCGCCGGGTCGGCCAATGACCCACGTGCGACCGCCCGTCGCCGGGACCAGCCGTCGCCGCTGGGTGTAGGCCGCCTCGACGCACGCCCACGGTTCGGTCAGGGCCGTCTCGGCGTACCCGAGGCGGTCGTCGACCTCGACGACGTACGCGCCGTCGTCAGCCGCCAGGACCTCGGGTCCGATGACGTGATAGCCGATCAACCCGCCCGGAATGGTGTAGCCATACGCGGTACTGCGACCGTCGACGTAGATGTCCGGCTGGATCGCCAGCCGCTGGCCGGGACGGAATCGGTCTTGGAGCGCCTCGCCCACCCCGATCACTGTCACCGCGGTCTCGTGGCCCAGCCGAGTGGGATCGCGCGCGAGGTCGCGGCCGTAGAGCTTGGGATGCTCGCCGCCCAGGCGGATGAGCTTGATGTCGGAGAAGCACAGGCCCACGGCGTCGACCCGGACGAGCAGCTGGTCGGTGGATGGGCGCGGCACGCTGACCGGCTCTGGCCGCCCGTCGCGGCCGACCGCCTCGATGCCCTTGCCGTAGACATTCCATGCGAGGGTCTCTGTCGGCGTCCGCTCCGGCAAGGCCTGGTACGCGGCGTAGCGGTCGGCGACGTCGATCACTTCGGTCGGGGCAGGTCGGCGGCCTTGAGAACTCGGCCGGTCTGGTCGAGGATCCCGACCTTCGAACCGATCGTCAGCGGGCTGGCGGAGAACAGGTCGCCGCCGTTGATTGCGATCCAGCGATAGCCTGGCAGTGGCGCCAGCCGCTTGATGGCCGGCCCGATCTCTGCGCCGGTGGCGGCAACGTTGATCAGGCCCTTCGCCGCGACGAGGTCGGCGCGGCCTTCCGGGTCGGGCGACGCCTCGAGCGCTGCGACGATCGAGCTCAGGAGCGCGTCGCGGTCCAGGCGGGCCATCTCAGTCTCCGTCCTTCCCGGTGAGGATGGCCACGATCGCATCTCTTGCTGCCTCAGCCTGCGGCCCTCGTGCCACGACGCGCACACCGTCTCCGACCGCCGCGCCAAGGCCGAGCAGCGCCGTGATGCTGCGGGCGTTCGCCCGTCGCCCATTGGCCTCGATCAAGATCTCCGCCTCGAACGCCCGGAGCCGGTCGACGACGATCGCCGCGGGCCTGGCGTGCAGCCCCGCCGGGTTGGTGATGGTCACGGGGGTGACGAGCTCATCTACGTCCGGGACAGGACCATTCCCCGGCGGGTTGTCCGCCTCTTCTGCCGTCAACGTCCGGTGGATTTCGCCTGCGTCCTGCGTGCTGCCGAGCCTGCGGCAGAGCGCCTCGTCACCGAGGATCGTCGCCAGCCGCGAGAGGACCTCGATGTGCTCCTCGGATGTCGCCGCCAGACCGATGACGAGGTGCGCGCGCTCGTCGCCCCACAGCACGCCGTCCGGGAACTGGGCAACCGCCAGGCCGGTCCGAAGCACCGCGCTGCGGGCCTCGTTGGTGCCGTGGGGCAGGGCGATACCGTTGCCCAGGTAGGTCGACACGATCTCTTCGCGCTCGCGCATCTCGGCCACGTACGCGGGTGTGACGATACGTTCGGCGACCAGCATCGCCCCGACGAGGTCGATCGCGGCAGTCCTGTCCGGCGCCGTCGCGCCCACGACGACCGCTGACTCGGACAGGACCTCGGTCGTCAACTGGCCTGCACCGGTTCGGTGGAGATCTCCTCTCCGGCGGTGAGGCTCCGGATCAGGCGATCCGAGGCCGAGTTGTTGAGGAAGTTCTTGAACGTCAGGACGACCGCGCCCGGAGCCGCCTTGCGGGCTCGCTCGGCCAAGCCCTCGTGGGCGACGACGATGTCGGTATCGGCGGGGATCTGGTTGACCGGGGAGTGGATGACCCTGATGTCTCCGCGTCCCATGTCCTTGACTCGCTTCTTGAGCTGGTTGGCGCCGATCAGGCTCGAGCCCATCCCGGCCTCGCAGGCGAACACGACAAGCCTGACTTCTGCGGCTTGCTTGACGACCATCGCGGAACTCCCTGGCGTATTCCCTTTGTGTTATTGGCCTGGGTACTTGCCGGCCTGATCATTCGCCGCCCGGTGCACTGGGGACACCGGGCGACGTGGATGCGAACTCGACGCGGGTCAGGCCGGCACGCCGGCCGGGAGCGGCGGAACGCCTTCCAGCTCCGCCTCCTCTTCGCTCTCCTTGACCGGGTAGAGCCGGAGGATGAGCGAGCCGACTGCGAAGGATGCCACCGCACCGGTCGCCACGCCGGCGAGGACGCCGAAATGCTGGCCGGGCGGGATGACGGCGAGGTACGCGAAGATGCTGCCCGGCGATGGCGTGGCCACCAGGCCGGCATTCGTTGCCACGAAGACGATGTCGGCGGCGATCCCGCCGGCCCACATGGCCACGATCATGATCGGGTGGGACAGGACATACGGGAAGTAGATCTCGTGGATCCCGCCGAAGAAGTGGATGATGATCGAGCCCGGGGCCGACAGCTTCGCCAACCCCTTGCCGAAGAACATGAACGACAGAAGCAGGCCGAGGCCCGGACCCGGGTCCGTCTCGAGCAGGAAGTGGATCGCGCGGTGATCGGGGCTGGCGGCGGCCGCGGCGACGCCCAGCGGCCCGAGCACGCCGTGGTTGATCGCGTTGTTGAGGAAGAGGACCTTGCCAACCTCGATCGGGATGTCGGCGAGCGGCAGCAGGCCCGCTCTAATGATCGCGCTGACGAAATCGCCGAGCCGGTCCGAGCCGAACTGGAGAACCGGGCCGATCGACAGGACGCCGATGATCGCGCCGATCGCACCGATAATGCCGGCCGAGAAGGTGTTCGAGAGCATCTCGAAGCCGGAGGGAATCCGGGATTCGGTGTAGTCGTCGTAGAGCTTGATCAGGAAGCCACCGATCGGCCCGACGATCATCGCACCGAGGAACATCGGCGCCTCGGAGCCGATGATGATGCCGGAAGCGAATATCGCTCCAACCACACCGCCCCGATGGCCGTGGACGAGCTTGCCGCCGGTATATGCGATCAGGATCGGCAGCAGGAATCTGATCATCGGCCCGACGAGCGCCTCGAGCTGCTTGTTCGGGGTCCAGCCGGTCGGGATCACGAACGCCGTGATCAGCCCCCACGCGAGAATCGCGCCGATGTTGGGAAGGACCATTGCGGCCAGGTAGCCGCCGTAGCGCTGGATCCGTTCCTTCACCCTGAATCCTCCACTCCGGGTTGGACAAGGCGGAATCATCAAAGGCGCAACCGTCTCGCAACAAGTCCCAATGTGGCGTGACCGACTTGTGACGAACGTGACCACACGAATCGCGCTCGTCAGTGCTGGGCGGCAGGACCCACGAGGCGGCTGAGCCGGCGCACGTCCCGCTCCTGGAGAAGCGGGCTCACGACGAGCCATTGAACGTGATCGGAGAGGCCCTCGAGCGGGACGGTGCTGATCACGAGGTCGGTCGAGACTTCAGCCGTGTCGTGCTCGAACGCCGTCTTGGAGATCACCTGGGTGACCTCCAGCTGAGGGAACTCGGCGAGCAGGCGTGAGACAAGGATCCAGGCGGTCGCCATGCCTGCCGGGCAGACGACGGTGACCTGGATCTTGGGACGCAGCCGCTGGCGTTCCAGCGAGCCCGCGAGGTACATCGTCAGGAAGCCGACCTCCTCGACCGGAATTGCCGTGCCGTCGAGCGGTCCGACGTCCGCGAGGATCGCCGCGGCGACGGCGTACACGTCCGGATAGCGCTTCTGGACCTCGCGCTGGAGCGGATTGCTTACCGGCAGCCCGTAACGGAGACGCACGTGGAGGCGACGCAGGTGCTCCGCGAGGTTCGCCCTGAGGAGCTCGTCGTCGGCCAGGGATGGGTGAAGCCGAGACGCGGCTGCAGCAACCAGCCGGTCGATGAGGTCGACGAGGTGCGCCTCCGGGACGGCGTGGGAGTCGCTGAGCTCCACGAAGCCGAGGAGGGACTCCGTGATGGCCGCCGCCTCGGGCGCCGCGAGGGCGATCCCCATGCGCTCGCGCATGGCCTCGGCGATCCGGGTGGCGGCGTCGGAGACGGGATGGTCCATCAGCGAACGAAGCCGGCCGCGAACGAGGCGCGCCGGGTGGTCCGCTCGAACGCGTCGGGCGAGGATCGCGAGGCTCAACGTCGCCGTCAGCATCGTGGGGCCGCCGTCGTCGAAATCGCGCAGCTCGGTCTGCAGGATGGTTCGGAAGGTGGGCAAGTCGAGTTCGGCCAGGTACGCCGCAAGCCCGCCCAGGTTGTGATCCACGGGCGTCCCGCTGACCGCCGCGGCGTGACTGGCGAGGACATTGGCAGGGATGCGTTCGAGGATGAGCGCGAGCAGGCCAGCGCGGACGTCGACCTCGCTGCCGCGAACGGCGAGCCCTACGCCAGGGAGCCGTCGGAGATGCAGCCGATGCTGCTCGAGCCAGGCCTCCGCGACGCGCACGTCCCGACGGACCGTCGGGCGGGACACTCCGAGCCTCGTCTCGAGGGTCTCGGATCGGAGCGCGTCCGGCGCGTTCTCGAGAAGGGCCAGGAGGACCCTCGACTGGCGATCGCCCGCGTCGAGAACATTCGGACCTGCGGCAGAATCGAGACCCGCGCGGACGCTGGCACGAGTCGTCTCATCGCCGTCGATCCACACGCCCACTCCGCGCCGCGTCTCCAGGCGGAGGCCGTGCTCAGCGAGGTACGCCACGACCGACGGAAGGTTGTAGCGGACGACCCGGTGCGTGAGCTGGAGCTCGGACGCGACCTGTTCGATGCTGGCGACTCCGGCCCCGTCGAGAAGCAGGCGGGCAATTCCGGCCTGGCGGCTGTCAAGTGGCAGAGCGCTCATCGTTCATGGACTCTCGGGCGCGGTATCACCGGTAGCCCCATGCTAGCAACGGTCGCAACGATCGCGGGAAGGAGCGAACCACGGAAACTGCACCATCGACGCGCCGCGTTCGGCCGGGGAATGCCGGCTGGCCGTCGGCAGCCAACTGGGATGGATTGAGGCGCGAGGTCGGCGGTCGGCTGATCGGCCTTGAGTCGCCGCTGGCGGCGTGCCGGACGGCGCCCGAGAGCGCGGCCTGCGCGGCGGTCCTCCAGCGCCTCGACGATCCGTACTACCTGGGCGACGAGCCGGCGCTCACTCAGGCCTCGGGCTATCTCGACGCCTGGCGGGCGGCTCCCAGCGTCTACGCCGTTGCGGCGGCACGCACGGAGGACGTCGTCGCCGCTGTCGATTTCGCCCGTGCCCACAACCTGCGGCTGGTCGTCAAGGGCGGTGGCCACAGCTACCAGGGCACGTCCAGCTCCCGGGATTCCCTCCTGATCTGGACCCGCGCCATGAACCACATCGAGTTGCATGAAGCGTTCGTCCCGGAGGGCGGTGCCGGGAACGTTGCGCCACAGCCGGCGGTGACCGTCGGGGCCGGGGCAATCTGGATGAGCGTCTACAACGCGGTGACGACGCGCGCCGGCCGGTACGCGCAGGGCGGTGGCTGCATGACCGTCGGCGTCGCGGGGATCGTCCAGAGCGGCGGCTTCGGCAGCTTCTCGAAGGCGTACGGCACCGCCGCAGCGGGCCTGCTCGAGGCGGAGGTGGTTACCGCGGACGGTGCGGTCCGGATCGTCAACGCCCATTCCGAACCGGACCTGTTCTGGGCGCTCAAGGGCGGCGGGGGCGGGGGATTCGGGGTCGTGACCCGGCTCACGCTCAGGACCCGCGACCTGCCCAAAATGTTCGGCGCTGCGAGCGGGACGATCAGGGCGCACACGGACTCAGCCTTCAACAGGCTGGTCTCTCGCATCGTGAGCTTCTATCGGGAGCAGCTCTTCAACTCGCACTGGGGCGAGCAGATCCGTTTTCGACCCGATAACACCGTCGGGATCGGGATGGTGCTCCAGGGGCTGCGTCGCGAGCAGGCCGAGGACGCATGGCGGCCGCTGCTCGAGTGGGTCGCCGAGTCGCCCCGCGACTTCGCCTGGGAGACGCCACTGTCTGTCGTCGACGTTCCGGCCCGACACTTCTGGGATGCAGAGGTTCTCCTGCGCGAGGCTCCCGGACGCATCGTCCCAGATGACCGTCGAGGCGCACGCCTGGGCGAGTTCTTCTGGGCCGGCAATCGCGCGGAGGCGGGCCAATTCCTGCACGGTTATCGGTCGGCATGGCTGCCGGCTTCGCTGCTGGAAGGCGATCGGCAGGGCGCCCTCGCCGACGCGCTATACGCCGCCAGCCGTCATCGGGAAGTCGCGCTGCATGTCAACAAGGGCCTCGCGGGGGCCCCCCCGGCGGACATTGCCGCGGCCCGCGACACGGCCATGAATCCCGTCGCGCTGGACGCGTTCGCACTCATCATCATCGCCGCCATCGGCCCGCCAGCCTTCCCGGGCATCCCCGGAGCTGAGCCCGACCTGGCGGCCGCCCGCCGCGAGGCAGCCGCCGTCCATCGCGCGATGGACGAAGTGCTGAGAGTCGTGCCGAGGCCCGGCTCATACGTATCCGAGAGCGATTTCTTCGAGGCCGACTGGCAACAGGCGTTCTGGGGCATCAACTACCAGCGGCTGGCAGGCGCGAAGCGACGGTACGACCCGGACGGCCTGTTCTTCGCCCATCACGGTGTGGGCAGCGAGGAATGGAGCGAGGACGGCTTCAGGAGAAAAGGCGCCTGACCGTCGACGCGGCCCCTGGTCCTTGGGTCTGGGGTGCGATCCTGACGGGTTCGTTCGAGCGGCTCACTGCACAGTTATCAGCTGTATTGAGCGTGCGAGCGTTGAAATCATCGGTCCTGGATGTCGAGGGAGAGACGGTGGTGATCGACGCCACGTACGCGCCTGACGCTCCACAGAGGGTGCGCGATGAGCTGGCCGCGATCGTGCAGACGCTCGAATTCGAGACTCGCTAGGCGGGCGACCTAAGCTAAGGCCGAGCTGGACGCCGCCGGTATCGCGCCAGACCTACGCCCCGCAGACCAGCGGTAGCTCGCGCGGAGGTGAGCGCCCCACACAGAAGACTCCGCAAGGCCTAACCTATCGCCGCCATCCATTCGGGTCTGGAGGGCGAACGAATGGTGCTCATCTTCAAGGCGCTGCACATTCTTTCGATGTTCACGATGGTCGCGGTGGGCGTCGGCGGTTACTCTGTCTCCGCGCTCGCGGTCGGGCGACGGGACATTCATGCGCTGGCAGCGATCCATCGGACTCTGGCGCGCGGTCGCCTCGTTGCCAACGTGAGCGCATTGGCCCTTTTAGCGGGTGTGGTGTTCGGCCTGCTCACCGCGCTCACCGCCGGCTTCGACTTCCTCACCGGCTGGCCTCATCAACGCCTATGTGCTTGTCGCGGCCTTCGCGATCTACGCGGATTGGTTCGGGAGAAGGCTGGCTCGACTCGGGGATGCGGCAGTTGACGCGGAGGATGGGCGGCGACCGAGCGATGAGGTCATGCGTGAGGTCGCTGCCAGCACGGCCGTCCGCGACGTCGCCATCGCGGCGGTTATCGTCGTCGCGATCATTGCGGACATGTCCTCAAGCTCTGATGGGCTGCGGGTGTGCTCTTTGTTGCCACTCTTCCCGCCCAGGCGCGGACTTGCGATCACCTGGTGTCCGACCCTCGGGGCTCCCGACGCGGCCTGGAGCCTGAAGAAGGGGTACAGAGATCGTTTTGGACACTGTTGAGAGATGGACCGGGCCGCTGCTTCTGGGTGGGGGAGCGATGTATGTCGTAGCGGAGGTCATACACCCTCGAGGGAGCACTTCCCTTTATGTTCTCGAGCCGCTCTGGGTCCCAGCGCATCTTATTGAGTACGTCGCGCTGACGACTATCCTCCTGGGGTTTGTGGGCTGGTACTCGCGTTTCTCAACCAGCCTCGGCAGGCTTGGGACCGTGGGCTTTCTACTCTCCTTTTTCGGAGCCGCCAGTGGCGGAGGATACATATTGGTGAGCGAGGTCCTCTTGCGTCCTTACATAGCTGCTAGTTCGCCCTCGCTGGACGAGGCCCTACTTCAGAACGGCGCCTACGTTGCGACCACTCTAATAGTCAGCTTGACCTTGGTCGTTGGATATCTTGCCTTCAGTGTCGCAGTTGTCCGAGCCAAAGTCCTCCCCAGCTGGGTTTCTTGGCTGATTGTTCTCGAAATAATTTCGCTCGCTTCTCTCTCCGGATTGACGATAACTTTTGCGGCGGCCCTCGTATCCGTGGCCATTTTTGGACTTAGCGTTGCTGGCTGGGGGTATGCCATTCTCTCGACGCGGAGCCGAGCCGAGAGTTCTGACGGATCAGAAGCACGTTGACTAGTTCTTCGTTGTCTTTTGAGGATTCCCTACACCACACCAGATACCTTCGACGAAGGGAAAGGGGCGATGGTGTGAAGGCCAACAGAGACTAAGAACGGGGCGTCACGACGCTCGGGGCGATACCCAGATGCTGCAGTCGTCATTCCCGGCGTCGATCACGCGCGCCTGTAGACCGTGTGGCAGCCCTTCCCGATGAAGCTGAACTTCCCGTTCTTTAGCCGCCGCATCCCGCCTTCGCTTGGGTCCCACCCCGGCGGCCACAACGCTCAGGCGGTTCCACTCCGATGCTGCAACGCCTGATGCCCGGATCCCCGGCCCACGTGAGCTTCGTGGCGCGGTGATGGTCGATACGTGCCCCGCGCCGAGCAAATTGCTCGTGCGCTGATCGGTGCCGAAGACGGGGGCCGTAGACCGGCACTCCAGGTCTTCCTTGGTTTGGCATCTCCGGATGGCCGCGGCCGACTCGGCCGTTTCGCGCATGCATCCGGGTACCGCACGGCAATGTTCGAACGTTTCAGGATCTGCAAGAGGCGCCAGGCTCGTAGACGAACTAGGCCGCAGACCGGCGGATTCCTAGACTTATCAGCTCTTCCACGCTCGAAACCGCCGCAGTTATCAGATCTAGACCTCTTAATCGATGACCGACCCAGTACCAAGCAGTCAGTCAGCAGGCGACCTGTGCGGGTGGCAACCAGCCCATCAGCCAAACAGAGGAGCACCTGATTGATGCGACCATCGCACAGCCCCGACGAGGTTCGGTGGATACGGGCTCAGCGGCTGACCTCAACGACGTCGTACGTCTCCGCCGTCGGCGGGAAGCCAGTATCGAACTTCGCATTGACAGCGGCCAGGCGGTCGCCCCAGCGGGCGACCGTCGTCGGGATCTCGAAGGCGGGGTCGGTGATCACCTTCTCGACGGTCGCCGCCTTGAGGTCGGGCGACAGCTCGAACTCGGTGATCTGATTGCTGAAGTTCTGGACGGCCCACAGGCGACCGGCCTCGACGAGGATCCCGTCGACGTTCGGGACGTTCGCGCCGGTGATGGTGGCGCTCGCGCCGGTCGTCGGATTGACCGTGTCCAGGGCTCCGTCGGCGCTGTGGGCGACAATCAGGGTCTCGCCGTCCGGGCTCGCCGCGATTCCGTTGAGATTGAATGCGCCGGTCAGGTCGGCCGCCGGGCCGCTGACCGTGAGGGTCGAGGAGGCGCCGACAGATCCCGGGCCGAGGATGGGCACGCGGTAGATGTGGGGCACGACCGAGTCGGTGAACCAGGCCGCGCCGCCGGCCACGATCACGTCGTTAATGATGGAGTTGGGCGGCGTCCCGAACTGGAAGCTCGCGATGTCGGCGCCGGTCGCGAGGTTGTAGACGTAGGCCTGGCCGGTGAACCCACCCGCGACGAAGAGCAGGCCGTCCTCTTCGTCGATCCGAATCCCGAGCGCATTCCGGCCCGTGGGCGCATCGATGAACTTCGAGACCGCGCCGGTCGCAAGGTTGCCCCGATAGATGTCGCCGGCAAACGCGTCACCGGCATAGAACGTCGGGCCGCCCGCGGTTGCGATCCCCTCGGCCGAGGTCGCGCCGGGCAGGACAATCGTGTGGGGGAACGGCGGAGCCGCCACGGCTCCGGTGACGGTCGCGCTCGCAAGGATCGCGGCGATGGAAATGGCGCCGAAGAATCGTCGCATGGGATGCCTCCATCGGCTCGTTCGGCCGGTCTCGTCGCCGGTGGGCCGCAAGATGGACGGCCCGGCGAGTCTGGGTAGGAATCGTAGGCACGAACGGTTCGGACAGGCAAGCGTCGACCATTTCCTTCGACGAAGGCCAGAACTGCCGCCACGACGGTCCAGACGAGCCACAGCACGCCGAACATCAAAGCGCTCTGATTTGGCTTCGGGTGCTTGATGAGCGAGCGGTCGCGATCTCGGTGGCAAGTCGATCAAGCAACTCGTTCCAGTGCTCGTAGCCAAACTCGCGGCCGAGCCGGACCACCACGAGGTCCGCGTCGGGTGCTACGAAGATGAACTGTCCCAAGTTGCCCCGCGCGAAGAAACGTGGTTTCGCACGCGTTGCGGAATCGCCGCCAAAGATCCACCAGAAGTAGCCGTATCTGGTGCCAGACGGGCTGCCGAGGGCGGCCTGCGGCGTTGTTGATTCCGTGACCCATTCCCCCGGGATGACCTGCTGGTCTCCCCACCGCCCGTGGCAGAGATACAGCAGGCCGAATTTGGCGAAGTCGATGGCGCGGGCATTGATCCCACTCTCCATCTTCTCGAAGCCGTCGACCTTCGAGTCAAGGCTCCACGAGGCGCCATACTCGGCACCTATCGACTGCCAGAGGTGCTGCTCGAGATAGCTCGCGGCAGTCTGACCGGTTGCACGCTCGACAGCCAAGCCGACTAGGAGCGGGTTGTAGTTGTTGTAGAGAAACGCCTGGCCAGGTGGCCCATCGACCTGGGTTCCCTCCACCGCCAGCCGACGCAGGTCGGGATCGTAGTAGGTCAGGCTGTCGTCGCTCCAGGGCAGGCCAAGCTCGCTGTACTTCAGGCCCGATGACATGCGCAGCAACTCCCGGAGGGTGATCCGCTCGAACCTAGGATCGCGTTTGGCTAGCTCGGGCACATACTTGGTGATCGGGTCGTTCACGCTACCGATCTTGCCGCTCGCGATCGCGATCCCCACCATCGCCGAGAGGAACGACTTGGCCATCGAGAACGAGGTCATGACCGAGTCGCGCGAGGCGCCGCTGGAGTAGCGCTCGGTCAGGAGCTCGTCACCGTGGAGCACGATGAATGCGGTTGTGCCGGTCTCGGTCATGAACTGGTTCAGGTCACGCTTCGCGACACCCTGGTCGGTCGGGACCGCGATCGTCTCGAGCCCCGGCCAGACGCCGGTCTTGAACCGAAACGGCTCGCTACTGGCGGCGATCGGCCTGGCTGGAAAGCGCTGCCAGTCGTCGGCGTCGGCACCCTGCCAGGCGATGGCACGGGCCAAACTGGATCCGTCCGTTGCGCCAACCGCCCAGAGATAGGTCAGGGCCGAAGCCGCCAGCATGACGCCGAGTGCCGCTGCGCTCAGACGGACCCACGTCGGAAGGCGAGACATGGCGACGAACCTCACTTGGGCAAGCTGACGTGGGCGAGGATCCAACGGACCATCGCTGGCCCGGCGCCGGGATCGCTCGGTGGCGTGTCGAGCAGGCCATGGCCGGCGTTCGGGAAGGTCACGACGGTGACGTCTCTGCCCGCCGCCTTGAGCCCGTCGAGGATGGCGATACTCTCGTCAACGGGCGTCCGGTCGTCGGCGGTGCCGAACTCCCACAGAGCCGGAACGCTCAGCTGCTGCAGGTAGGGCAGCGGGTCGAAGCCCGAAGGATGGGCGTTGGCCAGGCGGCGAGAGATCTCGTCCTTGGAGAGCTGCCCCTCGGCGCCGGATGCGAGCCGCTCGTAGAGGTTCGCCGTGCGCTCGGTGACCGTCGGTCCGCTGGCAAGGGCCAGGAGGGCCGCGTGCGCCTCGACGGCGGCCCGGGGAACGATCCATCCCGCCTGACTGGCGCCAAAGAGGCCGATCTGGTGTGGGTCGATGTCTGACCGCGAACGGAGTGCGCCGACCGCTCCTACGACATCGGCCGTCAACAGGTTGAAGTGCCCGCTGTCGCCCGGACAGCAGACCCCTTCGGACTCGCCGACCCCACGCTTGTCGTACGAGAACACCGCGAAGCCGGACTGGACGAGTGACTTGAAGAGCGGGAACTTGTAGGGGATCCGGTGGGCATCGCCCGCCCCGTGGACCCAGACGAGCGCGGGGTGCCGGCCGGCGCCATTGGGCAGGTAGAGGGTGGCGGCTTGGACTGCGCCTTCGCAGATGTAATGGAGGTCCACCTCGTGGTGGTCCGTCAGCACTCGCTCCGCGGAGAACGTTGCGGGCGCCTGGTCGCAACGAGCCGTCTCGGGGTCGACAAACGACGGTCCGAAGGGGTTCAGGACGAGGACGCCGCCCGCGGCGGTCACAGCGAGCGCTGCGGACACGGCGAGGAATCGGATCGAAGGCTTCACGGTGAAGGGTCTCCTGCTATCGATTGGCAATCGACGGATGCCGTTTGTGCGATAGGGGAGACGCTATGGCTGCACCTTCGGGCGGCGCATCGATGAAATCCCCAGTTCCTCGGACGATGCGGCGAGAATTGGTGATTTCCCCAATGCCGCAGGGTGTGGCAGGTGCGAGCATCGGCACGTGAAGCCCACGATCCTGATCGTCGATGACCACCCCAGCTATCGGGGGTTCGCCCGCCGCCTGCTCGAGGCCGATGGCTTTGCCGTGGTGGGCGAAGCGGGTGACGGGGTGTCGGCCCTCGCCGCATCCCGTGCGTTGCGGCCGCAGCTCGTCCTGCTTGACATCCTCCTTCCTGATACGGATGGCTTTTCGGTAGCGGAAGCGCTCGCGCGCGAACCTCAGCCACCGGTAGTGATCCTGACCTCCAGCCGCGAGGCATCGGACTACGCCACCCGCCTCGAGCGCACGTCCGCGCGCGGCTTCATTGGAAAGAGCGAGCTCTCGGGCCCGGCGCTTGCCGCGCTAATTGACGACGGATGAGAAGGCGAGCGCTTCGGCTCGGCCTGGGCGGTCTCGCGGGGATCGTTGGTCTGGTCGCTCTGGGCCTGGCCGCGCCAGGCCGAGAGCCGCCGGGGTTCCTCCTACCGATCCCGGTCGAGCTAGCGATCGGCTGGTCGTTCGTGGGCGCCGGTCTGATCGGCTGGGCTCGGCGGCCCAACAACCGAATCGGCCGCCTGATGACGCTGACCGGGCTCGTCTGGTTCGGTCGTCAGCTCGAGTGGCTGGATACGCCGCTCGCGAGCCATCTGAGCCACGTTTCGGTGAACCTCTTCCTGGCCCTGATCGCGCACCAGCTGGTGGTGATTCCGAGCGGCGAGGCGCGGACCAGGCTGGAGCGGACGCTCGTGGCATCGGCATACGCGGTCGCCCTGGGTGGCTACATCGTCAGCAAGCTCTTCTACGACCCGCGCCTCGAGGGCTGCCCCGGCTGTCCGCAGAACCTCCTGCTTGTCTCGGCGAATAGCCAGCTCAATG
>WNGF01006745.1_pt1 | contig 14127 bp, 6 predicted proteins | sample 5400641 | NCBI WGS metagenome assembly WNGF01 (sample SAMN13153371, study PRJNA577476) | soil metagenome | isolation source: 80 cm soil or saprolite under grassland replicate 2 | place: USA:California | collected 2016-06-15
ATGGCTGGACCGGCGCTGTCCCGCCAATATGTTGCGCGCGGCGCGGCCACGGCAGATTTTTTTAATCGCGGCGCGGAGGACTTGCTGGTCAGCGTTCTCGATGGTTCTCCTTTACTGTTGCGCAATCAATCGTCACCGCGAGGCCACTGGCTGCGAATAAAAACCATTGGCACACGTTCCAACCGCGATGGCTTTGGAGCCCGCGTCGAGATCAAAGCTGGCGGCCTCACCCAAACCGCCGAGGTCCGAGCCAACTCCAGCTTCGAGTCAGCCAGCGACCCCCGCCTCCACTTCGGCCTTGGCACAGCCACTAGGGTGGACTCGATCGCGGTCCACTGGCCATCCGGCAAGGTGGATCATCTCGGCAGCCAGACCGCGGACCAAGAGCTGGTCATTGAGGAAGGCCGCGGCATCGTGAAGGGCACCCGATCACCGCGATAAGCGGACTAGCCGCACTGGCGGCGCCCGATGCTGCAGTCAGAAAAATCCACTTCGACGAACTCACAAATCACACCTGTTCGAAGTAAGCCGGAAACTGGATTTTGTACGGAGCGCAAAATTCAATATTCAGAATATTGGAGCTGTCTCCGTCCCAACATACATATTTCCATAGACTTTGACCGCTCTTGACATAACTAAATCCTTATTCCTGCGGAAGATACATTTGGAGTCCAGCGTGCTCCTTAGAACCAAGGTGGTGACGTGCCGCCAATGAATTCGTTATCTGAACCGACATGAAATTGACATTATCTTGACAAAGCGGCATAGCAGAGTGCAGAATTCTGCGCGCCTAGGATTGTGTGGGTTTGAGTCTTCTTAATTGATGTTAATTTCCGAGACGTTAAGTTGAGCTTGGTTGAAATTCAGATCGCCGCCCGGAGGGTGCCAATGAAGAAGTCCCAGTGTTATCTCGTGTTGTTCTCATTCCTGCTGCTGGTTTTGACCGCAGCAGCCCAAGTCCAAAACGGACAGTTCACCGGCACTGTTACTGATCAGACCGGAGCGGCAATTCCCAACGCAAAAGTCACGGTCACTAATCGTGGAACGAACCTGACCAACACCGTCACGACCAATCAGAGTGGCGCTTACATGGCAAGAGAGTTGCCGATCGGCAGTTATAAAATTTCGGTCGAGGCACCCGGGTTCCGAACGAAGGTGAACTCAAACGTGCCAGTGAACGCCGGCGTGGTATCCCACGTTGACTTTAAGATGGAAGTGGGACAAGCGACGCAGGTCGTAGAAGTGACCGGCGAAGCGCCTACCATCCAAAGCGATGACTCGCGGCTTTCGACGACGATCGACGCCACACTGATTTCCAACCTGCCCTTAAACGGCCGCAATGTTTACGATCTGATGCAGCAGGCGGCCGGCGCAGTTGATGTTGAAGGCGTACTCAGTGAGAACGGTCACAATACCGTAGTTAACGGGTTACGCGAGAACTTCAATGGATTCCTCGTCAATGGCGCCTCGAATAAGGGATTGAGCGGTGGCCCGCAGAATACGCCTATTCAAGATACCGTCCAGGAATTTCAATTACTGACCCTGAACCAGTCGGCGCAGTACGGCAATAGCGCGGGCTCGATTACCAATCTAGTGCAGAAGACGGGCACCAACGCGTTACATGGCAGCTTGTGGGAGTTTCTGCGCAACGACAAGCTCGATGCCAATACCTTTTTCGCCAACCAAGCGGGAGACGCCAGGCCGCCATTGCATTTCAACCAATTTGGCGGGACTATCGGCGGTCCTATCGTCAAGGACAAGCTGTTTTTCTTTGGCTCCTACCAGGGAGATCGGTTTAAGACTTCCACGCTTCCATCACCAACGGTCGCCGAGGGCCCTGAATTCCGGCAGGCCGTGATCAGCGCAGGGGGCTTGGCGCCTGGCGGGCAACAGTCAGTGGGACAACTGCTTTACAGCCAATTTGCGCCTGGGGTGATGGGGACACCCGCAACGACTACTTTCACGGTGACTGATCAATGCCCTGTCTCGGCATGTGGATCGCAATCGGGACAAGACGTAACCTTCAACAATGTTCCCATAACTGTGGACAACTACCTTCTTTCGGTATTGAGCGGCACTGGCATGGGCGGCTTTTGGGACTCAACCATGACGCCTCAACAGAACTATGCCCAAAATGTCGCGCAGTTTACTGATCCCACCTTTTTCGGCTACGGCGATCCGAACGTCGCGACGCGTCTGGCTACCCTGTTCAATAATCTGCCCTATGGCACACAAATGTTGTACCAGACCATAAATATCCAGAAAACACAAAATCTCGGAAATCTTTTTGACGGGAATGAGGCCGCAGGAAGAATTGATTGGAATGCAAGCAACAAGGACCGCGTGTTTGCGCAGTTCAACTGGTCACGTCAGAATACATTGACTCCGGCCGTCAACAGCAGAGGCTTTACCAACCCCACTCGATTCATCGCGCCCAATGGCCAACTGGATTGGACGCATACCTTTGGGCCTCACGTGATTAATGAGGCGCGCGCCGGTTACTCAGGTAGCTACTCCAAGTACATTCCCTCGGTACCTGGTGTGCCCTCTATTTACATCGGCGACTATGCTGGGACTATGGGATTTGGCTCCTATAATGGTTATCCCCAGTTCTTCAAGGAACACATTTACAACTATGCTGACATGGTTTCGGTCAACCATGGTTCGCATAACATCAAAATCGGGGGGGAGATACGACGTAACATCGAGAATTCCGAGTTCAACGTAGCGCGCCCGTCATACTATTTTTACGACCCGTTTTTCTTCGCAGTCGATGCTCCATACGGCATGGCTGCTGGCGTTGATCCCGGCTTTGTATCCAAACAGCTGGCCCAATTGGCGACGAATAAACGGCACTGGCGAAACATTGAGTTCGGTGCCTTCGTCCAAGATGACTGGAAGGTTTCTCGTAAACTGACGCTGAACCTTGGTCTTCGCTACGACCTTTTCGAGCGGCACCACGAAAATTCGAATCTGGCCAGCACATTTCTTCTCGGGCCTGGCCAAAATCTGATTGACAACATTACGACTGGTGCTGGACAGATTCATGATGCGAACGCACCGGTAGGTTCTGCCGCGTGTCCTTCTGGGGTGTTGGGGGCCGATGGGGTACACACCATCGACCAATTATCCGTACTAGCCGGCACCTGTGGTTCCGGCGGGTTCGCGCCAGCATCGAGCCTCGGTAAGGGAGACCATAATAACTTCGGCCCGAAATTTGGTTTTGCGTACGACGTGTTTGGCAATGGGAAGACGGCCGTGCGCGGAGGGTTTGGCGTTTCATATGAGGGGACCCTGTACAATCCGCTATCGAACTCACGCTGGAATCCGCCTTATTACTCTTTCAACGCGGCACTTGATGGCGCAACCGGGACAGGATGCGGCACCCCCGCTGGGTGCACCGTCTATTATGGTCCCCAGCCGGGGCTGGGAGCTGGAGGTTATTCGACCGCAGCCCCGAGCTTTACCGGCCCTGCTGGTCCCAATAACTTCCAAGGGACGGATACGACCTACACTGCGGTGGGTAACATCATGGGCTGGAACCCGGCAAACCGTGATCTTGCAAACCTGACCGGCATTATTTTCCCGAAAGGGGTTAGAGATCCATATGTCTACAACTATTACATGGGCGTACAGCACGAAATAGTACCCCGCCTCGCGTTGGAGGTGAACTACGTGGGAACGACAGCTCACAAGCTGTTCCGCGCCGAGCAGGTGAATCGGATCCCGGGCGGATCATTGGATCCAGCAACCGACTACGGTACTGGTGCACCGCTGGGATGCACGATCGACAGGTTCGGCAGAGAACTTTGCAGTCAGAAAGACCCCGCAGGCATCACTAACACCACGGGCCGTCTCAATCCGAACTATGGGAAACTGCGGGTCTGGGAAAACGTAAATAATTCCATTTACAACTCATTGCAGCTTTCTTTGACCAAGCAGATGAGCCATGGAATGCAGGCCGCGTTCCACTATACCTGGGGCCATGCCATTGATAACGGCTCCACGTGGCACAGCGGCGCGACGAGCTCGAACCACGAAGGAGCAGGTGAAGGCTATAGCAGCGATCAGACGATGCCGCAGTTGGACCGTGGCAACTCCATCTTCGACATCCGTCACACTATAACCTTTAACTATGTTTGGGAACTTCCCTTCTTCCGAAACCACGGCGGAGCAGTTGAGGCCGTTTTGGGTGGATGGCAGTTCAATGGTAGTGCTTCCTATCACACGGGCGCGCACTGGGAGCCGTTCTGCCACGGCTCGCGTGGCAGTTGTGACTTCAATAATGATTTTGAAGCGAATGATCGTCCGGACTCCACAATTGCCAATTTCAGCGGTGCTACCCATGATATGTGGGCGAATGGTTGGGCTGTCGGAAATCCAGCCTGGTGCTACAATCAATGCGCCTCCGGGGTGACGCCGATATTTAGCAGGCCGGCACCAGGCAACACGGGCACCTTACGTCGTAATACATTTACTGGTCCCGGTTTCATGGCATGGAACCCGTCGCTATTCAAGAGCTTCAAGATCACAGAGGCGGCCAAGCTTGAGTTCCGAGCGGAAAGCTTCAACGTTTTGAATCACACGAATTTCAAGCTGCCCGGTGCTGAAGCTCAGTTCCACGACAGCATTCGGGATACGACTTTTGGACAGGCCGGGGGCACGTTCAATGCACGTAACCTGCAGTTAGGGGTGAAACTGAGCTTCTAGCCTGAAGGAAGCTGCGCCGGAACCGGTTGCATCAGACTGGTTCCGGCTTATTCTTTCTGGATGAGGTCCTCTGATGCGCGATCCCGTCTCCTCCTGTGTTCCTCGCGCTCTTTTCCGCAGGTCAGTGTATCCATTCCTTTGCCTGTTGGTGTGCACAGTGCTTCCTGCGCAACAGGTGAGTAATACGACGACCCTCATCGGTCAGTTGCGGGTCACGCGGTTCGGGTCCCCGCCCATGCGCGTGCTCGTGAAGCTTGAAAGAAGTGGCGCCCTGGTGGGAGAAGTCTATAGTGACGCGGAAGGAAAGTTTTCCTTTGATGACCTTCCCGCCAATATGTATCACATCACCGTGCGGCAGGAGGGCTATCGTCCTATCGAGATGGCAGTCCCCATAAATCCTGCCACTCAACACATCGCTTATGTGCACCTTGAACTAATTCCCGAAGACAAACCGGGCCAGCCGAATCAATCCACGGTTAAAGGCAGTAATTCCTCCATGGTGGATAAGGCTGCGCTCGGAGACAAGTATCCCAAAGAAGCAAAGAAGCAGTACGAAAAGGGGACAAAAGCGCAACGGGAGGGTAAGAATTCGGAGGCCATTGAGCATTATGAGAAAGCACTGGCAGTGGCTCCAGGAATGTACTTCGCACGCAATGATTTGGGATCACTTTATTTGGAGAGTCAAAAGTTTGGCGAGGCGGAGGCGGAATTCAGAAAGGTGATCGCGGAAAACCAGGCAGATGCGAATGCATACTTCAATCTGGGGAATGTGTACCTGATAACCGGTCGCTTGAACGAGGCAGCGGACTCCATCCAGGAAGGCTTCAAGCGTCAGCCGCAGTCAGGATTTGGTCAGTTCCTAATGGGATCGCTCCTGATTAAAAAAGGTGACACTCGCGAAGCTGAACAACGGTTACGTGTCGCATTGAAGGACGACCCCGGCTTGGCCAACGCCCACCTCGCACTGGTGAACTTGTACATCCGCCAGAACCGAAGCGACGAGGCGGTATCGGAATTATCTCTGTTCCTGAAGCAATTCCCTGACAGCAATTTTGCGCCGCATGCACGTGAATTGCTCGGAAAGCTGCAATCCAAATCCTCGCAATAAAAATTACTGGGCTTTGCCAGGCTCGAACTTGCATAAGTCAGCCTGCAGCTTGCACGCGGTCTGATATTGAGCCCGGGCGGCCTGGGGCCGATTTAGCTTTTCATAGACGTAAGAGAGATTTAAGTGTGCTTCTGCGAAGTTGGGCTCTTGATCCAAGGCCTTTGCGTAAACCTTCACAGCGTCCTGGTAGCGGCCAGTGCGGCTGTAAGCAATCCCCAGGAAATTGTATAAACGTGCATGAGCGAGTCCGAGGGCCGCAGCCTGTTGCAAATGAATGACCGCCTCACTGTAGCGCCCCTTTTGGAGCAGGATAATTCCCAGATCTCGATGCGCCATGGCGAATCCTGGCTGAATTTCGAGAGTTTTCTGAAAATCGACCATCGCACTATCGGGATCAGAGGAGACACTGATCCAGCCTTTTTGATACCAAGCCCTGAGATTCTTGGGATTCTCCTGCAGAGCCTTTTCAAGCCACTGGATCGCCTCATTGTTTTTACCCTGCTGATGCAAAGCCCGAGCCAAGGCGGTCATCGCCTGATCAAAATTGGGATTGAGCTTCAGACTGCGTTCCAGCGATTCCTGTGCCGCTTTCCAATCGGAAGCTTTGAGAGCTGCTTCTCCGAGCAAGAACGGAACCAGGTACATGCCAGGATTGTGTTCCTGCACCTGAGCCAATAGGGCGCGCTCACGATTCAGATCGCCGAGCTTGCCTGCATCAACTCCCTCCAAGAGAGTATTAAAGTCCAAAATCTTATCCTTAGGGTCGGGCAAGCCAGCAGCTAAGTCCGCAGCGGAGACAGGCGAGCGGTAGGCCATGTACCCCAGGGCCCGCAGCTTTTCGACGGCTTCTGGATCAAGCTGGCCACCACCTGCTCGAGAATCGTGGGGCGCATAGCGGAGTACCAAGTTCCTAAGCTCTTGATTCAAAACTGACGCTACCGCCGGTTGGCTGGCGATCAGGTTCTGCTTTTCTTCAGGATCGGTGCGAAGATCATAGAGTTCTGGCTTAGGGGCTTCAATGAACTGATAGGAGCGATTATTGATCGTCCGCACAGGGCTCCACCCAAATGAGCTGAAAGAGTAGAAGCTCTCACTGTAGACGCCGGGGGACTCCGCAGCATTAGGTGCCAACAAGCTATCAGTTTCAAACTGCTGCTGAATAGGATCGCGCAGCTTGAGAATTCCCAGGATGGTGGGAGCGATTGCCATGATCGCCACGGGATCGGGGACGTGGTGCGCTTGAATACCACTGGACAGAGGGGGTTTGACCACTAAGGGTACGTGCAGTGTCGAATGATAGACGAAAAAGCCATGCTCTTTCTCTCTATGTTCACCCAGGGATTCGCCATGATCGCTGGCCAGAACGATCAACATACGATCAAACCAGCCTCGTTGTTTTAAATAAGCAACCAACCGCCCCAATTCATGGTCGGCGTATGCAATCTCGCCATCGTAAGGAGAGTCCGCAAAGCGGGTGCGGAAAGGCTCAGGGGGTTCGTAGCCGCTGTGTGGATCGTACAAATGCAGCCATAAGAAGAAAGGCTTGCTGCGACTCCTTCGCAGCCATTGCAGAGCCTCATCAACGCTAGGACCCGCTTTCCGCTCAACGAGCCCGGGATCGTTTTCTAGGAAACTGCTGCCCTTGAAGACGTCGTAATACAAGTCGAAGCCTCTATTCAGCCCCCAACTGCGGTCCAGAACATAAGAACTTACAATAGCGGCCGTGTCATAACCTTGCGCTTGGAGCGATTGGGCGACGCTGCGAATCTCTGGCTTGAGAGGCTGCCCGGTAAAGTCCTGCACTCCATTGTGAAATGGAAAAGTTCCGGTAAGCAGGCTGGTGTGGCTCGCCAAGGTAAGTGGAACCTGGGAATAGGCATGCTCAAACAGTATGCCCTTGTGTGCTAACCCATCGATGGTCGGAGTTTGTACGTTTTTGGCTCCATACACGCCGATGTGATCAGCACGAAGCGTGTCGACGGTGATTAACAGAACATCAGGTTTAGAGAACGATTTTCGCGCAGCTGGGTGCGGAGGCTGCGCTAGGCCGGTTCCAACGAGCGCAGAGCTGACGACCCAGAAGGCTAATCTTCCGCTAATCCTCACCGGGACCGCTCCTGGGCTTTACGCATTTCCTCAGCAGCTTCCATGTGCAAGCCCTTGGCTTCTAGACCCTTCGCTAGAGCCTCGTGATTGCGGGGATCCTGGGGATCCAATCGCACAGCTGTGCGTAGCTCCTTCAACCCTTCATCGACTTTGCCTTCATAAACCAGCATTTCACCCAACGCCTTGTATCCGGGGGCAAAATCCGGGTTGATCGTAACCGATCGGCGGAAAGCTTCGGTGCTATCGGGGATCATATCCTGATGGAGGTAGGTCACGCCAAGGTCGAACGCCGCTCCGAAATTTGTAGGGTCAAGCTCAAGGGTACGTTTCAGGTATTTGGTGGCCTCAGCATCATTGCCTAGTGCCGCATTGGCGAGTCCAAGGTTGAACACCGCGAGCATGTAATTGGGGCTGAGCTCGAGTGCCCTCTTGAATTCTGCAACGGAGCTAGCAAAGTCCTTGGTGCGATAGTAATTCAGTCCCAAGAGATAGTGGATCGGAACAGAATCATGCTCGGTAGTGAGAGTCGTTTTCAACTTTTCGATTGAATCCTGGTACCTGCCGTGCTGACTATCGTCGATTGCTTCCGTGACCGTCTCATAAACCTGAATGCGATCCTTCGGATCGGGGAGCTGGCGGTCACTGACCGGCGAATCTTCGCCAGCTGCAAAGGCCGTGTAACCAAGGGCACGGAGACGATCAGCCAGCTGTGGGTCTAGTGTGGACTTCTGCGCCATTTCATGGTCCACCGTATAGTGCCGCACCGTAGCGGACAGCTGACTGCGCATCTCTGAACTGACAGCATTTTTGTCAGCGTAGAGATTGTGCAATTCTCCGGGATCCGTGGAAATGTCATAAAGCTCGGGTTTGGGTGCGTCGATAAAATGGTAGTTTCTCGCGCTCAAGCCCCGCAGCTCGCTCCAGTTGAAGTGGATGCGCGGCAAGTACGTTTCGGAATACAGCGGACTGGGTTCCATCCCATCACCGTGCAACACCATCATTGCCAGATTCCTGCCCTGCACCTTTGGAGGAATTGGAACATCCAGGAGTCCAAGTACGGTGGGCATCAGGTCGACGAGGCTGACCCCCCTCTTAATGAGAGGGTTGGTGAACTTGATGTTCACTGACGGCTTAATTATCAAAGGGACATGGAGGGTTGAATTGTACGTAAAGAAACCATGGGTTTTTTCTCCGTGTTCACCCAATCCCTCGCCGTGATCTCCACTGAGAACCACCACGGTATGGTCATAAGTGGCATGTTGCTTCAGGTAACCCAGCAAGCGACCTAATTGGGCATCCGCAAACGCGATTTCTCCGGCATACAAATTTTCCTTGTACAGCCGATTAAAAGGTGGTGGCGGATTGTAAGGGTGGTGCGGATCATACAGGTGCACCCACAGGAAGAATGGTCCTTTCCGCGGTTTGGCAAGCCACTTTAGAGCCTCGTCGATGACTTCGTTGGCAGGCCTCTCCATATAATCCAAATTGGCTTCGGAAAGCCGACCGAAGTTGAAGTGATCGTAGTAGAAATCAAACCCTCGATTCAGTCCAAAGCGCCGATCCAGAACCGCCGCGGCAATAACTGCACCTGTGTCGTAGCCGCGCGCCCGCAAGACGCTCGCCAAGGTCGCTTGTGCAGGATTCAGGTTATTGCCACTAAAGTCGTGCATACCACTCATCATCGGGTATGTACCCGTGAGGATAACTGTGTGCGACGGCAGGGTGATTGGAACCGGTGTATAGGCCTGCTCGAAGCGGATGCCCCCGGCCGCCAACAAGTCTATGCTGGGAGTTTCTATCTGCGCGTAGCCGTAACAATGCAAATAGTCCGGACGCAATGTATCAATCGTAACTAGCAGCACATTAGGACGAGATGCCGGACGCGAAGCTGGTTTTTGAGCCATCACTCCCGAAACCAGGACAACCAAGGACAGCAACAGGGCAGAAACAACCCGCGCAGCGCGAAAGAAGGTCTCGCTGAAACACATATGAATAGGCTTCGAGTGTTATGGAACCTCAAAAAATTATAGACGGTATTGCCGATCCATCAAAGCCGACCACGACCACTCAGCGCCAACAGGTCGCGGTTAACTTTCGGTGCGGAAAGGCCTACCCAGAATTGCCGGCGTGTGGCATAATTTCGACCGATTCGGGAGCGAACTATGACATCGATTCCACTGCGAATTCTGATTTCCCTGTTCTTATACTCAGTGTCGACAGCTGTAGTGATAGCACAGCAACCCAGTATTGAAGATTTAAACACGCCAGCAGTGCGCGTCACCACCCGCCTCGTCTTAGTGGACACGGTCGTAACTGATAAATCTGGCCAGCGAATCAGAGATCTCAAGAAGGAAGACTTTGTTGTATTGGAGAACGGGAAGCCTCAGAAGATATCGGCATTTTCTTTCGAGTCACCCGAAGTTGCGCCACGACGAGCACCTGATTTGCCGCCAAATGTCCACACGAATAGGCCCGAATACGATATGCCAAAGGGTCCCCTCACCATTATGCTTCTGGACGGGCTGAATACTCCGGTAGCAGACCAGGGCTACGCGCGTTCTCAAATGCTGACGTACTTGGGCTCGCAGCTTCAGCCGGGGCAGCCCGTTGCAGTGTACACCTTGGCGGGCTCGCTGCGGTTGCTCCAGGACTTCACAGGGGACGTGGCACTGCTCAAAGCTGCAGTTGAACACTTCACTCCTCAGAAATCAGTGGAAATGCAAGTGCAGAACACAATCGCGGTAATGCCTAACCTGCCAGTCACGGGCAGCACTGGGGTGGCTGGTCGCTCCGATAGCTTGCGCCTGGTGTTCACGCGCATGAGCGAGTTCATGAGCGAACAGACGAAATTCGCCATCGACGGTCGAGTGCAACGCACAGCGGCGGCATTACGGCTATTAGCGCGGCGAATGGGCGGATATCCAGGGCGAAAAAATTTGATCTGGGTTAGTGCCGGCTTTCCGATCGATATCACTAGCGAAGTGGTACAGTTGACCACCGACCCCGACGTGCTCGCGCAGGGCAATACTTCGGCAGCTCCACAACTTCGTGTCGAAAAGTCTTATGAGGAGCTCTTACATCAATTGGCAGCAGAGCTTACGGACGCCCAGATGTCCGTTTATAGTGTCGACGCGCGGGGCCTGATTGGCTCGACCCTAGCCGACGCAAGCAGCCAGGGAACCAACGAAGCTGGCTTGCTGCGAACTGGTGCCGAATATGGCGCCCAGGTGGCGCGATCGAGTGCGGCAAGTCAATCGAGTCAGGATACGCTGCTGACACTCGCGTCTGAGACCGGCGGTCTTACCTTCAAAAATCGTAACGATGTCGCAGGTGCTCTCGCGTCCAGTGTCGGCGACGGCTCCGCCTATTACATGGTGGCATATGTACCTGAATCCAAGCAGTGGGATGGAAAATTTCGAAAAATTCAAGTCAAGTTAAACCATCCTGGATATGAAGTTCGCCATCGGACGGGGTACTACGCGAAGGATCCCATGCAGTGGGACAAGAATAAAGATAAGACGGATCCTGAACTGGGCACGGCGATGTCGATGGGCTCACCTTCCTCCACCATGGTGGTGTTTGATTCTCGGGTAGTTCCGCCAGCACCGGCGTCGCAGGTGAAGATTCCGGTTGAGTTCCTGGTAAATCCGCGGACCATCTCGGGCGAAGAAATGAAGGATGGCGGCCGCCATTTCGGCCTCGAGTTTCACGTTGCCGCTTACACGCTCGATGGCAAGTTAGTCAGCCACAAGGATACAGGCATGGACGCGCCTGTAAAGGCCGACAGGCTCCAGGCTTACCTCCAGCAAGGCATCCCGTTTCGGACCGAGCTAGAGATGTCGCCGGGCCAGTATCACTTGCGATTGGCGGTGCGTGACACCCACACAGGGTTCATTGGCTCAACCGAATTTCCACTCACCCTGTCCGGCAATTAGCTTCGCAACGCTAACCGGGGTGTCGTGGCACTATCCGGGGCAGTTGTCTTGCTGGGTATGTGCTAGTCTGGGGCGCGATGAGGGTAATTTCCGCTCTGACGTTTTGCTTTTTTGCGGTACTTGTTACCGGACAGATCCCATCGAAGAAACAAATTCCCCCAGATGTCTATCTAGTCACGATTGACACGCTGCGCGCTGATCACGTGCGTTGTTACGGGGACTCCAATATTGAGACGCCCGCGATCGACTCAGTAGCAAAGGACGGAGCGCGATTCGCAGAGGCGTTCACTCCCAGTCCGATTACCAACTCATCCCACACCAGCATTCTTACCGGCCTGCTTCCCAGTTCGCATGGGGTCACAGATTTTGCCATCCCATTAGCTGCCACCCATCCGACCTGGGCCGAGTTGCTCAAAGCCAAGGGATATCACACCGCGGCATTTATCGGCGCGGTGATTCTTGACGCCAAGTCTCTGGCACCCGGTCTTGATCGAGGATTTGATTTCTACGACAACTTTCCCGAGCATCCCCAAAGCAAATCTCGCTGGGGACGCGTTGAGCGCCGAGGCATGGACGTGGTGCAACATGCGACAACCTGGTTGGGCGCGCATCCGGCGGGATCCCGGTTCGTATGGGTCCATCTCTACGATCCCCACGATCCCTACGAGCCTCCGCTGCCTTATTCGGAAATATACAAGGATCGTTTGTACGACGGCGAGATCGCTTACGCCGACTCGGCGCTGGGCAATTTTCTCGGGTATTTGAAAAAGCGTGGCTGGTATGAAAACTCAGTGATCATCGTGGTTGGCGATCACGGCGAAGGCCTGGGTGAGCACCATGAAGAGACCCATGGAATTTTCCTGTACGACTCGACAACCCACGTTCCCCTGATTCTAAAATTGCCTCACCAGAATGGTTCTGGAAAAGTCATCGACGCTCAAGTGAGCACCATAGATATTTTGCCGACCGCGCTCGATTTCGCCGGAGTGGAAATGCCGGAATCTCTGGATGGGAAATCGTTGAAGCCATATCTCGCAGGCAGAGAAGCAAAACTGGCCGCCATCGCTATCGGCGAAACCGACTATCCGCTGCGCTTTGGGTGGGCCCCGCTGCGCTCTGTCCGGACCGAAGGGGTTAAGCTTATTGAAGCACCGCGTCCGGAACTCTACGATCTGCACGCCGATCCCGGGGAACTGACCAATAAATATCAGCCAGGTGAAGCCGCCGCGCAAAAGCTGCGCGGAATCTTGTCAGAGGCCCGCGCAAAAAATGCAGGAAACTCCGAAACTGCAGCTAGTGCTCCCCAGTCTCTGCCCGACCCCAAGGATAAGATCGAAGAACAGAATCTACTGCACCGGGCGATGATGGCCGCGGACGATGGCCGCACCACGGAAGCCCGCGCCGTACTGCAGCGAGTCCTGGAACTCGATCCAAAATCTCCTACTGGTCTTAGGCAATTAGGCGAACTGGAGTTTCAGGCGGCTGAATATGGAAAAGCTAGTAATCACTTGAAGCGTGCCCGTGAGGTCCGCCCGGAGGATTCCACCGCAGTCTTCATGCTTGGTCAGGCGTTGGAGAAGACGGGCGACTTGGCGGGAGCGCGCGAGGCTCTGGAGGCGAGCTTGAAACTTGTCCCTGGCCAATTCGAGGCCCGGCTGCTTCTGGGACAAATATATCTGCGATTAAATGATGCTAAAGCCGCAGAGGACCAATTCGAAGCGGCGCTCTTGCTGCGGTCGAAGAGCGTGGACGCAGCAATCGGCGCAGCCCGCGCACAGATCGCCGATCACAGATTCATGGATGCGGTCGCGACGCTGAAACCGCTCTCAGAACTCCATCCAGAGAACCCAGACCTCTTCAAAGTCCTTTCTGAAGCCTATGACGGAGCCGGCCAAAAAGAGGAAGCCAGGCGTCTGAAGAACCGGGCAGAGCGCTTGCGCAATAGCCGTCCCCAGAGGCGGCAGGACGGGGCAACACCGACAACCTCCCCGAATCCCGAATAAGAGAACCCTGCTGAGGATTACTTCCTGAGAACAAAAAATGTTCTGTTGTTAGCAAGTTAAAATGTCCGCTTTTCGTAGCAAGTGAAATGTCCGGTTTTGGTTAATCTCCCGCCGCCGCCGAGGCGTTGGGAAAGTGGGAATCCCGCGCACTTTGCGGGATTTCCAAGCGCGGTGGGAAAGTCGGCTTTAGGACTTTTCCACCCCGCGTCTTTTCCACAGCCCGTCGCGCCGGCTTTTTATCTGCAGCCCAGGTCTCACCTTGTGC
>WNGF01009694.1_pt1 | contig 14124 bp, 19 predicted proteins | sample 5400641 | NCBI WGS metagenome assembly WNGF01 (sample SAMN13153371, study PRJNA577476) | soil metagenome | isolation source: 80 cm soil or saprolite under grassland replicate 2 | place: USA:California | collected 2016-06-15
GCTCGGAGCCGGCGCACCTGCCGCTCCTCGCGGAAGAGGCCGAAGCACGACTTTTCCTGGGTGATGAGAACGTTGCGCGCGCCGAGATCCGCGATCGCGTCGAGCGCCATCGAGAAGTCCTCTTCTTCCGAGAACTCCTGGCCGACGAGGCTCTCCGCCTCGCGCTGGTTCGGCGAGACCAGGAAGGGCTCCGCGTCGACGCCGACGCGCAGCGGCTCGCCCTCGCAGTCCAGCACGCACTGCACGCCGCGGCGATTCAGGTCGCGGATCGCCTCGGCGTAGAAGTCGTCCTCGACGTCGCGCGGCAGCGACCCCGAGAAGACGACGAACGTCGCCACGCGCGACAGGTAGTGCAGCTTGTCGAGCAGCGTGTCGAGCTCATCGGCGCGCACGGCGGGACCCCACTCGTAGATCTCGCTCAGCGTTCCCGCGGTCGGGTCGACCACGGCCGTGGAGGTGCGCGACTCGTCGGCGATGCGGACGAAGTCGTTGAGGATGGCCTCCGCGGCCAGCTCGTCGATGATCCGGTCGCCCGCGCGGCCGCCGGCGAGGCCGGTGGCGACGACCGGCGCCTCGAGGCGCTTCAGCGCGCGCGCGACGTTGATCCCCTTGCCCCCGGCGGAGGTGAGGCTGGTGCTCGCACGGTGGCGGTGGCCGAGCTGGAAGTTCGGCACCGTGAGCGTGCGGTCCACGGCGGCGTTGAGGGTGACGGTGACGATCACGAGAAGAGCCCGACCAGATGATGCACGGTTCGGGTCGCGTACCAGCGTAGTCGACCGCCGGCCCCCGGTCGCCCTACCGTCCGCGCCGCGAGCAGCGGCCGTGTGCCGAGGAGCTCGCCGCCGGACCAGATCTCGATCCGCCCCAGTCGCTGGCCCCGGGTCACCGGCAGGCCCACGGCGGTCGGCGCGACGACACGCTCGATCACGGGCCGCCCGACGCGGACGACGCGAACCAGCGGCTTCCGGGCGACGAGGCCGACCGCGGGCCGGCCGTAGCCGAGCGCCGCGCGCGCGTATGTCGCGGGCCGCACGAGCGCCAGCGTCCGGTACTGCGAGACCCCCCAGGCGAGCAGCCGCTCGAGGTCGTCGTTGCGCCGGGCGCGGCTGGGGCTGCCGAGAAGGACGGCGTAGATCGTGTAGCCCGGCCGCCGGGCGGCGGCGACCTGGCACCAGCCGGCGGCCGCGGTGTGGCCGGTCTTGACGCCGATCAGCCCCGGAAACACGCCGAGCAGGTCGTTCCACGTGTGCACCGTGAAACGCCCGCCCTCGATCGTGTCGCTGCGCATGCGGACGATCGCGCGCACGATCCGGGAGTGCATCGCCACGCGGGCGAGGACCGCGACGTCGCGCGCGCTCGAGACGTGGCCGGCGGCGTCGAGGCCGTCGGGCCGCACGAAGTGCGTATCCCGCAGCCCCAGCCGCCGCGCCTGCTCGTTCATCCAGCCGACGAAGCGTGCGATGTCGCCGCCGGACGCCGCGGCTGCGAGGGCGTCCGCCGCGTCGTTCGCGCTCTGGATCAGCGCGCCCTCGAGGAGGTCGCGCACGGCAATCCGCTGGCCCGGAAAGAGCGGGATCCGGGACTCGCCGACACGTGACGCCTGGCGGGTGACGGTGACCACGTCGTCCGGCTTCAGGTGCTGCAGCGCGACGATCACCGTCATGAGCTTGGTGATGCTCGCGATCGGCAGCCGCGCGTGCGCGGCGTGCGCCGCGAGCACCTCGCCGTTCGAGGCGTTGACGACATAGAACGCACGCGCCGCCGGGCTCGGCACTCCCGCACGCGCCGCTCCCGCCAGCGCCAGCGCGGCGAGCCCCACTCCGAGAACCCGGCGCATCGTGGCGGAGGCTACTTGACGCGAACCCTCTGGCCGACCTGGAGGGAGCTCGTGCTGACCGTCGGGTTCAGCTGCTCGAGCCGGGCGACCGTCGTCCCCTCCTTCGCCGCGATCGAGCCGAAGGTGTCGCCGCTCTGAACGATGTAGTACTGGGCGGCGGGGGGTCGTTTCTTGCGGTGACGCTTCTTGTGGGGCGGCGCCGACACGGAGATGCCGGTGCTCGTGACCGGGCCGAGCGTCGTCGTCGCCGGCGCGGACGGGCCTCCGCCGAGGCCGGCGCGGATCAGGAGGACGGCGATGGTGACGGCGGCGAGGAAGGCCGCGGGTGCGGCGTAGTGCGCGAGGCGGCGCCGGGAAGCGGGTCGGGCCACCGCCTACCAGCCGGAGACGGCCCAGACCTGGCGCGAGAGTTGCGCGGCCTCGGCACCCGCGGCGGCACGCCAGTCGCCGCCGCGCGACCGGTACGCGTAGATGATCGAGCGCGACGCCGAGACGAGGGCGCTCGCCGGGCCGCTCGTGAAGGCCGCCCCCACGTCGGCCGGCCGGCCCCCCTGCGCTCCGACGCCCGGCAGGAGCAGCACCGCCTGGGGCAACAGACGACGGACCTCGGCGACCTCGCGCGGGAACGTGGCCCCGACGACGGCTCCGAGCGCGGACAGCCCGCGCTCGCCGACCAGGTCCTCACCCCACTCGCGCACGAGCTCTGCGACGTGCTGCCACAGCTTCCTGCCGTCGGAGAGCGTCGCGTCCTGAACGTCGGCGCCGGCGGGACTCGATGTCTTCACGAGGCAGAAGAGCCCGGCGCCGTCGCGGCGGCAGGCCGCGAGGAAGGGGTCCAGCGCGTCGCGACCGAGGTACGGGTTGACCGTCGCGGCGTCGGCGAGCGGCGGCGACTCCCCTCGCGGCTCGACGAACGCCGCCGCGTAGGCGCGCGCGGTAGAGCCGATGTCGGCCCGCTTGACGTCCGCGATCACGAGGAGGCCCGCAGCGCGGGCGTAATCGCACACCTCCTCGAACGCGCGCACGCCGTCGGCGCCGAGCGCCTCGAAGAACGCCGACTGCGGCTTGGCCGCCACCACGTTCGGCGCAACGGCGTCCACGATCCCGCAACAGAAGGCACATCCCCTGGACGCGCCAGGGGCCGCTCTCGCGCGGCCCCTGGTGAATCCTCGGAGGAGACGTGCCCGTCTTCGCTGCTATCCGGTCTTGACCGCCGACTTCAGGCCGCTGCCGGCCGAGAACTTCGGGACGCGCGCGGCCGGGATGTGCACCTTCTCGCTCGGGTTGCGGGGGTTGACGCCGGTTCGGGCGGCGCGCTGCGCCGTCGAGAACTTGCCGAACCCGGTGAACGCGACGTCGCCGCCGCCCTTCAGGGTGTCCACGATCGTGTCGAGAAAGGCGTCGACCGCCTTGCCCGCATCCCGGGCGGTCAGCTGGCTCCGCCGGGCGACCTCCGTCACGAATTCCTGTTTCGTCACGTGCCTCTCCTCCTGTCGTTGATCGGTTGCACGGGCCTCGGTGACCCTACCAGGGTCCTACTTACGGCTCAACCATGCGCTTTGCGGGGGTTTTCGCCCCCGCGAGCAACTCTCCTGCACGAAAGAGCGGCCGCAGGCGGACCGCGTGGCGCGCGAGCGCCTCCGCTCCGCCCTCCTCGCGGTCGACCACGCAGACCGCCGTGTGCACGACGAGGCCCACCTCGCGCAGCGCCTCGATCGACTCCAGGAGGGCGCCGCCGGAGGTGACGACGTCCTCGACGAGGCAGACGCAATCGCCCTCCTCGTACGGTCCCTCGACGCGCTTCGCCGTCCCGTACTCCTTCGCGGCCTTCCTGACGATCAGGAACGGGAGGCCCGCCTCGAGCGATGCCGCGGCGGCGAGCGCCACCGCGCCGAGCTCCGGCCCGGCGAGCCGGGTGGCGTCGCCGGCGTGCTCGCGCACGGTCGCAGCGATGCGCTCGCCGAGCGGCCTGAGCAGGTCGGGACGGGTCTCGAAGCGGTACTTGTCGAGGTAGTAGCGCGAGCGCCTGCCGGAGCGGAGCACGAAGTCGCCTTCGAGGTACGCGTGCTCGACGAGGGCCGCAGCGAGCGGGTCGCTGTTCACGACCGCGCGGCGGCGAGGATCTTCCGCGCCGCCGGCAGCAACCGCTCCGCCTCCGGCGAGCCGTCGACGAACGAGACCATCGAGCCGTCGTCGAAGTACACGTCGACCCGCTCGCGCCGACGGCCGACGGAGCGCCGGTAGAGGATGCTGCCGGCCGCGAGGCCCGTGCCGAACCCGAGCAGGCCGAGGAGCTTACGCCTCGCCACTCGACTCCTTGGTGCGACGCCGCTTCGGCTTCTCGGGCTCGGGAGCCGCACCCCGCAGGCAGCTCTTCAGGTCGTAGAACACGAGCCCGACCGTCGGGTCCGGACCGGTCGTCGCCGCGATCCGCTGCGGGCCGTCGCGGACGACGAAGACGCTGCCGTCGTGGGTGGCCGCCTCGAGCTGGGTCACCTCCGCCGAGTCCGAGCGGAACGCGGCCGCGCTGTCGAGCAGCTCCGCCGCCGCCTGCGCAAGGGAGCGTGCCGCCTCCTCCCCGGCGAGCGTCGACGCCCGGATCTCGCCGTGCGCGTCGAAGAGGACGGCGGCCTCGATCTGCGAAGAGATCTCCGTGAGGTCGGCAAGCGCCTGCTCAGGGTCCATCGGGTCGCAGGCTAACACTGCAAACTCCCGGAACGTGAGCCTCCGCAAGCGGTCACTCCTCGCGAAGTTCTTCGCCGACCGCGGCACGCACCTCGCGGCGATGGTCGCGTACTTCGCGCTGTTGTCGTTCGTGCCGCTCGTCTTTCTCTCGCTCTCGCTCCTCGGCCTCGTGCACCGCGCCGACGCCTCCGACTTCCTGGTGAAGGAGCTGAGCCGCGCCTTTCCCGGCAGCTCGCTCACGAGCATCCTGTCGCTCGTCCACAAGGTGCAGGACAACGCGGCGGCGCTCGGGATCATCGGCGGCATCGGCCTGCTCTGGTCGTCGCTCTCGCTCTTCAGCGCGCTCGAGTCGGCGTTCAACATCGTCTACGGGCGCCCGAACCGCTCGTTTCTGCACGGCAAAGGGGTCGCGGCCGCGGTGATGGTCGGCTCGCTCGTCACGCTCTTCACCAGCCTCGTCGTCGGCGCGGTGGGGGTCGAGGCGCTGAAGCACTACGCGCCGGGGTTCGTCTCGAACGCGGTCGTCGCCTACGTCGTGTCGATCGCGGTCTCGATGCTCGGCGTGTTCCTCTTCCTGCTCGCCGTCTACCGTCTGCTGACGAACGCACCGGTCACCGTGTACGATGCCCTGCCCGGCGCGGCCGCGGCCGCCGTGGCGCTGGAGGCGTCCTTCCAGATCGTGCCGGTGTTCGTCCGTCTCGCCGACGTGAACGTGACGCTGCGCGTGCTCGGCGGCCCGGCGATCCTCCTGCTCTGGCTGTACGCGATGGCGAACGTGATGGTGCTGGGGGCCGAGCTCAACTGGTGGGTGGCCGAGCGGCGCTCGCTACGCGCGACGACCGAGCCCGTCGACGGCCTCGCGTAGAGACCGCGCCGCGCGTGCGCGGTGAGAGCGCTCCGCCTTCCACTCGTTCCCGAGCTCGGCGACCGTTCGCCGCTCGCCCTCGGGGACGAAGACGGGGTCGTACCCGAACCCCTCGCTGCCACGCGGCTCCCGCGCGATCCGGCCCTCGAGCGTGCCGGTGCCGCGGAGCTCCGGGCCGTCCGGCGTGAGGCAGACGAGCTCGCAGACGTAGCGCGCGGCCCGCTCCTCCACGTCCTCGAGCTCGCCGAGCAGCCGCTCGATCGCCGGCGCGCCCTCGGGCGCGTAGCGGGCAGACTGCACCCCCGGCCGGCCCCCGAGCGCGTCCACCTCGAGCCCGGAGTCCTCGCCGAGCAGCCACGGGTCGGGCGCGCCGGCGGCCCGGCCGAAACGGGCCTTCGCGAGCGCGTTCTCGTAGTACGTCTCGCCCGTCTCGGGCGGCCAGTCGCTCACGTCGAGCGGGCGGATCGTCCACCCGGGCAGCAGCCGCTCGAGCTCGCGCACCTTGTGCGCGTTCCGCGAGCAGAGCGTCGCCGTCACTCCATCCATCGCACCTCGAGCACGCCGTCGACCTCAGCCACGGACGCGACGATGGCGGGCGCCTCTGTCTCGTGGAGCTCGACGTCGACCGCGATGCTGCGGCGATCGCCCTCCTGCGCCACGTCGAGGGAGACGACGCGGCCGCCGCGCCCCTCGATCGCGTCGATCAGCGGCGCCGGGCTGCCGCCCGCCGCGATCTCCACCAGCAGCCGGTCGACCTCCGGCCGGAAACGGTGGACGACGCGATACGCCGCGATGCGGAGCGGCCCGAGCGTGAGCAGCCCGCCGAGGGTCGCGATGATCGCGGCGTCGTAGTAGCCGGCGCCCGACGCCATGCCGATCGCGGCCACGAGCCAGAGCGTCGCCGCCGTCGTGAGACCGCGCACGGAGAGTCCCTGGCGGATGATCGCGCCGGCGCCGAGGAAGCCGATGCCGCTGACGATCTGGGCGGCGATCCGGGTCGGGTCGATGCGTCCGGACGCGGCGCTGCCGGCGGCCATGAAGTCGCGGAAGCCGTACGCGGAGACGAGCGTGAAGAGCGCCGACCCGACGCAGACCACGAGGTGCGTGCGCAGACCGGCTCCACGCTCGCGCAGCTCTCGCTCCATGCCGATCGCTCCGCCGAGCACCGCGGCGACGAACAGTCGCAGCAGGACGTGCGGCCAGCCGAGCTGCGGCACGGCTGCGGCGCTAAGGAAGTGCAACCGCGACCGCCTCGGCCTGCAGCTCGCCGATCTCGGCGATGCCGGCTTCCGCGAGGGCGAGCAGCTCGTCGAGCCGCTCCCGCGTGAACGGCTCGCGCTCGGCCGTCGCCTGCACCTCGATCAGCCGGCCGTCTCCCGTCATCACGACGTTCATGTCCGTGTCGGCCGCCGAGTCCTCCGAGTAGTCGAGGTCCAGCAGCGGCACGCCCTCGACGACGCCGACCGAGACCGCCGCGACCGAGTCGACGAACGTGCGTGAGAGGCCGAAGCGGTCGAGCGCGCGCCGGCCGGCGACGTAAGCGCCGCAGATCGCGGCGCAGCGCGTGCCGCCGTCGGCCTGGAGCACGTCGCAGTCGAGCCACATCGTCCGCTCGCCCAGTGCCCGGAAGTCGGCGACCGCGCGGACCGCGCGCCCGATCAGGCGCTGGATCTCCACCGTGCGTCCCTGCTGCTTGCCGCGCGACGCCTCGCGGTCGACGCGCTCCCCGGTGGAGGCCGGCAACAGCGAGTACTCGGCAGTGATCCAGCCCCGGCCCTGGTTGCGCAGCCACCGCGGCACCTCCTCCTGGATCATCGCCGTGCAGAGGACCCTCGTCCTGCCCTGCGCGATCAGGGCCGAGCCGTGCGCGTTCTCGAGCCAGTCCGGCTGAACATCGATCTCACGCAGCTCGTCCGGCCGCCGCCCGTCCGCCCTCACGCCACCGGCCGCCTTTCGCTCCCGCCCGGCGGAGCCGGGCTCCGCGAAAGGCTGACGACGCTGGCGCCACACTCCGAGGTCCGGCGGCCCGAGTCCGTACCAAAAAGTACTGTGCACGGGCCGCCGGACGATAGATCGCGACGCCAGTGCCGCCCCGGAGGCGCGAGGGACCTCATACGGCGACTCCCTCGACGAGCTGGGCGACGGTCACGTGCTCCACCTCGCCGATCGGCAGCTGGAGGAAACGGCGCCCCATCGCGCGGAAGGCGTCGGGGTCGCCGGTCGTGAGGAAGCGGTACGCGCCGTCGCGCGTCGGCTCGTTCGAGATGCCCTTCCGCGCGAGCGTCTCGGCGACCTCGCGAGCCGTCTCCTCGGCCGAGAAGATGAGCGTGACGCCGCGGCCGAAGACGCGCTGGAAGACCGGCCGGATCAGCGGGTAGTGCGTGCAGCCGAGGATCACCGTGTCGACGCCGGCCTCCTTGAGCGACGCCGCGTACTCGCGCACCGCGAGCTCCGTCTCCTCGCCGTACGGGTCGTCGCCCTCGATCAGCGGCACGAGCCGCGGGCACGCGACCGGATGGAACGAGACGCCGGCGTCGAGCGTGCGCACGAGCTCGCGGTAGCGCCCCGCGTCGACCGTGGCCTGCGTCGCGAGCAGGCCGATCCGGCGGTTTCGCGTCGCCTGCACGGCCGCGTGCGCCTCCGGCGTGATCACGCCGACGACGGGAACCGACAGGTCCTCCTGCAGCTGCGGCAGCGCGGCCGAGGTCGCGGCGTTGCACGCGACGAGGATCAGCTTCACGTCCTGGGCCTCGAGAAAGACGCCGATCTCCTTGGCGAAACGGCGGATCTCCGGGAGCGGCCGCGGGCCGTACGGCAGCCGCGCGTGGTCGCCGAGGTAGACGAAATCCTCGTGCGGCAGCGTGACGAGACACTCGTGCAGGACGGTGAGCCCGCCGACTCCGGAGTCGAACACGCCGACGGGCCGCGCATCCATGCGGCGATTCTAGAAGGGAAGTACCCTTGGGCAGGCCGTGGGGTACCGGGGAGCTCTCCTGCTGTCGCTGGTCGTCGTGCTGGCGCGGGCCGGCTCGGCGGCGGGGGCGGCGCCGCAGCAGCTGACGATCCCCGCCTCGGACGGCGTGAAGCTCGCGTGCTCGCTCGTCGAGCCCGAGGGAGCTGCGCCGGCCGGCGGCTGGCCGGCCGTCATGCTCTTTCACGGAATCGGCGGGACGCACCAGGACCTGGAGCCGCTCGCGGAGACATACCTCGCGCCGGCCGGCTACGCCACGCTCGGGTGCGATGCGCGCGGCAACGGGGCGAGCGGAGGCCAGTTCGGGCTCGACGGCCCGCGCGACGTCCAGGACACACGTGAGCTCTTGGCCTGGCTCGCGGCGCGGTCGGAGATCTCCGACACGCAGATCGGCGCCGTCGGCTTCTCGCTCGGAGGCGGCGCGGTCTTGAACGCCGCCGTCGCGGGGGTCGCCTTCAAGGCGATCGTCCCGATGATCGCGTGGAACGACCTCGGCACGGCACTCGCGCCGCGCGGCCTGGCGAAGTCGGGCATTGCGCTCTACCTCGCACAGCTCGTGCCGCAGGCACGCTGGCAGCCAGATGTGCTCACTGCGGGCGCCGCGCTCGCGCTCGGGCAGGCTCCGCCGCAGGTGACCCAAGTCGCGGCGGCTCGCTCGTCGCGCGCGAAGCTGTCTTCGCTGACCGTGCCGACGCTGCTCGTGCAGGGCCGCCGGGACTTCCTCTTCGACGTCGACCAGGCGCTCGCCGCCTATCGTCTGCTCAAGGGGCCGAAGCGGCTCTATCTCGGCGACCTCGGCCACCCTCCGGGCGCCTCGCCGGCGAGCGCTCCGGACCTGCCCGTGTTCGCAGGCGAGGCCGTCAAGTGGCTCGACCGCTACGTGAAGGGCACGCGGAACGGAATCGAGAAGCGGCCGCCCGTCGAGCTCGCGCACGACCCGTGGGACGGGAAGACGACCTCGTACCGGACGCTGCCGCCGACGAAGATCGCCGCCGTCACCCTCCCGGGGACCACCACGATCCAGAGCGGCGGCAGCGTCGTGCGCGGCGCCCGCCTCACGGGCGGGCCGCACGAGACGTTCGGCGCCTCGACCGTCGCCGTCACGTACTCGGGCGCGAAGAGCTGGGACCGGCTCGTCGCCGTGCTCACACAGAAGGTCGGTGGCAAGGAGACGGTGATCTCCGCCGGCGGGACCAGATTGTCGGCGGCGCAGGGCACGGCGAAGATCGTTCTGATGGACGAGATCGTCCGTGTTCCGGCCGGCGCCCGCCTCGTCGTGTCCCTCGGTGCGACCTCAAGCGGTCGGAGCTCCGCCACCGGGCTCTACGTCGCCGACCTCCAGCCCGGCGCGTCCATCACGATCGGGCGCGAGAAGCTGGCGCTCTCGGTGCTGCGAAAGGCGGTCTCACGCTGACGCCGATCCGGATCGGCACCTGCTCGTGGGCCGACGAGGCTCTCTCGAAGTACTTCTACCCGCCGAAGCTGCCGGCCAGGGAACGGCTGGCCTGGTACGCCGAGCAGTTCGACACGGTCGAGGTCGACTCGACCTACTACCGGCTGCCGTCCGAGTCGATGGTCGAGGGCTGGGCCGAGCGAACGCCTCCGGGCTTCACGATGCACGTGAAGGCGTTCGCCCTAATGACGCGCCACCCCGTCAAGGTCGAGGTGCTGCCCGAGGACCTGCGGGACGAGATGCCGGTCGACGAGCGCGGCCGGGTCGACCGCCCGTCCCGGGAGCTGCGCGGAGAGGTGTTCCGCCGCTTCCTCGAGGCGCTCGAGCCGCTGCGACGCGAGGGCAAGCTCGGCGGCATCCTCTTTCAGTTGCCTTCCTACGTCGTCTTCAAGAAGCTCTCGCTCGACTACCTCGAGTGGGCCCGCGAACAGCTCGGCGACGACGAGATGCTCGTCGAGTTCCGGCACCGCTCCTGGCTCGACGAGGAGAACCGGGCGGAGACGCTCTCGTTCCTTGAGCGGCTCGGCGCCGGCTACGTGACCGTCGACGCGCCCAAGTCCGAGTCGGCGAAGAATCTCGTCCCGACGGTGCCGGCCGTGACGACGCCGACGGCGTACGTGCGCTTCCACGGGCGGAACCTCGCCACGTGGAACAAGCGCGGCGGCTCGGCTGCGGAGCGGTTCGACTACCTCTACTCGGACGAGGAGCTCGGCGAGTGGGTCGGGACGCTCAAGGAGCTCGCAGGCCAATCGAAGCAGGCGTTCGCGCTCTTCAACAACAACGCGTCATCCGAGGACCCCGATAACCCGCTCGGCCGAATCTCGCAGGCAGCGACGAACGCGCGGCAGCTCCGCCGGCTGCTCGACGCCAACCGCATCCCGGCGACGGGCGGAACCTAGGCTCGCCTAGTCGCGAGCTTGCTCGCGACAAGACACAAGAAGTGTTGGAGTAGGCTCGCGCCGTGTACGTCCTGAGTGTCATCCACGGCGAGGACGCGCGGACGGAGCTCTTCGCACCCGTGGTCGCCGGGCTGGGGCACCCGCTCGACGAATGGAGCTTCGCGTGGCGAACGCCGCCGCCGCGTCCGCTCGACTCGTACGACGCCGTGCTCGTGTTCGGCGGTGCGATGCACGCCGACCACGACGCGTGGCATCCCTGGCTGCGCGAGGAGACGATGTGGCTGCAGCAGCTGCTCGCACGGCGCACGCCGGTGCTCGGCATGTGCCTCGGCATCCAGCTGCTGGCGCGCGCGGCCGGCTCCTGGGTCGGGCCGCTGCCGGAGCCCGAGATCGGCTGGTGCGACGTCGAGTTGACGGACGCCGGCAGCGAGGATCCGGTCCTCGGCGCGCTGCCGGAGCGGTTCGCCGCCCTCCAGTGGCATCACTACACCTACGGAGTCCCGGCCGGCGCCGCCGAGCTTGCGCGCAGCGCGGCCTGCTCGCAGGCGTTCCGGCTCGGCGACCGGTGCTGGGGCGTCCAGTTCCACCCGGAGGTGACGGCGGCGCAGCTCGACCGCTGGCTCGAGGACGCGTCCGATCCGGCCCCGGATCCGGAGCGGCTGCGGGCGGAGACCCGGGCGAACATCGGCCGGTGGAACGAGCTCGGCCGGACGCTGTGCGGCGCATTCCTCGCCGCGGCCGAGCGAGCGCTCAGCCGCGCCGCGTAGGCCGGTGCCGCTCGACGCGCTCGGACTGGCCCTCGCGGCCGCGGTGCTCCATGCGGGCTGGAACGTGCTGGTGCGAGGTGCCGCCGACGTCGAGGCGCGAACGACCGCCGTGCTCGTGGTGTCGGTTCTCTTGTTCGCGCCGGCTGCGGCCGCGACGTGGTCGGTCGACTGGGCGGCGCTGCCCTACGTCGCGGCGTCGGCGGCGCTCGAGGCGGCCTACTTCGTGCTGCTCGTCGCGGCGTACCGGCGCCGCGAGCTGTCGGTGGTCTATCCCGTCGCGCGCGGCTCGGCGCCCGTGCTCGTGCTACTCGGCTCGGCGCTCGTGCTTGGGCGCGCCGTCTCGGCCGCGCAGGCGGGCGGCGTCTGCCTCGTCGCCGCCGGCGTCGTCCTCGTCCGCGGCCTGCGCCACGGCGCTGCGGGCATCGCGGTCGGGCTCGCGATCGGCTGCGCCATCGCGTCGTACACGCTCGTCGACAAGGAGGGCCTGCGCCATGCGTCGCCGCTGCCGTACCTCGAGCTCGTGCTGGTGCCGGTCGCGGCGGCCGCGCTGCTCTCGCTCGTGCTGCGGCGCGGCGTCGCGCCGCTCCGGACGGAGCTCTCCGTGGCGACGCTCGTCGCAGCCGCCGGCTCGTTCGGCGCCTACCTGCTCTTCCTGTTCGCGCTCCGCCTCGCGTCCGCCCCGGCCGTGGCGGCGGTGCGCGAGACGAGCGTCGTCGTCGCCGCGCTGCTCGCCGCCGTCTTCCTGCGCGAGCGGGTCACCGCGCTCCGGCTGGCCGGCGCGGCGGCGGTCGCCGGCGGGGTGGCGCTGCTCGCGGTCGCCTAGGAGCGGAACTCCGCCTCGATCGCCTGCTCGAGAAGCTCGGGCCTGAAGCCGAAGGGGCCCTCGTCGCCCTGGAAGGCGACGCGACCGTCGCGGCCGACCAGGTAGAGCCGGTCTGGCCAGCCGCCGTAGGCGCGCGCGACGGCGTCGTCGAGGCCGTCGACGAGCGTCGGGATCCGGATCGCGAGCCGGGTGACGCACGCCTCGCCGACCGCGGCACGTTCCTCGGCCGATGCGGGATCGGCGAGGGCGATCTCCTGCTCGCGGTTCGCGCTCAGCACCCAGCCGTCCTCGGGATGCGCCTCGCGGATGTAGACGACGAAGAAGGCGACCCGGTCGCGATACCGGTCGTAGAGCTCGTGGAGGACACCCAACTGGCGCCGAAACGGCGGTCAGGTGTACGAGCCGAAGACGAGCGCCACGGGCATCCGGCCGGCGAAGGACGAGAGCCTGGCCGTCCCGCTCGAGTCGAGCAGGGTCAGCTCGAAGTCCGCCGCGGGCTCGCCCACGGCGAGCTTCGGCGTCCGCAGCTCGCGATACATCGCCGACGCCATCACGTCCGCGATCGAGAGAGGCGAATCCGGCGGCGTCTCGGGAGCCTGGACCTCGCTCATATCGGGAGTCTATGGGCCTGCCGGCCGTCGACCCGAACCTCCTGGGCGAGGCAGGACGTTGTGGAAGGGATGGGCCTCGCCGAGCTCTGTCTGTTGATCGCGTCGGTGACTCTCCTCGGGTCGATGTGTGCCGCGATGGCGGTGGTCGCTCGTGCTCGGACGACCCCCACGGGCGCCGAGTCCCCGAGCAGACGGCGCCGGCGCGGGCCGAGAAGAGCGGCGACGGTCGCTCAGGGCACGTAACAGAAGACACCTCTAGAAAGGGAGGCAGTCGTGGGAACGAAGATCGCCGAGGTGATGACGGACCGGCCGCGCGCCGTCACGCCGCAGACGTCGGTTCGTGAGGCGGCACAACTCATGGAGCAGGAAGACGTCGGCTCGCTGCCGGTCGTCGAGGACGGAGCTCGGCTGATCGGCATCGTCACCGATCGCGACGTCGCGGTTCGGGTCGTGGGCCGCGGCCTCGACCCGGATGCAACCGCCGTGGGCGAGGTCGCCTCGACCGACGTGGTTGCGCTCACTCCCGAGCACGATCTCGACGAGGCGCTGAGGCTGATGGCGCACGAGCAAGTGCGGCGGCTGCCGATCGTCGTCCGCGAGTACGAGCTGGTCGGAATGCTCTCGCAGGCGGACATCGCACGCGCCGGCAAAGGGAAGGCGGCGGGCGAGGTGCTCGAGGCGATCTCGCGACCGCCGCGCGGCCCCAGGATCGCCGGCTCAGACGTCGGTGGCAGCGCGGACGTCAGGCACGCCGAGTCGCCTCCGGAGGACGAGCAAGAACCGGTCCACTAGCGTCAACTCAGGCCTCATCCGCCAGCGGCAAGTCGAAGTGCCGGCTCTGCGACCGCGTCCCGGCAGGGCGCGCCTCCGCTTCGTGGTCGAACGCGAACGGCTGGTACGTGCCGAAATACCAGACGTTCCCCTCCGGATCCCTGGCGCTGTACTCACGGGAGCCGTAATCGGTGTCGAAGGGCTCGCGCGCGATCTCGGCTCCGGCGCTGCGAGCATGCGCGCAATGCGCGTCGGGATCGCCGACCACGAGGTAGATACCTCCGCCAGCGCCGCCCGTCGCCTGCGCCTCGGGCCCCGACGAGCCGAACATGACGATCCCGTTTCCGAAGCGGAGCTCCGCGTGGTGGACTGCCCCGCCCTTGCCGTAGACGGCGTGGCGTTCGGCGCCGAAGGCGGCGATCAAGAAGTCGATCGCGGCGTT
>WNGF01011400.1_pt1 | contig 14123 bp, 19 predicted proteins | sample 5400641 | NCBI WGS metagenome assembly WNGF01 (sample SAMN13153371, study PRJNA577476) | soil metagenome | isolation source: 80 cm soil or saprolite under grassland replicate 2 | place: USA:California | collected 2016-06-15
CGTTCTCGAGCCCCACACGGCCTCCGCCACCCACGAGGCGCGCTCGGCCATGAGCCGTCTCGCGGCCGAGAACGTGATCGCCGCGCTGGAAGGGCAGCCGCTACCGAGCGAGGTGCCCTACTCGGCGTAAGGGGGTCGCGAGAGAGCCGCCTCAAACTCGCCCCGCTCGTGGACCGGCTCACCGTGCGAGACGATGACGTGCTCGAACGGGAGCTCCAGCATCTTCCGCAGCGCCGGGAGCACGCGCTCCTCGTGGCCGCGCGAGCCCCAGACGAGCAGCTGCCCGTCGCGCTCCGTGAGCGCATCGGCGAATACGATCGCGCGCTGCTCGGGGAGCCAGAGCGGCGTCTCCATCCGATAGCGGCCGTCGTAGAGCGCCAGAAGCCCACCGGGAAGCTCGACGCCAGGCTCGACGTACTCCAGCTCTGTCTCCGGCGCGTCGCCTCGGAAGAAGAGCCACGGGCCGAACGCACGGCATCCGTAGCGCCGGACGAAGAGGTCCACGTCGCGCACGTGGTCGGGCTTCAGGACGACCGCGACCGTGGGCGGATTCGCGTCCAGCCGCTCCCAGACCTCGCGCGCGTCCTCGGGCGGAGCGAGCGCGTCCAGCACGAGCAGCTCGCCGCGCGACTCGACGCACGTGGACGTCACGGGCGGCTCCCAGGCCGCGCTCGGGCTCCAGTCTGGGTGCGGCCGGCGCCAAAGCCACAGCCCCGGCGCAACGTCTCTGACCTCGACCGACTCCACCGACCTACACTAAATCGCGATGGCAGTTACGACACAGAAAGCAGCGCAGAGACCACGTGACTACGTGCGCGTCTCCGGACCGGACACCGAGGATTTCCTGCAGCGCATGCTCTCCAACGACGTCTCCGAGGGGGATTGCGACGCCCTGCTGCTGACGCCGAAGGGCCGGATCATCGCGCCGCTGCGCGTGCTCCGGCACGAGCCGGACGACTTCCTGCTCCTGACCGAGCCCGGCCTCGGCGAGACGGTGCAAGTGACGCTGCTGCGCGCGCGGTTCGCGGCCAAGTGCGAGATCGAGCCGGAGCAGCACACCTCGATGCTGGTCTGGGACGACGACTTTGCTCGCGCCGAGGAGCGGCTCGATGCCGACGTCGAGCCGACCGTCGGCGAGGAGGAGTTCGAGCGCGCGCGGATCGAGGCGGGCGTGCCGGCCTGGGGCAAGGAGCTCGACGACACGATTCTTCCGGCCGAGGCGGGCCTCGACCAGACGCACATCTCCTTCACCAAAGGCTGTTATCCTGGCCAGGAGCCGGTCGCGCGACTACACCACCGCGGGCACGTCAACCGCGGCCTGCGCAGGCTCGAGGTGGAGGCCGCCCGGGAGGGCGACGAGATCAGCCACGAGGACAAGGTCGTCGGCCGGATCACGAGTGCGGTCCCGGGCGTGGCGCTCGGTTACGTCCGCGCGGACGCTCCCGAAGGGGCCGAACTCGCGGTCGGTTCGGCAAAAGCTCGCTCGCTAGACTGACTCACTCCGCGCCCGTAGCTCAGGGGATAGAGCGCTGCCCTGCGGAGGCAGAGGTCGCATGTTCGAATCATGCCGGGCGCATTCTCGCATCACCGAACGACGAGGGCCACATCCCGCGCGGCGGGCGCCACGTGCCACTGACCGAGTCTGCGTCCGGTGACGTTGTCGAGCTCCGTCAGCGTCCCGCGCTCGAGGGAGGATGTGAGCAAGAGCCCTCCTCCCAGCCCGATGTTGAAGGAGCCGTAGGCGGTTCCGGCGCTGTGCCGTGGCCGCCCGGACTCGGCGTCGCGGATCTCCATCCTCCCCGCGTAGCCGCTCGTCACGTACATCCGCCCCCGTCCTTCGAAGTAGAGAGAGGCGACGTGCTGCGGAGGCGAACCGGCCGAGAACGTCCTGACCAGCCGGTGCGAGCGCGCGTCGAAGATGCCGACCTGCGAGGTGTTGGCCGACGTCACCCAGACGCGGGCGCCGCTCGGCGTGAAGGCAAGGTCGTGCGCCTCGCCGCCCGGCTCGAACCGACCAATAACTCGCGGCCGTAAGGGGTTTGAGGTATTGAGGATCACGATCGACCGCGCGTGCTCGCCCAGGGCGACCCAGGTTCGCCGCCCGTCCGGACTGATCGCCAGATGGTGCGCCTCGATCCCGACGAAGACCCTGCGAATCACCCGCCGGCGGGCCAGGTCGATGACATTCAGCTTCCCGCTCCCGTCGTCCGTGACATACGCGTACTTGCCGTCGGGCGGCAGCGCCGCGATGTGCGGGGAACGGAACCCGCCCAGTTTCCGGATGACTCGAAGGCGCTCGGTGTCGACCAGGCTGACGACCCCGGCCCGGGTGCTCACGACGACGGCGATCCTGAGCCCCGGCTGCGCCTCGACGTTCTCCGGATCCTCCGGCAGCGAGATCCGCCGCAGCACGCGGCCCGATGGAAGCTCGACGGCGATCAGCTGATTGAGCGTCTCGGCAGTGACGAGCGCTACCGGAGCACCGCCTGAGCGCGCACCGCCCGCCGGTGTGGCAAGCACGAGCACGGCGAGCAAAGGAAGCAGAAACCGGCGCACGCCCTCTCTACGGCGGCCGGTCGAGGAGAGGTCCCCCAATCGGAGAGGCGTTTCATCACGGCGGCGGGGCGGGTAAGAGCGACGCCGTGCCCCGTGGAACCTGGCTCTGGCTCGTTGTCGTCGTGGCCGCGACCTCGTGTGGCGGCGGCGGCACGCTGTCCCAGAAGTCCTTCCAGCTCCAGGCCGAGGCGGTCCAGTCGCTTTCCGCAGAGGGGGCCCTGGTCGCCGGAGGGGTCGTCGAGGGCCGAACGACCAGCGTCTTCGTCCGCGTCCACGCCGGGTACCTGCAGAAGCAGGCTCGCAGGGTCGAGACGAAGCTGGCTTCGTCGAAGGCGAGTGGAACGCTCGAAGAGAAGCGCGCGAGCGCGACACGACTGGCCGGTCGCGTGGGAGATGAGCTGGAGCAGCTTCATCGGGCTCCCGGTGACCGCTCGCTTGCCGCCCGCTTGAAGTCTCGGCTCGAACACGACGCCGACCGGGCGAAGGAGCTCGCCAAGTGAAGAGGCTCTTCGAGGTCGCCCTCGGCATCCTCGCCGCGATCGGAGGCTTCGTCGACATCGGCGACCTCGTGTTCAACGTCGAGGCGGGCGCGAAGTTCCGCTACCAGCTGCTCTGGGTCGTCGTCGTGGGAGTGGTCGGCATCATCGTCTACTCGGAGATGTGCGGCCGCGTGGCGGCGGTCTCGAAGCGCGCCGTCTTCGACGCGATTCGGGAACGGCTCGGCTTCGGCCTCGGTCTCGGCGCGCTGGTCTCTTCTCAGGTCGTGAACCTGATGACGCTCGCCGCGGAAGTGGGAGGCCTCGCGCTTGTCCTCCAGCTGCTCTCCGGACTTCCCTACCGCGCCCTGATCGTCCTCGGTATCGCCGCGCTCGCCGTGGTCATCTGGGTCGCCCCCTTCGAGTGGATCGAACGAATCTTCGGCTACGGGGGCCTTACGCTGCTCGTCTTCGCGGTCGCGGCGATCAAGCTACATCCCGGCTGGGGGAGCGTCGCCCACGGCTTCGTGCCGCACGTGAGCTCGTCGGACCGCCTCGTCTATGCCTACTTCGTCGTCGGCTTGCTCGGAGCGGCGATGACCCCCTACGAGGTCTACTTCTATTCCTCCGGTGTCGTCGAAGAAGGCTGGACGCCGAAGGATCTCGGATTGAACAGGACGAACGCGATGATCGGGTACGGGCTCGGGGGCTTTCTGTCCTTCGCGCTCATGATCACCGCGGGCGCGCTCTTCCTGCCGCTCGGGATCGAGCCCCAGCTCATCGGGACGGTTGCTCTCGGCGCGCAGGTCCCGCTGGGGACGATCGGGCTCATCCTGGCGCTCGTCGGCATCCTCTTTGCCGTCGGCGGGGCGGCGATCGACACCTGCTTCTCGGGCGCCTACAACGCCGCGCAGTACTTCGGCTGGGAATGGGGCAAGTACCGCAGGCCGTCCGGTGCGCCGCGGTTCACGATCGCCTGGGTGGTCCTGCTCGTGCTTGCGCTCCTGGTCATTATCACCGGCATCGATCCCGTGATGCTCACCGAGTACGCCGTCATCTTCTCGGTCGTCGCGCTGCCTCTCACGTACATCCCGATCCTGCTCGTCGCCAACGACAAGAGCTACATGGGCAGATACGCGAACGGAAAGCTGGCCAACGCCTTCGGCCTCTTCTACCTCGTCGTAATCCTCATCGTCGCGGTCAGCGCGATCCCGCTGATGGTGATCACGCACCAGGGGCAGGGATGAGCGGCCCCGAAGAGCTGGATCTCGGCCTCGGCATCCTCGATCACCAGCTGGTCGATTCCGAAGGCAGGCGCTGCGGGAACGTCGACGACCTCGAGCTGGAGGATGTCCGCGAGGGCTCGCCCCGGGTTGCCCGCCCGTGTGGGGTGGCCGAGGCCGGCTGGGCCGCCTCGCCTCGGCGGTCGCGCGAGGGCAAACCGTGCGCATTCCCTGGGAGGAGGTCGAGAAGATCGACTCGGCGGTTCATCTGAGGAGGACGGCGCGAGAGCTGCGGCTGGGGCGCGGCGACGACCGGGCTCGTCGCTGGGTGGAGTGGGTTCCGGGGGCGTGATGCGGCTCTCCGATCTCCTCAGCGTCGAGGTCCGTACCGAGTCGGGCGAGCGACTCGGCCACGTCCACGACCTTCGAGGAGAGCTGACGAGCCGCTCGCTCAAGGTCAACGGGCTCTGCGTCGGCGGATGGGGGCTCCTCGAGCGCCTCGGGGTCGGCTCACCCGAATCGGGCGGGCGCATCCACATACACGATGTCGTTCCCTGGTCCGCCGTGGTGAGCGCAAGTCGTCGCGGCATCGTCGTCCGCGACGGCACCAAGCCGAAATAGGCTTCGCGGCCTGCCTCTGTACCTGACCGAATCCGATGTCGAAGGCCTGCTCTCACCTGGAGAGGCCGTGGACGCGATCGAGGAGTGCTTCCGGCGGCTTGCAGACGGCGCCGTCGACAACCTGCCCCGTAAGCGGCTCCCCCTCGAGGAAGGAGCGCTCAACGTCATGGCCGCCGCCGACCGCGAGCTCGGGATGTCAGGCTCGAAGACCTACGCCGCCACGCCCGACGGCGTCTCGTTCGTCGTCAGCCTCTTCTCCGGCGGCGAGACCGTGGCCGTCATCGAAGCCGACCGCCTGGGCCGGCTCCGCACCGGCGCGGCCAGCGGTGTCGCCGCTCGCCACCTGGCGAAGACGGATGCCCGCTCCCTGGGCGTGATCGGCTGCGGTTGGCAGGCCGAGAGCCAGGTGGCTTGCATCCGAGCCGCCGTCCCCACCATTGAAGAGATCGTCGCCTATTGCCGCACGCCGAAGCGGCTGGCCGAGTTCTGCAAGCGCGTTGGCGCCGAGCCGGGCGAGAGCCACCGCGACGCGGCCGTGCAGGATGTGGTCGTCACCGCCACGAGCTCGCCCGATCCGGTCCTCCGCGGCGAATGGCTGAATCCCGGGACGCTCGTCTGCGCGATGGGGGCGAACCGCCGGAGCTCACGCGAGCTCGACAACGTCGTGCTCGAGCGGGCGGCCTTCGTGTGCTGCGACTCCCGCGAGCAGGCACGCGAGGAATCCGGCGACCTGATCGAGCCGATCGAGCAGGGCATCCTCGACTGGCTGGAAGTACACGAGCTGCAAGAGGTCGTGGCAGGCGAGCTGGATGGGCGCCAGTCGGACACGGACATCGTCCTCTTCAAGTCGAACGGAATTGCCGCCTGGGACATCGCCATCGCTGCGGTGGCAGTAGAGCGGGCGCGCGAGCGTCGCGTCGGGACCGAGCTCTAAAGCTGTTCTTTGGCGGCGGCGGCAATGTCGTCGCCGATCGCGTGGATCAATTCGGGCCGGTCCAGCATCCGGGCCCTTTCCGCGGGGGTCAACCTGTTGCGGACGTACGGATCGTCGAGGATCTCGTTCAGCGACCGGCCGCGTCCGTGCTCCCGGATGACGTAGGCGGCGACCCGCTCCTCTTTCGAGGAGCTTGCTCCGAAGATCGAAAATGGATTTCGAAACAGGTTCGAGAGCCGGCCCACGCGGATAGAGTAATCGGGTGAAGCGAGCGTCGACCGCAGGCCGGTTCGCCGAGCGTGAGTTGCACGGTGTCGACGACGCGGGAAACTCCGAACGGATCGTGGTGTGGATCGAGCGGCGGGCAGGCGCGCTCTGGGCGGTCGGCCGGGCCGTCAATCCGGAGTACCGGCCGAGCCACGAGCCGCGCCGCGAGGACTACATCTTCGAGGGGCACGAGCTTCAGGATGCCCTCGAGATAGCGAACGGGACGCTCGAGGACGACGTCCGCGTGTCCGAGCAGGACGGCCGGCCCGAGCACGTGCGCCCGTTCATCCGCGACGAGCTCCTCAAACCGCTGGAACGCTGGTTCTTCGGGCGGCGCTAGCCCTCTTTGGGCCACTTGAGCTTCGCGTCCGGAATGGGATCGCCGTGCGGGTCGTGGGTCGGGTAGCCGAGCGCTTTGTCGATCCGCTGCTCGAGCTCCTCCGAGAGCGCATGCTCGAGCCGGTCCGCCTCCGCGTGCACGTCGTCCACATCCAGTCCGAGGGTCTCGGCGAGATAGAGCTCGAGCAAGCGGTGATGGCGGATGACCTCGACCGCGACGCGCTCCCCCGCCCGCGTCAGCTCGACGCCGCGGTAGGGCTCGTGGTCGACGAGGCCGAGGGCGGCGAGCTTCTTCACCATCGCGCTCACCGACGCGGGCGAGACACGAAGGCGCTTGGCGAGCGCGGTCGTCGTCACCTTCCCAGCGTCGCTGCGAAGGTGGTGAATCTCCTTCAGGTAGTCCTGGATCGCATCCGTGAGCGCCGGCTTCGCCGCCATTGCGCAAAGTTTAGGTAGCGTCAACTCGTGCTGATCCGGCTCGGCCACAGCCCCGATCCCGACGACGCCTTCATGTTCTGGGCGCTCGCCGAGAAACGGATCGACGCGCGCGGGTTCGAGTTCGAGCACGTCCTGCGTGACATCCAGACGCTGAACGAGTGGGCGCTCGAGGGCCGTCTCGAGGTGACGGCGCTCTCCCTGCACGCCTACCCGTTCGTCCAGGACCGCTACGTCCTTCTCCCCCACGGCGCGAGCATGGGCTCCGGTTACGGGCCGATCGTGGTCGCGCGTGAGCCCGTGTCGCTGACCGAGATCGAGATCGCGGTGCCGGGGACGATGACCACGGCGTTCCTCGCGCTTCGGCTCGCGATCGGAGACTTCCGCTACCGCGAGGTTCCGTTCGATCAGATCCTCGACGAGGTCGTCGAGGGCCGAGCGGACGCCGGCCTCCTCATCCACGAGGGCCAGCTGACCTACGCAGCCTCGGGCCTGCAGAAGGTGCTCGACCTCGGCGAGTGGTGGCTCGAAGAGACCGGCTTACCGCTGCCGCTGGGTGTCAACGCCGCTCGGCGCGACCTCGGGCCGGACGTGCTCGAGCGGCTCTCGGGCGTGTTGCGCGACTCGATTCGCGCCGGGCTGGAGAACCGTGAGGAGGCGATGCAGTACGCGCTCCGCTGGGGCCGTGGCCTCGACACGGAGCTCGCCGACCGCTTCGTCGGCATGTACGTCAACGAGCTGACGGAGGACTACGGCGAGGAGGGACGCGAGGCAGTCCGGGAGCTCCTGCGCCGGGGCGAGGAGATCGGCGCCTTCCGCGAGCCGGTGCGCATCGAGTTCGTGGGATGAGCCGCGCGCCCCTCGCCGCCCTCTGCTTTCGTCGGGCCAAGCCCGGCTTCGCCGACGGCTGGCGACGCTGGCGGCAGGATACGGCGCTCGCGCCGCTTGCACGTACCTCTATGTACGCGCGGCGCGGCTCTCGCTTGTCTCCTTTGCCAGCGACGCCCGAGGAACGCGCGTGAGCCGGGCGGTCGTTCTTTCGGCCGTTCGAACGCCGGTCGGGCGGTACGGCGGCATCCTCTCGGGTGAGCGGCCCGACGACCTGGCCGCGCTGGTGATCGGAGAGGCCGTCCGGCGCGCGGGTGTCGACGAGGGGGCGATCGAGGACGTCTACTTCGGCGCGGCCAACCAGGCGGGCGAGGACAACCGCAACGTCGCACGGCAGGCGGCGCTGCTAGGAGGGCTGCCCGAATCGGTCGCGGGCGTGACGGTCAACCGGCTCTGCGCCTCGGGGCTCTCGGCGGTCGTCTCCGCCTGCCACGCGATCGCGGCCGGCGACGGCGATCTCTTCATCGCGGGCGGCGTCGAGTCGATGAGCCGCGCCCCTCTCGTCATGGCGAAGCCCGAGCACGCCTTCCAGCGGGGCGACCGGGTCGTCTACGACACGACACTCGGCTGGCGCTTTCCCAACCCGCGGCTGGAGGAGATGTTCCCGCTCGAGTCGATGGGCGAGACAGGCGAGAACGTCGCCGAGCGCTACGGCGTCTCGCGCGAGGAGCAGGACGCGTTCGGCCTGCAGTCGCAGCAGCGCTGGGCCGCCGCGCAGGAGGACGGTCGCTTTGCCGACGAGCTTCTGCCGGTCGGAGACGCCGACCGCGACGAGCATCCGCGGCCAGACACGAGCAGCGAGAAGCTTGCGGCGCTCAAGCCGGTCTTCCGGGAGGGCGGCTCCGTGACGGCCGGCAACTCGAGCGGGATCAACGACGGCGCGGCCGCGCTCGTGATCGCGAGCGAGGAGCGGGCCAAGGAGCTGGGCGTGGAGCCGCTCGGGGCCTTCGTCGCAAGCGCCGTGGCCGGAGTCGATCCGCGTGTGATGGGGATCGGGCCGGTGCCTGCAGTGCGCAAGCTGCTCGAGCGCACGGAGATCGACGTGGCGGACATCGACCTCGTCGAGCTGAACGAGGCGTTCGCCTCCCAGAGCCTGGTCGTCATCCGCGAGCTCGGGCTCGACCCCGAGAAGGTGAACGTGAACGGAGGCGCGATCGCGATCGGCCATCCTCTCGGGATGAGCGGCGCGCGGCTCGTCGTCACGCTCCTGCACGAGCTTCGCCGTCGCGGCGGGCGCTACGGGCTCGCCACGCTCTGCGTCGGCGTCGGCCAGGGCCAGGCTGCGCTCTTCGAGCGTCCATGAACGCCGAGGATCTCGACCTTCGCAATCGAACGTACGCGAGATTCGTCGAGACCGGCCGTGCACCGACTCCGGACGAGCTCGGCGATCGTGACGAGGTTCTCGCCGGCTGGCGCCGCCTTCACGACGAGCACGCACTCGTCCTCAATCCCGCCACGGACGAGCTCCGGATGCTGAACCCATTCTCCGCCGTCCCGACCGCGTACCGGGTCGAGGCCGGGGGCCGCTGGTGGTACGGCAATTGCGCCTGGGACGCATTCGGAATCTGCGCCGCGCTGCAGGCGGACGGGCGAATCGAGAGCTCGTGCCCCGACTGCGGCGAGCCCGTCGACATCGACCGCCTCTCCGCGGATTGGCGCCCGCACACGCGCCAGCAGAACCAGGCGATCCTCGACCGCCTGGGCCTTACCGACCCCTTTTGGCAGCTGCCTAGCTGAGGGGCGGGCGCACGTAGATCACGCCCTCGTGCTTGACCGGCACGAACGGCGCGCCCAGCGAGATGATCATTCCCTCGACCCGTGCGTAGACATCGTCGGTCTCGCCCGCGCGCACCTCGATCTCGACCTCGCGGACAGGACGCGCGTCCAGTCCGGCCTCCTGGAGCTCGCTCAGTAGCCGGTCCCTATCCGGGATGCGCGCCGCCTGGATCGGGACGTCGGCCATACGACACCATAAGCGGTATCTTCCGGGCGTGGCGACCGCGACCCAGGAGTACGGCCTCTGGATCGGCGGCGAGTCCGTCGAGGCGGCCGAGACGCGCGACCTCACCGAGCCGGCCACCGGCCGGCCCCTCGCAACCGTCGCGACGGCTTCCGAGGCCGACGTCGACCGCGCCGTCGACGTCGCGCGGGTCGCGCTCGAAGGTCCTTGGGCGAAGACGCCGCCGAACGAGCGCTCGCGCCTCCTCCACGCGCTCGCGGACGCGATCGTGGCCAACCGCAAGGAGCTTGCCGAGCTCGAGGTGCGCAACGTGGGCAAGGCGATCTCCTCCGTCAAGGCCGAGCTGGCCCAGGCGGTCGAGAACTTCCGCTTCTACGGCTCGGCGATTGCCACCATCGCCGGACGCGCGAACCCAATCGGCGGCTCGCTCCTCTTCTACTCGCTGAAGGAGCCGGTCGGCGTCGCCGGCCAGATCGTCCCCTGGAACTACCCCCTGATGATGACGACGTGGAAGCTCGCGCCCGCGCTCGCGGCCGGCTGCACGGTCGTGCTCAAGCCCGACTCGGCAACGCCTCTCTCGGCGCTGCGAATGGCCGAGCTCGCGGGCGAGGTCGGCTTCCCGGAAGGCGCGATCAACATCGTCACCGGCCCGGGAACCACGGTAGGCGCCCACCTCGTGCGCCATCCCGGCGTGGACAAGGTCGCCTTCACCGGATCCACGGCGACCGGCAGCGAGATCATGCGGCTCGCCTCAGATCCGGTCAAGCGGATCATCCTCGAGCTCGGCGGCAAGAGCCCCAACCTCGTCTTCGCGGACGCCGATCTCGCCGATGCGATCCCGAGCTCCGTGTGGTCGATCTACTACTCGGCCGGCCAGAGCTGCGAGGCGCGCTCGCGCATCCTCGTCGAGCAGTCGCTCTACGACGAGTTCGTCTCCGCCTTCTCCGAGGCGGCGGGCAAGCTCAAGGTCGGCGACCCGCTCGATCCCGAGACGCAGGTCGGCTCGCTGATCTCGGCGGAGCACCGGGAAAAAGTGCACGGCTACGTGGAGACCGGCCGAGAGGAGGGCGCGGAGGTCACCGCGGGCGGCGAGGTTCCCGACGGCGACGGCGCCTTCTATCCGCCGACCGTGCTGGCCGGGGTCGACAACCAGATGCGCGTGGCGCAGGAGGAGATCTTCGGCCCGGTGGTCACCATCACGGCCTTCGAGGACGAGAAGGACGCCGTCCGGCTGGCCAACGACGTCAAGTACGGGCTGATGGCGACCGTCTGGACGGGCGACCCCGCGCGCGGCCACCGCCTCGCACGCCAGATCAAGGCGGGAACCGTCGGAATCAACGTGCCATATACCGCCTTTCCCGGGATCCCCTTCGGCGGCTACAAGCAGTCAGGCTTCGGCCGGGAGCTCGGCCTGGAGACGCTCGACCTCTATCTCGAGACGAAGAGCGTCCTCGTCTCCACGAGCGCTCGGCCGTTCAATCCCTTCGGGCTCTAAGCCCCGGGCGGCGCGACCGACTCGTCGCCCTGGAAGAGCCCGAACTCGTTGCCTTCGGTGTCCTTGCAGTGCGAGAACCAGCCGATGCCGGGAATCGGGCTCTTGTCCTTCGCTTCGCCGCCGGCCTCCCTCACCTTGGCGATCGACGCGTCGACATCGTCGGCGTCGAAGTAGACGAAGATCGCTTCCTTCGCGTCCTCGTGCGTGTAGACGGCGCCGCCGGGCTCTCCCCCGGCTTCGGTCAGGTTGTAGTCGATCCCAGGCATGCCGGAGTCGTTGAACGTCCAGCCGAATACGTCGCTGTAGAACGTCTTCGCCCGGCTTGTGTCTTTGGCGGGCACCTCGAAATGCACCAGCTTTCCAGCCACGTCGGTCTCCTTTCGATCGCGAGAGAAAGAAGCTATACGCTCAACACTTCGCGACGAAAGGGGAAGCGATGATCCGAGCGTTCGCCGTCTACGAGGCAGTGCCGGAGCCGGACAGGTACGAGCAGCACGTCGAGATCTGCAAGCGCGTGCCCGGAGCGACATTCCGCCATGGGAAGGTTTTTGGCGCCCCGATGGGAGAGCCGAAGTTCCACTACTACGCGGAGTTCGAGTGGCCCGACATGGACGCCTTCAAGGAGGCATCGCGGTCGCCGGAGTTCATGGAGACCGGCAAGGACGCGATGGAGATGGGCGTTCCCTTCCAGATTCACTTCGCCGAGATCGAATGAACGAACCGGACAGGCCTGCACCGGTCGCCCCGGCCGAGCTCGGCTTCGAGCGGATCGTCTACGAGAAGGCGCCTCCGCGCGCGACGATTCGCTTCAACCGGCCGGGGGTTCTGAACGCGTTCGACTTCCGCACGCTGCGCGAGCTTGCCCGCGCCTGCGAGGACGCCTCCTGGGACGACGAGATCCGCGTCGTCGTCCTCACGGGCACCGGCCGCGCCTTCTGCGTCGGCGCCGACCTGAAGGAGTGGAGCGAGGGCTACCTCGGCAAGCCAACGGAGTACTGGAAGTGGTTCGGCGCCTTCAAGGACGCACACGACCGGCTGCGTGAAATCGGCAAGCCGACGGTCGCGCGGATCAACGGGATCTGCGTCGGCGGCGGCAACGAGCTCCAGATGGCCTGCGACCTGGCGGTGATGGTGGACGACGCGTTCATCCAGCACGTCGGCCCGGAGCACGGCTCGGTGCCGGCTGGAGGAGCGACGCAGTGGCTGACGATCATGGTCGGCGACCGGCGCGCTCGGGAGATCGTCCTCCTCTGCGAGAAGATCCCGGCGGCGAAGGCGGCGGACTGGGGGCTCGTGAACAGCGCGGTCCCGGCCGGCGAGCTCGACACGGAGATCGACCGCCTCGTCGAGAGCCTCGCCCGCAAACTCCCGCAGACGACGCGCTATGCGAAACAGCACCTCAACTTCTGGCGCGACTTCGCCTGGCACGAGACGATCAACCACGCCCGCGACTGGCTCGCGCTCTCGATGGCGACGGACGAGCCCAAGGCCGCGATCGAGCGCTTCCTGAAGAAATGAGCAATCTTCTCGTCGAGCGGGAGCCGCCGATCGCCACCGTTCTCCTCAACCGGCCGAAGCAGCTGAACGCGCTCTCGGACGAGTTGATGGACGAGCTCGTCGCGACGCTGCTTGAGCTCGACGGGGACGACGAGATCCGCTGCATCGTTCTCGGTGGATCGGAGCGCGCGTTCGCCGCCGGCGCCGACATCGAGACCCTGTCCAAGACGAGCCCGTTCGAGGCGGCCACCTCTGACCGGCTCGCGCGCTGGGACGCGATCCGGACGATCGGCAAGCCCATCGTCGCGGCCGTCTCGGGCTTCTGCCTCGGCGGCGGCAACGAGCTGGCGATGCTCTGCGACGTGATCGTCGCCTCGGAGACAGCGCAGTTCGGGCAACCGGAGATCAACCTGGGGCTCATTCCCGGCGCCGGAGGAACCCAGCGGCTGACGCGCGCGGTCGGCAAGGCGGTGGCGATGGACGTCATCCTCTCCGGCCGCTTTCTCTCCGCAGCCGAGGGGAAGGACGCTGGGCTCGTATCGCGGGTCGTCGCCGCGGAAGCCTGGCTCGACGAGGCGAAACGGGTCGCGCAGGCGATCGCCGAGAAGAGCCCGGTCGCGCTACGGCTGGCGAAGCTGGCCGTGAACCGTGCCTACGAAGGCTCGCTGCAGCTCGGCGTCGAGTATGAGCGGCAGGCGTTCGCGATCGTCCTCGACTCGGAGGACGCGCAAGAGGGCATGGCGGCCTTCATCGAGAAGCGCAAGCCCGACTTCAAGGGCCGCTAACCGTCCAACTCCATCGGGACGAGCTCGATCTCCAGCTCTGCCCCCGCGCGCAGGGCGCTCAGCCGGACGGTCTCGCCGATCCGCTCCGCGGTCATCAAACGCAGGAGCTCGTCGATGCCCCGAACGGGAATCCGGTCCACGGACACGATCAAGTCCTCGGCCCGCAATCCGGCGTCGGCGGCCGGGCTGCCCTCGACCACCTCGACGATCTCGACGCCCGCGTCCTGACCCATCTGCGCCGCCACCCGCGGCGGCAGCGGCCTCGGGCCGCCTGCGATGCCGATGTAGGCCCGCCGGTAGCGGCCCTCGCTCATCAGCGCCCCCACGATCTTCCGCGTCGCCTCGTTGATCGGGACCGCCAGGCCTAGCCCGATGCCGGCGACGGCCGTATTGATCCCGACCACGCGGCCGGCACTGTCGGCCAAAGCGCCGCCCGAGTTCCCGGGGTTGAGAGCGGCATCCGTCTGGATCACGTTCTCGACGATCCGCGTCGCCGTCCCAGCGCGCGTCGGCAGCGAGCGCCCGAGCGCCGAGACCACGCCCGCGGTGACCGAGCCGGCGAAGCCGTTCGGGTTCCCGATCGCGACGACGAGCTGGCCCACGCGCAGCCGCTCGGCGTCCCCGAGCACGGCGGGCACCAGGTCCCG
>WNGF01012999.1_pt1 | contig 14121 bp, 10 predicted proteins | sample 5400641 | NCBI WGS metagenome assembly WNGF01 (sample SAMN13153371, study PRJNA577476) | soil metagenome | isolation source: 80 cm soil or saprolite under grassland replicate 2 | place: USA:California | collected 2016-06-15
CACGGTCCCGTCGACGACCGCGCCAACCTCTAGATCAGCGATCTTGGCTCCTTTCCACAGCCCGAGGGGCCGTTTTCCACACCCCGGGCGCCGGGCGAACGGCCACTATCCCACCCCCTCCATTGCAGCGTCAAGCACCCCTAGGGCTGGTGGGCGCGGGCCGGGTGTGGCCGCAAAGCGCTCGCTCTGTCCGGCCCTTCGTCCGGCCCCGGTCCGCTCGTCCGGCCTCCTGAGGGGGCGATCGCTCCGCTGCTCGGCGATCGTCGGTCCTCGGAGCTGAGGCCGCCCTGCCAGGGCCTTCCAGTCGGGGGGTGAGGTGGTGGCGGCGAGGCTTGCTGCGGCGGCCCGAGTCTCAGCTCATGGAGACGAGCAGATATAGGTGACGTCGACGCCCGCGACGATCTCGAGCCCCTGTGAGTGAGTCGGCATCTCGGGGGCAGCACCCCCGGCCAGAGCGACAGAGTGTGTCGCCATCCGCATGGCACCACCCGTACGTTCCGCCCCGACCTCGGCCACCTCCACGATGGGCCCGAGTTCGAGCCCTGCTGCCTCCGCATAAGTCTCGGCCCGCCGACGGGCGTCGGCCATCGCTAGGCGCCGCGCCTCGCCCTGAGCGGGATTGTCCGGAGCCACCTCCCATCGAGGACCGTCCACGGTGGCCTCGGCACGAGCGGCTACCTCGGCGAGGAGCTTCCCCACCGATCCGGTATCGGGAAGGCTCACCTCAACCCGGTGTGTGGCGATATACCCGCGGCGGGTCTCGGCTCTGGAGGACTCCTCCCACTCCGTCCACTCTTGGAGACCGAGCCAGGCGGTGACCCATCGTCCCTCGTCGATGCCGAATTCGCGGAAGAGCTCCTCAAGGGCCTCGGCCTGGCGGGCTGCTTCAGCGAGGGCTTCGTCGGTGGCCTCCGCCCGATGACGCACCGTGAGCCCGATCCGCACGCCATCTGGTCGCACCCGCGCGATTCCAACACCTCGGACGGTCATTGTTGAGTTTGACTGGGTCCGGGCTTCTCGTCGAGGCTCGTCCATCACGAATCACCATATCTCTCCGAGCACACGCACGATGCACCCGTGTAAGAAACGCCCATGCAATCGGCGCCCTCCACCGGCGTCCTTCGGCCTAAGTTCTCATGAGGCGAAGGGGATTCGGTGTGACGGCCTCCATCGCCGAACCCGTTGCAGCGCAAGGATCTCTTTACGGAAGTGAGATTTGACAAGTCGGCGCCGAAGGATTTCAGGTCCTTTGGAATCCTTACACTCATGGAGCGGATGAGAGAACAGAAGATCGAAGATGGCGGCCCGTAGGAGAATTTCATGCCCCACAGTGGTGAGCTTCCCTTAGCCTTCAAGGAGTGAGGCGCAGTGATTTCTGGATTGGTGAAGGCAGACGAGGGAGATAGCCGTGGGCAAGACAGTCGTGATGGTGGCACTTTCTGGGGCATTGCTTGTGGGGTGCTCATCCTCGGAGGACACCCAAGGAGATAGCGTACCGGCCACTGACGAGCACGTGTGTTTGTTGTTCCGTGAAGCGGCTGCGGGCGCGTTCGGTGAGTCACTGTCGAAGTCTGGTGTCGTGGCGATAGTGGAGGAGATCGGGCTTCTGGCGAAAGATGCAAGCGTCCCCGACATCCGAGACAACGCTCTTACGATGGCGAAGGACCCTCAAGCTACGGCGGCAATCCTAATTAAGGGTGAATCCGACCCCGCCACCGATGCACTTGCGGAGGAGTGCAACGCACGCTATCCGATCTAGGGGACCACGACCAGGGGATTACCGTGACCATCAAGGTTGGAATTGATCAAGGGGCGGATCAGAAGACGCTGCAAGAGCTTCAGCGTCAGGGTCTATCGGTTACTTCACAATCTCGATGCCCAGCGCTTTGAGTTGCCGTGCATGGGTAGCGCACAACATCAGGTCACGAACCATGGGGTGACCGGGGTGACCAACCCGGCTCGATCTAACGACGATGCGGACAACAGCAGGTCGGGCGCGGTCATGGTCAAGATCACAGACGCTTTCATCCATCATGGTGAAATGATAGGCGTTTGACTCGAAGGTGAAGTTTGGCACAAGCCTTCTTGCCTGGGGGATGATCGCTGGCCATGGACGTCTTCTACGAAGGTGAGCTTTCCGATTTCCTCGCCAACCGGGAACGCGATCTTGCCGAGGAGGTCCGGCGCCAAGACGAGCCCCATATCCTCAACGTAAACGTGGATCAGTACGTTGAACATCTCGTTGACAGGTACCTCCTCGACATCCCTGAACTCCATCGAACTGATGTCTTCGTCGAACCTAACGAAAGGATGATCCCCGCAGAGCAGTTCCCATTCTCATTCAATGTGTACGGAGGAAAGAGCTACCCGAGGCCAGTATTGACATACCACGTTCCCTTCTCGGGCGACATGCAACTTCTCAGGTACACACCGAGCACACGAATCGCCTGGACGATGGACATGGTTGTTGTGGGGAACGCCCTTACGTTTGAAATGATCGTATTCACGGACGACCCCGAACCGGTGAAGCAAGAGGGAGAGAACGTACTCAATAGGCTTGAGCAACAACTCGGATATCTCATCTCTGACGCGACGAACTTCAACCAGAGCCTTGAGTCGAAGGTCGATCGCTCGTAGAGGGGCGGAAGGCGGAGTTCCTGAAGCGAAGCTCCTTTGTTCAGGCACTTGGTGTAAAGGTCAGGAAGCGGGACGATTTACCCGACACCCTTGCGGTGCCTGCGCCTGAGAAGCGAAGGCGCATATCCCCGAAGCCCATGGCAAAGGCACGATTGGAGTTAGAGCCAACTCTCGATGAGACCGTCTATCAAGAAATACTGCAGACGATTTGGGATCTCGGCCGCACAATGGAGCGATTGCCTTCGACGTACGCGGACAAGGACGAAGAGACTCTCCGCGACCACATACTCCTTTATCTCACTCCGCGCTTCGAGGGCTCCTCGACAGGAGAAACGTTCAACAAGACGGGCAAGACAGACATCCTGTTGCGATACGAGAACTCGAATGTCTATATCGCAGAGTGCAAGTTCTGGAGTGGGCCCAAGGCTCTTCTCGGTGCAATTGATCAACTCCTTCGCTACCTGACTTGGCGAGATTCAAAGGCGAGCCTCGTAGCTTTCGTTGCAAACAAGGATTTCTCATCCTCGACTCAATCCGGGAGACCATGCCGAGTCATCCGCAGTTCGTGAGACATGTGGCTGACCATGATGAGTCATGGTTCGAGTACAGGTTCAGCCTCCCAGGAGACCCCGGACGAGAGGTCTGGCTTACCCTCCTCGCATTCCACCTACCCAAGCTACGCGAATCAGATTAGCCAGAGCCGCCAGAAACTTGGACATATGCCAAGAAGCGCGTCAGAAATGAGATAGGTAGGACGGCTACAAGTGAGGGTCGAGTGAGATAAGAGAGACACGGGGGTAGGCATGGCGATCAAGGTAGCAATCGACCAAGGAGCAAAACAGAACCTCCTGCGACCACTTCAGCGTCAAGGCCTTATCGAGCTTCGCCAGGCCAACGAGCTTGAGCAACACCCCTTTCGTGGCGTGATCCAGCAAAAGAAGGGATTCATGCTTGGAAGCACGAAGTTAGGGGGCCCCGACGAGCTTGCAAAGGCAGAAGTGGTGGAAAAGCTCCAAGAGATTATCGGTCTGGCCAACAGCAAGGACATAGGCCACATGTACGCGGCCTATCTGAACAAGTGCGAGTACTTCGTGACCGACAATCCCGACGACTTCATCAAGGGTGGTCGCAAAGAGGCACTCGAATCCCTACTCGGTGTGAAGATCCGGCGCACGGAGGAATTCATTCAGGAAATCACTACTGGGGAAGAGCTCACGCGAGGTTGAAGGTTAAAGCCATCTGGTAAGAGAGAGGGGAAGAGGCAATGGCGGTTATCTGGAAGAGCGAGAAGCGATATGAGGAGTCCGGTATTCCCATGGGAGAGCCGTGCTTCTTCTGTGGCGAAGAAGCTGACGCACCAATGGTCTTCTGGACTGGAGTCAAGGGAACAAATCTCGTTCTTCACCCAGCATGCGCGGTTGACCTGACACTCCGGCTGTATCGGGACGTTCACGAGGTACAACAGACTCTTGAAGGGCGTGTTGAGATAGTGACAGATCCGAACCTTCACAGGCCCAAGAGTTAGATAAGAGACAGGTACCCGATAGCTAAGAGGTTGGTAGGCAAAACCTAATAGACCGTGAGCGTCAGCGTCTTGGTCCGTGGCCAGTCCCATCTTTCCAGGCAAGGTCAACGTCACCGAAGGCGCGGTGCCCGTCACGACTACGCAAAGCATCTTGTAGGGCTGGTGCGGATCAAGTGAGGTGGGAAAGCTGTGACCTTTGGTCTCGACGTGCGGTGCTTCCCCCTCGATTGGAGTCCGAATCTCGAAGCTCACATCCTCTGCTGCGGCCGGTCCCTGATTCTCTAGTACGAATCTGTATCCCCTAGCCTGGATGGCCGTGTATCGGGGGTAAGACTCGAATCTCGCAGTGACTTCGGCCGTGAGCTTGGACGTGACTTCTTCTGCCTCCACTCCTCGATCTTCGTTACGCGGCCTTGGAGGATGAGTTGACGCACGCCCACGATGATGGAAACCAGCAGGGCGAGTAAGCTGATGATGATTGAGGTGTCCATCCGGGCGATCTTACCGAGCAAGCCCACAGGGGGGCAGACGTGAACGTTCGGAAGCGGGTCGCGGTGGGGTTGACAACCCTCACGCTGATGGCGACGGCGTGTTCATCATCGAGCGGTGGGGATGACGTGGAAGATAACAGACCCAGGTCTAAGGATTCGCTAAGAGACACGCCGCCTGCTCTCTTACTTGCCTCTGTAGAGTTCAGGTACCTACGCCCTTGCAACGTCTTCTTTGATCTTCCTTTTGCGTCTTGAGTGCTTGCTGATTAGGCAAGATGATGCCCTCTTTGCCCTGCGTGTGGCCTTGTGAATAAGACTAGATAAGAGTACGCAGGCCATGGTTCAAGGAAGGGGGTGGAAAAGAAGAGAACACACGGAGGATTACGTGGCCGAAGGTGCACTCTCTGAAGACATGGGCTCAGGAACCACCAGCTACCACACTGCTTAGGAGTGATTCAGAGTCGGGAAGGTGCGCGGACGTGAGGATTTCGGCATGGATGATCAAGACGAGATCGAGGAGTCGGAGGAGTACGAGAGCCTCGAAGACCGCAATCTTCGAGGTCCACTGCTGCGGGTGCTTCTTTGGACGGCGCCCATCGCGGGGGTCATTTGGATAGTTCTAAACGCCGTCGTCCAGATTCGTTACACGGGGGGCTACCCGAACTTGTTCTCCTCGGAGGAGGCAGCCGCAGTGTGGATGTGGGCGCAAACATTGAGCGGCATCGCCTACAGCGTCTTTATCGTCGCCCTTGGCTCCTATGTTCTGCTTTGGCTCCGCGTCCGCCAGAGTTCTGATTCGCACGAGTGACGCTCGGCCCACCCCATACCACTGGGCGGACGAAAGTACGCAATCCGTGCTCTTGGAAGCTCCAATCCGGCTGCTGGGAGCCACGGAGAGCGGCCGAGGGATCGGGGCCGGACGAGCGGACCGGGGCCGGACGAAGGGCCGGACAGAGCGAGCGCTTTGCGGCCACACCCGGCCCCGCGCCCACCAGCCCGTCAAGCACCCCTAGGGAGAGCAGATAGCCGCCGGGAAACGCCGCAGAACCGGACGCGGCCTCCCCGGTCCTGGGCGCCCCACCCCCCGAGCCAGCCCTCGGCGGAAGGGCAGATCCGACTGACCCGCTGGGAAACGCCGCATGACCGAACGCGTCTCCGGGTTCGCCGGACTGCCTCCGTCGGTTGGGGACATGAGCTCCCGGAAGACGCGCGGACTTTGGTGATCACTGATCAGGCGAGCCCGTCGATCTGAATCCGCCGTCTCCGACCTCGGTACCCAGCGTCACCTTGCATCGGTGTCGCCGGACACCCACGCGAGGACAAGGCGCCTATAGCGTCCAGTGCAGGAGGCGAGGTCGATGTTCCCGAGCGACATGATGGTGAAGGAGCGGATGGCCGATCGGATGCGTGAGGCGGATGCGGATCGTCGCAGCCGGCCGCTGGTCGGGGCTCGAGCCTCCGCGCGTCGGGAACGAGTTCGTGAAACCGTGACCGCCACCTTGGCGGCGGTTGCGCAGCGTACGCGTGGACGAGAGCGCCGACGGGTCGTGCCCTCGGGATCGTCATGACTCCTGACGGACTAACTAAAGGGTTCTGGGAGTCGAGGAGGAAGGACGAGAACTCCATGACCAGGACGAGTGCGGTGCGCTCATCCGCACTTCGGACCGTGATGGCAGCGATGGCGGTGCTGATCGCCGGGTGCGGCGCCTCTCCGGAATCACGCCCGACGCCTGCGGAGTCCACCTCGAAGGTGGACGCGGGCACGACGGCCTCGACCCCCCAGCCCTCCCCGATCGCAAGGCTCGGGGACTTCCCCGAGTTCCCCCAGGGGCCCCTCCCCGAGCCCGTGGCCGCCTCGCTCCAGGCGGTGCTCGAGGGGGCGGTGGAGCGGGGCCTGTTCGTCGGGCTCACGGCCACGGTCATCGTCGCCGACTCGGGGAGCTGGTCGGGGACCACGGGCGTCGACGACGAGGGGAACCCCTTGACCCCAGACGCTCAGCTCCCTATCGCCAGCGTGGGCAAGACGATTATCGCCGCGCAGGTGCTCCGCCTGGCCGAGCGGGGGAAACTCGGACTGGATGACCCCGCCGCGGATCATCTCCCGAGGGAGCTCGAGTCCTTCGACACGAACGACGCGACGGTCCGGCACCTTCTGAGCATGCGGAGCGGCATCCCGGATCTCCCCCTCATCACGGAGCCGGTACCGACGGCGACCGAGTTCTTAAAGACCTTCACTGATTTTCGCAACTTTCCCGCGGGTTCGAGGATCGAGTACTCGAACACGAACTTTGTCCTGCTCGAGGTGATCATCGAGAGGATCGCACGACGACCGATTGAGGAGGTGCTGCAGGACGACGTCCTGAACGGCCCGGGACTCGATTCGCTCCGGCAGACCGCAACCGGTTCGATCGATTTTGACGGAGTGAGGGAGTCCGACTCCGCGTCTCTGGCGCGGTGGGGCTACGAGTTGTACGGGGGGTTCGTGCTCTCCGACGCCTCCCTTCGCCAGATGACCGACTTCCGGGGTGAGTGGTACGGCCTGGGGGCCATCGACTTCTCGCAGGGTACGCCGGCTATCGTCGGCGGCTATGGCATCCCGGCCATCGGCCATGGCGGAGTGGGACCATCCAATGCGGTCATGCTCGTCGCGTTCCCTCAGGCGGGTGTCGTTGTCGCGGTTCAAGCCCCCATCGGAACTGTGCCCTGGGTCGCGACGGTGGTTGGAGCCTTGAGAGACGCGGCGCAGCCCTGAGCCGGAGCCGAGGATCGGGCCCGATGACGGAAGGAGCTGACAGATGGACTTCGATCGATACGCGTTCGTTCTCTCGATGCTCGTCAGGATCTGATCCGATCAGCGCACCCACATCTGATCGTACAGCCGCTCCCAGTAGGGGTGGAGCTGGTAGTTGCCGAGCCGCTCGGATACCAAGCTCGTCAATACTGGATTCCCCAACGGGACCCACGGGGCGAGATCCACGAGATCGTGGTCGAGGTCGGACCACAGGTTATGGCTGGCCGCCGGATCCGTGAGCTGCGTGCTCGTGGCCTGCTCGATCCTGCGTTCGATGGTCGGGTCGCAGAACCCGAGACCGGGTCCCACCGGGATACAGGTCAACGCCGGGATGAATCCCGACTCCGCCAGATAGTCGCTACCCCAACCGAAGGAGCCCATCTGCATGTGCTGCGATGGGTCGTCGATGACCGAGAAGTATCGATTACCAGTGACCACTTTCAGCGTAGCGTCATAGCCGAGCTGATCCAGGAGCTCGACGAAATACTGCCCGACGGGCACGGTCCAGCTCCCGAGCGCCTCGGTGGCCCATACGGAAACTCTGCCTCCCGCGGTACCCGAACGGTCCACCAACTGCCGTGCCTTGGCGAAGTCGGGGCCCGTCCACGTCCCGTCCGGGTGGACGGTGTACGGGCAGTAGGGTTCGTACCCGGGGGAAGTCGGGGGGAGGATCTGGCAGGTGGCGCGGAGGGTCCCACCAAAGAACTCGTCGATGATAGCCGCGCGGTCGACGGCATAGTTCAGCGCTCGACGCACCTCCACGTCGTCGAATGGAGGGGTCTGTTCGTCGAGGAACATATAGAGGGTCACCGGGGACGGGTCGGAATGGAGCTGCCCCGCCCGGGTGGTCTCGAGCACGGCGATACGATCCGCGGGCGGAGGGTGGAACATGAGGTCAGCTCTTCCCTCCAGGATGTCGTCCACCTGTTTGTTCAACTGTCGATCGGAATCCGGGTCGAGGCGGAACACGATCCGATCCGGGAAGCCGTCGGGCCGTGCCGCAGACCACTGCCTGAACTCGGGGTTGCGGGCGAGCACTACCCGACCTTTCTGTGTCCCCACAGAATATCGCTCGATCTTGTACGGGCCGGTGGCGGGGATCGGCGTGGTATCGGCGAGGGTATCGGGGGTCCCGGCAGGGACCGCGAACGCGAAGGACGTGGTCAGCTTGTTCAGGAAGTCGGGATCGGGTTTGACGAGGTGGAAGGTCACCGTGCCAGCGTCGTCATCGGTCTCGATCCCCGCCGAGAGGTCGCATGACCCCGGCCGGCATTCCTCCGCCCCGACGATCGTTTCGAAGTACTCGATGACCGGGGTGGGTCCAAGCAAGAGGACCCGTTCGATGGCCCGTCGGAAGTCCTCCGGCCTGACCGGGTCGCCGGAGGAGTACCGGATCCCCGGACGAAGCTGGAACGTGTACGTGGTGCCACCGTCGGCCGGCTTGGGGATGAACCTCGCCAGGTTCGGAACCATCGTGGCCCCGTCGACGCCCCCGACGCGCCTGAGCCCGACGAGCCCGTCGTTGGTGAGGGACAGGATGCCCCATGTCAGTGGCGCGTAGACCAGAGCAGGGTCGCGGCGTAGAACCCGACCCGGATTGTGTTGACCGAGCCGGAGTCTGGATCGATCTGCTTGATCGAGCCCTCCGATCCGAGCGACACCCACACGGAACCTCCCCCGAACGCGAGGTCGGTTGGGCTTTCTCCCACGCGGATCGTATCGGTGCTGGCGGTGTCCGGATCGATCCGAGAGACGGTTCCGTCGAGGAAGTTCGCTACGTAGATCCCGTCCGGCCCCACGGCGACGGCTTGCGGCCCTTCCCCGACGTCCACCGGCTGCACCTCGTCGCGGCCCAGAACGCGAGAAACGGAGCCCGACGCGGCGTTCGCCACCCACAGCTCCCCGCCGTCGTCCGCGAGGTCGACGGGCTGGTCGCCCACGGGTACCGAGACCAGCACCTCACCGGTCTCCGGATCGATGGGCGTGACGGTATCGCCCAGGCTGTCCGCCACCCACACGCCCTCGCCGTTCACCGCGATCGCCGCGGGAGCGCCGGGCACCTCGATCTCGTCCACGACCTCGTTGTTCCTCGCTGGGCTGATCCGAGACACGGTCGAGCTTCCGCCATTGGCGACCCAGATCGAGTCGGCACCCAGCGCGATCCCGACCGGGTCGGCTCCGACCGAAACGGTATCGATGATGGTCATCGTCTCCGCGTCGATCTCAACCACGGCCCCTTCATCCGGCAGCGTGACCCACACGCTTCCCTGGCCGATTGCCACGGCCCCGGGTCTCGATTCGAGCGAGACCGATCCCTCCAGCTTCCCGCTCTCGAGATCGATCATCGCTACGGCATCCCCGTCGATCCGTTCGCCGGAGCCGTCTCGAAGCGCGATCGTGGTCGGTAGCACGGCCGCGCCGACCAGCGCGAGGGCCACGACCGCGGCTGCGGCGGGATGCCGCCGCGCCAATCGAACGGGTGCCGGTCCTCGAGCAGGCCGGGCGGGAGCCAGCCGTCGGATCCGCTCAGCGGGATCGCCGTCCTCCGAGATGACCCGGAAGACGCGGACAGGCTCGTCCAATCCCTTGAGGTGCAGCTCTCCCCGGTCGACGAGCCTGACCCCTTCTACCTTGCGAGCGAGAAGGACGACACCCTGGCTCGCCAGGATCTCCCCTGGCCCCGCCCGACCGCAGAGTCGTGCGGCGAGGTTAAGGGCCCCCCCGCGAAAGCCACGTTCGAAGGGGACCGCCTCGCCGGCGTCGAGCCCGATGCCGACGGGAAGGGGAAGCGTGGGTTCGGCTTCGGTCTCCTCCAGGAACCGCTGTTGGAGCGCCGTCGATGCTCGGATGGCCTGACGCGCTGATTCGAAAACGGCGAGCGCCTCGTCGCCCCGGAGCTCGATCACCGAGCCGCCATGGTCGTCGACCGCCTCGCGGGAGATCGCGGCGAAACGAGCCGCCAGCTTGGTCGCGGCCTCATCTCCTCGCTCTTGCGTGAACAGGGTGTAGCCGCGCACGTCGGCGATTAGGAAGGTCCTGATCCCCACTCGCCCCTCGACCGGCTCGCCGGCTCGCTCGTCCCCCACGTCCCTCCCCCCGCCTGTCCCGAGAGTATGAGGTGTGAACTGGGGACACACTAGGTGCACGGGTTCCGCGGACGTGTGATCGCCGCTGGCAGAGGTGGACGGGAATCGAATCCGGCTGGGAGCTTTCTCCCCCACACCGGTGAAGTTGGACTGGGCGCATCCTAGGCGGTCCCGCCTTGGTCGGCCTGATCCTTTTCATGCAGCTCAGACCTCGTCTCACCTCCTGGGCGACTTACCGGTGATCGGTGCCAACCTGCTGAGACTGTTGCCAGTGTGTTGGCAAATCACGAGGGGTGTTCGGCTTCGGAGCGTCTTATCTCCTGGCTCCTTAAGCGAATACCCTTCCCAGTCGGCAAATAGACGCCCATCCCTCCTCTAAGGGGGACGGGACCTGGGTGTCCACGGGCTGCGGCGTTTCGTCTCTCTTATCTGCCTTCTCGTCAAGCACCACAGGCGGACGGAGAGAGGGGCGCCCCCCGAGGCGAGCGCGAAACCGGGACATCCTTCACTGGGCCGCCGGCTGTCGCTCGCTCGGAGGTCTCACTCCCCATCTCTTCTGGGGCACTTCCGCCGCGCCCATTCGCGCGGTGTCGGGCGGGTCCGGGCCGTTGGGGGTGGATCCCGATGCGGACCGCCGTCCCCGGTTAGCGGGGGACCGTGGGGACGGGTAGGGGATCATGGGTCCGATGGGAGGCGGGATGTTGGTCGACATGGGGTTGGCTGATGTGCGGGGGTGGTGGGCCGGGCGCTCCACCAGCGCTGATTGGCGCTTAGAGCCTGACTGGCTTGGGCCGTGTGGGAAGTCTCCTCCGCACACGCGTTTGCCTACGGACCAGCCCGGCTGGTGGACGGTGCAACTGCCTCAATGCCAGGCTGGCGCTGAGGCAAGGCTACCGGGGCCGCGTCCGTCAAGCGGTGCAGAGAGGAAGACCCGACCGGAGCCTGAAAGACGCGGCCACCCCGTGGCTCGATTCCCGTCAGTCTCTGAACAACGTCCTAACGCGACTAGGGGGCACCGAAGGGTGCCCCCTAGTACGCGTTCCATCGACCAACTAGACGGTGCAGGTGAAGCCCGAGCTCGGCACTGGGCCGTTCGCCGTGGCCGGGCTGAACGTGCAGTTCACGGTCAGCACGAGCGTCTCCCAGCGGCCGAACGTACCCGTACCGGCGGTCTGATCCTGGTAAATCTCAATCTTGGCCGACGTGAACGCCACGTCGGTGATCGTCTCGGTCCACTTAGTGTTCGGGCAGCCCGGCGCGCCAGGGATCGGGCTCGTCGGTGGGGCCGTCGTGGTCGAGATCGTGACGTTCCCGTTCTTGATGTCGCCAGCATTAACAGGCGTTGCCCCCGTCGTCGTGACCGGCGCAGGGTTCTGACCGGGCGGCTGGGTCGCGCCGGCCGGGTTCGTGCACGTGGCCGTGGGATTCCCCGTCGCTGTCAGAACCTGCAGCGTGTCGAAGTTCCCGAGGCCGGCATAACTCACCGTGGCGGAAAGCGTGAGCACATTGTCGGTGAACGAGATGGGGTTGTTCCCCTTCAAGTGCGGGTTCCCTGCTAGCGCCGCCGTCGCTGTCAGCGCGACAGCCAGCAGGCCCGTGAGGAATACCACGCTAAAACGTCTCATCTATATCGACTCCTTTCGGTCCGTACTCCTTACCCCATTTCCGCGCCGACTTGTCGGCGCCCGCCGCGGATCGGTCTCATCCCTCCTTCTATGGTCGAACTCAATCCCTTGCGGCGGTCCTCTCCAGACAACCACGCGGCACGGGAGGGGACACCAGCTAGCGTTCCGCCGTTCGGGAGCTCCCGCCCGTCGTCGAAGGGACGGTAGCCCCCCCTTTAGGGAAGCCACAGATTGGCCTGCTGCACCTTGGGGCAGAGCGATGGTGGATCAGCGTCTTCACCTGCTCGGGTATCGAGGCTTTCCGGGATCGTCGGGAGAGTCGGGGCTTGAGCGAGGAGGCGCAGGATCTCGAGGCGGGTGATCTAGAAGAGCATCGGAGGGAACCGAAGGTCAGGTGCCGATCCGTATCCTTGCCTGGATACGCTTCCTGAACCTCGATGGACGGCCCTAAATCCGAGCACTCTTGACATGGGGAACGGTCAGGTCGGACCCAGGGCTGTTCCTTCGATCGGCCGAGCGGGGCCCCGCTCACCTAGCGCACGGGCCGCCCGATCACGCAATCTAGATCGGAAGTTGCACGTTCGAAGGGATACCTAGATGAGCCCGAGTCGAAACGCCTCCGCGACCGCCTGCGCCCTGGTCCTGGCCCCGAGCCTCAGCTCGATGTCGTGGACAAGCGTCTTCACGGTCCGCTCCGAGTAGCGGAGCTTTTCAGCGATCGCCCGTGTGTCGGCCCCCTGGGCAAGGAGGGCCAGCACCTCGAGCCGCCGCCCGTCGAACAGCGCCTCGGAAGGCGCCTCGGGAGCGGCGGCGTCGACCCGCAGGCCTGCGGCGGCGGCACGAATCGTTGCGACCACCATCTCCACCGTGAGGCCGTCGCGGGGGAGGACGGCCGAGATGTCGAGGTCGGAGTCGTGGGGCAGGGGCTCCCGCCTGCCGTTCGGTGTGAAGACCACTACCGGACACGGCAGCTCGATATGACCCAGGTTGGACCAGGAGACGACGGCAACGTCGAGGCCCTCGTGGTCGATGGGGCCGCTCCCGGTCTCCACGACGACGTCGATCGCCGGATCATCCCGGAAGATCGAGACCAGCCCGCGCCTGAAGATCTCATCACCGACGATGACCCCGATCCTCAGTGACATGCCCAGTCCCTCCCGCGAACGAAGTACCCGCTCCAAGAGCACGCTGGAGATGCCAGTCCCCTATCCGAGTCACGGTTCCCATCCAGGCAGCCAGCTTCGTCGGACGCTGGAACGGAGGTGGGCGGGCCAGCGCAATCGGGGAAGGATCCCCCAAGTAAGAGCCTGGGGAAGAGCGGAAAACGCCCAGCCATCCGTGCGTAGTCGTCCACTGTAGCGGGCAAAAACCCTAGGCCAGAAGACCTACTCGTACATCCCCTATTTGGTTGACTTCCGGGGGAACCGTTCCGCCCGAGGACCGGGTCCGGACGGAAGTACTACCGGCGGGAACCACCGCACCAGCACCCGCGTCCTGGCTCCCAGCCATGTGTAGGCGGACGATCCGTCGGCCCTGCCCGGTAGGCCCTCGAACTCCATCGCGATCCTGCCTCAGCCAGCGCTGGCTTGAGACGCCCCCCTCTCTCCTCTCTCCGGTGGTGCTTGACGCGGAGAAAGAGAGGGCGACCCCCGAGACGAGCGCGAAACCGGGACATCCGTCACGGCCTCGCCCTCGGGGGAGGGAAGGGAGGGGCGCGAGGCGGCATGAGACTCGGGCCCATTTCGAGGGGGCGGTGCCTGTTGCGTCGCTGGTCGGACGCAGATCCGCGCTCTCTCTTGGCAGAGCCTCGGTCGCGTAGCCGCTAGGTGTGGTTCCTCGGGACGTTGTTCACGACGGTGATCGGCGCTCTGCCCGCGTGAGCCATGTGAGGTCGATGGTAGTTGTAGTGATGGAGCCATCGCTCGAGCTCGGCGGTCCGTGAGTCGTTGGACTCGTAGGCCCGAGC
>WNGF01006751.1_pt1 | contig 14118 bp, 5 predicted proteins | sample 5400641 | NCBI WGS metagenome assembly WNGF01 (sample SAMN13153371, study PRJNA577476) | soil metagenome | isolation source: 80 cm soil or saprolite under grassland replicate 2 | place: USA:California | collected 2016-06-15
TGTCGCGTGCCCTCGGCATCTCGCCCGCGCACCTCCCCTGTCCGTGGCTCCGCCCGTGCAGACACTTCCAGTCACAGCCCGACCGTGATCCACCGCCCGATCGGTCTCCGCGTCGCCCTCCGTGATCTCGCAACCGACGAACCGCTGCGACTCGATCCTGAGATAGACGCCACGCGTGGCCACGGCCAGCGTCCGGTGCGCGCGTGCTCGACGGGCGACGCGTACTGGCCACCCCGGCCATCCAGGCCCGCAGACACTGCCGCAGTAGCGGTGGGAATGCGCCATCGCGCCCTTTCTCGCTACCGCCGCGATCCTCCCAGAGCAGTCGCCTCCTGTCAACGGCGACCAAGGCCGCGGCGCACCCGGGCGGTCGCGCACGACGACCAGCCTCTCGACGGCGGATCCGACTCTCCACACCTCAGCCTGCGAACTGGGCGGCTAATCGTGGTTTCGCTTCCCGCGCCGGCCGGCGAATATCCGTCTGATCCACCGTCGCTGCTACGGGCCATCCGCTGCTCGAGCACGAGGGCAGGACCATCAACCCCAGCCGGGCCTTGACTTCTTGCTCCATGTCAGTGCGCATGCCTGGTCGTGCGTCTCTGGAGGCAACACTGGGCTTCTGCGAGCGCACTGGGCGGCCGGCGACCCCTTTCCCGTGAGGTCTGCGAGGCGCGACACTACGCGGGTGCAACCGGAGACGCGCTATGCGAAGAGCGGCGACGTCCATGTCGCCTACCAGGTGCTCGGCGAGGGCCCGATCGATCTCGTCTTCGTCCCGGGCAACATCTCGCACCTCGAGTACGGCTGGGAGCACCCGTCCCTGGCGGGTTTCTACCGCCGCCTTGCCTCGTTCGCTCGCCTCATTCTCTTCGACAAGCGGGGAACCGGCCTCTCTGACCGGGTGAGCGGGACTCCGTCGCTCGAGACGAGGATGGACGATGTCCGCGCGGTTATGGACGCGGTCGGCTCGGGGCGTGCGGCTGTGATGGGGATCTCTGAGGGTGCGCCGATGACCGTCCTCTTTGCCGCAACCCATCCCGGGCGGGTGGCGGCGGCCGTCCTCTACGGCTCGATGATCGCCGGCCGCTGGTCGCCGGAGACGCCGTGGGCGCGCACGCCGGAGCAGCTGGAGGAGTTGCTCGACCGGGTCGAGCGCGGGTGGGGGATGCAGGCCCTGGCCGATTCTGCGCTCGAGCGCGAAGCGCCGAGCATGATCGATGACGTTGAGTTCAGGCGCTGGTGGGCGACGCGCATGCGGCTCAGTGCGAGCCCGGGCTCGGTGGTGGCGCTCTACCGGATGAACTCGGAGATCGACATCCGTCACGTCCTGCCGTCGATTCGCGTTCCGGTTCTCATCCTGCACCGGCGCGACGAGTTTCTCGATGTTCGCGCCGCACGCTACCTCGCCCAGCGCGTGCCGGGCGCACGCTACGTCGAGTTGGCCGGCGCCGATCATCTGCCCTGGGTCGGTGACACAGACGCCGTCGTTCGCGAGGTCGAGCAGTTCGTGACCGGACTCTGGAGCGACGGCGGCTGGGAGGCGGCAGACCCCGATCGTGTGCTTGCCACGGTCCTCTTCACGGACATCGTGGGTGCGACCGAGCACGCCGCCGAGCTCGGCGATCGGGCCTGGAGGGAGCTGCTGGAAGCCCACCACGCAGTCGTGCGGCGTCAGCTCGTCCGCTTCCGCGGGACGGAGATCGACACGGCCGGCGACGGCTTCTTCGCCAGTTTCGACGGACCGGCCCGGGCGGTCCGCTGCGCCTGCGCCGTGGTCGAGGCGGTTCGAGAGCTTGGGATCGACGTTCGGGCCGGGCTGCACACTGGCGAATGTGAGCTGGTCGGCGACAAGGTCGCCGGGATCGCTGTCCACACGGGCGCGCGCGTGGCAGCCCAGGCCGACTCGGGCGAAGTGCTTGTCTCAAGCACGGTGAAGGATCTCGTCGCCGGCTCGGGGATTCGGTTCGAGGATCGCGGCGTCTGCGTTCTGAAGGGCGTTCCCGGCAAATGGCGCCTGTTTGCCGTCGAGCGCGGGTCGGTGCGTCGGGAGTAGAGCAAGTAGGGGCCGCGCGACCTCCGGCAGGACGGCCGCACGATTTCATGCGATCCGCGCGTCTCGATGGGCGCACGATCGCGTTTGCGCACCCCACACGCAGAAGGCCGTCGGTGACGGCCGAATCCACGCCGTAACGTCGGCACAAGGGTCCCGACAGATTGAAACCAAGCCCGGCTTCTGCGCCCGCATCGCTCGCCCCGCCTACTGGCCGTCGGCGAGCGAGGCACTGCTCACGTGGCCACGGAAGCGGCGGAAGCTAGTCGCCGCCTGAAGTTGTGGCGACGGTCGACCGGCTCGCCGCACTGGGGAACGTGCGACCGCCGTCCGTGTGGTACGTCGCGGACGGCGCGCCGAACACGTTCGTGATCCCACGCTTCCACGGCGGCTCCACGATCGTCCTCACGACGGGTCTCGTCGACCGGCTGGAGCCCGCGGAGCTCGAGGTGGTCGTAGCGCACGAGCTGTCCGAACGTCGCGAACCGCGACGCCTACGTGCTCACGCTCGCAACGCTGCCGGCAATCACGGTCGAGTTCTTCGCCTTCTGGTTCGGCTTGGGCGCTGGGACGTACCTCGACGATTCGGCAACTGGCGCGCTGCGCGTGGTCCGCCGGATCTACCTCGCGCTCCACGACCTGCTGATGCTCGTCGCCCGGATGGTCTCGCGCGTGCGCGAGTTCGCCGCCGACCGCGGCTCGGCGCAGTTGACCGGGCAACCCGAGCAGCTGATGAGCGCCCTGCAGAAGATCTCGGACGGGATTGCCCGGATTCCCCGCGAAGATCTGCGCCAGCCGGACAGCCTGCAGGCGTTCCTCGTCGTCCCCGTACGCGCGCGCCGGCGGGCCTTGGCGCTCCTCGACGACCACCCGCCGCTCGAGCAGCGTCTCGCCGCGCTCGCGAAGCTGGCGCGGGGCTGGGTCGCCCGGCCGCCTAGGCTTCCGGCGCCGCGAGGCGCGAGCCAATAAGTCGAAACGCACCCATACTCCTCCTCAACCCGAACGCCGCATCGACGTCGGGCAACCTGGCGCGCCCTCCCGCTCCCGCACGGCCCGGCGGCTACGCCCGCTCGATCCGGTACCACAGCCGCCACGGGCCGATGTCCTCGGGCTCGCCACGCGCCGGCGCGTACGTGCCGAGCCAAGCGGCCGGCGACCCGTCGAAGCTCCGGCGGTAGCGGCAGGCCCCATCCGACGTCCGAACCTCGACGTCGAGGTCGTCATCGACGAAGCCTTCGAAGAGCGTACGCTCGAGCTTGCGGCCGGCGCCGTCCGCGAGCCTCGTCGTCTTGAGGATCTTGCCGTTCGCGTCGGAGCGGACGGTCGCGACCACGCGAACGCCCTTCGACGTGCGCCCGCCGGCCTCGATACGCTCAAGCACGACCCGCACACGCTGGCCGCGCTGCCGGTCTGTCGGGTCGTCCCACTTGACACCCTTCGGGGCGGCGAGCTCTAGCAGCCCTCGGGCCCGCTCACGGGTGAACGCCACCTCGCGCTCGAGAATCGGACGCCACCGGCTCGCCGCATCGGTGAGAGAGAGGCGCTCGTGGAAGAGCTCGAGGAGGCGTTTCTCGGCCTCCCACAGTTCCGCTGCCTTCCCGACCTGGATATTCAGCTGGAAGCCGCCGAGCACCTGGCGGACGTCCGAACGGACCTGAAGCACGTCGACGGTGAACCGCTGGCCGGCCTTCGTCCCGCGCGGCAGCGTGACGGTCACCAGCCCAGCCAGGTTGTCGCCCCAGAACGGCGGGATCGGCAGGTAGGTCGGCCCAGCGACGGCGAGGCGAAGCGTGTGCGAGTCGACGATCTGGACCGTCCCCGGCGCGTGACGCAGGTTGCGGTGGTTGACGATCTCCTCGACGCCCGCGCCGGGCAGGTAGAGCTCAACGCGGGAGCGGCGCGGGAGGTTGTTCCAGAAGAAGACGAGCTCGTCTACGCCGTGCGTGGGCTTCCACGTGTCGAGATCGAACTGCCAGCGCTCGGCCTCCTCGTGCTCGTCATGCGTCCGCGCACGCAGCTCGGCGACGACCTCCGGATCCTCCGCGAGCCAGCTCGCCTTGAACATGCGCGCCGCGTGCTTGACGGCGTGGGCCCTGTGCCGGCCGCCCGGCGCCGGCCTTGCAGGCAGCACGATCGGCCCGAGCTCGACCGGCTGCTCCTCGCCGTTCGGCTCGTCGTGGACGTGCTCGGCGGCTTCCATCGCGCGACCGCGACGCCGGGTGAGGTCGATGTCGAAGCTGTGCTGCACGGTGCGTGTGATGGGGGTGGCGCCCGGATTCGCGGTGCGCAGGATCAACAGGTTCCGCTGCGACAGGTTGTCCGACGAGCCGGGCGTGGCGCCCGACGCGGTCGGGTCGGGCGGATAGACGATCTCGACGACCATGCACTGATGGAAGCTGACGAGCAGGTCGCGGATGGACCGCATGCTCGCCGCCGGCACAGCACCGAAGCCGCCGTCGCCCAGGAACGTGTCCGGGAACTGGACTGTCGGCTGGTTGATGTCGAGGTAGGCGCCGTAAAAACTCACCGCCTCGCTACCGCCCGTCGCGCCGAAGTTGAAGCTGTTCTTCGGATCGGGCTGGGTGGTCATCGGGGCCGTGACGGCGACGCGCGGCTCGGCGAAGAATGGGATCGAGGCGACCTCGTCGGTCGTCGTCCGCCCAAGCTTGGCGATGCCGGTCGGGGCATGCGTGCGGTAGGCGAGCGTCGGGTCAAACGCGACGTTCGCCACCCCCCAGCGGAAGAGGCGGAACGAGGCGCGCACGTCGTTCGCCCCCGTCACGCTCTGGAGCCGCACCTTCGCAAGCGCGAAGTTGAAGACGTTCTGCCCGCCGACGCTCGTCGAGTACTCGAGCGCCGCGCTTGCCTGGTCGCTCGGCAGCCCGTCGAAGCTCTCGCCGCCGGCAGTGCCGTTCCCGGCGCGCAGGTTGTCGATGACGTCCTTGATGAACTGGTTCGGGTTCGTCCAGCCGGCGCCGACGCCGAAGCGTGCCTGTCCCTGCGTGACCTTGAAGACGCGCGTGTCGATGCTCAGCCAGGGCGTCGGCCCGTCGAGCGAGTACGGGTTGGCGCTGACTTGCAGGCGCACCTCCGAGCTGTCGTCGACGACGGTGTTGCCGGCGCGGTCGACGGCGGTGACGACGAGTTTGAGCGGCTTTGTGTCGCCGGCGACCATGCCGGCGAACGCCGCGTTGCCGGTGAAGACGACGCGGCAGCCGTACGTGACGCGCTGAGGCACGCTCGGGTGCAGCGAGGGGTCCTCGGGAGCGACCGACGTCACGGTGACGTCGACGCCCGGCACCGCCGCGTTCGTGACCGCGTCGCGCAGCTCGACCGCCGGGGCGTGCGCGAGGTCGGCGTAGAGGCCGGCGGCGCGGGCCGGAGGCGCGATCAGCCCGTAAAGGGCGGGCTCGACGTCGACCGGCCACGCGATCGGCGCAGGGCGCTCGGTTCGGTCCTGGATCGCCAAGTAGAAGGTGTTCTCGAACGTGCTCTTGCCGGCGACCTGGATCGCCTCGACCTCGTCCTTCGAGAAGCTGCTGTGATCGAGGTAGACGGTGACGTCGGGAGCGAGCTTCTCCTGCATGAGCGGGATCTCGATCTGCTCCTCCGCGTCGAAGCCGTCGAGCTTCTCGTACGCGGTGCCCGCGGGCAGCGGGGGCGCGAACGGCTCGAGCACGGTCAGCGACGTGTTCGAGGCGACCGCCGTCACCGCGCGCACCTGCCCGGCTGCGCGGATGATGTCGCCGTCCTTGAGCAGCGTCTGCGCGAGGAACGAGGTTCCCGAGCCGGTGACGGTGCTCCCGGCGCTCGAGAGCGTGCCCGGCGCGAGCAGGGTCGTGCCGTCGGGGCGCTGCTTGCAGACGATCCGGCCGGTCAATCGGATCAGGCTGTTCAGGAAGCCGGTCGCCGATGGCCCGGCGGGCGGGAAGAGCAGGTTGTCGGTCGCGAACGGGCCCTTGCCGCCGGCGTCGACGGTGCCCGGCGACCCGTCGAAGGCGAACTCCTCGACGAAGTCGACTCCTTGCTGGCGCTCGTTCGGCGCGGCGGGCGGCCCGACCGTGATTGTCAGCGTGCGCGGCGGCAGGGCAATGACCGGCGCCGGCCCCGCGGCCTCGCGCAGCACCTCGCAGCGCAGCTCGAGCTCGAGCGGCCTGTTGAAGGGGTCGGGGCGCACCGCGATGCGGCAGCGGAGCGTGCCGTTGCCGCTGGGGCGGTCGATCCCGACGACCGCGGCCGCCGGCTCGACGGAGTCCGTCGCTCCCAGGTCGCGCAGGATGGTGAGCACGTGCGGGGCGCCGGCGGGGAAGTCGGCGGGCGTAAAGGCCTGGAAGGCAGGCTGGCGCCTTCCCCACGTGTCGTCGATGAAGCCGTGCCAGGCGTAGAAGCGCGGCACGTAGTTGTTCGCGTGCGGCGTACGGATGTCGCCGTTCAGGTTGTGCCCGTGTCCGTGATACGACTCGTCGGCGAGGTTGACGCCGGGAGGGATCGGCAGCTTTGTGAATGGGTTGAAGTCGGTCGCGAAGAACTGGCCCATCTCGCCGACGGAGGAGAACTCGCGCAGCGTCCCGTCCGTGCCTGCGCGTGATCCGTCCCAGATGTTGTCGTGCACCGGGGCGAAGTCGACGCTACGCGTGACGTAGTCGACGAGCGGGTAGCCGCGGCCGCCGCCGTTCACGTCGAGGCCGGCCGGCGGCGGGGAGAGCGGCGTCGGCGAGTCGTGGGCGCACATGTTGATCGACTGCACCGGGTCCTGCTTCGTCCGCGCGAGCCAGCGGTCGAAGAGGAGCGTGTGGTCGCGGTGGAAGGCGTAGAACTCGGCCCCGACCTGCGCCCGGCTGATCTGCCGTTTGCGGCGGTGCTGGCCGACGCCGGTCTTGAAGAAGGGCGTCGGCTCGGTCCACGACGCCGGCGGCCCCATGTCCGGATGCCAGACGTGGTGCACCTGGTTGAAGCGGTCGGTGAACTCCTTCTCCGACAGGATCGTCCCGTCGCGGTCGTAGACGACGCCGACCGGGAAGACCGGCTGGCCGAGGAGGCGCCTCCGGAGATCGGCGACCCACTTCATGAACGCCCAGTAGCGGAAGCTGAACGGCGCCTTGACCTCGTCGTCGAGCTCCGTCGTGCGGAGGCTGTCGACGAAGTTCCGCAGCGAGTCGCAGTACCCCCTGACCGTGTTGCCGAGGTCGTTGGTCGTCCAGCCGGCGGGGAACGGACCGCCGGCGAGCGATCCGGGCAACACGGGGCCGACGACCGGCATCCCGGTTTCGGTGAAGACGTCCTGGCCGTTCCACGGGGTGACTGGCGGCAGGAAGTTCGTGCTCCGCCACGTCTCGTAGCGGGCGAGCATCGTGTCGAGGTGGTGGCTGAGGAACTGGTCGCCCGCAGCCGCGGGCGCGGGCGGCGACGCGACGCGGTCGAGCGTCCAGTTCATGTGGTTCTTGACACCCGCGCCCAGGTTCCCGTAGACGAGGGTGCTCACGAAGTCGATGAAATTCGCGGCCATGACTCCTCCTTCAGGCGCGCGGGCGCCGGGATCGCGTGTCTGCGGGACACGGGCCGAGGTTCGGCAAGAACGGGCGCGCGATTCGGTCGCCTGCGGCACGCGATCGCTGCTGGGCCGGAGACCCGGGATTACCACGTAGCGTTCTCGCCGGCTTCCCGGTGCCCGCTCCGGCCGTAGGACGCGGTGTCGCCGCAGCAACGAAATGACGTGCGGCTCCCACGGCTCCGTCCTCTCCGTTGCCCATGACCACCGTATTCCGCCTGGGCGGAAGACGTCAAGGGCGAGGAGCTGCAAACCGCTCTCATCCGCCACCTCGGTCGTCTGTGGGGAGTCCGAAGACTCGACTCGCGGTCTCGGGCGGCGTGCCTTGACACGGTTTGCGCAGGAGCGTAGCGTCGCTTCAAGCGAACGCTGCGGCATCGGGAAGGAGGGCTCACGTAGCCCCGTTGCTGCGGCTCATCGCTTCACAGGAAACAGAGCGTTGGCGGATCCGGATGGGCTTCCCTTCCGGCGTCGAAAGGAGGGCGACATGCATAGGCTTGGACCGCCGCCGAGGGGAGTCAGCCGCGGCCTAGCGAGAGCTATGCACGGCGCCTCCCTGATCCGGCGCGTGCTGGTGCCGGCCGTCGTCGTTTGCGCGACGGCGGTCTTCTTCGCCCTCCACTCGACACAGGCAGGGAGCACGCGGGCGATTGCCTCCGCGCCGGTCGGGCCGCGCGTGGACCAGCCGGTGGCGCACGATACGTCCCGGCCGCTTCGTGAACTTGCCGCCGAGGCTGGGCTGACGTCGTCCGTCGCGGCCGCGGGAGACGAGACCGAGCAGAGCGAGGCCGACGGTCAGAACCTGCCTGCCTGGACGAGGTCGGGAACGTCTGGCCAGAGCTCGGAATCCGCACGCCGCGCGGCCCTGACGTCGAACCCGTTCACCCTCTTCGAGACCTTCAAAGGGATCACCGTGGCCGAGCAGGGTTTCGTCACGGACTGCTCGATGCCCAAGCAGTGCTGGGCGGCCGACGCCAGCGGCGCGGTCGGCCCGAACCACTACATGCAGTCGGTGAACTTCTCCTACTCGATCTACGACAAGAACGGCACCCGACTTCTCGGCCCGACGAGCACGGCCGCCTTCTGGTCCGGGTTCTCCGCGGCGCCGTGCGGCGGAGGCTGGACCGACGTTGTCGTGCTCTACGACCGCGCTGCCGACCGCTGGTTCGTCAGCCGTTTTGCGCAAGACCCGGCGACGAACTACTGGTACCAGTGTTTCGCAATCTCGCAGACGCCGGATCCCACCGGCTCGTACTACCGCTACGCGTACCTGATCAGCCAGACCGAGTTCAACGACTACCCCAAGTTCGGGATCTGGCCGGACGCCTACTACATGACCGCGATGCGGGACAAGACGTTCTCCGGCAAGGGCGCGTTCGTGGCCTCGTTCGAGCGCGCGAAGATGCTCGTGGGCGACCCCAGTCCTCAGATGGTCCTGTTCACCATCGACGGGGATCCCAACCGCGTCTGCGACCCGGACGACCCCAACAACTGCGACCACCGCGCGGGGATGCTGCCGGCCGATTGGGATGGCCAAACTGCGCCGCCCGCCGGCGCGCCAAACTACCTCGTGCGGCCGATCTCGTCCGCTCTGGGGTGGTCTCCACCCGACACGCTCGAGCTGTGGCGGTTCCACGTCGACTGGGGCGACACGAGTGCCTCGACGCTCACGCTCACTGATGCGCTCCTCCCGGCGCCGTACCAGCCGGCCTGCGGGTTCGACCAGAGCTGCATTCCCCAACCGGGCACCTCGACCCGCCTCGATCCGCTGGCCACCGGCTTCCTCATGTACCGGCTCGCCTACCGCAACTTCGGCGACCACGAGGCGCTCGTGCTGAACCAGACCGTCGACGTCGGAGACGCTGCGCCCGACGTCCACGCCGGCGTCCGCTGGTACGAGCTGCGCCGGACCGGCGGCCCCTGGTCTATCTTCCAGCAGGGCGATTACGCGCCCGACGGCGACCACCGCTGGATCGGCAGCATCGCCATGGACCGCGCCGGCGACATCGCGCTGGGGTACAACGTCTCCGGAACCAGCCGGTATCCGTCAATCGCGTACGCTGGCCAGGTCCCGGGCGATCCGGCGGGCACGCTCTCCCAAGAGGCGACGCTGCAGGAGGGGGGCGGCTCGCAGACGGGCTACATCTTCTGGAGCGACTACAGCCAGCTCACGCTCGATCCGACCGACGACTGCACCTTCTGGTACGTCAACGGCTACCAGCCCGCCACCGCCAACAACATGAGCTGGGCCACGCACATCGGCGCGTTCAGATCCCCGACGTGTCCGAAAGCGACGACTTCGCTGACCTACACAGGGGCGAAGACGGAGGACTTCCACGATCAGGCGACGCTGTCGGCGACGCTGACGAACACCTTCAACGGGCTGCCCGTTGTCGGTGCGAGTCTGACCTTCGGCCTCGACGGCCAGAGTTGCAACGCGACCACGGGCGCCGCCGGCCAAGCTTCCTGCGACATCACCCCGAACGAACCGGCGGGGAGCTATCCGCTTACGGTCACGTATGGGGGGACGTATCAGCTCGAGCCCGCCAGCTTCAACGGCACCTTCATCGTCACGCACGAGGAGACCACACTGACGTACACAGGGCCGACGTTCCTCGCCCAGAACATGAGCAATACCTTCACCGCGCTGCTGCGCGAGGACGGCGTCGTTCCGATCGCCGGCCGTCCGGTCACGATTACGGTCAGCTCCGGCTCGTCGAGCCAGAGCTGCTCCGGGACCACGAACGCGAGCGGCGTCGCGACCTGCACGATCAACCCGCTGACGGTTCCGCAGGGACCGCAGCCGATCTCCGGGAGCTTCCTCGGCGACGCGTTCTATCTCCCCTCTTCAGCGAGCGCGACCGGTCTCGTCTTCGCGTATCTCGAGAAGGGCACGTTCGTCCTCGGCGACCTGACGGTGGCCGCGGCGACGCCGACGACGACCGTCACCTGGTGGGGCTCGCGCTGGTCCTCGCTCAACCGCCTGAGCGGCGGGGCTGCGCCGACCGCCTTCAAGGGTTACGGATTGACGACGAGCACGAGCCCGCCGGTCTGCGGCGGAACCTGGACAACCGGCAGCGGCACGAGCCCGCCGCCGCCATCCCCGAGCGGCATCCCCGCCTACATGGCGACCGCGGTCGCCAGCGCGGCGAAGAAGTCCGGGAACACGATCTCCGGGAACATCGTCAAGATCGTCATCGTCAAGACCGATCCCGGCTACGAATCGGCCTCCGGCCACGCCGGCACCGGCAAGATCGTGGCGACGCTCTGCGGCTAAGCTCGCAGGAGATATGGAGGGCGCCTTCGGGCGTCCTCCACACCGAGTCGGTCCTTCGCGATGCTGCCGTTGACGCGAGGACGGGTTGCTGCCGGAGCGTCCCGAGACGCCACCACGTCCGCCGTGCAGTTCTGGTGCCGACAGGCGAGAAGCCCTTGACAGAGGTAGCGTGCGGGCGGGACACGGCGCGTGCGATCGGGCAGATCGCGTTGCCTCGCGGGTCTTGACCGGGCAGCAGGGGCCGAGGCAATCCAGCTGGAGCCAGTACCTTGTCGTAAGGCACCCCTTGACACAGGCGGAGCAGGCGGATAGCTTCGCCTTCTCGTAACGAAAGCAACGAAAGTGTGCCGTGAACGGCAGGCCTTCACATCGTTGCTGCGGCGTTGCGGTCCTTGGCGAGGGTCCCCCTCCCGATGGAACCAGCTGCCCCGAACCGGTCGCTGTCCCGCACACCTGGTGAAGGAGACGTGATGAGCGAGCAACCTCGTGAGGTTCGTCAAGCGGCACCCGTACAGGAGCGGCCGAGGAAGCGGCGGATCCGGGACATCCCACAGCTCATCAAGTACATCCTCCTGCTCGTTCTGATCGGACTGCTCCTCGCGGAGATCTTCTCCGGCGAGTTCGACGACGCGGGGTGGGTCGAGTGGCTGATCCTGGCCCTGAAGATTCTCCTGATCGTCGGGCTCCTGATCCTGATCTGGATCCAGCGCTCGCTGAACTGCAAGCTCACCGCGCCGACCGGGTGCACGGACGAAGAGCCTGATCCGGTGGCAGGGATTCTGTTCGTGCGCGTATTGGGAACGGCAAGCGGCGCTGCCTTCGGTAACTACACGCTGGAGATACAGAAGGACGGCGACCCACCCATCGCCGGCGTTGTCAGCTATCCCGGTGGCGGAGGCAGCGGCTCGGTGCCCGTGATCGGCGGCGAGCTCGGCCGTATCGATACGACGGGCCTTTCGGATGGCGCCTACACGATCACGCTACGGGTCTTTCCGGCAGGGCCAGGATCCGCAAAGCCCTGCACGACAACCTTCAACCTGCTCAAGGTTGCCGTCTACATCACGCGTGTGGCCGGGGTCGCGGCAAGCCCTAACTGTTTCGATGAAACTGCTGAACTCGTATCCGGCGCGCAGGTTCGCGCCTTCGGCGGTTCGTTGCACATCGATGGCTCGGCGTACGTGTACGAATGCGCAGGCCGAAGGATCGAGCGCTACGAGGTCCGCCAAGCTGGAGTGGCTGCGCCCGGCCCCGGGCCGTCGCAGCCGGTTACCGACACTGCCATCCCCGCCGACTGGCCGGCCGCCAATCAACTCCACACGCCGCTGGTCTACGACCCGACCAAGTACTGGCCCTGGACCAGAGTCGGTCAGGCCCCGACCAACCTCATCAACGATTGGGGGACCAAACACATCGGTGCCCCTGCACCCGGCGGTACCGATTACCCGATTCTCGTCTACACGTCCTGGAACAGCCGAACCGCCACGGGCGATCCCGGTGGTGGTCGCTACAGCCTGCTACTGATTGTCGACGACACCGCCGCTCACCGCTATTACGACTTGCAGCGCATCTGGGTCGACAACTGGCCCGTTCTCTGCGAGATCGTCAAGTTTCAAAAACCAGGCGCAACACCCGGGACGTGGGATGACATCCCCGACTGCACCGACATCCTGATGAGCTGGCAGAAGCTTCGCATCATTGGTTTGGCATGGGATGCGCTGATCGATTCGGCTTGGCCCACAACCACGCCGAACGACAACTTCGACCACTACGCGCTGTCGTACCGGAAGGAGTTTGTCGCTTCAGCGGACAGCATTCCGATCACACCGACGCTCGACCACCCTGCACTGGCTCCGAATCGCCGGGTACCAGATACGTTGGCGATCGTGCCGACACCCGCGGATGCGGAGCTGTTGGCTGAGTGGGACCTGGCGACGCTGGATACGGGCACGCCCCCTCCGCCTCCGGCGGGTTGCGAGGCACCGTTGCCGCCCGGCCAAGAGAATCGGCTCTATCGAGGCTGCGAGTGCACCTATACGCTGAGCCTCGGGGTCAATGACACAACGGTGACGGAGACCATTTTCGATTACAACCTCCATCATCCGTCAACCAGTCAGCCAATCAAGATCGTCAATGACCTTTAGAGCAGAGCTCGCGCCTTTGTCGCGTCCCATGACTTAAAACCTTGGTCCCCGCGGGCAGGCAACGACGTCGCGGTCTGACCACCCCATCGCCGCGAAACGCTGAACGTTGTCCGCCACGGGCAGGCCAACGACATCTGGTCCGCGACCCCCATCCCCGCGACAGATTGAAACGTGGGCCGATAGCGGCCTCGGCCCTGGAAATCGTTGTCGCGCTTCCGCCAGAAAGCGACACGGTTGCGTCAAGCGGCGAAAGAAAGCGCGATGCGCCGACGAAAACTGCCTTTACCCGGCTGGCGCTTAGACCATGTGTCCCCTCGAGATGGGAACTCGAGATGACGGATCTGGAAGCCTTGTCGTTGCAGCCTACGTGTTCGCTGACGAGTACCCGGTCCCTGCTCGTGGTCGGCCTGCAAAGGTGACTGATGCGGAGCTTGTTGCGCTCGCGGTCGCGCAGGCCGCGATCGGGATCATTTACCTGAGAGACCGCTGTGTTGCCCTTGCAGCAACAGTGACGCGAGGCGACTGCTCGCTTGCTTGAACGTTAGAGACGAACGTACAGCTGTCGGGTTTTGGATGTCATAGGGCTCTGTCCTGAGCGCGGAGGGACGATCGGGCCTCTGTCCAACGAGAGGAGGTCGGTGATGTTGTACGCGGCGATCGACATCCATAAGCACGCGTTCCAGGCGGCTGTGCTCGATCCCGACAGCGGTGAGGTGGTCGAGCAGCGCTTCTCCGCGGATCGGGAGAGCCTTGCCCGCTGGGCAGAGCCGTGGCGGGGCCGGGTGGCGGCGGTAGCGATCGAAGCGACCACCGGTTGGCGTTGGGTCTGGCGCGAGCTGGTCGCAGGCGGTTTCGAGGTGCGGCTGGCGGAGCCGGTGCAGACGCGAGCCCTGCTCGGCCGCCGCCGCAGCGCCAAGACCGACCGGCTCGACGCGCGCTGGCTGGCGCGGCTGCTGGCGAAGGAGATGCTGCCCGAGTCGTGGATCCCGCCGGCGCAGATCCAGCAGCTGCGCGATCGCACGCGGCTGCGCAAGGCGCTGGCCGAGGACCGGCGCCGCTGGGGTCAGCGCCTGCACGCCTACCTGCTCCACGAGGGCTGGCC
>WNGF01006753.1_pt1 | contig 14116 bp, 4 predicted proteins | sample 5400641 | NCBI WGS metagenome assembly WNGF01 (sample SAMN13153371, study PRJNA577476) | soil metagenome | isolation source: 80 cm soil or saprolite under grassland replicate 2 | place: USA:California | collected 2016-06-15
CGTCGGGCCACGTCCGGATCGCGAGCCGCGGCGCCGGCGACTCGGCGTCCGTCCGGGTGGGCGCCCTGCAGGCCAATTCGGCCCACAAGACTCTGGGCTTTGAGGACGTCAACGCGGACGGAGTTTGCTTCGTCATCGCGGCGGCGCCGTTTCTGGGTTACCCGGTCGTCGAGTCGGTCGTGCAGCCCCTGATCAACCTGCACGACATCGCGAAGTCCTTGAAGCCCGACCCGCCGTTCGTCCGATGGCAGAAGACGTTTTCCGTGGGGCGCGTCGCGCGCGACCCGGAGAACTGGGGCTTCGTACCGTCGCTCTTCGAGGCGGTGCTTGGGCGCCTCTCGACCCGCCGGACCGTCGTGTTCCTCTCCGGCGACGTCCACTACGCCTTTACGATCAAGATGGCCTACTGGCAGCTCGGCCCCGACTGGGTCCCCCGCAAGTTCACGCGGGTGATTCAGGCGACGGCCAGCTCCTTCCGCGAGCAGCGCAACGATCTCGCTCCTCTCGTCGCGATCGATCTCGCGCAGCAGCTGGGCGGCCTCTCCACTTCGCACCAGCGCCTGGGCTGGCATCGCGGGCCGATCGGCTCCTCGACCGGCGGACCGCCGCTCCTGCCGGGCGAGAACGCCTTCAGTCCGCACCTGCAGCTGCTCTTAGGCGAAGACCCGATCGTCGTCTCGCCGGCCGGCATCCCGGAGACGACGAGGTACCTTCGCGATCCGGAGTGGGCGTGGCAGACGAAGCTCGCGGACGATCAGCGCCCCGACGAGGAGCGCCTCGGGGACCTGCACCCGCCGCCCTTCTCGAAAGTGAGTCAGCTCGAGATGGTGCGGTCCGTTGCCGACCGCCACCTCTGGCAGGCGCAGAACGCAATGCCGCGCGGCTGGCAGTGGTGGACCAACTTCACCACCATCGAGTTCACCGCCGACGACGAGGGGAGGCTCGACCGGCTGCTCCACCGCATCTTCGGTTTCGATCCGCAGAGCGACGGGCCGGACATGAAGGCGTACATCATCGCCGAGATCCCGATCGCCGTGACCGAGCCCCCACCGCAGAAGCCAGCGGAGCCGGGGCCATGAGCGTCACTCCGGTCACGATCGCGCGGACCGCCGGGAAGATCACGGTCGAAACGGTCGAAGTGCTGGTGGACATCCTGACCTCGCCGCAGTCCGCCTTCGAGTATTGCGACGCGGTCGGTTTGCCTTCGATCGCCCCTTCCACCGAGTGGAAGCCGGCCGTGCAGGAGCTGCGCGAGAAGGCCGACGCCGCTAAGGACCCCGAGCAGTGGGCGGAGATCACGTCGCTCGCGGCGAAGATCCTCTTCGGCATCAGCGACGCTTTCCGGCACGCGCCCGGCCCCGCCCCCGGGACGCTCGAATCGGTCACGATCAAGATCGTCATTCCGGTGCTGCTCGAGGTCACCAAGCGCTACAGCACTTTCTGGCACACGGCTCTCGCCTTGCTTTTTTTCACGGACCAGCGCCTGCAGGACTCCTATCCACAGGGTCTTTTCATTGAGCGCGTGGAGGCCCTGTTCGGCGATCTCGCACTTCAGGCCGGATGGGGACACAAGACAGGCGGCAGCGGCGAGGAGGGCGGGGAAGGCATCGAGCGCGATTGGGCGCCCATCGCCAGCGACTTGCTGGCGACGACGATCGTCTTTCTGGCGGTGGGCCTGAAGAAGGAGTCCTTCCAGCAGCGCTTGATCCGTTTCTGGTACGGCTTCGATCATCCGGAGATCCCCGGCCTCGAAGATGCCCGCAAGCTCGCGCAGCACGCCTTTACTCTCCTGCTCGACACCGGCGAGGAAAGGGTCAAGGCCTCCGACTTCGACGCCCCTCTCCCGGCGCAGCCGCCCGAAGAGCCGCCCGCTCCGTTCGCGCTCACTCTCGTGCCGATCTCCAAGACCTTGGGGGGCAAGAGCAAGCTCTTCGTGCAGGTGCACGGGCAGGCCAACATCGACGAGAACCTGGGCGCCGGGTTCCACCTGAAGCTGACCAACGGCGCGAGCTTCGGCCTGCTCGCCTCGCGCGACGCCCTCGAGCCGATCGGCAACGTCTCGTTCGAGGCCGAGCTCGTCCGCGAGGCCTCGCCGCAGCCGGCGACGCAGCCGGCCAGCAGTGACAAGTCCGTGCTCCAATTCCGCGCCGCGCGCTTCAGTCTGGGGGCTCGGGCGAGTGTCGACGAGCTGTCCGCCTGGCTCCGCATCGAACAGGGGGAGCTCGCGATCACCGGCGGCAGCTGGCTCGGCGACTTCGTTCCGCAGCTGCGCCTGACCTTCGACGTGACCGCCGAGGCGTCCGCTCTCGACGGAGTGCGATTCCAGGGGGGCGCCGGCGGAGACGTCTTGATCCCGATCAATGTGCGGATCCCGCTCTTGATCGGCGGACTGCGGGTCGAGTCCTTGCACCTGCGCGTGTTTCTCGGGGACCAGGACGGCGAGATGAGCTTCCGCCTCGAGGGCGCCGCCAACCTGACCCTCGATCTCTTCTCGATCCTGAAGCTTCACGTGGACGGCCTCGGCGCACGTTACCTCGCCGCCACCAGCAAGGAGGGGGACGGCAACCTCGCCGGGATCGCGAAGACCGGCTGGGAGATGGTCCTCCCCGAGGGCGCGGGCCTCGAGGTCAAGGTCTGGAAGATCACTGGCGGCGGGGCGTTCTTCTACGACGCGGTCCACGACCGGCTCTCCGGCGCCGTCGAGCTCGCCTTCGCCGGCAAGTTCTCGTTGACCGGCCTCGGGATCTACCAGCGGGCGACGGCCGAGAACGTGCGCAGTTGGATCGTGGTCGTCTCGCTGGTATTGCCGCAGTCGGGATCGGGCTTCCAGTTTATGGGCGTGGGCCTGCTCTACGGCTCGAACCGGACGACGAGCCCCGAGGCGTTCCTGGCGGGGATCGCCACCGGCGATCTCGACGCGATCCTCTTCCCCGAGGACCCCATCGGCAAGGCGAGCCAGTACCTGGCCGCGCTCGAGCGCCTCTTTCCGACGCAGAAGGACGCCTCGGTCCTGGGGATCTCGGCGAAGTTCTCGGCGTACGGCGGGATGCTGACGCTCGACCTGGGAGTGCTGCTCGAATTCCAGTCCTCGTCTCTCTCGCGGCTCTACGTCGTGGCGCAGTTCGTCGGTGTTTTTCCGGCACCCCTGCCGGGGGAGGCGAGCGATCCGTCCAAACAGCCGGTCCACATCTTCGCCGACGGCGTCGCGATCTTCGACACGAAGACCGACGAGCTGAACATCCGGATTGCCCTGCGCAATTCGCGCATCTGGGCCGCGGAGCTGACCGGCGGCGCGTCGATCTTTCACGGCTCGCCGCAGGTGGACGGCGGCAATCGCGGCACCTACATCTCGATCGGTGGCTTCCATCCCGACTACGTTCCGCCGGGCACGAAGATCTTCGTCCCGCAGCGTCTCGCCCTGACACTCTCCAAGGGCGATCACTTGAAGCTCGAAGTGCGGGCGTACGCGGCCTATACGCCGAGCTCGATCCAGTTCGGAATCTCCGGCAAGCTCGAAGCGCACCTGTACGGTTTCGCAATCCGCGGCATTCTCTCGATCGACGCCCTCTTCGGCTTCGACGGCGTGTTCAACATTCACATCGAGCTCTCCGTCGAGCTGCTCGTCGGCTCTCACTCCCTGGCCGCCGTGCGGTTCACCGGCACGCTCGCCGGGTTCTCGCCCACGGTGCTCTCCGGCAAGGCGTCGGTGAAGTTCCTCTTCTGGACGCTCTCCGTCCACGGCTCGCTTACGATCCACGAGGGGGGCGTTCCCACGACGGATGTGGACATCACGGGAACGCTCGCCTCCGCGATCTCCGCCCCGCCCAACTGGGATTCGGGCGGCGCGCCGGGACTGACGCTCGTGGACAGCAAGCGGGAAGGGGTCTGGCTCTCGCCGAGCGAGCCGCTGCGCTTCTCTCAGCCGGTCGTTCCGTTGAACGTGCCGATCGAGCGTTTCGGGACGGTGCACCTCCCCGCGCCGCAGACCATCTCCATCGAGAGTGTCGCCGCCGGCGCGGCCGCGCTCGCGACGACGCCGGTCTCGGGCGAGTTCGCCCTCGGCATGTTCCTCGATCTGACGCAGGAGGAGATGCTCGCCTCGCGCGGGTTCGAGAGCCGCGACGCCGGAGTCGAGATCGCGCGGCCGCTCGAGGCCGGCACCGTCGTCGACACCTCCGACGAGTTCGAAGAGATCCTGCTCGACCCGAAGAAGCGCCCGGACACGCCGCCGCCCGTGCTCGTTTTCTCCATACTGTCCGTTTTCGCGGCGGCCCTGGAGAAACCCGCGGCGCTCCAGATGCGGCGCGAGCGGTTCGCTGTCGTGGACGCGGCACTTGAGGTTCAGGCCGCGGACAAGACCTTCTTCGAAGCGCGCGCCGCCGTCCAGTCCGGTTGGCGCGTCGTGCCGGAAACGGAGGCCGCGGAATGAGCATGAACGCGCGCTTCCTCCCGTGGGTCCGGTACGCCCCCCTCTCCGGCGACGCGATCCAGGTCCGGGCCGCCGGCCGCGACGTGAGCGTGCCGATCTCGCGCTACGGGCCCGGCGACGTGATCGGCATCGCGCCGGCGCTCATCCGCCGCCGCGACCCGGTGCCGGGCTCGCTCGGCATGCCGCCCAACCTCTTTCCCTCGATCGAATTTTCCCGGCCGGACTTTCCGTGGTCCTTGACGCCCGGCGCGCCTGACGCTTCCGGAAACTTGCAGCCGTGGCTGGCGCTCGTCGTGGTGGAGGCACGCGGCGGGAGTCCCCTCGGGAACATCGCCGGCGCGAAGCTCCCGGTCGTCGAGGTCGTGCGTGGCGAGCTCCCCGCGGCGGACGAGCTTTCCTACTGGGCGCACGTCCAGGTAGATGCGAACGCCGCGATGGACGAAGACGCGGTGAGGCGCGGGATCGCCAGGATCCTCTCGCCGCGCGCGCTGTCGCCCAACACGCGCTACGCCGCATGCCTGGTGCCGGCCTTCGAGGCCGGACGCCTCGCCGGGCTCGGCAAGGACGTGCCGGACGCCCGCTCGACCGATCCGGCGTGGACGGCAGGGACCGGCACGGTCGTCCTTCCCGTCTATGATTCCTGGCTCTTCACCACCACGGACAGCGGCGACCTGGAGACGCTCGCCCGCCGGCTGCGCGGCCGCGACCTGGCCGCGACGAGCGAACCCTTGGGTCTCGACGTGAGCGAGGTGTCGGGCGACGTCGCCGGGAAGCTCGCGCCCTTCGAAGGTGCCCTTCGCCCCCTGGACGCCGCGGCCAAATGGAGCGGACCCGCGGTTGACAAGTCGGCGAAGAAGCTTCGGTCGAGCCTCGAGCGCAAGCCGGTCAACGGCGTTCCCGTCGTCGGCCTCCCTCTCTACGGCTCGATCGCTTCGGGACAAACGCAGCCGGCGCCCGGTTGGCTCGAGGATCTGAACCTCGATCCGCGGCGGCGCGCGGCGGCGGGTCTGGGCGTCGAGATGGTGCGCGCCCACCAGGACGAGCTCGTGGACGAGGCGTGGCGGCAGGCCGGAGACATCGAGCGCGCCCGGCGGGAGCGGGAAGGCGCATTGCTCGCCGATCTCGCCGCCGCGCGGCTGCACGCCCGCACGATCGCGCCGCTTGCGGGAGCGCACGCTCTGGTGACAATGGCTCCGGCGCTTTCGCGCATGCGGGATCCCGGAAGGGTCACCTTCGCCGCGCGCGTCGCTTCCAGCGTCCTGCCCGCGCCGGCTCTCGGGGCGGCCTTTCGGCGAATCCTCGCGACGAAGACGCCGCCCGCTTCGCGCAACGCGGGGCAGGGAATCCGTCGCTCGCTGACGCTGCAGAACGCCGCCGTGGTCTTGCCGGGAGCGCTCCCCTCGACGCCCGCCCGGCTCGTCACCGACGCCACCGTCAAGTCCGCGATCACGCCGGGGGGAGGACACGGTGACGTGGGAGGACACGGCGGGGTCTTCGGCGGCGGCGGTGTCCTTACGCACCCTGTCATCGGGACTCACCCCGTCGTGGGACCGGTCGCACCGACGCCGCGCCCGGTGACGCCGGTGACGCCGGTCGCGCCCATCGCGCCGATCGGGCCGATCATTACTCCGATCGAGCCGGCGACGCCGCTCACGCTAGTGAAGGTCTCGCCCCTGGTGCTTGCCCTCTCTTCTTCGCAGACGAGCATGCTCGCCACCTTCACGACACAGGCGGCCGCGCGCAAACCCGCCGTCGTGGAGGTCGTGCGACCAGATGCCCTGGCGTGGCCAACGCCCCCGACGCCGGCCGGACCCGCGACCGCCGTGGCGCGATTCGCCACACGCGTCACCTTCGGCGAAGGGGCGCGTCTCTTTGGCGGCAGGGGCATCGTCGCCACGCCCCGTTTCGATCAGCCGCTCGCGGCCTGGCTCGATCCGAGCTTCCTCCTCGCCGGCGTGGACATTCCGCCCGACTCGGCCGGCCTGCTCGAGGTCAACAGCCCGTTCGTCGAGGCGCTGATCGTGGCCGCCAATCACGAGCTCGCGCGCGAGCTTCTCTGGCGCGGCGTTCCTCTCGACCGCGGTTCCACGCCGCTGACCCGCTTCTTCGAGTCCCGCGTGTCGGCCGCGCCGCGCGACATGACGGCGACCGCGAGTTGGAATCCCGCCGACCGGCTCGGCACGCACGTCGCGTTCGGCGAGCGCGTCGTGCTCATCCTCCGCAGCCGCCTCGTCACGCACCTGGCCGAGACGGCGATCTTCCTCGCCCGGGCGGAGCCGGACGGAGAATTCCGCAAGCCCGGCGAGACGCATCTGATGCCCGTCTTTCGCGGGCCGGCCGGGCTCGACACCGCCTACTTCGGCTTCGAGATCACTCCCGAAGATCTGGCGAGCGATCCCGGCTGGTACGTCGTGATCCAGGAGCTCTCCGGGGCGGTGCGCTTCGGTCTCGACGAGGAGGGGACGGCGCCGATGACGACCTGGAACGATCTGGCCTGGCCGATGGTGGGCGTGACGGGCGGATACGTCGCCATCGCGAAGGAGAAGCCGGCGCCCGCGGACCCGGAAGGGCTCGTCTGGGGAAAGGATTCCGCGCATATGGCCGGAATCAGTCTGCAGCGCCCGATCCGGTTGTCGATTCACACGTCGCTCCTCTTGCCGGAGAAGACCTGATGCCTCCTTCCGTCCCTTACGGCGAGCTCGACGGCCGGCTTCCGATCGTGATGCTGCCGGTGCGTCTGGAAACGCGCTACTTCGATATCGACGCGGCGACCGTCGAGCTGCGAGTGCGCATCTTTCCTTCGGCCGCGCACGTCACCACGACACGGACGGGCGTCGATCCCGCCGAGCGCGACGAGACCATCGCCTACTGGCGCACGCGGCGCGCCACCGGCGACGACTCCGCCGCGACCAACGCCGCGTGGCAGAGGATGGTCCAGCTCTTCGGCGATCCGCGCGCGCAGTTCCTGCGCCGGGTCCTGACCCCGGCGGCCGGCGCGGGAGGCGCGCTCCTCTTTCCGGATGTGCCTTTGAATCCGGTTTCGGACAGCGGCTCCGTCCTCACGAGCGAGGCGGTCGCGCTGCCGACCCGGTTCTTCGTGGCCGGCTACGAAGGCGACGCGCGCCGCTTCCTCCTCACCGGCCAGAAGGTCCCCGCGAGTGTCGCCGTCGGCCCGCACGGCGATGCGAACGCGGTTGCCTGGCAGACGGACTTCGGCGCGGCGGAGGCGATCGGCCTGGCCGTGCGGGCGCGCGTCACGCGGGAGCAGGCGCCGCTCCTGACGCGTCTCGTCGCTTTCGGAGTCCGCGAGGGCGCCGACGCCGCGGGGAGTCCGGCGGCGCTCGAGGCGCTACTCAACCGTCACTCGCGCGAGGACGGCGTGGCGATGCTCGCCGCGGGAACGCCGACGAACCACACGCCCGGGGCGCGCGTGCAGCCGCCGGCTCCAGCCACCGGAGAGGCGCCCGCGGACGGGACAGACGGCGCGAGGCTCGCCTCCGCTCTCGGAATGGATATCTCGTCGTTCGCGCCGGTCTCGGGAACGGCGGCGACAACCGATCCGGCGGTCGAGGCCATGCACATCGCGCTCTGGCCGACGACGTTCGGGTACTTCCTCGACGAGGTGATGGACCCGCTCGTCTCCGACGCCGCCATCGGCCGGGGCAGGACCCTCTTCGAAAAGTTCGTTCGGCCGCGCGGTCCCTTCCCCTCCCTGGCGCTCGGAGGACAGCCCTACGGCGTGCTCCCCATCTCGTCCCTGGCCGGCTGGCACACGGCGGAAGCGGCGGAGGATCCGCTCGCGAAAATCCTGAACACCCTGCGCGCGAACTGGCTGGCGGCGTCGGCGAAGGTTCCGCGGCTCACGAGCGGCGGGGACACGGGCTCGGACCTTGCCGCTGTGCTCTCGCAATCGCCCGTCTCGACACGCTGGCTGGCGCGGACGCTCCAGACTTACGCCGTCGCGCAGACCGGGTTTCCCGGCCTCGACGCGGTGAGTTTCCAGGCGATCGCCGATCAGCTGCGCCTGGCGATCGCCGCGGCCGAGCTCGCGCCGCTCGGACTGACAGGCTCGCCGCGCGTCCTCGATTTCCTCTTCTCCGCGAACGCCTTCGCGTTGAACGTCGCCCTCGCGGCGCCTTCCGATGCCAGCCGGACAGCGCCCCTGCCGGCCAACTACATCGCGGCGATCGCCTCCGCCGCCGTGGATCCGCTCAAGAACAATGAAGTCGCGGGCTCGACGCCGCGCACGCTGCTCTATCTCCTGCTGCGCCATGCGACGCTCCTCGTGATGGCGCGCGCGACCGAGCGCTTTCAGCCGCCGACCCAGCCCGCCGTCAAGGAAATGGTCTTCATCGAGAATTCCGCGGACACCGTCTGGAACCGGATGCAGAAGCCCGTGCCCGCGCTCGGGAACGAGACGCTCGTGCAAGTGTTTGCCGGCCCCATTCCGTTTCATCCGGCGCTGGTGGAGCTCTCGCGGCACCGGCAGGCGCTCCAGGCCCTTTCGATCGCTGCCGTCGGCGAGCTCGAGCGGCTGACCGCGGAAGCCATGGACGCCTCGTCGCACCGGCTGGATGCCTGGATCACGGCACTCGCGACCGAGCGCCTCGGGGCGATGCGGGCCGCGGCGCCGCGCGGCTCGCATCTGGGAGCGTACGCGTGGGTGGACGCTCCGCCCCTGCCGGCGGTCCTGCCGCGGGACGGCGCCGCTCCCGCGGCCGATCCTGACAGCGAGGGCTTCCTCCACGCGCCCGGGCTTACCCACGCACGCACGGCCGCGATCCTGCGCGCCGCGTTCATCGCCCGGCAACAGGAAGCGGCGCAGGCCGCTCTGGCCGTCGATCTCTCCTCCGATCGCGTGCGCGACGCGCGGCATCTGCTCGAGGGCGTCCGTAACGGCGCGAGCCTGGCCGCGTTGCTCGGCGAGCGCCTCGAGCGCTGGATGGTCGAGCAGGGGTTCGGGCCGCGGCTTCCGGACGTGCGCGGGCAGTTCGCGCTCGTGGACGGAAGCGGCCGCAAGCGGATCGACGGGCTCAAGGCGGCCGCCGCATGGAGCGAGAATCCGCCGGCGGACCTCGCCCCGGTCGCCCGGTTGCTGGCGGCGGTGACGGATTCGGTTGCGGACCTGCTTCTCGCGGAAGCCGTTCACCAGCAGTCCTCCGGGAATCCGGTCCGCGCTCAGCCGGCCCTGGCCGCGCTCGATACCGGAGTGACCCTGCCCGGCGAGTTCGACGTCGTCCGCACCGAGGCCAATTCGACGGCGCGCGTCTGGCGCCTCGTCCTGCCGCTTGCGCCGGAGGCCGTGGAGGAATGGGTGGCCGGAATGATCGGAGATCCCGCCCATCTCACGGCGACCGTGACCCGCGACGGCGCTCCTCCGATGACGCTTTCCGTGGCGGCGCTCTCGATCACCGCCCCGGGCCTCCTGGACTTCGTCAAGACGGGACTCGACGCCCCCGCGCTCGCGGCGCGGTTCGTCGAGAAGGCCGGCGGCGGGACGGCTTCGTATTCCCCGGCCCTGGCGACCGCGCTGACCGCGGCCTCCGCCGTCGGCCGGCTCCTGCGCAGCGCGCGGGCGCTCGTGGCAGGCGACATCGGCGCGGCGCGCGATCCGCTCGCCGGCTTCGATCGAGGCTCATTGCGGAAGGAGTGGCTGCACGACCTCGCCCGTGTCCGTCCCGCTCTGGACGCGATCGATACCCTGGACTTCATTCTGCGCGGAGCCGGGCGGGACCTGGGGCTGCGCTTCTTCGCTACGGGGCCAGGTCTTAACATCGTCTCGATCGGCGATCTGCCGGCGGGGCCGGCCGCCGGCCTCCTGATCGACGGTTGGAGCGAGACGACGCCGGACTTGGAGGCGACGACCGGCATTGCCCTCCATTACGACGCTCCCCGCTCGCGCGCGCCGCAGGCGATCCTGCTGGTGGTTCCGCCGGACCCGACCTCCGGCTGGGGCATCGACGCCGTGGAGGCTTCGCTCAACGAGACCGCGGATCTGACGCGGATTCGGATGGTCCGGCCCTCCGACGTCCACGGCTCCTTTATCCCGGCTCTCTACTTCGCCGACAACCTCGCGGCCGAGACCGTCTCCACGGATTTCCTGAGCCTCGGAATCGTGGCCCAGTTCGTCGAGGCCAGTCACTGATGTCGATCACGACCTGGAGCCGGCTCGAACCGGACACGCAAACCGGCCAGCCGGCGCTCGACCTCGAGGAAGGCGTCGCCGCGAGGCTGGCCGATCCGCTGTGGCTGCTCGGACGCCAGTGGCAGATGGGGGAGCTGACGGGGGAGGACGCCGCGTCGCCGGTGACGGCCCGGATCACGTCCTCGAGCTTCGCCATCGACAGCATCCAGACGCCGGCCGGGTCGTCGTCTTACGCGGCCGCGACCGTCGCCGCCGAAGCGCAGGTCGAGCACGACGGCGGCGCGCCCGACCGGCGCACTCGCGCCTCGGGAGGCGTCAGCTTCATCGAGCGGCACCTCGAGGGCGGTTTTCCTTCGTATCGCGAGAAGGCGCTGCAGAAATATCCGCTCGATCCGGCGTGCCCGGACGGCGACGCCATCCTGGCGGATTTCAAGACCGGGATGCTCAAGACGAGGCTCGCCGTTACGGAGGGGGACGCGGCCGGTTTCGACAAGATCGCGAAGGCATGGGTAGCGTGGTACCGGCCGCGCGCCAAACGCGGAGCCAATCCCGCGTGGGTGCCGGACCGGCTCGAGTATCGCTTCTCCGCCGGCGTCACTGTCACCGAGGGGCGGCTGACGCTGACCGCTCCCGAGCACACGGGAGACCGGCTCGACTGGGACGCGTTCACTGCGGGCGAGCCGGCCGCCGGAGGGCCGGCGGCGGCTCCGCGCACGGCCTCCGTGGACGCCGCTCCCGCCCTGCTGCAGATCCCCGGCATGCCCGCCCTCGGCTTCTGGGAGATCGAGGACCCGCGGTTTGATCCCGGCTCGATCGAGGCGGCCCCGTCAGACACCGCCCGCCTCCTGCTCGTCGAGGCCGCGCTCGCCTATTCGGCGGACTGGTTCCTTCTCCCCCTGCGCTTGCCGGTCGCGAGTCTGAACCGGATCGACTCCCTGGCGGTCACCGACACCTTCGGCGTGACGACTCTCATTCCGCCGGCCGAGCAGATCCGGCCCCACCCGGGGTGGCGCTTGTGGAGGGTGTCGGATCTGCCTTATCTCCTGCTGCCTCCGCCCGCGACCGGTTTCCTCGCGGCCGACCCGGTCGAGCAGATCGCCGTGGTTCGCGACGAAGCGGCCAATCTCGCGTGGGCGCTCCAAGTCGTTCCCCGCGCGGCGTTGCCAGCGCCGCCGGAGCCGGTCCCGGGCTCCGGCGATCTGACCTACCTGCCCATGACGACGCCGCCGGACGATCGCATCCCGATGCCGTTGATCGAGTCGGAGGAGGGACGATGGCTGGTACGGGGGCGGCTCGCCGGCCAGAAAGCGGATCCGGTCGGCGAGCTCTTGAGCAAGGACTTCCGCCTGCGCGACGAGGAGCTGCCGGACGAGGGCCTCCTGCTGGAGCGCCGATACGAGCTCGGCCGAACCCCCGACGGCGTGCTCCACCTCTGGGTCTCGCGTGTTAAAAGAACCGGCGCCCGGCTCCCCTTGAGCGGCCTCTCCTTCGACCGTATCCGGTAGCCTCCTCCTGATCGTTGCCGACGAGACGACCGGACGAGAAAGAAAGAGGGGCGCCCCCCGGCGAGCGGGGAGCGCCCCTTTTCCGATTACTGCTTCGGCCCGATGATGGGACCGTCGCCGACAACGAAGTAGCCTGGAGGCGGTGCGCCGCCGTTGGCGTCGCAGAACGCCTTGGCAGCCGCTGCCTGAGCATTGACCGAAGCGATGTTTACGCCGCTCTGGCTCTTCGCAACAACGACCGTGTTGCTCTTGAATGCCGTGCCGCAGGCGTCCGTGACCCTGACGACAACCAGGTAGACGCGTCCGTCGCCGGAATCCCTCCGTTCGGCGCGCAACCGAAGCGTGCCGACGGCGATGTTCTTGGCGTCGGGAGACATGTCGCCGATCGTCTGAGGATCGACGTCGTCCTCGTCGGAGAAGACCTGCACCTCGAACGTCTTCGGCCCGGGGCAGTCACCCGTCGCGCTCGCCGCCAGGCCGACATTGACGAGGTCGTGGTTCGCCGGCCAGAGCGAGGATTTCGAGACGGAGGACGTCAACGCGGGGCACTCTCCTCCGCCGTCCGTGTCGCTGAAGAGGCCTGACACCTTCAGGCTGTAGGCCGAGCAGCCCTGACCCGAGTTGACCTCGTTGACGACCACGACGGCAGTCTGGCCGGCAAGAAGGTTGAAGAAATAGGTCCCGGTGGTCGAGAAGCTCGCCCCCTCGTCGGCGAGGTAGTTCTGGCAGATGTCGGCCGGATTGAAGCTCCCCAGATACGTCGTGCTGAAGATGTTGAGTCCGCTCCCGCCACCCGCGGAGCAGGGCCCGGAGACATCCACTCTCACGCACGCCGTCACCCCTCCGCTGTTGGTGACCGTGTAGGCGTCGTAGGCCCGCGTGCCCGCTCCCGTGGTACCCGGACAGGCCGCCTTGGGAGAGGCGCAAGAGCTTTGGATCCCGTCTCGGAAGATGCGCAGGTTCTGCGTGGGGTCGGTGGCGTCGATGGTACCGGTGAAGGTGGTCGGCGCCGCCACGCACGTCGGCAGGCTGAAGTTGAAGACGTGGCCTCCGGTCAGGTCGTTGACAGTCTCTGTGAAGTTGATCGTCGTCCCGCACGCGAAGGAAGGGGAGGTCGAGACCTCGAATGGCAGCGTGTTGGTGGCAGCGCCTCCCTCGGAGATGTTCGGGTAGGGGGACTTGCTCTGTGTAATGGTGACTCCCGGCGTGCTCGAGGAGAGCGTGGCCGCGATTCCGGTGTCGTTCAAGCAGCCGATGTTGGTCAGTGTCACGAAGAGTGTGTTGCACTCGTTCTTGTCGATGATTCCGTTGCCGTTGCCGCCTGCGAGGGCGACGGACTTGAAGGCCAGATTGGGCGACCCGGAGATGCAGGTGTTGTACGTCGTCGTCCCGCCGTCGGTGATCGTGACCGAGACCGGAGACGTCGGCGTGCAGTTCGGACCGGTCACGTGGACCGAATACGTTCCCGGGGAGAGTTTGATCGAATAATTGGGGGTCAAGGCTGCGGTGACGGGGGCCGTGTGCCCGTCTGAGATCTCCACCAGCGCTCCAACGGCGGCGGCGCCGGTATCGCAGAACGTAACGGTTCCGCTCAGGGTCCCTTGCGGCGGCGCCGCGCAGTCGGGATTGACCTTGAAGCTCCCGATCCGGGTTAGCCAGCCGGCAGCGCTCGTCGCCTGACTGGCCGCCGTGTAGTACTCGGTCGTGTACCAGAAGGTGCAGTCGTCGGTGGGATCGACCGTCAGGCCGCTGTAGTCTCCCCAGCGGTTGTTGGTGGTGGTCTGCACTCCGCTGCCCGCGATGAGCAGGGCCTCCCCCTGGAAGAGCCCGCCCGGTAGATCGGACGCCAGCCTGCCGGCGTAGCGGATTCCCGGGAACTCCGTGGTGCTCGAGACGCTGAATCCGACGCCGATGTTCCCCTCATGGTCCATCGCGGCGCTTGCCATCCAGCGGTTGGTTCCATCCGCCGGAGCGTACGTCGCCTGCTCGTTGACCACGAAATTTCCGCTCGGAAGAGGCCGGCGCAACTCGTAATAA
>WNGF01006754.1_pt1 | contig 14115 bp, 14 predicted proteins | sample 5400641 | NCBI WGS metagenome assembly WNGF01 (sample SAMN13153371, study PRJNA577476) | soil metagenome | isolation source: 80 cm soil or saprolite under grassland replicate 2 | place: USA:California | collected 2016-06-15
ATACTCCGCATCGTGGCTGGCAATCGATTTCATCTCGCAAGCAAGGCCGCGAACCCACCAGACTCTTTTGCCATCTTCCACCGAGTACGCCGAGAGCTGGAACGATTCGGGAATGACGATCTGCTTCGGACCCTGGGTTGGTTGATAAATGATCGGTGTCGAGTAGCCCGAGATGACTACAGGCCGGTCAACCTTCCAGCGCACACGTCCGCTGTTCTTATCGACCGCTATCAGGTATGAGCTCGGGCTGTCTTGATCGACTGGCAGGACTACTTTGTCGTCAACGAGGATCGGGGAGGCGCCGAAGCCGTAGAACATGTTGAATGGTCCGAGCGGAAGCTTCCAACGCTCCTTGCCGGCACCGTCGTAAGAGACCATCCCGAACTCTTGAAAGAACACGTAGACATTCGCGCCGTCGGTGACGGGGCTTGGCGAGGCAGGCCCATTGACGTTCTGCAAGCGGCCCACACGCGAACGCGGCACTTCGCGTTGCCAAAGGAGCTTTCCCGTTTGGCGGTCGAGACAGATAACTAGTAGCTTGTAATTCTCCTTTTCCTTGGTGTGCGCGGTGATGAAGATGCGATTGCGTGTTAGCACTGGTGAAGAATGGCCGGGTGGAAGCGCCGTCTTCCAGATTACGTTCTTGTTAGGCCCAAATTCTTCAGGAAGCCCGGTGGATGCCGAAACACCCGTTCCGTTTGGTCCGCGAAACTGTGACCAGTCTTCGGCGCCAGCCCTTGTCAACGCCAACGACGCGATGAACAAGGCAACGACTGCGTTATTTACTTTCAATATTGTCTCCTGCGGGCGTGAGGGTCCCAATTAAACACGACACCAGTCCTGACGAGAACTAGCAACACGGGCCGTCGATTCTAATTGATGGAAGGCGAAAAAGAAACGCCGCTGTGCCGGCTGCCCGCGGCGCGATTTCTGTGTATACGGAACTTCACAGCTTCCGCAGCGCAGCTCCGGCCGCAACCAAACCTGACTCAAAACATGATCGACGCGCATCACACGAACAGAAACCACACGAAGTAACACTAACAACATTTCGGAAGAGTTCGTGTCTTTGGTTCGTGTAGTTTCGTGGATCGATTGTTTACTCAAAAACTCTGCTCAAGAAAACAAGAAGTTGACGGTCTGTTACGCAGATTAAGAAAAGCAGGAGGCAAGAGCAGTAGGGGATTCCAGTGCGTTAACTCATATTCTTCCGGTTAAGCTGAGCTAAGCGCACCTGACACGCACCGGCCGACTGCGTCTGCGGCCTCCTGCACCTGCCGACTGCCTCCTGGTTTTCTTAGTCTGCGCAATCGGCGTAATCTGTGGACGACCCAAGCCTCGAAGCAGGTGATAGTATATCAGCCTGGAGGTTGGATTGTAGCGGAAACCGAACCAGGGATCTTAATCAGACGGAAGAAAGGCGTTAAGGATGGAAGGTGTTGGAATGACTCCGGAATTGGAGACGCTAAAGGCAAGATTGCGAGCGACTTGGATGGCCGGTGATTTTGGACAAATTGCAAAAGGCTCTGCGGGCGGAGCTGAGGATTTTATCAAGCGGTTGAATTTACAACCTGGAATGAAGGTCCTCGATGTGGCCTGCGGCACCGGAAATCTTGCGCTTCCTGCCGCGCGAATGGGAGCTATCGTAACGGGTGTTGATATTGCCCCGAATTTGATCAAACAGGCGCGCGAAAATGCTGAGCTCGAGGGCCTGAAAATTCAATTCGACGAAGGTGACGCGGAAGCTTTGCCCTACGAGGATGCGCGCTTTGATGCTGTTGTCACTATGTTCGGGGCAATGTTTGCTCCTCGCCCCGAAGTGGTGGCCGCGGAACTCAAGCGGGTATGTCGACCCGGAGGCTTTATCGCGACGGGGAATTGGACACCGGCTGGTTTTGTGGGACAGATGTTCAAAACCCTTTCCGCCTACGTTCCTCCGCCCGCAGGCATACCGCCACCGGTTTTGTGGGGTGTTGAAGCAACTGTTCGTGAGCGTCTTAGCAATGGCATCTCGAAATTAGAGACAAACGTGCGAAAGATTTCCCTCGCCTATCCATTTTCTCCAGTGGAAGTTGTCGAGCATTTCCGAAATTACTTTGGTCCTGCACACAAAGCGTTTGGTGCGCTGGATGAAGGCAGACAAGCCGCCCTCCGACGCGACCTCGAACGGCTCTGGACCGAGAATAATCGAGCGACTGACGGAACGACCCTGGCCGAAGCAGAATACCTTGAAGTGATTGCTGTTCGCAATTAGAAAGGCAACCCGCGGTCCCATGAGGTTATCACCACCTCGCGGTAGCTCGCGGTAGCGGGTGGGTGTCGACGCGGACATCCACAGATTCCGCCGATTACACAGCGCGGCTCCGGTCGCAACCAAACCTGAGTCAAACATGATCCACGCGCATCACACGAAGTGCGCATCACACGAAGTAACACTAACAACATTTCGTGTCAGTTCGTGCCTTTGGTTCGTGTAGTTTCGTGGATCGATTGTTTACTCAAAAACTCTGCTCAAGAAAACAGAAAGTTGACGGTTTGTTACACAGATCAAAAACGAGAGGATCTCAAGACGATTCTGACTAGCCAATTTCATTCGTGAGTTTTGAATCTGCGTAATCGGCGTAATCTGTGGATGATCGTGGTTCACAATCCCGGCATTTCAAAGGCAGCTTGGACCAAATCAATGAAAACAATCCCCTTCATTCTCCTGAGCTTCGGGCTTGCCTGTAGTGTGGTCGTGGCCCAAAAGCGAACCTTCCCGGCGCTACAGAAACCGAAGCCAATACTCTTCGATTTTAGAGTCGAGCGGACGAGTGCCCCTCCTAAAATTCCATTAGAAACTGAGAAGACTGTGCTGTCGAAGGTCTTTCGGAAATATCTAACTGACGAAGATAAGTGCAATCCTCAGTTCGACGCGAGCAGCAGTACCGACCCCTTGAAGGCAGCTCGCAACGCCGGCCAAATTGTTCCGGCGATCGTTGATGTGGCCTCAGGGAGTTTTACGGCACCGAGCAGGCCGGAGACCCTTTACGTTATTTCCGTGAGCGAGTGTAACGCTTCTCACGCCGACAACTTCGGAACCAAGCGAGTCGCCATCTTCTCGGGCCAACACCTTATTGCCGACGTGGATGTGGATTTCAAGAGCAGTATCGTGCGCAAGACGGACCTTAATGGCGATGGCGTGGATGAGTTGTTAATGACGAGCGGCGATACGAATCAGGGCACACTCACAGAAATGGCAGCCCTACTTGATTTTCAAGACGGACGCCTTCGGGTCATTGAAGACTTTGGGACGGTCACAGAGGACTCTTGTGCTTCCGGAATACGCGGTAGCTCCTCAAAAGCTTCAGTTCTCTCCATTTCCGGCGTTGTGCCTGGCAAGATGCCCAAGTTGCTGATAGAAAACTATGGGGCGAGTTGCCGTAACGCTAGACGATGGCGCTTCCTCTCCACCGGGAAGATGCCGGACTAAAGAAAAACTAGCCACAGATTAATGCGGATAACGCTAGAATTTAGGATTTAGAAATTAGAATTTAGAAGTGCGGATTTGAGTCAGTCGGCCTAAACCATAAGTGATTGGTCTAAATTCTAAATTCTACTAAATTCTTAATTTCTAAATCCTAAACCTAAATTCTAGCGTTATACGTGTTTTATCTGTGGCTAAATTGGCTGCTGGGAGCCTTCCCCCGCAAAACTACTGCCCCTCAGCCGCTTGTTTCAGGCGTTCAATATCAAGCTTCTTCATTGTCATCATGGCCTTCATGACTCTTTGGGATTTCTGGCTGTCGCTGTCTTGAAGCAGCTCTAACAAAACATCGGGCACGATCTGCCATGACAAGCCAAACTTGTCTTTGAGCCATCCGCAATCAACTTTCTCGCCACCTTCGGAGAGTTTCTCCCAGAAGTTGTCTACTTCCTCCTGCGTTTGACAGTGAACCACGAGGGAAATGGCCTCGGTGAATTTGAAGTGTGGTCCGCCGTTCAGGGCTGTGAACTGCTGGCCGTCGAGCTCAAACGCTATGGTCATGACCGTCCCCTTCGGACCAGGACCTGCGTCGCCATAACGCAGAGTGTTCAAGACCTTCGAGTTTTTGAAAATGGAGACATAGAAGTTGACTGCCTCCTCAGCGTTGTTGTCGAACCACAGGAATGTAGTGATTTTTTGCGTGCGTGGCTGGGTGCGTTCGTTTCTTGACATCGCGACCGCCCCCGTCTGGGTCGCATTAGTTGCTGTCATAGTCTCTCCTTTAATTGTTGTGTTCTCGTTGATTTATTGTTGTCGAGCTTTAGCGCCGGACGGTTTACGAAAGAGCTTGCACCGGCTCCCCATCAGTTAATCGAACTGGGAGGCAAAGATCGACAGCTTATGGAATTTTTTTGCGGAAAGTTTGTCGTAGATTCCCGGTCCAATTAGGTCTGTATTACCTGGCGAGCAAGAAGCTGTAATAGGAAAAAAGTAGCCGCAGATTAGCGCGGATTGCCACAGATCAAAACCAGAATAGTAAAGGATTTCATTCTTAAACTCCTCAACTACTTAAAAGTCTCATCATTCGACTATCATACCGTTCTTCAGACAGTAGAAGTTGACGACGGAGCGATTTTTCTTGCGGCGGCTTAGGCGACTTTGCTTTTAAATGGAGACCGAAATTGAATATAGAGGGTTACCTCGAACGCATTAACTATCATGGCTTGCTTGCTCCCATCGCTGAAACCCTGCGCGAGCTCCAGGTCGCGCATCTTCTGTCTGTGCCTTTTGAGAATTTAAGCATTCACGCAAGACAACCGATCGTTCTTGAGGATGACGCTCTGTTTGCCAAGATCGTTGAAAACAGGCGCGGCGGCTTTTGTTACGAAGCCAACGGTCTGTTCGCCGCGTTGTTGCGTGCTCTCGGCTTCGAGGTTGCGATGCTGGCAGCCGAAGTGGCGAATGCACAAGGTGAGTTTGGCCCCAACTTCGACCACATGACCCTAATGGTCTCACTAGCAGAGCGTTGGCTCGTAGACGTAGGCTTTGGTGATTCGTTTCTGAGACCACTTCTGCTCGATGATCGCGGGCCTCAGGTGCAGGGAAGCCGTGGTTACCGAATTGTTTCGGACAACGCTCACCTGATGCTGATGCAGCGTGATGAGGGTGACGAATGGAAGGCCCAGTATCGCTTTACCTTGCAGACCTACACCTATCCCGACTATGAAGAGATGTGCCGTTACCACCAGACTTCTCCTGACTCACATTTCACCAAAGCGCGCATCTGTTCTCGCGCGACCGAAGATGGTCGCATAACACTGAGCGACATGCGCTTTATCACGACGTCCGGAAGTGGCGATCAGCAGGTTCGCCAGGAGCGAACCTTAACGAGTGAAGAAGAGTACGCCCACGTCCTGCGCGATCAGTTTGGCATTGTCATTACAAGGTGATGCAACCATATTGTCGCGTTGGCACTCAGTGGCCACGGTTGATTTGAGACCTGAATGAGGAACCTGCCAATTTGCGTGAACTCCGCCTTCTACCTCGCGGGTATGGTTGTGGAGCGCGTGACTAAACAGGGGTACGGAGAATACGTGCGCGAGCACGTGTTTAAGCCATTGGGGATGAACTCGACATCACTATGCGATGCGCAAGATGTGGTGCCGCACCTCGCGTCGGGCTATGAAGTCAATCGCGGAAAGTTCATCAACGCGTCGTTCATGAGCTGGAAGCTTCCTTTCGCTGCGGGGGGGCCGTGTGCGCAACCGCAGGGGATCTCCTGAAGTGGCAGGCAGCGTTGGATTCGGGACGCGTGTTCAGCGCGTCGTCCCTCAAGCTGTTGGGCACGCCCACTAGGCTGAGTGACGGCACATTGATCGACTATGGATTGGGAGCACGCCTGGGATCACTTGAAGGGCACCCGGTGTTCGGGCACAGCAATCGTGGTCGTCTGTCGGAAAGACAGACTGGACCTGCCGACCTGTTTCTGGGCGGACGCAAAGAGATGCGGGGTTCACCCCGTTAGGGGTGACATGTTTATAGCTCGTGGGTGCGAGAACCTCCGGCGCGGTTCGGAGGGGCGGAACTCATCTTGACAACCAATCTAGTTCGATTCCGCCCCTCCGAACCGCGCCGAAGGTTCTTGGGTTTCCGGTCTATAAACATCTCACTCCTCCGGAGTGAAGATCATTTCTACTTCCGTTTCCAGCGCACGCCTTCTTTTGTGTCTTCGAGCACTATGCCCCGCTCGGCTAGTTGATCCCGGATCTCATCCCCGCGAATGAAATCTCGACGTCGGCGAGCCTCCTGTCGCTCATCGATCAATTCCTGAATCTCACTGTCGAGCATTTCGCCCTGCTCGTCGCCAAAAATGTTCAGCACACTGTCAAAACGCCCAAGCAAATCGAGCAACTCGCGTTGGTTATCTTGTTTGACTTGCTTGCGCGCCAGGGCTGTGTTGACCTCTCGCGTCAGATTGTGAATTGCGGCCAGCGCTATTGATGTGTTGAGGTCATCATCCATGCCTTCTTCAAACTCTTGTAGGGCGCGTTGAGCAGCCTGTTGCAACTTCTCGTTGTTGCCCGGTCCTGTCTTGGCCTCGCTTAGACGCGCGCGAAAGTCGCGCAGGCTTTCCACAGTCTTATCCGCTCCGCTCAGCACTTCAAAGTTGAGGTTGAGTTGTTTGCGCGATGGAACACTGAGAAGGAAATAACGAATACCGGCGGCTGAGTAGCCTTTGGCGGTCAGATCCCGAAAGGTGAAATAGTTACCCTTGGACTTGGCCATCGTTTCGCCATCGACTTTCAGATGCTCGAAGTGGAGCCAATAGCGGACAAACTCTTTTCCTGTCGCACCTTCGCTTTGGGCGATTTCATTCTCGTGGTGCGGAAAGACGAGATCGATGCCGCCGGCATGGAGATCGAACGTCTCGCCAAGGTACTTCATCGACATTGCCGAGCATTCAATGTGCCAGCCGGGCCGGCCTCTTCCGAATGGCGCATCCCACGCCGGTTCAGTTGGCGAGGCAGGTTCCTTCCATAGTGCAAAGTCGCGCGCATCCTCTTTTTCATATCGGTCCGTATCGATGCGCTCGCTGCCGCCGGCGATATTCCCGGCAAAGTTAATCTTTGACAGTTTCCCGTACTCCGGAAACGAGCTGATGCGGTAGTAGATCGAACCATCCGACTTATAGGCATGACCTGTTTCTAACAATCTCTGAATCAGGTCTACCATCTCGGGAATGTGACGCGTTGCCCGCGGCACAACCTCAGGTCTCTCACAGCCCAGTGCATCAAAGTCTTCCCACAGAGCGTCGATGTACTTGGCCGTATAATCATCAATGCTCAGGCCTGCTTCTTGCGACTTAGCGATGATTCGGTCTTCCACATCGGTGATGTTCATCACGTGTGTGACCTTGTAGCCTTTGAACTTCAGATAGCGACGCAGAATGTCGGCCGCGACCGCCGAGCGAAAATTGCCGATGTGTCCGTAATTCCAAACGGTCGGTCCGCAGTAGTAAAAGCGCACCTCGCCTTCACGCATCGGGCGAAACTCTTCGAGACGCCCAGAGAGAGTGTTATGTAGTCGGATCATTACGGTGTATTAAGATGCGCGCCACAAACCGAAGGCGCGCACGGGGAAGAGTCTAGGTAACGTCGTGGTATCAGTCAATCTGAGAAGAGTCTCGGGTCGGAGGATGGAAAATGGAAAATCAAACCGCATCGCCGATTCACTTCGATCCTTCCTTTCTTCACCGGCCAAAGTGCTGCCATCCTTGCGGCTTAAGCTCCCAGACGCGAGAGCCTTCAGCTATGCGTACACCGTTAGCGGAAGCTTCGATGCTGCCGATGAAGGTTATAGGCACGCCGTCCACTTTCTTTGGGAGCCTGGCCGCGTTCGCCGGCGAAACGGTAAAGAGAAGTTCGAAATCTTCACCTCCATGCAAAGCCAGTAGCAGCGGATCCAGCGCGCGCCGACCGCAGAGTTCCGCTACCGATCGGTCGATCGGGATCTTTGCTGCGTCGATCAGCGCTCCGACCTTGCTCTCGTCACAGAGGTGATGCAGATCCGATGACAGCCCATCGCTGAGATCGATCATCGCGGATGCCAGCCGATCTTCTCCGATGACCAATCCCCAACCAACGCGCGGCTCGGGACTAAGCTGACGCAGGAGGACTCTTTCAATTGCTTCGGCATCCGGGTCGTCCGACTGCTCAGTTGCTAACTTTGCGCATCGTTTGAGCAGCCGAAGTCCTGCGGCTGCCCCACCAAGTGAGCCTGTTACGAAAATTAGATCGCCCGGGCGTGCACCAGCTCTCGAGATAGCACGTCCCCGCCCGCAGTCACCCAGCACGATCGAATCCACGACGATCTTATCCGGGGTGCGCGACGTATCGCCGCCGATCAATTTCACCTGATAACGATCCGCGAGCTGAAATAATCCGTCGTAGAGCTGATTGACAAAATCAGAATTCCAGACGCCTTCGGGTACTCCCAACGAAAGCAAAGCCCAGCGAGGCTGTGCCCCCATAGCGGCGATGTCGGAGAGTGAGACTGCCAGCGCCTTGCGTCCCAAGAAGCGTGACGGCGTTACGTCTCGGCCAAAGTCGATGTCCTCGACGAGCAGGTCAACGCTTACGACGGTCTCACGCCCATTGATTGGCTTGATTACGGCTGCATCGTCGCCAATGCCTATAGAGAGCTGCGACGAGTGGCCGCGATTTTGGGCCTTCGCCCTGATGCAATTGATGAAATCGAATTCGTTCATGTGAATTTTCCGTTTGGAGTTCAATCTTTAGATTGTCGCTCGCTAAGCAGCAAGCTAAAGCTTGAACTCTAAACGGAGAACTATAGATTTCTGCGAAGGGAATCCAGACCGGCTTCAATCATTTCGATTGATGTAGAGAAGGAAAAGCGCAGGTGACCTTCGCCACGTTCGCCGAAAACAATTCCCGGCACGGTGGCTACCTGGGCGCGCTCAAGAAGAATCTCAGCCGCTTCGCGGCTATTACTGTTGACCCGAGTGACATCGGGAAAAGCATAAAACGCACCGGCGGGTCTTTGGCAATGCAGACCAAGTTCGTTCAAACCATCCAAGAGTAAATCGCGACGCTGGCGATAAGCTCGAGTATTGCTCTCCAGAATATCTGACTCAGTAGTAAGTGCCGCTAGTCCTGCCCACTGAGTTGGTGTGGAAACACCATTGGAAGAGTAGAGCGTCGTCTTGCGGAGACCTGTCATCCACGGCTCGGTGGCGACTGTGTATCCGAGCCGCCAACCTGTCATTGCGTAAGACTTCGAAAATGTAAATATGGTGATTGTCCGTTCGAACATTCCGGGAAGGGAAGCAATCGAAAAATGTTCGCCATCGTAAATAAGATCCTCGTAGGCTTCGTCAGCGATCACCACCAGATCGCGTTCTGTCGCAAACTCGGCGACAGCTCTCGCCTCAACCGGAGTGAACACTACACCGGTGGGATTCTGCGGTGTGTTGTAATAAATCGCCCGCGTGCGTTCGTTCGAATAGCGCTCCAGAGTTTGCGCAAAGCCGCTCTCCCGCGCTTCATCGGTAGGAACGAGAATCGCCTTTCCCTGGCAATGCGCGATCAAATCCTTTATAGGGGTCCAGTAGGGCGAGAAAACCAAAACCTCATCCCTGGGGTTAACTACAGACTGAAATGCCCCGAACAGCCCCTGCATCCCTCCGTTCAAAACGATCACGTCGCGCTCATGCGCAGGAATCTGATTCCTGGTGCGCAACTTTTCAGCGATGGCGCCACGCAACTCCGGAATTCCGGACGAAGGTGCGTAGCGGGTTTTGTTTTCCTTTAGCGCGCGCACCATTGCCTCTTTGATAAAGTCCGGTGTGTTCATGTACGGCTCCCCGCCTTCAAACTGGTAAACGGTCGCGCCGCTGGCGCGGAGTTCCAGTACTCGGTTGCGAATGTTCACGATGTCGGAAAACCCGATATCGTCAAGGCGCGAGGCGAGTCGAAAGACAGTCGGCGACATCGTCACTTTTAAGAATGATCCTCCAGGATGCATCTGCGGTTAGCTGGACTGAAGCCGGATTATAGCTTTAGCAATAGGGGGCGTCTACCGGGCCTCCGATGACCAAAATCCGGGAGTCGGCCGCCGTCCAGATAAAAAACCTAAGATGATACGTTTAAGAAGTAGTTTTAACTCAGCCGGGCTAAATATAAGTGTTGACACGCAAAATGCCGCGCTAGTAACATGACGAGTCACCCCGGCGAGCTTGGCAAGCCTAATCCTAATTTAACTATCCCCGAGCGGTAAGACTAGATTCAACATGAGCCCTCCGGCTGTAGCCATACCCGAAAAGCTTTTCTTCAAGATTGGCGAAGTTTGCGAACTGGCTGGCGTACAAGCGCACGTGTTGCGCTACTGGGAATCCGAGTTTCCCATGCTGGCGCCGCAGAAGAATCGCGCGGGTCAGCGAGTTTATCGCAAGCGGGACGTGGAGATGGCCCTGCGTATTAAGGAACTACTCTATGAGGATCAGTACACAATAGCCGGAGCGAAAAAACGGCTTACGAACGATCTGCGTGGTGGTGCAAAGCTTAAGATAGTTTCGCCGGAACATGACCCTTCGGAGGTGCAGAACATAGTCGAAGAGGCGCTTTCGAACCGTGCGCCTCTCCCCCGCTCTGACATTCCTCGAGCGGCCGCCGAGCGTCAGGCTCTAAAACGAATCGGTGAGGAATTGAGAGAGTTGTTGGCGCTACTGGAAAAAGAGAGAAAAGGGACTGCGAAGTAAAAGAGTTCAAACTTTAAGCTTCGCCCCAACCATCAGCAAACTTTTGAATGCCAATCTTACGCGATTTGACAATTGATTTGCTGCGGGGATACTAAGAGTAGTTGACGGGACGTGGCGCAGCCTGGTAGCGCGCACGCTTGGGGTGCGTGAGGTCCCGAGTTCGAATCTCGGCGTCCCGACCATTTCTATTAAGCATTTACGGCTGCCAGCTTTGGCAGCCGTTCTTGCTTTGTGGCAGATTTGCGGCAGATGCCCTCGCGCAATACACGCACGGCATCAACCGCAACCCGTTTAGCTCGGTCTGTGGCGTGAGTGTAGCGGCGCGTGGTTTTTGGATCGGAGTGACCCATTAGCTCGGCGATAGTCGCCTCACTGCACCCGGGTGGCCGCGTTCCGAAAAACGACCAACCACTCATTACTACCAATCAGGAGCAGACTATCCGAGTATGTGCGGATTCTTGAATCAAAAATCCATATAGAAGGCGTGCGAGACGAAATTGATTTTGATCGAAAAATGCTCATAAGACTTACTGAGGACAGCGGGCCAATCTCTCTGCGGGCGATTCTTCCTGGTGCGAAACGAGTTAAGTGGAAGCTGTTACCGCCGGGTCCGCATCCGTTTTCTCGAAAAGTACAAGAAATGCGACCGTCAGGCCGTAGCTGGTAGGAGACGCATCTCTCCTCCTTTTGAATTTGCATCAGCCAATTCGACGATCTTTTCTCGCACACTCTCGTGTTGTGGGATCTCGAACACAGGCATGTATTCTCCGCTCAAGCCTTCGGCCCGAAAGCGGTTGGCGTATTGCAGCGATGACGGCACGCTCGCATTTACGAATTTGTGATTTGGTGAACCACATCTCTTCCTCCAACGAAATAAACTCTTGTACCTTCCTTCCACCTTCTTGCAATCGTTGACCGCCGATGTTGATTGGACCAGTGAAAACAGACAGAGTGCCAACGCCACCAACGCAGACGTCACCAGTGTTCTGATTCGTACTTTCATAATTTGCTCCTCTAGCTGAACAAAGCTTTGGTTGGAGTCTTACCTATCGCGCTACAGACGTCGAACCGAATTCCGAATCTAACCGCCGACCGGTTGGAAATAGTTCTTCGCTACGTATTTGGCCACCTTTTTGCCCAAAACTGCTCCGCGAACACAAGACGTCCGGTAATGAAAGCCTGCGAAAACTCGCGCATCCGCGACTGCTTTCAGAATGTCATCCGTATTGGAAAACGACATCGATGTTCCCGTTATGGTGCTTGTCATCGTTACGTCGAGCTTTTTCGTTCCAAAGAATTGACGAAGCGTCTCGGTCCACGCGCCGTCGACGAAGGCATGGGCAGACAGATATTCAGGGTGGTTCGGGGTCGTCCCCAGCGGCGTCCATGTCGGATCTGCGTCAGTATTTGGATTGCCGTCGGTGTCGCCGGCTCGGATGGCTGTGATCGGGCGCCAAAATCCGTAATGATATTTGGAATCCCACCCGGCAATCGTGGCGTCGGCTTGGGCTACATAAAGCTGAGCAAAAAGCCGCGCGTTATCCTTGAGACTTAACCCTCTGTCGATGGCCAGCTGACGAAGTGCGCCAGCAACCTGCGGGACTCCGGGAGCGAGAAAAAATCGGCCGAGAGTGGTCTGTTCGGGCGTCCGCTCACTGCTGTTTAGCGCGCCCATGCGTTTGACCTCATTGTAACCAGCCGCCCATTCGTCGCTGTCCAAAGCGGGCGGCGGTTCGGGCCGAAACTGCGCGGGGCTTTCAATGGCAAATGGCCGCATCTGGCTGAGCCAAACAGCAGCGGGCGGTGCGGGCGAAGTCGGTATCCATGCGCCTGGACCAGCTCCCGGTGTGTAAGGTACATTCGCCCCTCTTCCATCACCGACGCGCGAAGCCAGAAAAAGTGTCGCGACCTCAGCACCCACCGCGATCCCATCTAACTTTGCCTGCCCGTCAGGGATAGTGGCGAGCGATGCAGCATGTTGCGCGTCGAGATACGCTGCCTGTGTGGGATACAGATATCGGAGAGTGCGATATGCTGCCTCGACCGTTGCGGCCTCTGCCGATGCGCCCGTTGGAACATTTGAAGGGCTTACGGCGAACACCGTATAGCCGCCTTCGATCGCATTCACGGAATCATAAATGGCTATATGCATGTAAGCCATGTCAACAGTTCCTGCTGCGCCAGCGGTTCCGGCGGTTAAGGCAGCTTGCGCGCCAATCGCGTTCCAGTCCGTTACCTTATCTGCCTTAACGATTGGAGCCACTGAAAGGAGTACAAGTGAAAGCAGCAGAGCAAATTTCCATGCGGCTAACTTTGTCCATCGTTTCTCGCTATTTAATATCGACATGATTTTCCTCCTGTTTTGCGAAGTCCCGGATTTGGAGATCGTTGGCCGAATCTTCTGGTCAATTGCCTTCGGCCAAGTCGCGCCTAACTGAGCGCAGTAATGTGTTCAAAAGCGAAGGTTTCAATGCCCCAAAGGTTCGGGCGTTTAAAGCTAGCGTCGCCCCAACTGCTGCGCTATTCTTCCTCCATCTACTAATGCGCAAAGCACCGCGAAAAACTCTAACGACACCAGCGACACACGACGTGACGGAACTCTTGCAGGATTGGAGTGAGGGCGACGAGTCGGCACTGGAGCGGTTGATGCCACTGGTCTATGACGAATTACATCGGCTGGCGCATCAACACATGGGGCGCGAAAAGCCCGGTCAGATTTTGCAAACCTCAGCGTTAATTAATGAAGCGTATCTACGGCTGGTTGATCGGCCACGCATCCATTGGGAGAATCGCGCGCAGTTTTTCGGCATCGCCGCACGTGTGATGCGCCGGATTCTCGTTGAGGAGGCACGAAAGCGAAAGTCAGACAAGCGTGGAGGCGACGCGATTCAGGTGACTTTGAATGACGCTACGAATGTGGCCCATGAGCAAGCCGCAAATGTAGTGGCTCTCAACGAGGCGTTGAAGACATTGGAGGCGATTGACTCGCGCCAAGGCAAAATTGTAGAGCTGCGCTTTTTTGGCGGGTTGAGCGTCGAAGAAACCGCGCAAGTGCTGAAGGTATCACCGGGAACAGTGATGCGCGATTGGACGTTCGCGCGGGCGTGGTTAAAAACCGAGATGGGCGCCGCTGGCTAAACTTCGGCAAAGAAGTCATATTCCGAGCGCCATACTCTGAAAGAACGTGGGGTCAGCCGCGACACGGTTTATAATTCCCTGCCTTGCTTAAGCCTAGGTTGTGCTGCCGGCACGCAAAACATCCGACCAATGTCCGCCGATCCGCATTGGGAAAACCTAAAGGAAATCTTTCACGCGGCGCTGGCGCTCGCGCCCGACGAACGGACAGCATATCTCGATCGCGCGTGTGACGGTG
>WNGF01008380.1_pt1 | contig 14114 bp, 15 predicted proteins | sample 5400641 | NCBI WGS metagenome assembly WNGF01 (sample SAMN13153371, study PRJNA577476) | soil metagenome | isolation source: 80 cm soil or saprolite under grassland replicate 2 | place: USA:California | collected 2016-06-15
CGATGCGCGCCCGGAGATCCAGCCGACCGAGATAACAGGCCGCGGCTTCCAGCGGCTCCGGTGGCGACGCTACGAGATCGAGAGCTATCTGGTGCATCCGGACGCCCTTGCCCGCTTCGTCGAGCACACGGTCGGTCCGGCGGCGGCGGGCCCCCACATCGACGACCTGCGGAAATACCTCCAGGAGAATTTCCCGCCGGCGGTGCTCCGCGATCCCCTGGGAGACCATGCTTTCCTCAACGCCACGAAGGCGCGCACGGAACTGCTGCCACCCGCCCTTGCGGCCGCCGGGCTCCCGGGACTGCCCTATACCCGGTACCAGGATATCGCCGCCGTCATGCGGCCGGATGAGATCCACCCCGAGGTCGTCGAGAAGCTCGACGGGATCATGAGAGCGTTCGGGCTGTGAGCGAATTCGAGGTCCTGGAACCCATCCTCAGCGGCCCTTACGACGAGCCGGCCGAGCACTGGCGCATCATGGAGGGCGAACACCCGCGTCTCGAGCCGGGGCGACGGCCCGCGATGTACTACTACCGGCCTCCCGGCCCGGTTGGAGAGGGCGAAGGGGACGGGCTCGGAACGCTCATCGAGCTGAAGCTGGTCAACCGGATCCGTCAACGCCTCAAGGAGTGGCAGGCGGCAGGCCGCCCTGGCGTGACGCGGACAACCCTGGAGCTGCTCGAGTACTGGATGCGCGACGGCCGGCAGCAGCGGCTCTTCTTCGCCCAGCATGAGGCCGCGGAGACCATCATCTTCCTCACCGAGGCGCGCGCGGACTTCCGGCAGGGGATCGAGATCCCTCTCGACGAGCCGAGCGAGGAGCGGCAGGCGGCCGGTCACACCGCTTTCCGCCGCCTCGCGTGCAAGATGGCCACCGGCAGCGGCAAGACCACGGTAATGGCAATGCTGGCGGCGTGGAGCATCCTGAACAAGGTCAACAACCGGGCCGATGGGCGGTTCTCCGACGTGGTGCTCGTCGTGTGCCCGAACGTCACCATTCGGAGCCGTCTGGGCGAGCTGGACCCCCGCGAGGGGGACGCCAGCCTCTACCGCACGCGCGACCTGGTGCCCCAGCACCTCATGGCCGACCTCACCCAGGGCCGCGTGGTCATCACCAACTGGCACGTCTTCGAGCCGCAGGCCGTGACGCCGGGCGGGGTGAGCGCGAAGGTGGCGCGGGCCGGCGTCGCGGTGCGGACGGTGGAGACGATCACGATCGGCCCCCGCACGACCACCGCGCGTAACCGCCGGTACCTCACCCAGGAGGAGCTGGACCGCCAGCTCGCGGCCGGCCTGCTCTCCGTGCTCGAGGAGGACCGCGACCGCCAGGGGCACCTCCGCAAGGTGCGGGTAGAATCGGTCCGCCACGTGGAGAGCGACACGGCCCTGGTGAACCGCGTGATCGGCCGCGAGGTGGGTGGGAAGCAGAACATCCTCGTCTTCAACGACGAGGCTCATCACGCGTACCGCATCCGCCGCGAGGAGCCGGACGGCGAGATCGAGGACCTCTTCGGCGACGCGGCGGACCAGGACGAGTTCTACCGAGAGGCGACGGTCTGGGTGGACGGGCTCGACCGTATCCACAAGCTGCGCGGCGTCAACTTCTGCGTGGATCTGTCGGCCACGCCGTACTACCTCGGGCGCATGGGCCCGGACACCAACCGCATCTTTCCGTGGGTGGTGAGCGACTTCGGCCTCACCGACGCCATCGAGTCTGGGCTGGTGAAGATCCCGCAACTCGCCGTGCGCGACACCACCGGCGCCGACATTCCCGGCTACTTCAATATCTGGCGCTGGATCATGCCGCGCCTCACGACGGGCGAGCGCGGCGGCTCGCGCGGCAACCCCAAGCCGGAGGCCGTCGTGAAGTGGGCGGCCACGCCCATCGCCATGCTCGCCGGGCTGTGGGAGGAGTTGCGCGTGGAGTGGGCGGAGCGACACGACGATCCACGGCCGCCCGTCTTCATCATCGTGTGCCGCAACACCGCCATCGCCAAGGTCGTCTACGAGTGGTTGGCTCTCGATCGCCCGCCAGCCGGCATTCCGCCGGCGAACATCGCCGGCTTCCGCAACGCGCCCGGGAAGGAGACGACTCCAAGGTGGTGCACGAGACCGACAGCGACCAGGCCAAGAGCGATGAGTCCGCCTGGATGAGGCGTACGCTCGACACGGTCGGCAAGGTCGTCTGGCCGCTGGACCGCCAGGGCCGGCCCATCTACCCCGTCGGGTTCGAGGAGCTCGCCCAGAAGCTCGGGAAGCCGCTACATCCGCCCGGACGTGACGTCCGCTGCATCGTCAGCGTGGGCATGCTCACCGAAGGTTGGGACTGCAGCACCGTCACGCACATCGTCGGACTGCGCCCGTTCATGTCACAGCTCTTGTGCGAGCAGGTAGTGGGCCGCGGGCTCCGGCGCTCGAGCTACGAGGTCGGCGAGAACGGCCGGCTAGGCGAAGAGGTCGCCAAGGTCTTCGGCGTGCCCTTTCAGGTCATCCCATTCAAGGAGAACAAGCGCGCGTCCCGGCCGCCCGTACCGGAGCGGCACCACGTGCACGCTGTGCCGGCTCGGGCCGCCCTGGAGATCCGCTTCCCACGGGTTGAGGGCTACCGGCAGGCCATCCGCAACCGCGTCACGCTGAACTGGAGTGCGGTACCGTCCGTGACGCTCGACCCGATGAAGATCCCCCCGGAGGTAGAGGTAAAGGCGGCGCTGCCCAACAACAAGGGCCGGCCCTCGCTCACCGGCCCCGGCAAGCTCGAGCGCGTGGACCTGAACCCGTATCGCGCCGGCTATCGGATGCAGCAAGTCGTGTTCGACATGGCCGCCGACCTCACGCGCGACTACGTGGGCCAGCCGGGATGCGAGGCACCCGCTCACGTCCTCTTCCCGCAGCTCGCGCGGATCGTCGAGCGCTTCATCGCCGAGTGGGTGCACCCACTCCCTCCAGCGAACAAGCTCGACGTCGCGCTGTCACCCTACTACGGCTGGGTGATCGAGGCGCTAGTCGGCGCCATCAAGCCTGACACTTCGGAGGGCGAAGCGCCCGAGCTCCCGCGCTACGAGAGCAGGAGGGGCGAGGGCTCGACCGCGGAGGTGGACTTCTGGACCAGCCGTGACGTGCGCGAGGTGGTGAAGAGCCACGTCAATTACGTCGTGGCGGACACGGCACGATGGGAGCAATCGGCGGCTTACGTCCTCGACACCCATGTGATCGTCGAGGCCTTCGCCAAGAACGCTGGTCTCGGGTTCGCCATGCCCTACCTGCACAACGGGCAGACTCACGACTATGTCCCGGACTTCATCGTCCGCCTTCGGACCGACCCGCCCAGACATCTCGTCCTGGAAACAAAGGGCTTCGACCCCCTCGAAGAGGTCAAGGTAGCCGCCGCCACACGTTGGGTGGCGGCGGTGAACGCCGATGGAAGCTACGGCTCGTGGGCCTACGCGATCACCAAACGGGTCGCGGATGTCGAGGCCGCCTTGACCCGGGCGGCTCAGTAGTCACCAGAAGGTCAGCGCCCACTCGCCGTCCTGGCGTACGATGCTCGACGTGGCCCGGCTCCTTGTCGGGAACGACTTCTCCCGTGTCGGCGTGTAAGGGAGAAGTACCCGCCCACTGGACAGTGCCGGGTGGGTATTGCGGCACCGGCGTTCTGAGTGGCCACGGGAAGGGCTTCGGGAGGAGGAGACCGAAGTGACGGCAAGAGCGCGGGGGACCCGCAACAGGCAGGACGCCCACCGCGCGGAGGAGCGGGCGCTGATCGAGCTACTCTCCCACGGGTTGTCGGAGGAGGAGATCCAGCGCGTGCTAGCGCGCGCGCTCCTCGCGCTGGATGAGCGGGGGCGCGATCGCCTTCTCGCCCAGCTCGGTGAGGAGACGGGCGGAACGCTTCGCAGACTGCTGGCATCGCGCAGACGGAGCCGCACGACGGCGCAGCCGTCGCCGGGAAGCGCGAAGATCCGCGAGGAATGGGAGAAGGCCTGGGACAAGTGGGAGGCCTGCGTCGCGGAGTCGGGGCACGAGGATGGCCCGTACGTCGTTCGCGAGCACCACTGGGAGGAGCCGTATCTGGACGGGTATAGCCTGGCCCAGGATCTCGAACCCATCGCGGCCCGGATGCGGAAGATCCTGGAACGCGTGATGGACGAGGGGCTGGCGCCAGAGTTCAGCTTCCTCACCGCCATCAAGGACCTCGATGCGGAGATCGGTTCGGGACTGCCCGAGTGGATGGACCCATCGTCCGGCGAGGGGTGCCCCCTCGGCCCCGAGGTGACCGGCTGTCTCCTGGAATGGGAATGGCGCGCGCGCCGGCGCGATGGGCGCAGCGTCTTCGAACTAGCCGACGGGATCCGGGCCTTCGAGGCTTCGGCCAGGATCGTGAGTCTGCATGACGACACGATCATGCGGTTCGTGCTCGGGCTCGGCGATGCGGATCAGCAGGCGGTCCTGAAGGGAATCGCCGCGCACCGGAGCGCGAGCCACTGGGCCGAGATTCTCGGGGCAGCCCACCCCGGATGGTTCAAGATCCACCAGGAACTCGCGAAACGGTGGGACCCCGCCCTCTTCGAGGAGACCAGCCGAAAGAACATCGCGCACGACTGGGAGCTCGCGCTCCCCTTGCTCGCGGATCTGCTCCGCCGGAAGTCGTTCGACAAGGCGCGGCCCCTGATCGAGGAAGCCGTGCGCGCCCTCCTGCGCCTCAAGACCGGAGAGGCGTGGGACCCGCGCGAGGCGCTGCTCATCTCCCATCCCTCCCTGCGGTACCGGAGCGACCAGCATGCGGCGGTGTTCCGCCTCCTCGAGAGCTGGCGAAAGGTCGCCAGGGGACTCGGCCAGGACGAGCTCGCCTGCGCACTGGAGCTTCAGGTCGCCGTCGGCCGGCGGTGGAAGGACGGAGATGCGGCCCTGGAGGCGTTCCGTCGAGGCCCGTCACCGCGCTTCGCAACCATGCACGACCGGCTTTTTGCCGATTGGCGGTCGCTGGTGGTCGAGGCGACCCTCCGGCCCGAGGCCGCCGGGCGCGAGTCGCCAGGCTCGGTCTGGGTCCATGCCCTCGTGGACGCCGCCCGCCCCGGGGCGGATGGCGCGGCGTCGTTCCGCCGGGCCGTGCGGCAGTGGCTGGAGGAGACGGGGCGCGTGCCGACCACGCTCTTGCAGTCTCGAGGCGCGCTCGGAACGCTGACGCTCGACCTCGACGGTGGCTCCTCGCTGCGCCGGACGTCGCCCACGCTCCACCGGATACTGTCGACGCGATGGCCAGGCGAGCCTACTGTGACTGCATCACGGCGCCGCTGGGTTAAGCGCCTGGGAGTAGCGGATCTGGTTCCGGGCGTGCTCGAATTCTGGCGGCGACACGCGGCGAGCCTAGTGCCGGACCCCGCGAGCGCGACCGGGTCGAACTACGAAGACTGCGCCGAGCCACTCGGCGCAGTCTTCGAGCTGGACCCCGCGGCGTACCGGCGGTTGGTACAAGGGTGGGCCGACACTCACGCCCGCCGGAAGAACCTCTGGCTCGCCATCACCGGAAGACACCTGCCGCTGTGAACGGCGGGGCTTCGAAGGCAGCGGCCCGGCCCGCATGCCTCCCTTGGCAAGGTATCCAGCACGGCCCCCGCACAGCAGAGGAGCTCGGGATCGAGCCATGACCACGCGCAGACCCGGGCGGCGAGACCCGCTGGAGACCGCGATCGAGGTCGCGTTTCAGCCGGGACGGTTCATCGGGTACAGGGCAGGCTCGGACTTCGTCTCGAGCCTCGAGGAGGTCGCGCGTCATCTTGAAACGCTCGTCCGTACCGACGCCAGGCGAGCGGTGAGCCTCTACGAGACCTTCCTCGCCGGCTGCTACGAGAAGGCCGAGCAGCTCGACGACTCGAGCGGCAATTTCGCGATGTTCGTCGTCAGCCTCTACTGCGGCTGGATCAGGGCGCGCCAGGCGGCGAGCGTTGATGCCGACGAGACCGCGAGGCTACTGCTCGGGCGCATGGAGCGCGACTCCTACGGCTTCGCGTCCAGCCTCGAGCACGATGCCGTGAAAGTGATGAGCAAGGAAAGCCTCGCCGCCCTCGAGCGACAGGTGAAGGCCCGCTTCGAGGCGAAGGATCCTGTCGAGCAGGCTCCTGATCACGCGCCCCCGCGCAACCCCGCGTACCGGCGCCGCCGCTGGGGCGAGATCCTCCGCGCGATCTACACCCAGCAGCGCGATGTGCGGGCCTACGTCGCCCTGTGCGAACGGACGCAGCTCTCGGCCCAGGACTGCCTCGCGGTCGCCACCATGCTCAAGACGCGTCGCAAGCGGGACGAGGCCCTCGCCTGGGTGGATCGCGGTCTCGCGCTGGAGAAAAAGCACCCACACGGCTCGATGGCTGGGCACAACCTCGTGACGCTGAAGCGCGAGCTGCTCAGAAAGCTCGGCCGGCACCAGGACGCGCTCGAGGACGCCTGGGCCGGGTTCCGCGAGCACCCGAGCACGTTCAGTTACGAGGATCTCATGCGGTTCGTGCCGAAGGCCGAGCACGCAGCGTGGCACGCCAAGGCGATGGACACGGCGGAGCGCGCGGACCTCGGGTCGCTCATCGAGCTCTGGCTCGAGACCCGGGAGATCGAGCGTCTCGTGAGACGGCTGCGCGCGGCGACCGATCCAGAGCTCGAGGAGCTGAGCCACTACCGGACCGAGCCCGCCGCCACGCGCCTCGCGAAGTCGCACCCGGACGTGGCGGCCAAGGTCTACCGGGCACTGGGCATGCGCATCCTCCGCGCGAAGCGGAGCAAATACTACGATGCGGCGCTATCGCACTTCGAGAACGCGAAATGCTGCTACGAGCGCTCCGACCTCCATCGCGAGTGGGCGACAGTCGTGGCAGACGTGCGTCGGGCGCACCATCGAAAGGCCGGCTTCATGGCCGACTTCGAGCGGCTCGCCGCCGGCCATGGCCCGCGCGACACGCCATCGTTCCTCGATCGGGCGCGGAACCGCTGGTCGGTGCGAGCGGAGCCATGACGGCCCCGGAAAGTCTCCAACAGCCAGCAGCGCCACGCTTGGGGGGAACGGCGGCACGCGCCTCGCGCTCGGGGCCGAGTGGCACTATTTCGGCACCGGAGCCGAACTTGCGGGGGACACGAGCGCCGTCCAAGCGCGCGCCGCGACATGGTGGCCCCGACGGAATTCGAACCCGTGTTTGGTCAGGACCACGTTTTCGCCAGCACTATCGCATGGTTCTCGGCCGGACAAGTCGTCGAAAGTCGACGCGACTAAACATGCTCGGCTGATATCTACCTAGACCAGCTCGAGCTTCACTTGGCGTCCAATCGCACGCGCAGCGCGGGTCAGTGTTTCCAAAGTGACGGAGTTCCCATTAGGGTCGAGGAGCCTGTCGAGCTGGCTCCGGCTGGTCTCCATCCGCCGGGCCATCTCCGCCTTCGTGAGGCGCTGCTTCTTCATCGCCCTCTCGATCTGCCAGGCAAGAACTCGCTTGATCGCGAGCTGCTGGGTCGCTTCATACGTTCCTTCATCCCTCAAAAAGTCATCGAAGGCGGAGCCGAGGTGGGTCTTCTTGGTCGTCCGCTTCTTCATTGCTCGACCTCCTTCATGCGTCTCCGGGCCAGGCCCAGGTCTTCGTCCGGGGTCTTCTGTGCCTTTTTCACGAATCCGTGCAGGAGGACCATGCGCCCCTCTGCGAGACAGAAGATCACGCGCGCGATGCGGTTGCCGGGAAGCTGGAGTGCCGGCGGAGGACCTCGTCACTCACCGCCATGGCACGCTGGAGCGTTCCGCCACGAGCAAGGACGCCGACAGTGGTGGCGAGGTACCCGCTCGCAAGGTACCCGCTCGGATGGCCATGCGTGACTCGTCCGTCGTCCACCGCAGACTTGAAGGTCCGCTTGGGTGGCTTGAACGCCAACCCGAACGGCGCCGCCCGCATGACGGCACCACAACCCTTGCTGGTGTTCCTGGCCACAACGTGGTCATCGTCGCTCTCTCCGTGGGCGCGGAGGGCGAGCTCCTGCATGATCGTGTTCCCCGGCGATCGCCGAGCGTGCAGCCGAGGTTCACGGACTAGCCACCCGTCGGCAGGAGATCCGTTCGGTGTGGGCCGTGATTGGGTCGAATACCAGCGCATCAGCGCACGAGTGGTCACATGGACCACGCTACAGAACCCGCGATCGATGAAACGCTGGTGCGCTCGGATGAGGCCCTCCGCGACGAAGAGGGTCATCTGGGTGTCGTCCGAGACACGGCCCGCCGTACGGCCGGCATAGGTGAGTGCGGTTGGGGCATCGGCCCCGTACTTCTTGATGAGGGCGGTCCCAGGTCCTTCGAACTCGACGGGGTATCCGAGCGCGTCGCCGAGCGCCCCGCCGAGTAGGCATCCGAGAACGCGGTCGAGCGGCGGGTCCGTTTTCGCGGGTCGGTGCCGCCGGGGCGGTGCGTTGAGGTCGACCACTGGCAGACGTCGTTGTCCCGCAGATCGCGCGCCCGCGTGGCCCGGCGAAGGGGCGGCGGTCGCCACCGTCGCCGGTCGGCCCGTTTGGGCCGTTCGGGCGCGACATGACGCGCGTAGAGACCGATCCAGTCTTCCTGCGCCGACACCTCGATGGCGCCCGGTCGCGCTCTCTTGGTCAGTGCGATCGCTTCCTCAGGGGAGTGTCCGGCGGCAACGAGGACGCAGGCGGCCACGGTCCCAGATCGTCCAAGTCCGCCTCGGCAGTGGACGACAACGGTATCGCCACGGTCCAGCGATCGACGGAGGCCCTTGATCAGAGCGGCAAACTCTTTCATCCGATCCCTCGAGGGTGCCCGCACGTCGTGTATCGGGAAGTGGACCACCTTGATCCCAAGCGGCTTGGCACGCTTGGCAAGATCCGAGATGCCGAGCAGCGTGTACTCGTAGGGCTCCATCAGCGAGACGAGCACACGCGTCCGGTAGTGAGCGGCAAGTCGAGCGAGATCTGTGTCGAGATCGCGATTCCAGCCTCCCAGCGGGTCCTTCTTCCCCGGCGCGATGGTCAGGCCGAGCTTGCCAGTCACGGAGAGCAACTTGCTCGCGACGAAGTCGACACGGATCGGGCTCCCAGACGATGTCCGCAGGGTCGGCATGGCGGCTTCCATTGTACCCGGCGCACCGACCCAGGTATTTGACGTTCGCGCTCGCGCAGGTGTCAGGCGAGTGTTGGCCGCGGCGGGAGACGGAGGGGGTCGGAGGTATAGGGCGCTCCATGGTTCGCTACCTCCCGACATTGCCTGCGACCCGTTTGCCCAACACGCGGTCGCGACCAGCGAGGCCGAGTCCTCTGACCCGCAGGGACCGAAGCGTCCTGGAGGAAACGTCCCCAGTCATCGAGGGGGATCCTCCCTGGGCGGGACCGGAACGGCCGTGTCTCTTTGCCGCTGGCCGTCGCGCTCGAAGCGCTCGACCTTGCCTCCGCCATCGACGCGTCCGTACCCCGTGCGGCGGCTCATCGTGTCATAGAAGTCGACGCGGCCGGTGTCCCGATCGACGACGGCATACCCCGTGCGCCGCCCCTGCGCGTCGAAGAGGTCCACTCGCGTCGGCTCTCCGGCACGCGCGAGCACCACCCCCAGGAGGACGCCGATCACCAGGGCGAGGACAACGAGTACCCACCAGCGCCGGCCGCGTGGATACGCAGTCTGGCCTTCGCTGCTCGGTCCGATCTCGCCGACGGCCTGGCTCGTTCGGGTCGCCCCGAGACGCTCCCGGAAGTAGAGCCCATATCGCCCGCCCGCCGCGTAGGGCTTGCCCGTTGCATCCACGCCGAGCCGAGCGCCCTTCACACCCACCGACGCCCCGATACCCCGCTTCGACAGGTTCAAGCGGAGCGGGCCGAAACGAAAGGACTTCCGGAGAAACCAGCCCATCACTTCTCCCTCCCGGCCAGGAGCTCTCGCCAGCACCACGAGATTGCCGCGACCATCGAGCGAAGGCAAGACAATTGTCCGTGCAAGAGAGGAAACGACATCCCACCCACGTCGCAATGACCTTGGCTGCCACAGTCGAGCGCGATACTCTCTCTGGGACGATCCGCCACCGTTACGCCAGCGCGAGCGAGGAGAAATAGCCATGACCGACCCCCGCTTCCGGACCCAAGCCTGCTCGCCGCGAGGTTCGAGGCTGCCCTGATCTATGCTCTCCACGTCCACGGGGGACAGAGGCGAAAGAAAACCTCGATCCCGTACATCTCGCATCTCCTGAGCGTAACCGGGTTGGTGCTGGAGCAGGAGGGTGCCGACGAGGACCTCGCCATCGCGGCCCTGCTTCACGACGCGGTCGAAGACCAGGGTGGAAAGGAGCGACTCGCGGACATCAGGTCCCGCTTTGGTGATCGCGCCGCGGCCATCGTCAGGTCGTGTGGCAAGAGTGAGACGAGCAGTCGGGCCGAGAAGGAGCCCTGGCCCGTGCGGAAGGATCGGTATCTGGACCACCTCCGTACCGCGTCGGACGAGGGGGCGCTCACCGTCTCGGCCGCCGACAAGCTCCACAACGCCCGCGCCATCCTGGCCGACTATCGTACGCTTGGCGAGCAGCTCTGGTCGCGATTCAACGCCGGGCGGGACGATCTGCTCTGGTACTACCGCTCGCTCGCGGACATCTTCGGCGAGCGGCGCGTGCCACTGGCCGAGGAGGTCGGGCGAGTGGTGGCCGAGCTCCATCGACTCGCGGGCTCGGCAAACGGGAGCGGCACCCCGTGGAGGCGTCACGAAGAGGCTGGCGGTGTGCTGATCTGCGACGGCGAGGTCCTCCTCCGCAAGACCGGCACGGGCCATTACCTGCCGATGTGGGCCACGATGTGGCTCTGGCGCCTTGCCCATGACCGGAGGCCTCAGTTCTGGCGCAAGATCGGTTCCGCGGCCAGAGCACTGGGGTTCCCCAAGCAAGGGAAGCCGCCCGCGGCCGGGGGCACGTAATGGCGAGGCTCGATCATCCCTCGTGCAGCTCCGGAGCGGCCCGCCCCCGCTTGAGATCGTCGGCTCCCTCGAGCGCCTTCCACTGCCGTTCGGTGAGCCAGAGGAACCGGAACTGCTGATTCTGCTCCACGAGCCGGGTCGGGATCGTCTGGAGGGGGAGATAGATCACACTCGCCTCGTATCTTCCGGCGATGGCACGAATCCTCGGACCGGGCGCATACCGGCTGTAGTAGCCGACGGTCTTGTCCGCGCAGAAGCGGAACATCACGTCGAGCCACGCATACAGATGATCTCGCCGCGGGGGCAGGTTCACGAGAGGCTCGATCACGCGCGTGTAGAAGCTTCGCGATTCATCTGCCGCGAACGACGTCGGCGCATCCAGCGTGATCATGGAGAACTCGCGCCGCCGCAGCGTGACGTGGCAGGGTGAGTCCTGAATCACCTCGGGGAGAATGCTCTCACGGGACGCGCTGCCCACATGCTCGAGGCTCGGATCGATCCATCCTCCGTACGTGGCCAGCCCCCGCGCTGCCGATCGCTCGGTCGGGCTCGTGTAGTCGATGATCCCGTTGGTGACCGGCACCCCGAGCCATCGGCTGAGGTGTCCCAGCAGGTCGGCGACGAAGGTCTCATACCGCTCATCGTCCGGCGGATACCCCGCCCACGCATGCACCTCGCCGGACTCCGCCAGAGGCAGGGTCTCGTACGGTGCCCGGCGAACCCGGGTTCCCTCGTTGCCAACGCTCCGTCCAATCATCGGCGTCCTCCACACGCCGAGTCTCCACAACTCCTGTGACAGGGGAGGTCACGGCCGGCCTGGACATGCTGAAACGACTGCCCCTGGATGGCGACGGCGATTCGGCCCTGGGCTCGCAGGCCGGACTGGGGGCCGGCACACCGGCTCACCTGTGACCTCACCTGTCAGAGGAGGCGGCTAGCCTGTTGCCATGATGGCGAGGATTGCAGGTGCGAGAGGCGCGGAATATGAGTCGCGAGCAGGTTCTCGCGGGACGTCGGCTCGGCCAATGGCACTTGATTTCAGCGGAGCCGAGCATAGGCTAGGGGCATGAGTGCTCTCGTGGGTCTGCTTGCCATGACCGCCCTGTTCGGCTGGCTCGGGCTGGTCACGAGCCTCCTGCTCGACTTGATCATCGGCGTCGCCCTCGCCGCCGTGATCTCGACGATCTTCCGCCTCGCGAACGGGGGGTGAGGTCAGGCGGATGCTAAAGGCGGCCTTCACGGTCTTCTCGGTGCTCTTCGCGGCCGAGGTGTTCGCCAAGTATCATCCGAAGACGGCGCGGTTCAAGCGCCCGAGCGCGAAGCTCATCGAAGTGGTGAGCGGCTGGGGCGAGCAGATCTTCTCGGAGATCCGGCAAGCGGCAGCCAAGATGAACCAGGACGACCGGGAGGAACAGCCACCGCCGGGCCGATGACCGCGCGATGCTCGATCGCTGCACCACGGGGCATCCCCTCGGGCTCCGACCAGCTTCTCTCCCCTCCTACTGGCCTCCGAACCGCTGGTTCAGCGGGTTCGCCGCCCGTATCACCAGTTCCAGGCGCACCGTGGCGCGCGTCATGCCGGCGAAGAGCAGGCGGTCGGCTCTCTCCTGCTCCGTCGGATCCGGGTCCACGTCCACCAGGATCACCGTCGGCGACTCCTGCCCCTTGAAGCGGCCGACGCTGTCGAAGGGGATCGGCCCGGGCGTCGTGAACTGATTGCCGAGGAGATCGTACTCACCCGTGAACCGCCGCAGCCGGGAGTTGCCCACCCGCGCGGGCCCGTCGAGCACCGACCGTGGCGCTCCGGGGGTGACCACGTGACGCATCGTGAGAATCACGCTCTGGCTGTGCGAGAAGCCGCGGCCCAGGAGATCGCCGATGACCTTCGCGACCAGGCGGGGCTGTTCCCCGGGCGCGTCGTACTGGGTGACGCCGACCCCGAGACCGGGCAACTCGTTCACGGCCTCGAACTCGAAGGGCAGCGCACGCTGGATGAACCGCGCGATGGACTGCGGTGATCGGTAGGTCATCTGCGCGCGGTAGCCCACGAAGCCGGGCAGGACCACTGGTCTCTGGTCGCGGAGGTTCTGATCGGGGTCCTCGAGCCAGAGCACGTCGTGAGGCTCCCGGAGGACGAGCCCGAGCATGTCCGCCCAGATCGGCCTGTCCTTCTTCCACGATCACCGTGTCGAACTTCCACTGATCGGGGACGGCTTCGGCCATCACGCGCTCGAACACCTTCTCCCAGAACCGCGGATCTCGCCTCACCTCGTCGAAGTCCGGGCGCTGGCCGCGCTCCTCGAGGAACCGGGCGCACAGACCGTTGAACGTCACGACGAGCCCGCCGGGCTGCACGGCGACCTTCAGGCGCTCGCTCAGCGGCCGGTTGAGGCAGACCAGGGCGGCCGCCGGCCGCGGCGGAGGGCCTCATCGAAGAAGTGCCGGGCGATCTGCGTCTTGCCCGATCCCGCCGTCCCGTAGACACGAGGGCGCAGAGGGTCCATCTCGAGGCCGGCGAGGAACCGCACCAACCCGCCGCTCAGGCGCGTGAAGACCCTCTCCTGGCCGGTCACGTGGGCGTGAATGTCCGGCACGACCTCGAAGGTCTGCCGGACGTTGACCCTCACCAGCCGGTGCGCGGGGCAGTAGATCAGGTAATCGAGGTCGATCGCCCGGCCGCCCTGGGTTCGCCGGAACTTCTCCCGCACGTGGTCGAGCGCCCGCTGCACCTGGTGCGCGACGCTCTTGGACCGGTCGGCGTAGTGGGCGATCAGCCCATCCTCGGTCTCCTCCAGCGTCCCGTCCTTCTGCTCGATGAGCAGCGCCTTGCCCGCCCGGTTCACGACCACGAAGTCGAGCTCGCCGAACACCGTCTCGCTCGGCCACTCCCGCGTCAAGTGCACGCCGTGAAACACCGTGTAGCTGTCGGGCAGCCGGGCCTGGAGCCGGCTCAACGTCTCGACCTCGTGGCCATTATGGCCAGCCAGCTCCAGCCGGGCGATGTCCGAGGGAACGATACGCGCCACGGTCTTGCCCTGGGTGTCTGCTCAGGGAGCGTTTCACGCGATCGGACCGCGCGGTCTGTGACCGTACCTGTCAGAGCACCCGGCTATCGTGAATTCGACAGCACAGAACCCGCAGCGTCATCGAGGAGGACTTGTTGATGCCCCATGTCGCCGAAATCGGTCCGATC
>WNGF01006760.1_pt1 | contig 14110 bp, 11 predicted proteins | sample 5400641 | NCBI WGS metagenome assembly WNGF01 (sample SAMN13153371, study PRJNA577476) | soil metagenome | isolation source: 80 cm soil or saprolite under grassland replicate 2 | place: USA:California | collected 2016-06-15
CGGCCGCATGGCCGTGGGAGACGGCGCAGGCGCTCGCGACGCTCGGCTTTCTCGATCTGACCCAGGGAGACACGCGCTCCGCGCGGGAACATCTCGACCGCGTCGACGCGAGCTATCGAGCGATGGGCTTCGGGGAGCCCGGTCTGTTCCGGCATCAGGCCGATCACGTCGAAGCGCTCATCGCCACCGGCGAGGTCGGACGCGCGGAAGAGGCGCTCGCGCGCTTCGAGGACCAAAGCTCGTCGTCAGGGCGTGCCTGGGCATTGGCGGCGGCGGGGCGTTGTCGCGGGCTGCTGTGCTCCGCCGCCGGCGATCTCGACGGGGCGCTGCGCGCGCTGGAGGCGGCCGATACCGCGCATGACAAGGTGGGGATCCCGTTCGAGCTCGCGCGGCCGCTCCTCGTCAAAGGACAGATCCATCGGCGGCGAAAAGAAAAGCTCCTGGCTCGCGAGGCGCTCGGACGGAGCGCGCAGATCTTCGATCACCTTGGGTCGCGGATCTGGGCCGAGCGAGCGCGTGCCGAGCTGGACCGTGTCGGATCGCGCCGGACCGATCGCCACGACCTCACGGTCACCGAGGAGCGCGTGGCCACTCTCGCTGCGTCGGGCCTGACCAACCGCGTCATCGCCGAGCGCGCGTTCCTCAGCCCGAAGACGGTGGAGGCGAATCTCGCGCGCGTCTATCAGAAGCTCGGCATCAACTCCCGGGCGCAGCTCGGGCGAGCGATGGCTGAACGGGAGCGCGCCGCAGCGAAGTAGGGAAACACCCGATTCCTTTCCCGGTCGCCTGGCGCAGTGTCGGGGCGCGATGATTTGAGGGAGGTCCAGGGGTGGTGAGGATCAAGGGAAAGCGCCTGACCGCCGCGGCGCTCGCGGCGATGCTCGTGGTCGGTGCGGGGGTCGCCTACGCGTCGATCCCGGACCAGAACGAGATCATCCATGGCTGCTACAAAGCCGCCGACGGCAAGCTCCGCGTCATCGACACCGGCGCCGGCGACAGCTGTCTCTCAAGCGAAGTCGCGCTCGACTGGAATCAAAAGGGACCGCAGGGCCCGACCGGGCCGCAGGGTCCGCAGGGTCCGGCGGGACCGAGCGGAGCGCAGGGCATCCAAGGGATCCAGGGCATCCAGGGTCAGCAGGGCATCCAGGGTCCCGCAGGGTCAGGCGGGGCGATCATCGCCGGGGCGTCAGACGACTACGGGACAAACGACAAGATCGGCATGTTCACCTGGGGCCAAAACAAGGAGCCCGGCGCGCTACCGGTGAAGGGAATCATCAGGGATCTCCGGATAAACGTGGAGAAGTCTCCAGGTTCGTTCCCTCCGAGCTACATCTTCCAGATGACCGTATATGACGCCTTCAACCAGGTCTTTAACAACAGCTCGACCTGTGATGTCTCCGGCAGCTTCAGCAAGACCTGCTTCATCGCGGATCCGTTCAACGGCGCGGTCATTCCAGCCGGCTACCAGGTCTTCGTCTGGATCATGCCGGGCGGGAACCACGGCAACACCGGACACATCACGTGGACCGCTTTGTTCGCGCCCCAGTAACGGCGAAATCATGAGGCATCTGAATGCCGCGCCAAACCTACCTGCTCGCCGTCCGCATGGACGCGATCAACTGAGATGCAGCTCATGAGGAGGGAACTCACACGTTCGCTTTTGCTCGTGCTCGTCGGCCTTGCCGGTAGTTCACCCGCGTGGTCTCGAGCGGATCTGGGGCGATGGACACGAAGGAAGCGTGAAGAGGGACTTTCGATGACGAGCTTACGAGGCCGGGTCGCCATAGTCGTCGTGGGAGTGGTCGTCGTGGGAGCGCTACTCGGAACTCCTATCGTAGACAGAAGCGCACACCTTGGAGCGGCGGCGACGCCCGACCCGATACAACTGCCGGGCACCCTGCGTTTCGACCAGCCTCGGTACGACCTGCCGGGATGTGCGAAGGTGACGCTGTTCTTCTCCGGCCCCGGCCGGCCGTCGCTTGAAGTCTTCGCTCAGGGAACCTCGGATCACGAGCATTTCGACCTCGTCGCTGGCGTCGATCCCGCCACTTGGGTCACCCCCGACTGCATCAGGCTCTCCCCAGCCGCCGTCAAACCGGGCGACGGGAGGCTCGAGGCGGAGGACGGAGACGACGTCTTCGTTTTCGCGCGCACGAGTGACACCGACGTCGTCGCGATCGGCGCCTTCATGACGATGGGCGAGGGGCCGGCCAAGCCAAGGCCCGACGTGCCCATCGATCCGGCGCCGCTGCCGCCGGCGCTCGCGAGCGGACCACTCGGTCCCAACGCTCGTCTCGTCGGGCCTGACGGCACCGCCGCGTACTTCGCAGAGCAGGTCGTGGCCGTGTCCGAGGTCGTGCCCGGGGACCTCCAGCACTTCCTCACCGCTTACGGAGGCCGGGATCTCGGCTCGATGACCCTGTCGAACGCGACTGGCGGTCCGGGTCGCGTGTACCACACCGTGAGCGTCGATCCGAAGACGCTGTCCGATTCGGGCTTCGCCGGGATGTTGGCGCGCAACGGCGTCAACCAGGGGACGTTGACGTTCTCCTCGCGCGACGCCCGCAGGCTCATGACGATGATCACGGCCGAGCAGATCGCCGGCATGGCCGTGTGGCCGGAGCTGCTGTACCTGGGCCAGGACGCGCCGGTGAGCGACGAGGGCGGCGCCGACAACTTCGCGCGACCGTGGTTCAACCCTCTGGAGAAGAACGGCCGTCAGGCGCTTCGCGCCGGAGAAGCGATGGCGTTGCTCGACGTGACGAAGGCGCAGAACGGACCTCAGACGCCGCTCGCGGTCGTCGATGGCGGCTTCGGCGGGCCGAACGACTTCGGAGGCGGGTTCACTCCGCCGGACTACGGCGCACCGAGTAACGACTACAACAACATCAAGCAGTGCCGGATGGACAACCTGGGGAATGCCTTCTGCGGGCCCGGCGTCGCGCAGGGGAGCAACCCCAACGCGTGCCAGGGCGGCAGCGGCTGCCCGTGGCACGGGCTCCAGATGGCCGGCATCGCCGGCGGAAGATTCAACAACGGCTCAGGTCTGTCGGCCGGAGTCGGCGGGCAGGTCTCGGAGCTGCGCTTCTACAAGCTCGACTTCGTCTACACGCTCGCGCTGGCCGGCGCCATCGGGACAGCGGCGAAGCAAGGGGCCAAGGTCATCAGCATCAGCAGCGGCGCGCCCTGCGTGCTCGGGATCGACCTCTGCGACGGTGGCGTGCGAGCGGGCTTGATCGCCCTCTGCGCATCGTTGCCACTTCTGTTGTTCTTGGGTGGCATCGGCGCGGTCGCGGCAGCGGCGGCGTGCGCGGCGATGGTCGTCGCGGCCACCTACGACGCCATCGCCAACGCCGTGAAGACCGCGATCGCGCTGGACGCGGTGGTCGATGCCGCGTCGGGCAACTCCCCGACCGATCCCTTCACGGTGAAGTGGTTCCCGTGCGTCCTTCCCGGCGTCGTCTGCGTCGGCGGCCTCATGGAAGGCGCGGGTCCAGCGCCGGTGCGCGATAACACGCTCGCGTTCGGCAGCCGCATCGACATCTGGGCGCCTGGGAACAAAGTCGTCGCCATGCCCGATCCGTCCTCGCCAGGAGCGACACAGCTGATCGGGGGAACGAGTCCGGCGACCGCGTTCCTCTCCGGTGTGGCGGCGATCGCGCGTGCGCTCGACCCCGCTCTCACCGCGGCGCAAACGCGTCTGCTCCTGAACAGCACAGCCTGCCGCACGGGCAACACCGCGCGGATCGTTGGCCCGGCGTGCGTGGCAAGCAGCGACTCCAACGTGGACGGCGCGGGATACGTCGACGTGCTCGAGGTCGTCCGGAGCGCTCGCGCGATGGCGGGGCGTCCCAGCCTCGGCAACTGCACCGGCGGCTTTGACGAGCGCACGGCGCCGACGGGCGATGCCCCCGCAACACCGGTCTCGCTCGGCGCGATCCCTGCCGCACAGTCGGGCGTCCTCGTCGAGCTGCACGGCATCGATTCGAGCAACACGCGACTCGATCAGGTCGCGAACGGCGGCGTCGACACCCGCTACTACGGGTTCACGTTCGCCAATCTGCTGCCCAACATCAAGGCCATCAACGTCAGGGCGTCGCTCACGGTGCCTGATCCGACGCTCGGGACCATGTCGATGGCCTTCTACCAGGTGTCGGGCGGAATCGGTCCGCTCACCCTGCAGGCCGTGCCCCTCAGCCTCAACCAGGACTCCTCGAGCGGCACCGCGATGATCCAGGCGGCGCTCATCCTCACGAAGAAGTACGTCCTGCAGGTCATCGCCAGCAGCCCGATCGCCGACAACAGCAACTGCTGGACCGACCTGGTGCTCGAGGCCCGCGAGTCCGATCCAGGACCGCCTCCGCATGAGCCCTGGCTGGAGGCCGGTAACGCCCTGATCGTCAGCCCGTCTGAGCCGGGGTTCTCGGGGACGGGAACCGCGCCCACGGTGATCCTGCCCGTCACGCTCACCGCCCCGGTGAACCACACGGTCAAGGTGAACACCACGTTCACCGACTTGAGCGCGGTCGGAGGCATCGACTACGACTCGGCGGCGGTCACCGTCACGATGGTCGCCGGCCAGACGAGCGCCGAGGTGCCGGTGGGGATCATCGGCCACCCAGGCGGCGGGTCTCGCGCCTTCCAGTACCAGGTGAACTCAGCCGACGTCGCCATCGGGAAGCCGTCCGGCTACGTCGTGATCTTCCAAGCCGCCTCGACGGCCGTAGTGCAGATCGGGGACGTCGAGATCTACGAAGGCGACGCCAGCACGAACCTCGCGCACATCACCTTCACTCTCGACCGAGCGCTGCCGGATCCGGTGGACGTCACCTTCCACACCGCCGATGGCACAGCGACGACTCCTATCGATTACGCCCCGGTGAGCGGCACGGTCACGATCCCGAAGAACACGCTGTTCTTCGACCTGTTCGTCAGCATCACCACGGACACGTTCCCCGAGTACGACAGCTTCTTCATGGTGGTGCTGGACAAGGTCTCGTCAGCGAGTCCGGTCGCGCTCGGAACTCGCAGCATCGGGTCTATCTGGATCCTGGACGACGACCCGAGACCATGAGGCTCTGGGGAAACGCCGGAGGAGGGCACATGCACCTGCGACTCCTGCTCATCGCGATCCTTACCTGCGCTGCGATAACCGCCGGCCTCGGATCGAGCGCAGCGGCGCTCTCCGGAAAACAGCCGATCGTCGTCGTGCTCTGCAAGTTCACCGACAGCACGAACGAGCCGCAACCGGTCCAGTACTTCCAGGACCTTTTCAGCGAGACAGGTGCGGGCAAACACGGCGTGTTCGACTACTGGAAGGACGTCTCGTACGGCAACCTCGACCTCACCGGCACGCTCGTCAAGGGCTGGTACACGGTACCGATGACGCTCGCCCAGTGGCAGGCCCTCGCTGGAAAACAGCGTGACAAGATCATCGACAACTGCGCTTCCATGGCCATCAACGACCTCAAGAACATCAACAAGACGTTCAATGACTTCGCCGGGGTCGTCGTCGTCACGAACCAGACGGGTCTCAGCGAGGACCTCTTCGGTGGCGTGGGGATCACGATCGGTGGCCAGGCCTACAACATCGGGTTCATGGACACCGAGTGGGATCAGCCCCTCACCGGCATCCTCCACGAGAGCGGCCACCTCGTGCGCTTGATCCATTCTCGCCTGCTCTCGACCCCGAACGCCGACTACGGCGACTGTTACGACATCATGAGCCAGTACAGTTGTGGCTATCAGACCAGCGCGTATTCCTACCAGGGTATCGGCGGCCCGGGGCTGACCGCGGCCCTCGTCGACGGGCAGACCCAAGGGTGGCTCCCGGGCGGTCGCGGGTTGACCTTCAACAACGGTTCCTGCGCCCAGCAGGTGCTCGAGCTGGCCGCGCTTGATCACGCGCAGGCGTCGGGCTACCTTGCCGCGCGGATTCCCGCCGCGCGGCAGTTCGGTGCAACGACGAGCGACTATTACTACGTCGAGCTCCGGCATCAGGACCGCTGGGACAGTGGGATCCCGCAGGATGCGGTTCTCGTTCACCTGCGCGGGCAGGACGGGCGCTCCTACTGGGTCGATCAGGCACCGCAGGGCGCGCTCTTCTCGGGTTCGAGCCCGGCGCTCCTCGTCGGCAGCGAATACGTCGATGCGGCCTACAGCACGTACGTCGCGGTCAACAAGATCGATCCGTCGGGGCCTAGCGCCCTCGTCACTCTCGGCGCCTGCAAGATCACCGCTTCGCTGACCTACTCGGGACCCACGACGGGCGACTTCAACGATGCGGTCGTCTTCGGTGCTGACCTCCTCACCAGCAGCAATCCGAGGGTCCCGGTGCCCCTAGCACCGATCACCTTCACCCTCGGCACACAGAGCTGCTTCGTCTTCACGGACTCCAGCGGTCACGCGGCCTGCCAAATCACGATTACGCAACACCCTGGCAGCTACACCGTGACGGCCGCGTTCGGAGGTGACGCGGCGTACAACTCGGCGACCGGCTCGGCCGCGTTCACGATCACGAAGGAAGAGAGCCAGGTCACCTACGGCGGCGCGCTGAGCGAGGACTACCACGACGCATTCACGGCATCGGCGACCCTCGTCGATCCAGATGGCTCAGCGCTCATCGCCGGCAAGACGGTGACCTTCACGCTCGGCGTCGGCAACACCTGCAGCGCTGTCACGGACGGCTCACGCAATGCTTCATGCGGGATCACGCCGACCCAGGTGCCCGCGAGCTACGCGCTCGTCGCGTCGTTCGCGGGTGATATCGACTACCTCTCGAGCTCCGACACGAGGACATTCGTCATCACGAAGGAAGAGACGACGACCACGTACACCGGCCCGACGGTGATCCTCCAAGGTTCTTCGGGCGTGACGCTGAAGGCGCAGCTGCTCGAAGACGGGACGACCGCGCCCGTGCCGTTCGGACAGACCATCACGCTGTCGCTGGGTGTGCAGAGCTGCAACGCGACGACGGATGCGAGCGGGATCGCGAGTTGCACGCTGATCTTCAACGGCCCGGTCGGACCTCAGCCGCTCAAGGCTGACTTTGCCGGCGACGCGTACTTCCTGCCATCGGCCGACAGCGGCAAGACAGCGATCGTGTTCGCCTTCCCGAGCTACGGCGCCTTCGTGCTCGGCGATGACACCGTCGCAGCGGCGACGCCGTCGACCGTCGTGACCTGGTGGGACAGCTCCTGGTCGAAGCTCGTCGATCTCTCGAGCGGAGACAGCCCCTCCGGGTTCAAGGGTTTCGCGGACGCGGTAGTCAGCCTGCCCACGACGTCGCCGGCCAATAGCTGCGGCAGCACGTGGACGAGCACGGCGGGGAACAGCCCGCCGCCAACGACAGACGTGCCCACGTACATGGGCGTGCTCGTGGCAAGCTCCGTCACCAAGTCCGGCACCACCATCAGCGGGAGCTTCGCCGAGATCGTCGTGGTGATCACCGATCCAGGCTATGCACCGGGTCCAGGCCACCCCGGGACGGGCCGGATCGTGGCGACCTTCTGCCCGTAACTCCGCGCGTATCGCGACGGGGTGGCCGATCTCGGCTGCCCCGTCGCTCGGGAGATGTTGTGACGTCCACGAGAAAGACCTCGGCCACCGAGTACGTGGCCGAGTGTTTTTGGCCAGGCGTGACGAAGAACGACCTCGTTCGGCTCGACGCGCGTGTGCACGCCAGCGTTGAGCGACCGGGTGGTGGGGTCGAGCGTGTGTCCTATCGAGGCGCGTTGCTCCTTCCGACCGACGAAGTCGTGTTCTGCTTCTTCGATGGTCCGTCGGCTGCAGCGGTCGAAGCTGTCGCGCGGCGCGCGAAGATCCCGTTCGAGCGGATCCTCCCGTCCGTCCGCGTCCCCAGCGTCACACGCGGCTAGCGGCCGTATAGCTCGAGCACCTCGCGCCGGAACGGCACGCCGGCCTTCGAGCGCAGGCGCTCGAACTCATCGAGGTCCCACTCGCCGACGAACGTAACGGCAACCCCGGCCTCGCCGGCGCGCCCGGTGCGGCCTACGCGGTGCGTGAAGGTCTCTGCGTCCTCCGGCAGGTCGTAGTTGATGACGTGGCTGATGTCCTCGATGTGCAGGCCGCGCGCGGCGAGGTTGGTGGCGATCAGGACTTTGATCTCTCCGCTGCGGAACTGATCGAGCGTCCGTTCGCGTTCGCGCTGCGAGAGATCGCCGTGGATCGCGGCGACCTTCTGGCCGCGCCGCTTGACATCGTCGAAGAGCTTGTCCACTCCGCGCTTCGTGTGGCGGAACACGAGCACCTGGTCCGTCTCCCAGCGGCGCAGAAGCTCCGCGAGCGCCTTCGGTTTGTCCTGATCGAGTACTTCGACATAGACCTGTTCGATCGCCTCGAGGTTGCGCTGACCTGGATCGATCGCGATCTGGACCGGATCCTTGGTGAAGCGGTGGGCGAGGTCGCGGATCTCGCCCGAGAGCGTCGCCGAGAAGAGCGCGGTCTGGCGCTTCGTCGGACAGAGACGCAGCAGCTTGCGCACGTCAGGCGCGAAGCCCATGTCGAGCAGGCGGTCACCCTCGTCGAGCACGACGACGCGGATCCCATCGAGCGAGAGCGTGCCGCGGTCGATGTGGTCCAGCAGGCGGCCGGGCGTTCCGATGACGATAGGGACTCCGCGCTTTAGCGCGCGCTCCTGCGGGCCGTACGGGACGCCGCCGTAGATCGCCACCTCGTGCGTGTGCCGGTATTTGCCCAGCGCGCCGAATTCGCGCGTCACCTGAACGGCGAGCTCGCGCGTCGGCACGACGATGAGCGCCTGCGGCCGCTTCTCATCGGGGTCGATGCGCTCGATGATGGGGATCGCGAATGCCGCGGTCTTGCCGGTGCCGGTCTGCGCCTGCGCGAACAGATCGCGGCCGGCGCGGAGCACCGGGATGGCCTCCTGCTGCACCGGCGTGGGCGCCATGAAACCGAGCTCGTCGATCGCGCGCGCGATGTCGGGATGGATCTCGAGCGTTCCGAAGCGGCCGGTGGCGACTTGCGTCACACGTTGTGGTGTCGCTGGCGCTCGTTGACCATCGTCCTCATCCGCTTCAAGTATCGCGCCTGCATCGCGGCTATGCTCGCCTTGTGCCCGGATCGTTCCGTGTTGCGCGCGTCCTCGGCATCGACATACGTATTCACATCTCGTGGCTGCTGATCTTCCTCCTGGTGCTGCTGTCGCTTGCCGACCAGGTGTTCCCAGCGTCGTATCCCCAGTGGTCGCAGCAGAAGACGTTCATCGTGTCGGCGATCGCGGCATTCCTGTTTTTCACCTCGGTCCTGCTGCACGAGCTGGCGCATGCGATCGTCGCGCTGCGCTTCAAGATGTCCGTTTCGTCGATCACGCTCTTCCTCCTCGGGGGCGTGGCAAACCTCACGAAGGAGCCGCCCAGCGCGAAAGCGGAGTTCTTCATGGCAGCGGCGGGCCCGCTGACGAGCCTCGCGATCGGCGGGCTCGCTCTGCTCGTGCAGCAGCTCGTCACGGACAACATCGGCAGAGTGCCATCGCTGCAGCCGGTGGAAGCGGTCGCCGGCTACCTCGGCTTCATCAACATCGCCGTCGCCCTTTTCAATCTCGTGCCGGGCTTTCCGCTCGATGGCGGACGGGTCCTCCGCTCGATCATCTGGGGACTGCGTGGCGATCGCGTCGTCGCGACGCGCATCGCCGCGCGCGGCGGCCAGCTGGTCGCCGGCCTGATGGTCGTGTACGCCGGCTCGCGGGTGCTGAACGGCGAGGCCACCGGCGGGCTGTGGCTCGGCCTCATCGCCTACTTCCTCTACGGCGCGGCCTCGCAGTCGCTCCAGCAGGAGCGCGTGACCGCGGCGGTCGGCAACGTACGTGTGCGTCAGCTCATGACGACAGACTTCCGTTCCGCACCGGCGGGCATCCCGATCGGGCAGCTGATCCGCGACATCGTGCTGCCGAACAACCTTCAAGCGATCCCGGTCGTCGCGCACGACCGGCTCGTCGGTCTCGTCACGATCGCGGACCTTCGCAAGGTCGAGCAGGACCAGTGGCCGACGACACCCGTGGATGAGGTCATGACGCCAGCCTCCTCGTTGGCTACGGTGTCGCCCGACGATGAGCTCGTCGCGGCGCTCGACCGCTTCGGCGGCGGCGACCTTCCGCTCCTGCCCGTTGTCGATCGTGGATCGCTCGTCGGCGTCCTGTTTCGCGAGTCCGTCGTCGGCTACGTGCGAATGCGCGAGATGCTGGGCTTCGACTCGCGACGCTAGGCCGTGGCCGAGACAGTCGCGGCGCGCTACGAGGACGAGCTCGAGGCGGAAACGGCGGCAGGGTACCTGCGCTCGATGGGTATCGAGGCGCGCGTCCGATTCCAGGCGTCGCTAGGTCTGCCGCGTTCGACGGTGCCGATACGCGTCGTCACGCCCTTCGGTGACTTCGAGCTCCTCGTCGCTGAGCCGGATCTGCAACGCGCACGCGACGCTCTGGTTCCGGCGGGCCCGCCGCAGATGCGGCCGCAGCGTTATCGCTGGCTCGGCTGGTTGTTGATCCTCGTGATGCTCGCGCCGCTTCTGATCAACTGGATCGCAAGCCTGATCCGAACGAGATAGAGATCGCGCTAGATCGACAGCGCCAGCGCGATCTGCGCCGCGATGCGCGCGTTCCCGCGCAGTAATGACAGATTGGCGGCGAGGCTGCGCCCGCCGGTCGCGTCGCTGAGCTGCGCCAGGAGGAACGGCGTGAGCGCAGCGCCCCGGACGCCCTGCCGTTCCGCTGCCGCGAGCGCACGCGCGACCTCGGCCTCCGCCTCGCGCCGGTCGAGCGCGTCGCGCTCCGCGATCGGAACGGCGATCACGATCCCCGCTCCGCGCGCGAGCTGCTCGCGCGCGACGCGCGCCGCCGCAAGAGCGTCATCGACGCGATGTGCGAGCGGCAGCCCGCTCGATCTAACGTAGAACGCCGGCAGCTCGTCGGTGCCGTAGCCGATGACCGGCACGCCGAGCGTCTCGAGCCGTTCGAGCGTGAGCGCGAGATCGAGCATCAGCTTCGCGCCCGCGCAGACGACGCACACCGGATGCCTCGCGATGGCTTCGAGGTCCGCGGACTCGTCGAAGGAGCGCTCGCCGCCGCGGTGCACGCCGCCGATACCGCCTGTGGCCATCACCGCGATGCCGGCACGTGCCGCGATCTCCACCGTCGCCGCGACGGTCGTGGCTCCCAGTCCGCGACGCGCGAGTACCGGCGCGAGGTCGCGAAGCGAGACCTTCGCGACAGCGGGGTCCTCCGCGAGGCGCACCAGGAGCCCGTCATCGGCGCCGACGACGGCCTTGCCGTCGGCGATCGCGATCGTGGCCGGCGTGGAGCCGAGGCCACGCACCTCCTCCTCGAGCGCGCGCGCGGCATCGAGGTTCTGCGGCCGGGGGAGGCCATGCGCGATGACGGTCGACTCCAGCGCGACGACGGCCCGATGCGCCGCGAGCGCCGCAGCGACCTCCGGGTGGACCGCGAGCCTCACCTAGGCGCGGCCGCGAGCGTGACCGGTCTCGCCGCTCTCGCCAGCGAGCAGCTCGATCGCGTGGGGGAGGACCGGTAGCAGCACCTCGAGCGACTCGCGCACCGCGCGCGGCGAACCGGGCAGGTTGACGACGAGCGTCGACCCGACGGCGCCCGCGACACCGCGCGAGAGCATGCCGTGCGGGGTCTTCTCAAGCGACCGCGCTCGCAGCGCCTCTGCGATGCCGGGCACCTCGCGGTCGATCACACGCCGCGTCGCTTCGGGCGTCACGTCGTTCGGCGACAGTCCTGTGCCGCCGCTCGTGAGCACGACGTTGGCACCGGCGCGCACCGCACTCAGGATCGCGGTCGCGATTCCGCCGAGGTCGTCAGGCACGAGCTCGGTGTGGACGACCGCGTGGCCGGCGGCGGCGAGCGCGTCACGCATGGCCGGCCCGCTCTCATCAACTCGCTCGCCGGCGGCGCCTCGGGTGCTCACCGTGATGATCGCTGCGCGCACAGGGCTCACTGCGTGCGGTACTCTCCGCTGCGCCCGCCGCTCTTCGCCACGAGGCGCACATCGGTGAGTCGGGCACCACGCTCGATGGCTTTCAGCATGTCGTACAGGGTGAGACCGGCGACCGCGACCGCGGTGAGGGCCTCCATCTCGACACCTGTTTGGGCGGTCGTCGCGACAGTCGCCTCGATCGCGATGCCGGTCGCTTCGATCGTCACATCGACGCTCGCGTGCGTGATGGGCAGTGGATGCGCAAGCGGGATCAGCTCGGATGTCTTCTTCGCCGCCATGATTCCGGCGAGCCGCGCGCTCGCGAGCACGTCGCCCTTCGGCGTGCGTCCATCGCGCACGAGCGCCAGCGTCTCGCTCGAGAGCAAGAGCATGCCGCGCGCGGTCGCGCGTCGCTCGGTCACGGCCTTCGCGCCGACGTCGACCATCCGCGCTGCGCCGCGCTCGTCGATGTGCGTCAGCGTCTTGCGTGTCGCCGCGCCATGTGCGCTCTTGCGCGCGGGCACTAATGGTCCTCTGGTTGGTCGGTGAGCAGAACGCTCACGGTATCGCCGGGACCGGCCGCCCCGGCCGGTTCGCCTAGGTCGATGAGAGCGTTCGCGAGCGACATCGAGCGCAGGATCCCCGAGCCCTGCGGTCCGGTGGAGCGGACCGTCCCGGCCTCGGCGTCATAGATCCCGCGCGCGAACATGCGCAGGCCGACCGGCTTGTCGAGGCGGTCGAGCAAACGCGCCTGCACGCGCGGGCGGTGCAGCTTCGTCCGGCCCGACATCTTCAAGAGCGCCGGGCGCACGAAGAGCTCGAACGTGAGAAGCGCCGAGACCGGATTGCCCGGCAGGCCGAAGATCGGAACGGCGCCGCGTTTGGTGCGCAGCTCGCCGAACGCGAGCGGGCGCCCGGGCCGAAGCGCGATCGACCAGAAATCCATTTGTCCCATCGCGTCCACGACCGGCTTCACGTGGTCGTGGTCGCCGACGGAGACGCCGCCGCTGGTCACGACGAGGTCGCCGAACGCCGCATTGCCCAGCGCGTGCCGCAGATCGTCGGCCGAGTCGCGCGCGATCCCGAGCTCGAACGCCGCGCAGCCGGTGGCGCGGACCGCGGCCGCGAGCGAATAGCGGTTCGCGTCACGGATCTTCCCCGGACCCGGCTCTTCGTCGATATCCACCAGCTCGTCGCCGGTCGAGAGCACCGCGACGTTGGGCCGGCGGACGACGTTCACTTTCGCGCGACCGATCGACGCGAGCACGCCGATCTCGGCGTGCCGGAGCAGCGTCCCATGCGCGAGCACGACTTCGCCGCGCCGCAGATCCTCGCCCGCGTGCCGGACCGCGACACCCTTCGGCGTCGCCCTGTTGATCGTCACGACCGAGGCGCCGTTGTCGGTGTCCTCGACCCGCACCACGGTGTCCGACCCCTCGGGCATCGGCGCGCCGGTCATGATGCGTATCGCCTCGCCTACTTCGACCGCGCGTTCGGGCAGCGAGCCGGCGGCCACTTCGCCGACCACTCGAAGCCTCACGCCGTCGCGCGTGACGTCAGCTCCGCGCACCGCGTAACCGTCCATGGCCGAATTGCGAAATGGCGGCACGTCGCGGTCGGCGGTCGCGTCCTCCGCGAGCACGCCGCCGAGCGCGTCGAGAAGCCCGACCTCCGTCGGCGCGAGCGGCTCGATCCGCGCGAGGACGCGCTGGAGCGCCTCGTCGACACTCAGCGTCGAAGCCGCCGCGCGCGCGGCGCTGGGGCTGGTGGGCATCGTCAGGAGTCTAGTCGGCAGACGAATCCTTGTGCTAGCGGTCTTTACGCGTCTGCAACCTTGCATCTGCTAGCATTTCGCGCGATGCAGACACGCTATCGGATCGGTGAGGCTGCGGCGATGTTGGGGATCAGCGCGGACACCGTTCGCCGGATGATCGACCGCGGTGAGCTTCGATCGCGGCGGACCACCGGCGGCCAGCGCCAGGTCGCGGCCGTCGATGTCGCGGCGCTGTTGGCATCCCGCTCGCCGCGCGACGCGAAGGCCTCCCTGAGCGAGTCGTCAGCGCGCAACAGGCTCGCCGGTGTCGTTACGCGCGTCGTGAAGGACCGTGTCGCCGCTCAGGTCGAGGTGCAGGCTGGGC
>WNGF01006761.1_pt1 | contig 14109 bp, 14 predicted proteins | sample 5400641 | NCBI WGS metagenome assembly WNGF01 (sample SAMN13153371, study PRJNA577476) | soil metagenome | isolation source: 80 cm soil or saprolite under grassland replicate 2 | place: USA:California | collected 2016-06-15
GCCGCGCATATCGCCGCCCGATCGAGGGTGCTCAGCATTGCCTGGTCCTTCAGCAATTGGGCCAGGAGATTGCCCTCCTGCTCCGGGGTGATGGCGCGGTCGGCACGCGCCTGGCCGACGACGGCGAACGCGAGCGACGGCGGCGCCGCGCGCAGCTCCTGCGGCCGCGTGCGCCAGGCCGACCAGCACGCTGCGAGCCTGTCCGGCGCGCGGTCTGGTGACGCGAGCACCTCGGCGAGCGTGCGCCCGCGCAGCGCCGGCGGCCGATGCGAGGTGAGGAGCGACACGAAGGCAGGCATCTCCGCTTCCATGGCCGTGAGGTGCGCCCGCTGCGCCGGTTCCACGGCCTCGAGCGGGTAGAGCGATTCCCAGTAGGCCGCCAGGCGACGCCACTGAGGGTGCGGATACAGCGCGTCGCCGATCGCGCAGCTCAGCTTGACGCGCAGCCAGGGCGTGGGGTGAGGATCGTCGCTGTTCTCGCGCAGCACGAAGGCGCGAGGCAAGCTGACGGTCGCGATGAGCCCCGTCGTGGAGGTGACCCCGACGCGCGCGATCGCCCAGAAGTCGGCGATGACCTCCGAGATCCAGCGCGACCAGAGAGCCCATGCGCCACGCCGAGGCGACCGCGGGGGGAGACCCCGCGCATGGCGCGCCGCATCCGTCCGCAGCGAACGGACCAGGTCGAGCAGCGCAGCGCCCTGATGGCCGACCTCGTGCACGAGGGACGACGCGACGCCGTGCCCGATCATCCTCTCGCGCGGCAGCCGGATGATGGCGGCTGGATTGTCGCCACCACCCGGCAGCCGCGTGCGCGCTCGACGGATCGCCGCGCCCGGTCCACGTGCGAGATAGCAAAGGACGGGCGGCGGCTCGAAGTAGCCCGGCAGGCGCAGCGCCTCGCGCGCCACCTCGTCGAGTCCCGAGAGCCACACGCCCGTCTCGGTCTCGCTGCGCTGGCTCATGGCCTCGCTGAAGATGTCGAGCTGCGCCAGCACGACATTGAATCCCAGGCGCAGGAGCACGAATCGCTTCTGCGCTTCGGCTGGCGTCACGGCGTAGGCTGCCGGGCTTGCGAGCCACGCGAGAAACGAGCGGATGCGCTGCTTCAGGGCTCGGCGGCCGTTGTGAAGGTACGTCTCGATCGCGATCTGGGCGTCGAACGATGGCCCCGCGGCTACCACCATGGGCACCTGCAAGACGAATGGCTTGATGCGCGCCAGGCGGTCGAGCAACGCGCGAGCCTCGCCTGCGATCGTCGATAGCGCGGTGGCACGGTGGTCCACGGTCAAACCCCGTGCAGGACGATCTTGTTGCCGTGGCGGGTCCAGCGGCCGTGCTGCTTGCGGCCGGCGTGTTGCTGTCCATCGCCCTGCAGTGGCCCCGCCTGCAGCAGGCCCGGCGCGAACTTCTGAGCCGCCTGCGTCACCGCTTCCTTCACCGCCTGCTGCACGGCCTTGCCCTGCTGCGCGGCCTGAACAGCCTGGGTGGTCGCGTCACCCGCGAGGCGCACGAACTGCTTCGCCACCTCGAACTCGCGGTCCTCCTGGCTCAGCCCCTCGAGCTCGAGACCGAACATCGAGCCCGCCGCCGAAGCGAGCTTGCCTCCGATGGCGCCGCCCACGCCCGGAACGATCATGTTGCCGAGCGCTGCGCCCGCGATGGGCAGCGCCTTCTTGGCGACGCTCTTCAGCACGCCACCGAGTGCCTGTCCCACGGGGGACTTGACGACGGCCCCGATCGCCTTCCCCGCCTTCTTGATGAGGTCGCCGAGGAAGTAGTTCAGCTCCTCCTCGTTCTGAACCGACAGCAGCTCAGCTGCCAGCTCCTGCAGCTCGCTCTCCTGGAACACCTCGTTCCACTGCTCCTGCTGCTCACCGGTGAACTCGAACGCCTGACCCTCTTCTTCTTGCTCCATGAACGTACGATCCAGATCGTGCATGCCCGCGCTCCTCGTGTGAGTGAGTTGACTCGGTCCCGCCGGGTCCTCTGCAGTCGTGATGCCATCGAGGAACATCGACGCTTCTCGCGTGGAGGCGCGACCGTCGCCGAAACGTGCTTCGCTTGACGCGCGGCGAGCGTGACGGGCGGCGAAACGTGATTCGCCTGGCGCAGCCCGCCGACGCCGTGATGGCTGCGAACGCATGCGCTTCGCTGTTCGCCCGCTTATCGTGTCTACCTGACTCCGAGGGTGCGAAATGGCGGGAGCAACCAGGAGCGGTTCGTGGTGGCAGACACTGCCGGGGATCTTCACCGGTATTGGGGCAGTGATCGTCGCCGTGACGGGTCTGATAGGGGTCCTGCATCAGGCGGGCTTCATCGGCGGCGACAGCGTCAGGAACCCCGATGCCCCGGTGGACGCACGTCCGGCCGAATCGAGAGTCGAGCCGCCGGTCACAGGCGACCCGCAGGAGCTCCTGGCTTCGCTGCGCAAAGTCAATATCGGTAACAGCGTCGGCGACAAGACCGTGCTCACATGGCTCGCCGATCCAGATCGCCGCTATCGCCGCCTTGCCGATGCCTGCCTTGCCGTGATCGGCAACCGTCGCATCGCCGAGGGCGGCGCAGACCTCGACAAGATCAATTACCTCTATCTGAAGTCGATCGGCGTCAGGGATGGCGACGAGATGCCTGCCGACCACAAGATCGATGAGGAGCGCTTGAGGGCGGCGCTGGTCGAGGCATTCAACGACAAGAACGGCACCAACGTGAAGCTCCTGCGCGGGGTGTTCCCGGGCAGCCGGGACCCGAAGTAGGTGTGGCGTTGGATGGCGCAGACTGATTGCACGTACAGCGCGAGAAGGGCCGCGCGCCGAGGCGTGGCATGGCCAGACGGGTCCGGGAATTCTCGTCGAGTGAACGTCCCTGTCGCTCGGGCTGGCGGCCGAGCGAAGGATAGCGTCGACGCACGGCGCGGCCGAGGATCAGTCGATGAAGCCAGTCTTCGACAGCTTGCCGGCGATCTCGTCGCGCACAGCGATGGTCGTCTGCTGGGCGTCGCCCATCGCCATCACGACCGCCATCGCCCGCTGCCCCTCGCCGCGCCCGATGCAGGTTATCGCGACGTATACGCCCTGCTTCGAGCCAGCAATCTCGAGCGGGCCGCGCCGAATGTTCTGGAGTCCGTTCTGCCTCGCTACTCCATGCGCGAGCTGCATGCACTTCGCTTCGGGCCCGGTCTGGACCGGGACCTTGGACCAGTAGAGATACGACGCGCGAGCTTCACCGATCGTCAGAAACCGCGCGAGCCCGAGCACGAGCGCGGCTCGACCTGCCTGCTTGCCCCACATCATGACGACCCTCCTGCGCACGAGCTTTGCCTGCCAGACGGGACCGAGCCGCACTCGACGTCGTGATGCGCGAAGGTTGCCGCAGGCGGTGAGCGCGCTTCATACATGTACCGTGGGTCGGTGTCACCGCCAGTCCCAGTCGTAGCGACTCCTTGGGAGCCTATCAATCATGAGACTCAGCGGTTCACTCCATGCAACGACTCGAGCCGTGCGACGGGGGCGGCGCATCCACCGGAAGCCGTCGATCGGGGCTCCCATCGCTTCACCCGTCCGCCCCTATGCGCAGCATGAAGTATGCAGAAAGGGACGTCTGGCGTCCCTTTCTGCATACGAGCTGCCACGGGTCGCAAGGATCACCGTGAGGATGAGGCCCCGTCGCGCTCGAGCGTCTTCAGCTCCCAACGGTCCGCTGTGTCGTCGTAACGCAGGAGGTAGACCGCTCCGTCATCGCCGCGGACTGTGAAGTATCGGTGGTCCGGGCCGAACCGGCGGTTGATCACCTCGACGACCTCGACGCGCCGTCGATCTCGAACCGCCGCGGCGTTTCCTCGCCGCGGTATCCGGCGTAGCAATCGACCTTCACGTCCATGGCGGGAGTCTGGGGTCCGATGGCCTTCATGCTCCTCGTTGAGGCTTGCGATCCTCATCGCCGAGCGTGCGACCGTCGCCCGCAGCGGAACCCGCCGCCGATCCCGGACGCGCTCGCTCAGAGAGGAGGTCCGAGATGAGCCGCTCCATTCTTCGGTGGTGCGAGCCCGCCCAGTACACGCGCCTGCACGAGGGGCAGCGTCGAAACGCGTCGTGGCGCTCCCGGACGCGGGGCGGAAGATCGTCGGCGACGTCCCCCTTGCGCACGGTCTCGAGGAGATCGTTGCAGGGGAGGCAGCGCTGGAACGGAACGATGGAGCGGAGTAGGTCGAGACGATCGACGACCTCCGCGAGCTGGCGCCGCGGATCGACCTCACGGACGCGATATCCGTGACTCACGATCCGTCGCTTGAGCAGGCCCGAATCGCGGGTCAGGACGATCCGGCGCTCGGCCGCTGCCATGCGGGCGATCTCATCGTCGCGAGCGTCGTTTCGCCACCGTGCATCGAAGCCGAGCATCCTCAGGTATCGCGCGAGGCGGCCGAGGTGGCCGTCGAGGACGAACCGGACCTCGCGCAGGGGAGCGGGGCGGACGCGCGCGAGCGGCGCGATGTCGATCGCCTCGAAGACGGGATAGACGCTCACCCGCGCACCGTCCTGAAGGATCCACGAGAAGTCGACCGACTCGCCCTCCGCGAGGATGAGGTCGATCTCCGTGTGGGGGACACCGAGCGATTCGATGACGTCCTTCACGGATGGGCCGCCGCGGAACTCATGGGCGAACGCGATCCCCCGCCTGAGTGGCGGGAGGAAGTCGTTCAGCTCGGCGTAGAAACGGAAGTATGCGCGCTTCATCATCCTGGGCATGTGCACCGCGCTCTTCGCCCTCGTGGAGCGCAATCTTCACGCTCGGCCGGCGAGTGCCCGTGTACGATCTAACCAGCGCCCTCGTCGAGGCCAGCGGCGCGGGGTGCGGCCGAGAGCTCCCCGTCGCCGCCGCGCCTCCTCGTCACGGGCTCGAGGTGATCGTGAAGGAGTCCACCGTAGGCGACAAGATAGCCCGGCGATCCGGCTCGGCACCGACGGAGGGAACGAGCGAGCTGGCGCTGGAAGGGGGGTGAGCTCGAGCGCGATTCGAGCGCGGCCGCGTCCGAAGTCATGCGTGCCCGAGGAGCTTCAGGATGGGCACCTCGGCGCGAATGGCGTCCGTGAGCTGGTCGTCGAGGATGCCGTGCGGCTGCGGCCCGGCGGAAGTCACGACGATCACCTCCGCCGCCGTGACCACCAGGTCCACGCGAACGTCGTGCGCCGTCACCGGCAGCGCGCGATCGACGAGCTGCAGGGGATGGACGGTCGTCGCGACCGCCGTCGCGTCGTCGATGTAGCCGACCTCGCGTCCGATCGCGTACTCGAGGTCGGAGTAGCCGCCACCCTTTCCGACGCGCTCGCCGCGGCGATTCACGGCTACCGAGCCGGCGACGACGAGGTCGATGTGCCGCATGCGGCGCGGGTCGACGGGCCGGCCGACTTCCGAGGCGCCCGTGATGGTCGCGGCACGAGACAGGTCGCGCAGGCGCCGCGGGTCGAGCTCCCAGAAGCAGCGCGCCTCGCGCAGGCGCGGAACCGCCATGTAGACGAGCTTCCCTTCGCGGAGGGCTCGGAGCCTGACCGGCCGCTGCGGCGAATCGGGGTTGCACTTCAGGACGCGCGCGTCTCGCCAGGCGTCCGTCCCGGCGAGGAGGTCCGCGGCCGCAGCCGCACCCCGAAAATTCGGGATGCGCCCTCGCGCTCCAGGAAAGAGGGCCGCCCCCGCTCTCTCGAGGCGTGCCCAGACCTTCTCGCGGATGGCCTGCTTCTCGTCCGAGGGAGCGCGAGTCACGGTCGAGTCCTCATGGACGTGGCGAGCGAAGCGATGGCCCAGCACAGCGCCCGACTTCGACTACTTTCGGCTGAGCTCGAGCCGCACCTCCTCGCGCGAGGGGATCTTGCCCTGGGCGATCCCGGCGAGCACGAACGGGATCGACTTCTGCAGCATGCGGCGCCAGCCCTTGTTCATGCCCTTCTTCATCATCCAACCCATGACGCCATTCAGCCCGGCGTGGCGGAACAGCACGTGCGTGCCCCCGTCCGGCGTCGGAGAGAGCGTCCACGGGACCGACGTGGCTTCGCCCTTCACGTTGAGCCCCCATCGCAGCGCGAACCGACGCGCGACATCGGCCTCGGCCACCTCGCAGTCGCAGATGCCGTCCCAGAACGGCCGTGGCCGGTCGGTGAAACGGAAACGGTGACCCACGCGCGCCTCACTGAAGTCGTTCTTCATCATCCAGGCGCTGAGGCCTTCCGGGCTCGCGATCGCGCGCCACACCAGCTCAGGCGGAAAGGAGTAGGTCGCCTCGTGCACGATGTCGGAGATCATGGTGGCTCCTGGGGGAGCTGCGTATGGAGCTGCGAGAATAGCACGCACCCGAAGCCCTTCAGACTCGCCTTTCGCCGTTTCTTGTGTTGGCCAAGCGCTTCACAGGCGAGTCTGAGTGATTTCCGGGCTTGCTACGCTTCGCTTCGCAAGCCCTCAGCTGGGGGGAGCGAGCGGCGCTCCCCCCAGACCCCCCACCAGATCCCTGAGAAAAGAGCGAAACGCGAGTCAGATGCCGAAACATATTGGTTCAGACATATTGGTTAAGACAACTGTCAGTGTGCTCCCGCCGGCGCCGAGCCCGGCTCGTTCCTCTTCACGAGGAGGAGGATGAGCGGCACGAACACCGCGCAGACGATGGCGAGGTTCTCGATGATGCTCACGTAGGACAGGAGTCCTGCCTGTTGCTGGACCGTGGCGTACAGGGCGCCGTAGGCACGCCGCGCGGCCTGGGCCGGTCCTGCGGCGGAGAAGGCCCCCTTGAGCTGCGAGAGCCGTTCCTGGAAGTACGGGTTCGAGCCCGTGACGTGGCCGACGAGGAGGTTCTGGAACGTCTGCGAGCGGCGCGCCAGCATCGTGCTGAGGAAGGCGATGCCCACGCTGCCGCCGATGTTCCGGGCGAGGTTCATCATCCCGGACACCTGGTTGTTCTGCTCGCGCGGGATCCCGATGTAACAGACGGTGTTGATGGGGATGAACAGGAACGCGAGGGGTATCGCCTGGTAGACGCGAAACATGGCTGCGGTGCGCGGGTCGATGCCGAGGTTGATGCTCGCCATGTGGAACAGCGCCAGCGACATGCCGGCGAAGGCGACGGCGATGAGGTACTTCGCCGGCACGCGCGAGACGAGGAAGCCCACCACGGGCATCATCGCCATCGTGACGAGCCCGCCCATGCTCAGCACCTCGCCCGCGCCCTGGGCGCTGTATCCCATGAGCGTCTGCAGGAAGAGCGGGATGAGCACCGTCGTCGCGTAGAGGACTGCGCCCAGCGTGAACATGAGAGCCACGCTGGTCGCGAGGTTCCGGTTCCGGAACAGCCGGACGTTCACGATGGGATTGGGATGGGCCGACTCCCACACCAGCATCCCCAGCATGCAGATGACCGTGGCCATCGTGAACACGACGATCATCCGAGACGAGAACCAGTCCGCGTCCTGGCCCTTGTCGAGGATGACCTGGAGGGCTCCGAACGCCACGGCGACGAGGCCCAGGCCGAACCAGTCCACCGCGATGCGCTTCGATCGCTCCTTCTCCTCGCGCAGCCACGGCGGATCCTCGACGATCACGGAGCTCAGGAGCAACGAGGCGATTCCCACCGGGACGTTGATGTAGAAGATCCATCGCCAGCTGGTGTGATCGACGATGTAGCCGCCCAGCGTCGGGCCGATGGCGGGCGCGAACACCACGGCGAGGCCATACATCGCGAAGGCCATGCCACGCTGGGCGGGCGGGAAGGTGTCGGCCAGGATGGCCTGCTCGCTCGGGGCGAGTCCCCCGCCGCCGATTCCCTGCAGGACCCGGAAGAAGATGAGCGTCGACAGGGACGGCGCGAACCCGCACAGGAAGCTGCTCACGGTGAAGAGCGCGACGCAGGTCATGTAGAAGCGCTTGCGCCCCACCCGGCTCGAGATCCACGCGCTGATGGGCAGCACCACGGCGTTCGAGACCAGGTACGAGGTGAGGACCCAGGTCGCCTCGTTCTGGCTGGCGGAGAGCCCGCCGGCGATGTGCGGCAGCGCCACGTTGGCAATCGCGGTGTCCAGCACCTCCATGAACGTGGCCAGGGTGACCGTGAAGGCGACGGCCCACGGGTTGTGGCCGGGCCTCCAGCTGGCATGGTCGTCCGATCCCGCCATGGAGTCGTCTCCGTCAACGCGCCATGGTGGTCCGCCGAGGCGTCACTCCGAGACGTGGACCGTGACGATCACGGATTGTCCTGCGCGAAGCGTCATGCCGGAGGGCACGCCATCGAGCGCGATGCGCACCGGTATGCGCTGAGCGATCTTCACGAAGTTGCCGGTGGCGTTCTCGGCGGGCAAGAGCGAGAAGCGCGCGCCGGTTCCCGCGGACAGGCTCTCCACCTTTCCACCGACCGTCCGACCGTAGGTGTCGACGCCGACGTCCGCCCTCTGGCCGACGCGCATCTTCGCCACCTGAGTCTCCTTGAAGTTCGCCGTCACGTACTTCTTCTCCGGCACGAACTGCGCCACGGTCTGGCCCACCCCCACGAATGCGGCCGGGTGGCCGGTGATCCCGCTCACGATGCCATCGTCGGGAGCGACGATCCGGGTCCAGTCCAGGTTGAGCCTGGCCAGCGTCAGCGCTGCCTCGGCGCTCTTGAGGCGCGCGTGCTGGTACGCCGCGTTTGCGCGGGCGGACGCGATGTTGGCCTCCACGGGCCGGGAGACGGCCACCCGCCCCTTCGACTCGCCGACCTGCGCCTGGGCGCGACGGAGCTGCTCGTCCGCTGCGGTCACGCTGGCCCGCGCCGCCTCCCTCCCGGCCCTCGCCGCGTCGTACTGCGCCTGCGTCTGATCGACCTGCGCCTGCGGGATGGAGCCGCCTTTCTGCAGCTCACGTGCGCGCCGCAGATTGACGTCCGCGAGCTTCAGATCGGCCTCGCGGCTGAAGAGATTGGCGCGCGCTTGCTCCAGCTGCGCACGGGAGCTGTCCACGGAACGGTTGGAGCCGAGGAGGTTCGCCTCCGCTTGCGTGAGGGAACCGCGGGCCGCGGCCTCGGCCACCGCCGCCTGCGAGTCGGCCGCGTCCGCCTGCGCGCGTGCGCTCTCCACCTCGGCCGACGCCTGGGCGAGGCGCGCCTGGTAATCACGATCGTCCAGCTGAAGGACGAGGTCGCCCTTCTTCACCGGCTGGTTCTCGACGACCGGGACGGCGGCCACCTGCCCTGCCACGCGGGGAGCGAGCGGCACCACGTCAGCGTCGATCTGCGCGTCATCGGTGCCCTCCTTTCCCCTGTTGAGGAGGAGGTAGACGAGGACGCCGAGGACGACGACGGCCGCGATCCCGCCGACGATGAGGAGGGAGCGGCGCTTCTTCCACGGAGGAGCCCTGGCCGGCTTCGCGGGAGCTTCGCCGTTGTTCGCTGCGGAAGGCTGAGCCTCGGCTCGCGAAGGTCCGGCGGCTTCGGCCATTGCGGTCTCCTCCACGCCCACACGGCGCCCCAGGACGGACCGTTGCACCTGGCGCCCGGGGAGCTTCCGACCGATCGACGGTGCGCCAGATCAGCGCACCGGTAACGTAGGCCGCCGACCGGGCCTCGTCGAGACGCCCCGGCGCGCGCCGGTGCGCGAGGCGAGCACGAGGACGTGGCTGCGGGCGACGGTCGCGATCGAGTCGAGCTGGGACGCAGGAGAGGCGCCGGACGCACGCGACCACGTCGTCCTCGCTGGCCCGGCGAAGATGGGCGCGCCGCCGCACTGGATCGGCCACGTCCAGGTCGACGACGTCGACGCGACGGCAGCGCTGACGAGGAAGCTAGGTGGCAAGGTCTACAAGGAGCCCACCGACATTCCGACGGTGGGTCGCTTCGCGGTGCTCGCCGATCCGCAGGGCGCGTCCATCGCGATCTTCAAGCCGAGCGGTGCCATGGCGCTGCACGACTCCTCGAAGGAGGGGGAGTTCTGCTGGAACGAGCTCATGACGAGCGATAGCGCTGCCGCGTTCAGGTTCTATTCCGAGATCTTCGGGTGGACGGTCCTGCAAGAGATGGACATGGGGCCGATGGGGACGTATCGGATCGTCGGCGTCGGCGAGAAGCGACTCGGCGGGATGATGACGACGCCGAAGGGGGCTCCGCTGCCTCCCATGTGGATCTTCTACGCGGAGACGAGCGACCTCGACGCCGCGGTCGGGCGCGCGACGAAGAAGGGCGCGAAGGTCATGAACGGCCCGATGGATGTGCCCGGCGGCGGCAGGTTCGCGCAGCTCATGGACCCGCAAGGCGCGGTGTTTGCGCTGCATCAGGCGCCGAAGAAGTAGGCAGGTGGGCGGCCCGTCCGCGCGGTGAGGCGGTCGCGTCCCATCAAGAGTGTAGACGCGAAGCTGAGAGAGCGGCGACCGCACGGCTGGCCCAGGGCTCGCTGACCGGCGTATCGACGTCAGCGCTCAACTCGTGAGCGTTCTGCTCAGGCCTGCCGCGCCCGATTGCGCTCCGGAGGGATGCGCTGCGGGAAGGGTTCGCGGGGGAAATTCGACAGCACGGCCTCTCAAAGCTCCCGAACGGGGACGCGACCTCGTGGCCCGCAGCGTGCAATGCGCCCCACATCTCGGAAACGGCGACCGACCGACCAGGAAGAGCGCCTTGCCAACCGGAGGAACGAGATGAGTGCTTCAGTGCTGGAGCGAGGGGATCTCGCGCGGTCCAAGACCAGGCTGTTCGTTCTCGGCGCGACGGGCGGCACCGGTCGTGCTCTCGTCGAGCAGGCTCGTCAGCGCGGGCACCTCGTGACCGCCTTCGTGCGTTCGCCGGAGAAGCTCGAACCTCTCCGCGACGGGGTGACCGTGCTCCGGGGCGATCCGCGCAATGCCGACGAGCTGCGCGCCGCCCTAACCGGACACGACGCCGTGTTGTCGGCGCTCGGGCCGCCGGGGCTTGGGCCGACGACCCTCGTCAGCGACTGCGCGCGCAGCACCGTCACGGCCATGCAAGCGACGGGGGTGCGCAGGCTCCTGGTGGTGGGCGTGGCCGTGCTCTTCGAGAACGACGGACTCCTGAGCGCGATCGCGCGCCGGACGTTCCTGCGAAACGTCGCAAGAGACTCCGCCGAGATGGAGCGCATCGTGAGCGCGAGCGGCCTCGACTGGACCATCGCTCGACCGCCACGGCTCACGAACGGCGTGCTCACGCGGGCCTACGGCGTCGCGGACGGCCGAATGCCTCCGGACGCCCGCTCCACGATCAGCCGCGCCGACGTGGCGGACTTCCTGCTGGACGAGCTCGAGCATCCGGCGCACGTACGTCGGATCACCGGGCTCGCTTCGCTGAAGGCGGCTCCGAGGGGAACGTCGTGAACGCCTACGATCAGCGGCGGCAAGCGCCTCGTCGCAGCGGAGTGCCGCCGCAAAGCAAACGCCCCGACCGCATGCGCGGCCGGGGCGTCCGTTCCTGCGATCCGTCGGTGGAGCGGGCCTACTTGAGCGTGGCGACCAGCTCGCGCACGGCCTTCAACGACTTGTCCATCATCGCCTGCTCCTCGGCGTCGAGCCTGAACTCGATGATCTTCTCGGCGCCGCCCGCGCCGATGACGACCGGCACGCCGACGTAGAGCCCGTCCACGCCGAACTGGCCGTTGAGGAAGGCGCAGGTCGGGAGGACCCGCTTCGAGTCCTTGATGAACGACTCCGCCATCGCGATGGCGCTCGAGGCCGGCGAGTAGAACGCGCTGCCGGTCTTGAGGAGGGCGACCACCTCGCCGCCGGCCCCGCGGGTCCGCTTCACCATCGCCGCCATGACCTCCTTCGCCTTGGCCGCGTCACCGTACTTCCGCTCGAGGAGCTCCATCACCGGGATGCCGCACACGCTCGTGTAGCGGACGAGCGGCACCATGTCGTCGCCGTGGCCGCCGAGGGTGACCGCGGTGACGTCCTTCACGGAGACGCCGAGCTCCCACGCGATGAACGCCGCGAAGCGCGCGGAGTCGAGCACGCCGGCCTGGCCGATGACGCGGTGGTACGGGAACCCGGTGATGCGCTGGCAGAGCGTCACCATCGCGTCGAGCGGGTTCGAGATCACGATCACGAACGCCTTGGGGGCGTACTGCTTGATGCCCTCGGCGACCGCCGTCATGATCTTCGAGTTCACCGAGATGAGGTCATCGCGGCTCATGCCCGGCTTGCGGGGAAGCCCGGCGGTGACGATGACGACGTCGGCGCCCTGGATGTCCTCGTACTTGTTCGTGCCCTTCAGGCTCACGTCGAAGCCGTCGACCGGCGCGGCCTCGGCGATGTCGAGCATCTTGCCCTGGGGCAGCCCCTCGACGATGTCGAACAGCACCACGTCGCCGAGCTCGCGGAGCGCGCACAGCTGCGCGAGGACGCCGCCGATCTGCCCGCCACCGATCAAAGCAATCTTCGGTCTAGCCATGTCTCGTCTCCTCAGGTGAGTTGCGGTTCGCTGCCTGGGACTACGCGAGTGAAGCCACGAGAGCGTTCAGCGTGGGGCTCGGACGCATCGCCGCGTCCGCCTTCTCCGGATCCGGCCGGTAGTACCCGCCGATGTCCACCGGCTTGCCCTGCGCCGCGAGCAGCTCCGCGTCGATCTTCGACGCGTTCTCCGCGAGCTGCTTCGCGACCTTCACGAAGCGCGCCTGGAGCTCCTTGTCCTTCGTCTGCTCGGCGAGCGCCTCGGCCCAGTAGAGGGCGAGGTAGAAGTGGCTGCCCCGGTTGTCGATCTGGCCGACCCTGCGGGCGGGCGACTTGTTGTTGTCGAGGAACTTCCCGACGGCCCGATCGAGCGTCTCGGCGAGGACCGCGGCCTTCTCGTTCTTCGTGTTGTTGGCGACGTGCTCGAGCGACGCGGTGAGCGCGGAGAACTCGCCGAGCGAGTCCCAGCGCAGGTAGCCCTCCTTCACGAACTGCTGCACGTGCTTCGGCGCCGACCCGCCCGCGCCCGTCTCGAAGAGCCCGCCGCCCGCGAGGAGCGGAACGATCGAGAGCATCTTCGCGCTCGTGCCGATCTCGAGGATGGGGAAGAGGTCCGTGAGGTAGTCACGGAGCACGTTGCCGGTCACCGAGATGGTGTCCTGGCCCTTGCGGATCCGCTTGAGCGAGAGGCGCATCGCCTCGACCGGCGGCAGGATGCGGATGTCGAGCCCGCCCGCGGGGAGGTTACCGAGGTACTTCTCCACCTTCGCGATGACCTGCGCGTCGTGCGCGCGCGACTTGTCGAGCCAGAACACCGCGGGCGCGCCGCTCAGCTTGGCGCGGGCGAAGGCGAGCTTCACCCAGTCCTGGACGGGCGCGTCCTTCGTCTGGCACATCCGGAAGATGTCGCCCGCCTCGACCTTCTGCTCGAGCTCGCGCACGCGCTGGAGAAGGGCGTCCCCATCGTCGTCACGACGCTCCAGAAGTTTCCAGTGGCTGCGCTGAAGATCGGCACCCTCCCCGACCGCTCCTACGCGGTCATCGTGGACGAGGCGCACAGCTCCCAGGGCGGCGAGTCGGCGGCGAAGCTCAAGGAGGTGCTCCGCACCCGCGGCGTGCAGGCGACGACCGGGGAGGAGGCGGAGCTCGCCGCCGCCGAGGCCGAGACGGCGAACGAAGCCGCGACACAGGACGACGACGCGGAGGACGTGCTCCAGAAGGTGATGGCGTCACGCGGCCGGCAGAAGAACCTGTCGTTCTTCGCCTTCACCGCCACGCCCAAGGCAAAGACGCTGGAGGTCTTCGGGCGCAAGGACGGCGAAGGGAAGCCGCGCCCGTTCCACCTCTACTCGATGCGCCAGGCCATCGAGGAGAAGTTCATCCTCGACGTCCTTCGCAACTACACGACCTACAAGACCTACTGGAAGCTGCTGAAGGCGAGCGCCGACGACCCGAAGGTCCCGAAGCGCGAGACGGCGGCGCAGCTCGCCCGGTTCGTCTCGCTGCACCCGCACAACATCGCGCAGAAGACCGAGGTGATGGTCGAGCACTTCCGCGGCCGCGTGAAGCACAAGATCGGCGGCAAGGCGAAGGCGATGGTGGTGACCGCCTCGCGGCTCCACGCCGTCCGCTACCGCCAGGCGTTCGACAAGTACATCGCGGAGAAGGGTTACACCGACGTCCGGGCGCTGGTCGCGTTCTCGGGGACGGTCGAGG
>WNGF01009064.1_pt1 | contig 14101 bp, 11 predicted proteins | sample 5400641 | NCBI WGS metagenome assembly WNGF01 (sample SAMN13153371, study PRJNA577476) | soil metagenome | isolation source: 80 cm soil or saprolite under grassland replicate 2 | place: USA:California | collected 2016-06-15
TCGAGACGGTCGAGGCCGCGCTCGTCATCTCCGAGACCGGCCACCTCGCCTTCGCGACGCTCCACACGAACTCGGCGGTCCAGACGATCAACCGCATCCTCGACGTCTTCCCGCCGTACCAGCAGCCGCAGGTCCGCGCGCAGCTCTCCTTCGTGCTCGAGGGCGTGCTCACGCAGAACCTCCTGCCGAAGGCGGGCGGCCCGGGGCGCGTGCTCATCATCGAGGTGATGGTGCCGAACCCCGCCATCCGGAACCTCATCCGCGAGGACAAGGTCCACCAGGTCTACTCGCAGATGCAGGTCGGCCAGACGAAGTTCGGGATGCAGACCTTCAACCAGAGCCTCGGCGTCGCGTACGCGAAGCGGCTCGTCACGCTCGAGGAGGCGATGGCGCGGTCGTCGGATCCGGACGAGCTGAAGAACATCCTCGCGAGCGGGAGCGTGCGCGCGCCCACGGCGATGGGGCCGAGGTGAGGGAACGGCGATTCGACCGGCGGGCGGCGCTCGACTAGGATCGCACCTTCGGAGCGAGGAGACCATGGCCCAGGCCGCAGCGATCAAGCAGAAGCCCGCGTCCGCGCCGAAGCAGGCGGCGGTCTTCAAATGGTCCGGCAAGACCAAGCAGGGCGAGCTCCGCGCGGGCGAGATGGAGGCCTCGGACTCCGGCGCGGTCGAGTCGCGCCTGCGGCAGATGGGCATCGATCCCATCAAGGTCCGCAAGAAGCCCAGGGAATTCCACATCACCATCCCGGGGATGGGCGGCGTCTCGACGAAGGACATCCTCGTCTTCACGCGCCAGTTCTCGGTGATGATCGACGCGGGCCTCCCGCTCGTGCAGGCGCTCGACATCCTCGGCTCGCAGTCGGACAACCCGGCGTTCAAGAAGGTGCTCCTTCAGGTCAAGTCGCGGGTGGAGTCGGGCTCCACGTTCGCTGATTCCCTCGCCGAGCACCCGAAGGTCTTCGACGAGCTCTTCGTACAGCTCACCCGCGCCGGCGAGATCGGCGGCATCCTCGACACGATCCTGCAGCGGCTCGGCGCGTACATCGAGAAGAACGAGAAGCTCGCGCGGCGGGTGAAGGGGGCGATGGTCTACCCGGCCGTCGTGATGTCGGTGGCGGTCGGGGTCGTGGTCGTCCTCCTCGCGTTCGTGACGCCGACGTTCGAGAAGATGTTCAAGGACTTCGGCGGCGCGATGCCGGCCCCGACCCAGTTCCTCATCAACCTTTCGCACGGGCTCACCGAGAACTGGTACTGGTTCCTCGGCGTCCCCATCGCCTTCGTCATCGCGTTCAAGGCGTTCGTGAACGACCCGCGCGGGCGCGCGCTGTGGGACGCGTTCACCCTGAAGACGCCGCTCTTCGGCGCGCTCGTGCGGAAGGTCGCGGTCGCCCGCTTCACGCGCACGCTCGGGACGATGCTCTCGTCAGGCGTCCCCATCCTCGACGCCCTCGAGATCGTGGCGAAGTCGGCGGGCAACAAGGTCATCGAGCGCGGCATCCTCTACACGCGCGCCAAGATCTCCGAGGGCAAGAACATGGCCGCCCCGCTCGCGGAGACGAAGGTCTTCCCGTCGATGGTCGTGCAGATGATCGGCGTCGGCGAGGCGACGGGCGCGATGGACCAGATGCTCGGCAAGATCGCCGACTTCTACGACGACGAGGTGGACGTCGCCGTCGGCGCGCTCACCAGCATGATCGAGCCGCTCATGATGGTCGTCCTCGGCAGCGTGGTCGGCGGCTTCATGGTGGCGATGTACCTCCCGATCTTCAGCATCGCCGGGAGCATCAAGTAGGGTCCTCCGTGGGCAGCGCCGGCGCGAGCCTCCTCCACGAGCCGGCCGCGGGCGGCCTGACCGCGCCCGTCGAGGACGACGGGCTGCACCGGAAGCTCGTCTGGCTGACGCTCTTCCGCATCGCGACCGTCACGGTGCTGCTCGGCGGCACCGCGATCGTGAACCTCCAGTTCGGGCCGCAGGCGAACAGCGTCGTCGCCCCGCTCTACGGCATCGTGGCGACCACGTACGGCGCCTCCCTCGTCTTCGCGATGATGCTGCGGGTCCGCGCCCTCGAGCGCGGCGTCGCGGCGGCGCAGATCGCGCTCGACGTCGCGGTCGCGGTCGCGGTCGTCGCGACGACCGGCCTCTCCGAGTCGGTGTTCGTGTTCATGTTCCTGCTCGCGATCGTGAACGGCTCGATCCTCCTGCACCGCGCGGGCGCGGTGGGGTCGCTCGCGCTCGCGCTCGTCGGCTACGGCGGGGTGGTCACCTGGCTGCACCCGGCGCCCGAGCTCGTGCGGGGGACGCTCTTCGCGCACGGCGCCGCGTTCGTCGCGACCGGCGCGCTCGCCGGGTACCTCGCCGAGCAGCTCCGCCGCACCGGCGAGCGGCTCGCGGAGAGCGAGAGCGACCTCGCGGCGATGACCGCGCTCCACGAGTCGATCGTCCAGTCGGTGACGAGCGGGCTCCTCACCCTCGATCCGCGCGGCCGGATCACGTTCTTGAACCGCGCGGGGGAGGAGATCACCGGGCTCGGGCGCGCGCAGGTCACGGGGCAACCCGGCGCGCGCTGGTTCCCCGCCTTCACCGGCGAGGCGCGCGAGGAGGCGGAGTACGTGACCGCCGCCGGCGAGCGCCGCCTCCTCGGCTACTCCGCCTTCGACCTTCACGGCCGCGCCGGCGAGCGCGCCGGGACCGCGGTGATCTTCCAGGACCTGACGGAGCTGCGCGCGATGGAGGAGGCGGTGCAGCGCTCGAAGCGGCTCGCCGACCTCGGCCAGGTCGCGGCGGGGCTCGCGCACGAGCTGCGCAACCCGCTCGCGTCGATCTCCGGCTGCGTCGAGCTCCTCCGCGGCGCGCAGGGGCTCTCGGAGGAGGACCAGCGGATCATGGGGATCGTGCTGCGCGAGACCGGGCGGCTCGACCAGCTCCTCACCCGCTTCCTCGAGTTCACGCGCCCGGCACCGCCGCAGCGCGTCCCCGCCGACCTCGCGCTGCTCGCGGGCGAGACGCTCGACGTCTTCGGCGGCGACCCCGCGGCCTCCGGCCTGCGAATCGAGCGGTCCCTCGCCCGCGCCCCGGTCGAGTGCGATCCGGATCAGCTGCGGCAGGTGCTCTGGAACCTGCTCGCGAACGCGGCGCAGGCGGTGCGCGAGGCGGGGCGCGGCGGCGTCGTCCGCGTCTCGTGCGAGCCGCAGCCCCGCGGGGCCGCGCTCCTCGTGGTCGCGGACGACGGCCCCGGCATCCCCGCCAGCGAGCTCGGCCGCATCTTCACCCCCTTCTTCACGACCAAGCCGCGAGGGACCGGCCTCGGGCTCGCGGTCGTGCAGCGGGTCGTGGACGCGCACGGCGGCTCGGTCGCGGTGGACTCGACGGCGGGGCAGGGTGCGCGCTTCACCGTGCGGCTCCCCGCACCGCGATCGGACCGCGCGCCCGTTCCGGGCTAGGATCGCGGGCGGGGGACGAGGAGCACATGGCCGCGATCCTGGTGGTCGACGACGAGGCGTCGATGCGCGAGTTCCTGGAGATCCTGCTCGGGAAGCTGGGTCACCGGGTCTCGACCGCCGCCGGCGTGAAGGGGGCGCTCGCGCGCGTCGACGAGGGCGGGGTCGACCTCGTCGTGACCGACCTGCGGCTCGGCGCCGAGTCCGGGATCGACGTGCTCCGGCGGGTGAAGGAGCTCTCTCCGGCCACGGAGGTGGTGATGGTCACCGCCTTCGCGACGACCGAGAACGCGATCCAGGCGATGAAGCTCGGCGCGTACGACTACGTGCTGAAGCCGTTCAAGGTGGACGAGCTCCGGCTCGTGGTGGAGAAGGCGCTCGAGCACCGCGCCCTCGTCCAGGAGAACCGGGTGCTGCGTCACCGGGTCGGGAAGCCCCGGCTCGCGACGCCGGAGATCGTCGGCCACAGCGAAGCGATGGACGAGGTCCGCGCGCTCGTCGAGAAGGTCGCGCCCACCCGCACCACCGTCCTCGTCACGGGGGAGAGCGGCGTCGGCAAGGAGGTCGTCGCGCGCGCCATCCACGACCGGAGCGACCGGCGCGACCAGCCGTTCGTCGCGATCAACTGCGGGGCGATCCCCGAGGGGCTCATCGAGAGCGAGCTCTTCGGCCACGAGAAGGGCAGCTTCACCGGCGCCTTCGAGGCGAAGGCGGGCCTGTTCGAGGTGGCGGGCTCCGGGACCCTCTTCCTCGACGAGGTCGCGGAGCTGCCCCACCCCCTCCAAGTCAAGCTCCTGCGCGCGCTCCAGGAGCGCCGCGTGCGGCGCGTCGGCGGCACGGCTGACCTCCCGTTCTCGGCGCGGATCATCGCGGCGACGAACCGGGAGCTCGGCGAAGAGGTCTCCTCCGGGCGCTTCCGCGAGGACCTCTATTACCGGCTGAACGTGATCCAGATCCGCGTACCGCCGCTGCGCGCCCGCCGCGAGGACATTCCGCTGTTCGTCGGGCACTTCCTCGTCCGGTTCGCGGTCGAGGCGGGGCGCGGGGAGATGCGGCTCTCGCCCGACGCGGAGCGCCGGCTGCACGAGTACGACTACCCGGGCAACGTGCGCGAGCTCGCGAACGTGGTCGAGCGCGCCGTGACGCTCGCGAACGGCCCGCTCATCCAGGTGGCGGACCTGCCGCCCGGGCTGCGGGTCCCCGCGGGTGCGGCGCCGCCTTCACCCGCGCCGGCGACGGACCTGCCCGACTCCGGCATGGATCTGCAGTCTCACCTCGACGACATCGAGCGACGGCTCCTCGAGCAGGCGCTCGGGCGCGCCGGCGGCGTCAAGACGGAGGCGGCGCGCCTCCTCAGCCTCACGTTCCGCTCGCTGCGCTACCGGCTCGCAAAGTTCGGCATCGATCGATGAGGCGCGCCAGCAGCCGTGACTGATCTCCCTCGCCCCCGCGGAGCGTAGCGGAGCGGGGGAGAGGGTCGGGGTGAGGGGGCAGCGGGTTCGAGGGGGAGAGGGAGCAGCGTCCGCCCTGGCGAGCGAGGCGCGCGCGGCCGCGATCACTTGCAGAGCTCGGTCGCCGGCCCGGGCAGGAGCGCGTTCGTGACCGGGTCGCGCTTCGCCGCGTGGCGGCAGCGGTGCAGGTCCTTGTCGATCGGCAGCCACTCGATCTGCGTCGTGAGGTCCTTCGCCGCCCCGAGCGTGACGTTCGCGCCGCCCTGGGGGACGCGGACCGAGGTCAGGCCGAAGGAGACCTGCCCCCCGGCCACGTAGGCGACGAGCTTGCCGATGTTCGGCGGGACGAGGGTGTCGTTCCGCTGCGAGCGGGCGGCGGCGCCATCCACGTACAGGCACAGCCCGCCGGTCGAGGGCGCCGCGCCGTAGAGGTACGAGAGCTGCGTGCGGCCCGCCTTGCAGGGAGAGTTGACGGGGCACTTCGTCGTCGCGTCGACGGCGCCGACGGGCGTGGCGGTCTGCATCGTGTTCCAGAAGGAGCAGCCCTGCTCGACCGCCGACACCGACGCGTTCCGCTCGTCGGTCCGGTAGATGTTGTGGCTGACGCCGTCCACGTCGACCACGACCGACCCCGACGTCGCGGACTCGCCGTGGTTGAAGTAGTACCTCCAGCCGCGGTCGTACGGCGACGCGAGGTTCGCCGGGACGGGGCTCGTGTCGTAGGCGTTCACGTTCTTGAGGTCCGAGTCCTTGAGCCGCGCGTTGTCGTAGGCGAGCGCCTCGGCGGCGGTGCGGAAGACCTGGCGCGCGCCGGAGGCCTCGAACACCTGGATCGAGAAGAACGAGTTGACCTTGTCCGGGTTCCCCTTCAGGTCGATCGGGATGCCGAACTCGTTCGACGCGGCCGGGTCGCACGTGCCGCCGCTGCAGTTGACGACCGCCTTCTTCCTCGTCGTCTCGGCGTCGCCGGAGCAGGTCTTCGTCGAGGGGCAGCTGATGACGAGCCCGTCGATCTTCTGGGTGACGGTCCCGCACGTCCCGCCCGCGGTGTTCGCGGTCGCGCCGAACGAGAAGTCCGCGACGGGCGTGCTCGCGCAGAGCGCCGGGTTGTTCATCGCGTAGGACTGCTTGCCGAGGAGCGTCTCGACGCCGTAGACGGCACCCGGGTTGCCCGCGGCGCCCTGCAGCGTCACCGTGCAGCCCTTGAGGAGGCAGGCGCGGAGGTTGTCCGGCCCGCAGACGCCGCCCGCGGGGTCGAGCAGGTTGAACCGATCGCCCGTGCCGGCGAGGACGCGGTAGAGGTTGTTCGCCGCGAGGGCCACGTTCGACGTGATGTAGAAGAACGGCTGGCCGCCGCAGTAGTCGAGGCCGCACGCCGGCGTCGACGCGGCGAGCCCGTTCTGGAAGGCGCGGGCGCCGACCCAGTTCGTCACCTTGCCGGGTGTTCCGGGTGTCCAGCCGACACCCGGGTCGTTGAACCGCAGCACCCACATCTGGCCGCCGGTGTCGCCGAAGGTGGCCGTGTCGAAGTAGCCGGCGCGCGCCTCGGCGATCGTGTAGTTGGCCTGCTTGCCCCACATCATCATCGCGACGGTGGCGGCGACGGGGTAGTTGAGCTTGCAGCGCGGGTCCTTCGTGGCGTCGCAGGCGGTGCCGGTCCCCGTGGGCTGGCTGAAGTCCCAGATCTCCTCGCCGGTGGCGAGGTCCACCATGTGGACGCCGCGCCCCTTCGTGTACTGGGGGTCGAAGCCGCCGGAGAGGAACGCGACGTAGCGCTCCTCGAAGCAGCGGGTGCCCGCGGCGCCGGTGTACTCCGGGTAGTTCCCGCTGCACGGGGGCGCGCCGCGGTCGATCCGGACCGGGCCGATGGGCGGCGGCTTCGGGACGAAGTCGACGTACGTCTCGCCGAACTGGAGCTGCTCGGGATCGTCCGGCTGCGGGTAGAGCCACATGAAGCGCGGCTTGCCGTCGAGGTCGTCCGACGCGTCGGTGATGTCGAGGGCGAAGTAGTGGGTGCCGCCGCGCCGCTCGCCGACCACCGCGACGGTGTGGAACTCGTCGGCCTGCCGGATGCCGTCCGGCACGCCGCTGCCGCCGCCGTGCACGTTGTTGAGCTTGCCGCCATCGATCCAGACGTCGCGCACCATCGGCGTCGCGTCGACGTAGAAGTGGTGCGTCGTCTCGAGCAGGAGGCGGAGCTTCGGCAGGAGGTCGGGCGGGATGAAGGCCCAGATCTCCTCGCCCGCGTGGGTGTTCGTGACCCCGCTGAGCGTGCGCTCGACCTGGAAGGCGTGGAGCATGCCGTCGTTCGCGCCGACGAGCGCGAACTTGTGCCGGTTCTTGTACTTGGGGCTCTTCGAGTAGTCGTCGTAGGCGTTCGCGTTCTGCGAGCCGGTCTCCGGGGGGTTCTTGATCGAGCTCGAGAAGAGCGAGGTGAGGCACTGCGGGTGGAGGCTGCGCGGGCAGGCGAAGCCGTCGGAGGCGAGGGGCGGCCAGACCTCGATCGGCGAGGAGTGGAAGATGTCGCCGAGCTGGTACTTCCGCGTGCAGTACGAGCCGTTCGGGTTCGTGGTCGTCGGGTAGCTCGAGCACGCGGAGTCGCCGCGCCGCTCGTCGAAGATGTCCGCGCCGCGGATGAAAGAGAGGATCATCTTCGCGCAGGTGGTGTAGGTCCCCGCGGCGACCTCGGAGTCGATCGTGGCGCCGGCCGGGTTCCCGCGCGACGTGAGCCGCTGGGACAGGCTCGAGCAGAACTTCGACCCCTGGATGTTGAGGTACGGGGCTAGGGCCGCTGGTGCGCCGGCGCTCCCCACGTCCACCAGGGGGTCCTCGCGGAACTTTCCGTCCAGGGTGGGGGCCGCCTGGTCGATGACGGTGAAGATCTTGCGGAGGTTCCACTCGAGGGTGGGCGCGAACTTCGGGTTCGGCCCCTCCGTCACGATGCCGGTGTTGGGGTCCACCGTCCGCTTCACCGGAGCGAGCTTCGAGCCCGCGTCCCAGAACGGCACCGCCTCCCCGGCGGAGGTCAGGTCCGGGCCGGAGCAGTTCGCGCCGGTGCACTGGCTGCCGCCGCCGCACGCGGCGCGGTCCCGGCTCTGGCTCTTCCTGAACGCGCCGGCCCCGTCCTCCTGGATGAAGTGGCCTTCGGAGTCCTTCAGGAACACGCTGCCGCACTTGCCGTCGCAGTCGTAGTCGCCGTTCGCGGGGCCGCTCGTCGACGCAGGGGTCCGCGGCGTGCAGGTGCCCGAGGTGAACTCCGAGTACAGGTCGAACGCGTACAGGTGTCCGTCCCAGTGCGCGGAGCGGGCCGGCTCGAACCGCGGGATGAGCACGCCCTGCGTCGTCGCGACCTGCAGGGTCGAGAGCGAGGCGGCGCCGAAGGAGGTGGACCGCGTGTTCACGTCCTCGAGGACGCGCAGGATCGCGTCCTTGAGCGTCTTCGCGTCCGAGACGTCCGCGCCGGTGCCGCCGTTGAATAGGCCTCCGCCCGCCTCGGCGGTGTGCTTCAGGATCTCGCTCGCGGCGCCACGCGTGCCGAGGCCGATCGTGTACGTGGAGAGGCTCTGCTGCTTGTCGAACTTGAACCCGTCGGAGCCGGCCTCCGTGTCGTCACGGAAGTCCATGTTCTTGAGGTACCAGGCGACGCGCGGGAGGTACGACGTGATCGGGTTGTCGCTGTCGTCGCACGCGCCGCTGTCCTGGTTGCCGAGGCAGGCCCCGGCGGCGACGGTCGAATCGGCGAGCTCCGCCCACGTCTCGCACACCGGGCAGTCGGTCGTGGAGATGCCGGTGATGTTGTAGCCCGCCATTCCGGCGTAGCTCCCGGCCGTTCCCGCGATCTTCGCCGTCATCGGCTTCGGCGCGAACGCGGGTCCCGGGATGACGCCGTCGTGGGTCGGGATGCCGTCCGAGATCATGAGGACGGCGCTCGCCTGGCAGGAGAAGCAGACGGCCTTGTTGTTCGCCGTCTTCTCGTCCCACCCGTTCGCTTTGTAGGTGTTGTCGAACCACGGGAGCCCTTGGGTCCGATAGTACTGTCCGACCTTGAGGAGCGTCTCGGCGAGCGGCGCGGCCCCGCTGAACGTGACGGCGTTGGTGTTGTTGATCTGGTTCATGACCGCGCCGCGGTTCGAGTCGAATTGCGACGGGGACCCGAACATTCCGCAGCCCGGGTTGAGGTCGTTGTTCGGGCCGCCGCCGTTCTTGCCGTCGAACGTCGTGAAGCCGAGCCGGATCTTCCGGACCGAGGCGAGCACGTCCTTCAGGACCTTGCGGGCGAGCACGAACTTCGGCGGATTGAAGTTGAGGAAGTTCCCGGAGAAGTAGACGTTCGGGAGGCGGCACTTCGCGGTGCCGTCATTCGGGCCGCTGTACTCGAGGTCGCTCTTCACGCAGGTGCCTTCGCCGTGCGGCGCGCAGTCGGCGGAGGTCGAGCCGCAGCTCCGCGCGGTCGCGGCCGCGGCCTGGTACGTCCCGTCGAACCAGTAGCCCTGGTCGCGCATGCACGACGTGCAGCTCCCCTGCTTCGCGGCGGCGACGCCCGTGCAGAACGCGGCGAGACTCGCCGCGGCCTCCGGGTTCGCCTGGGTGTCGGACCAGCTCGAGTCCTTGTGCACCCGGTCCTTCGCGAAGAACTCCGGGTAGAAGTCCGGGTCGAACCCGGGCTTGTCGGTCGCCGGAGGCTGGGCGCCGGAGACCATGTGCGGGCAGTACTGGCCCGCGGTGTCCTTCGCCTCGGCGTAGTCCGGCGGCGCGACGCCGGGGTCCGTGTTTCGTCTCGGGTTGAACTGCCCGCCGTCGAGCGTCGTCGTCCCGCAGGGCGAGCTGAACACGCGCGTGTTCCCGTAGACGTTCGTGCAGCCGTACCCCGCGCCGGCGACCGCGTTGCCGGCCTGCTCGAAGGTGCCCCAGGTGTTCGCCGCCCCGTCCGGCGCGAGGTGCCGCATCGAGCCGGCGCTGTCGAGCACGAACATGAGGTTCGGCACGCCGCCGGTGGACACGAAGAACTCGGTGTCCTCGCCCTTCGGCGGGTTCAGGACCGAGTCGACGTAGCTCGAGGTCGTGACGCTGCACGAGGCGACGTCCGCGAGGAGCCAGACCGGGACGAGGATCACCGAGGCGACGGCGGCGGCGACGGCGACGACGAGGAGCTTGCGTCTCATGGTCTCTTTCCTACGGCTACAGCGCGAACCTGAGGCCGACCTCGATCTCGAGCTCCCGGCCGTACGCGTCCTTGCAGTGCACCGCGAAGGAGTAGGTCTGGCCGGGCGCGACGGTCGCGACGCCCTTGTTCTCCATCGCGGACTCGGGCTGGGAGGAGGTGGAGCCGCTCTCGGCGGTCACCATCTGGCCGACCGTCATCACGGTGGTCGTGTCGTAGTGGGCCGGGGCGGTGAGCTTCGTCCCGTCGGGCAGCGTGAGCGACGTGATGAGCGCGCCCGAGCTCGCGAGGGTCGTGCCGTAGATGGCGAGCTCGGACCAGAGCTTCGCGGTCGCCGCATTGGCGCAGGCGTAGATCGCGTCCATCTTCGAGTAGGCGGCGGCGTTCGCGCGCTCCTGCGTGGAGAGCGACACGGCCGCGACCCCGACCACGGTGAGGACGCCGAGGAGGATCATCGCGAGCGGCAGCGCCGCGCCGCGGGCGATCTTGCGAGGGGACGTGGCCTTCACTGGGGTCTCCTGGAGGGCTGGCATCGCGCTAGTGGTCGAGCATCGCGCGCGAGATCAGGTTGCGGACCTGGACGGTCGCGTCCACGCGCGCGCGGCCGTAGGGGACGCGCGGGTCGATCCAGGCCGGCAGCGCGCTCTGGTTCAGGATCGGCGTCAGGATGGCGGTGCGCGGATTGCCCGGGTCGGGGTCGGGGCCGCGCGCCACGACGGTGACCCGGACCGCGCGGATGTTGGCCTGGTGGTCGGTCGTGCGCTCGATCGCGGGCGGCGGCCCGACCGCGTACTCGAACCAGCTCGTGGGCACGTACTCGGAGAAGTTCGGGTCCACGAGCCCCGGGAACTGCAGGGTCGTCATGGCGTCGCCGGCGGTCGCCCCGGGCATCCCCGCCGCGAAGGCGATCGGGACGCCCGGCACCGTCCCGCGCGGCACGAGCGCCGCGTTCGTCATCACGTAGCCGACCTGGAACGACTCGATGCCCTCGGCGACGATGACCTCCTCGCCCTCGTCCGGCCCGTCGCCGTTCGCGTCGAGCCCCTGGTCGAGGACGAGGTAGGGCTGCGTCCCGCGCGGGGTCGCGATCGGCCGGACGTGGAAGCGGAACTTGTCGATGAGGAACAGCCGCGCCTCGCCGCCCTGGAAGCACGCGTTCGCGGCCTGGTCCTGGCGGCGGAACGGGTCGGTCGCGACCGTACCGAGGAGCGGGATCTGGAAGGTCGTCGTCGCGACGTCCGCCTTCACCTTCGTCGCGACGGTGAAGTAGGCGTACCGCTCCCCGCTCTTGCAGACCGCCTGGAGGATCCGCCCCTTCACGAAGGTGTCGCCCGCGCGCGCGCTGACGGTCGCGGTGTTCCCGACGATCGTGGCGATGCGCCAGGCGTTCGCGACGGGATCGGCGGCGTAGCTGTCCGGGGTCCAGTAGCGCGGGTTCCGCGCGTAGAAGACGAGCTCGTCATGAAGTCGAACGCGAGCGGGGCGTCCATCCCGTACCCCGCGGTCGCGAGGCGCTGCTCGACGAAGGCGAGCGCCGAGCGGGCCGAGCCCTGCGCGGCGCGCTGCAGGTTTCCCTGGTAGAAGGCGGTCTGCTGTCCCTGGACCACCCCGAAGATCGCCGTGAGCACGATCGCGGAGATCGCGATGGCGATGAGGAGCTCGATGAGGGTGACGCCGCGGGCGCGGGAGGTCATGGGCTGCTCCCGATCGCGACGCCGATGACGGCCGGGTTCGCGACGTACGTGTACTGGACGACCTCTCGCGGGCGCTGGAACGGCGGGTCGCGCCACACGACCGAGACCGCGACCACCTTCGAGCCGACGAGGCCGCCGGGCTGCGAGACCGCCCAGACCGTCCAGCTGCGCTGGTAGTTGGCGCTCGCCTCGGCCATCTCGTGCATCTCGCTCGTGCGCCGGACGCCGGGGACGGCCATGCTCGTGTCGTCCCACGCGCGCGCGCCCGGCGTGATCGTGCCGAGGCCGTAGACGAGCGCGCCGAACGGCGCCGGCGCAGATGGTCCGGGCGGGCCGGTTGGATCGAGGAGCGCATTGTTGAAGTCGAGCCGCTCGAGCCCCGCGGCGAGCTCGCCCGCGATCGCGGTCGCGACGGTGTGCCGCCGACCTGCGGACGTAGAGGTGAGCCCGATCATGTGGAGGTGCCACATCGCGAGCAGGCCCACCGCGAGGACGCCCATCGCGACCATCACCTCGATGAGCGCGAAGCCGTGCTGCGGGGAGCGGGAGGGCGAGGTCACGGTGCCTCCTAGAAGGCCGCGGTCTTGACGAGCCCCGCCGGGAAGCTGACGAACAGGCCGCGCCGCTCGGCAGCGGCGCTCGGGAGCTCGACGGGGCGGATGACGAACGCGAACCCGGTGCGGGCGACCTCGGCGCCGGGCCAGAGCGCCGTCACCTCCCCGTTCGCGCGGAAGCGGATGCCGAAGCACGCGCGGCCCCCCGCGCAGCTCGCGCGGATGTCGGGATCCCAGGCCTGCACCGCGCTGAACGGCGGCGGCGGGCGCCACGTCGAGACGAGGTCGAAACGGGAGTTCCGCGGCAGCCACTCGTCGTCGATCCACTGCGCGCCCGCGACGGGCGGGGTCGGGTCGAGGCCGACGAGCGTGAAGCCGGGCTGCGGATCGCGCAGGACGACGACCCGCCCGCAGGCGACCTGCGACTGTACGCAGGCGGCCGCGTCCGACGCGTCCACCACGACGAGCACGTAGTCCTTCGCGTCCGCCATCGCGCGGGCGTGCAGCCCGGAGAGCCGCAGCGCGAGGTCGTAGATGCCGCCGGCGAACCCGGCCGCCTGGCGCGCCGAGCGGCCCTGGTACACCACGACGGCGCCGACGATCGAGATGATCGCGACGACCACCATGAGCTCGATGAGGGTGAAGCCCTTGCGCGCGCGCATTTGCCCTTGATGACGAGCAAGCGACGGGCCGCGCGCCAGGCCCTCCAACCCCGCGGAAACCCGGCCCTCGGCCGAGGCGCAGCGCCGGGCGGCGGACAAAGGTTGCCGGGTGGGAAACGTTTGCATGTGGGGCCGGCGCGTACCCCGCCGGCGGGGCCGGCGTCAGCGGAGATCGCGGCGCGTGAACACCGCAGCGGCGAGCGCGGTCACGCCGGCCGCGTACAGGATGCCGTACGCGAAGGAGGCCACGAGCGGCCCGGCGGCGACGGTGTCCTTGTAGATCATCGCCTCCTTCAGGTTCAGCGCCTCGAGGTTCGGGACGGCGAGGTAGAGCGCCTTGCCGATCCAGCCGGCGGCGGCGCCCTCCCGGGGCCAGTAGCGGGCGAGGTCGCTCGCGACGTGCCCGGCGGTACGCCGCGAGGACGGCCGCGAAGACGACGGCCATGACGGCGAGGTTGAGCGTCGTCGTGATGACGAGCCCAGTGTACCGCCCGGTGACGTACTGCGCGCGGGAGACGGGCTTCGCGACGATCGCATAGACCGTCCGCCGCTGGACGTCGCCCGCCACGAGGCCCGCTCCGAGGAACACCGCGATGAGGGTGCCGAACACCTCCATCGCGGTGAGCGCGATGTCGACGATGATCCGGTACTGCTCGCCGTACGTGAGCGACGACAGCACGAGCGACGCCGCGACGAGCGCGATCGCGAAGACGAGGAGGTTCACCGCGAGCTTCTGCCGCAGCGCCTCGCGGACGGTGACCCACGCGATGGCGAAGACGTTCTTCACTCGGGCATCCTTTGCAGGTCGGAGTCTTCGGGCTTGTACTTGAACTCGGGCTCGTGGGGACCTTCGGGGTGCTGGAAGCGGAACGGGTCGACGCTCGACCGGACCCGGCCGTCGGCGCCGAGCTCGTACCTTCCGCCGAACGGATCCGCCGGCAGCTCGGCGAGGTAGCCCGCGCGCACGAGGTCGGGGAGGCCCTTCGCCGGGGCGCCGCGCTCCTTCCCGTACCGGGCGAGCGCCGCCTCGAGTCGCTGCGCGTCGCGCTCCAGCGTCGCGAGCTTCATCTGCTCGTCGAGCGCCGCGGCGGAGGCCTCGTCCTTCACCATGGCGCGGAGCTCGCGGAGCACCTCGAGCG
>WNGF01013708.1_pt1 | contig 14093 bp, 18 predicted proteins | sample 5400641 | NCBI WGS metagenome assembly WNGF01 (sample SAMN13153371, study PRJNA577476) | soil metagenome | isolation source: 80 cm soil or saprolite under grassland replicate 2 | place: USA:California | collected 2016-06-15
CCACAATGCCGGAAAAAGGCGACGGCATCAGCCTCAGAAATCTGGCTCAGCGCCGTGGCGACTGCTTGGGAGAGCGCCTCCATCGTCCGCGCGCCGATGCTGCGCAACACGCTCTTGACTTTTGCGATCGCCAGTTCAATTGGCGACAAGTCCGGCGAGGACGGCCGGTAGAAACCATAAACGACAGCCACGTGCCGCTAGCAACTCGGCGATCTGCGGCGCGGTGTGGGCGCTCAAGTTATCGACCAGCACAACCTGCCCCGGCCGCAGCGTCGGTCCCAGTATGTGTTCGATGTAGGCGGCAAACGCTGCGCTATCCGTGCCACCAGACAACTGCATGCTTGGACCCATCCCAGCAGGATGCAGCGAGGCGATGATAGTCTGATTGGGCGGTGTATTGCGCGGGATGCTTGAGGCGGCCCGCTGACCAATCGGGGCACCAGCATCGCGCCGTGTCAAGTCCAGATTGCAACCGAATTGGTCCACGATCACAAGATCGTATGCATTCTGGTCGGCGATTTGGACCTGGAAGGCGGCGCGAGCCCAGGGGTCGCGCAGAAAGGCGCTCAGACTCTTTTTTTTCGCGAGACGCGCAGCCGTGCAATCGCGCGGCTCATGGTCCAGCGAGAGAGTGAGGTGCCCTGTTGGTGCGTCCAGGTGCTGACGTGTTCGGGTAAGCTGGCATCGGGAGCGGCGTTGAGTTGAGAGAGCAGGCGAGTTTCGGCACTGGGGCCAATCCGGCGGGGACGACCACTCGGGCGCTTGGGGTGCAGATGACCGAGAGCGGTTTGCTGCGCTCGCCAGCGTCTGATGGATGACACACTGATTTGGAAGGTCCGCGCGACTTGGGCGACCGACATCTGACCATCGAGGGCTGCCAGCACCCGAATACGCAGGTCTTCGGAGTAAGCTTTCATGCATCACATGCTACCACTCGTTCAATATTTTTGCACTTGGCTATAGATGCAGCGTTATCACAATTGACAGTTCATGCAAGCCTTTTGCTACGGGCCTGATACAATTGCTCTGGTGCGTTTGGGAGAGGTTACCGTGATACCAGGCCTACACAAGATGGAAGAAAGAGTCGGAGAAATCGCTGATGCGGTGGGTGTACCGCCCTGAGTGAAGGCTGGGGCCGCCCGCAAAATTAGAACAAACTTGGTACAGCTTTCTGACAATCGGCGTCGATGTAGTTGCACGCTCGCGGTCGTGGCCGCGCCGATGGATCTACGTGGCGTCAGAGAGCCGTCGAATTGTACCACGCGCACTTGACACGTACTATTCGGCAGGGTATCGTGGTACTAGATGCGGGCCGAGTGAGCGAAAACGCCCCGGCCCCGAGACCTACCGGCGCATGAGCGAATACGCCAGCGCCACCTTAGCAGAAGCAATCGGCGTGTCCCCCTGATGATGAGCAGCGGGGGCGCGCCGATTGTGTTTTGCTTCGCATTCGCAAAGCAGCCGAGCATACTGTAGCTTGCAAACCCCCCAGCGGTAGCGTATACTCACAGCGTTGAGGCAGCGACCACGCGCCCCGAGCCGTTTTGGCTGGGTCCGCGTTGGTCGTTTTTTGTTGCCCGTTCATTCACCGAGTCTAAGGAGGAACCGATGGCCGACGAAATGAAGATCGAGTACATGGCGCTTTCCGAGCTGCTGCGCACCGAGCGCAATCCCAAGAAGCACGACCTGCCGGCGCTGCGCGCGTCGATGCTGCGCTGGGGCTTCACCCAGCCGCTGGCGATCGATGAGCGCACCAAGAAGATTGTGGAGGGCCACGGCCGCATCGAGGTGCTGCAGGCGATGAAGCAAGCGGGCGGCAAACCGCCGCTGCGCGTGACGGCGAAGGCCAAGGAATGGATGGTGCCGGTCGTGCGCGGCCTATCATTCGCCAACGACCAGGAAGCCGAGGCCTATTTGATCGCCGCCAACCAGCTTACCACCGCTGGCGGCTGGGATGACCAGCTGCTGGGCTCGATGCTGGCGCAACTGCAGCAGGCGAATGTCTCGTTCGAGGGCTTGGGGTTCGACCAGGGCACGATTACCAGTATGCTATCGTCGTTCGCGCCGTCGGCTGAGCAGTTGGCCAGCATGCCCATGCCGGTCGCGCCGAGCTTCGCCTCGCCTCCGGCGCCTGTGCCCGTGATCGGCGAGCTGCCACCGGCGATTACTCCGGCCGCCGCGGTCACATCCATTCCTGAAATTGTCCGCAGGCACTATGTGTCTAGCTCTGTATTCAGGGGTCTCTTGGCGCAAGCTGCTCTGGCGGGCGCTGCCACGGGCGAAACGACTGTTACCCGGCCAGCTCCAACGTGCTTCGCCAAAGCCCATTCCTGGTGGCATCCAGCATCCCCTTTCAGGACAGTCTCGTCTCTTTCACGTCTTCCTACCCGGACACGGTAATGAGCCATCGACCATCACGGATTTCGAGGGCTTCATCGGCCTCGCGCATCTCACTGGGAGCGGAAATAAAACGAATATGCGAACGGGTAGCTCGGCGCGGCTCCTCTTCGATGCCGATATCCGCTTCATGAAAGGGGCATATATTGACGTGAAAGGACGCAACCAGGAAGGTGTCTTCGGTTGCATCTGCCTGAATCTATTTGAAGGCCAAATGGACGTGGAGAACCAGGTCCATCACTTCGCACCTGGTATCAATCGTCGTGGATTGTTCTGGACAACACCGATCCCACCAGAGAGTGTACGTGTTATCCCCGACGCGGGAATAGCCTCGATGGATGTCACTAACCTCAAGCTGCGGGATTTCTACAATGTGCCGAACGGTTTGCGGGGCGGCCAGTCAGCTCCAGTGACTGTCTCCCTCCATGTAAAGTGGAGCGGCATCAAGCAGCGAGTCCGAATCTGTGATCGGGTTGACACCTTCGATGGTCAGTTCATTGAGCACAGACCAACTCTCGAATGGTCGGCGCAACAGACAGGGTTCACATTTGTCTCCGATCCAGCACCATGGTCGAGGAGTACATTTGGTATAATCGGATACGAGCACAATGGCAGATACCTGAAACGCGTCGAGACCGGCAATGGTGCCGACTGGTTGCTCCTATAAAGCCAGTTTTTCACTCACTGCAAAATATCACCGCAACCACTACAATTGAAAGTCAGCGGTTACAGTACCGCTGGCCCGATCTGGCCTCCGATTGTCGAGCAGGGTCAGCTGTTCGCGTGGGGCGACGTCGCCGGCGAGACCACCGCTGGCCGGCGGTACTGGCCGCGTGGGGAGGCAAGCGAACCCTCGTGATGCAATCCCCACATGGCACTACGCATGATCAGCTGCTGCTTCAACGTTACTGACGCGCTTCTCCAGGAGGAAACCGCGCGTGATCTGCTGGTCGGCATCGCCGAGCAGCACGCCAGGACCACGATTGCAATGCAGCATCCCGGCTACGCCGCCGGCGCGCTGCATTGTCTTGGCATCTATCAGTACCCCGATACCAAGCGGCCGAAAGAACAGACCTTGATGGCGATATACCTCTACTCGCTCATTCGTGCGCCGCTCACTGCCTGATGGCCCTTTGTCTATGGTTTCCTGAGGCGACATGGCTTCCTAATAAGCAGCGGCACAGCTCGTTACGCTGAAATATTTGACAACAATCTGTTGATGTGCTATAATAAAGTTGGGTGCAAACAGTGCGAGCGACCCTCAACGTACAACCACAACCGCGAAAGGGAACGACGACAATGAGCCAATCACACGCGAACCCAGACTGCTCTACGAGTACCTATCAGCTGAGCGACCAGGAGCTGGCGCATAAAATCGCCCAGCGCAACGAGATGCTGGCCAGTTTCTATTTCGCCGCCGACCGCGACGAGGCCGAGCGCCAAGGCCGCCTGTGGCTGCTCGACTTCAACTCCCCTATCGAGGGCGTCTACGAGCGGCTCGCGGCGATCGAGGCCACGATGGAGAACGGCGTTGACCGCTCCATCCTGATGAACATCACCAACGCGCTGGCCAACTGCATCTTCTAGTGCAGCCAAACATACAGCAACAGAAAGTGAGACAACCAACGTGAAAGAGCTCATACCGGAGCAGATCGCCTACCTGGTCAGAGCGCTGCGCGAGAGCGAGCAGTACCCCGTGCCGATCGTGCCGCAGTTCGAGGGACTGAATTTCTGGTACCTGCCGCCGGAGGGTGGCTCGCCGGCCGAATTGCTCTTCTTCGCGCATCAGACGGTGCCGGGCATCGAGGGCGGCGCCGCCGGCGAGTTCGTGGCGCTGAGCCAGCCGCTGCCGATCGAGGCGATTCTCGAGCGGCAACTGATGCCGGTCGGCGACGAGGCCAGAGCAGCGCTGGGCGCGTGGCTGGAGCTGCACGCCCACATCAGCACACCGGTGTCGATGGATGCTGCGTTGGGCACGGGCGACCCAATCGCCGACCAGGCGGGGGATGAGGTCTTCCTGCGCCATATGGAGATATGGAGCGGATGGAGCAGGCGCGGCAGCTGCTGGCGGCCGTGCTGCCCCACGTCGGCAACTACGCCCCCATCGTGATTGCCGACAGCGGCGCCACCACGCTCGACGCCGGCGCGCTGCGGCTGCGGCTCGTCGCCGACTGCTGGCAGGTCGAGCACATGCCCGAGAGCGAGGAACGCGCCCTTGAGCGCATCACGGATCGGCTGCTGGCCGCGACCGCGTTGCTGAATACCGTGCTGCCCTACCTGGGCATCCACACTAAGGTGATCATTGAGCCGATCGACAGCACCGCGATGGTGATTGGCAACATCAGCGTGACGCCGAGCGACCAGGGCTGGCGCGTCGCCATTGATGCGAGCTTCCCCGAGGTGATGGACCTGACGGTGCCGGACAGCGCGACGTTCGACTGGAACGATGTCTTCGACGCCGCGATCGCGGCGAGAGGCAGCAGCTGGCCAAGCGTCTACCTGGCGGTGATCAACTGCGCATCGGGCATCGGCACCCAGGCCGCGCTGGACTTCATCGGCAGTTACTCGGACGACACCAGCCCGGCGCACGAGATGGCGACGATCGAACTGGCCAGGGCGTTGGGCCGCGAGGAAGAGTGGCATGCGGCGACGGGCGCGGGCCAGAAACAGCCACCCAGGTAGGAAGGACGCTGGCGCCAGGGCGCACACTCATGCCACCGGCGTCCGAACAGAGTCAACGATTCGATAGAGAGGGACACGTGAACACATCCCTGGTCATCCACACCGAGGCCTGCGTGCGGGCGATGGCTCGCCAGGAGGCCTACGATGCGCGCTGGCCACGGCGCTGCAAGCAGTGCTTCGGCGCCGGCGGCGGCTATTATAGCTTCGGCCCCTCGCCACGCGGTAGTGGCGCGCCCAGCCTTGCACCGGGCACCATGCAGGACTTCGACACCTGCAGCTGCGTTGATAACGGCCAGTGCCCGCGCTGCGGCGAGCAGCTAGCTGGCCCAAAGTGGCGACCGCTGAACATCAGGACGCAGCTCGGCTACCACGTCGGCCGCCTGGCGGTCCACGCGCAGCATGCCCGGCCTCAAGAGGTCGTCGGCCGCGCCGTCTACTGGCGTGCGCTGGCTGCCTTCCGCGAGAACCCAAACCCCTGGACATGGGCGCTCTACCACGCTGCTGATCACGCCTGGACCGTGATATTTTCCAGGAACAGCCTGCCGACCTGGCTGGCGCATCGCTTGTGGAACTTCCAGGGCCTGCTGGAGCGCGGCGGCTTCGACGACCTGCCGTGCTGGCACTGCGGCTGGAACTGGAACAAGAGCCCGGGCGATGCCCGCGAGCCGCACGAATGCGAGTGCTGGGTCGCCGGCTTCGAGGCCGACGAGGCGCGGCTGCTGGAGCTGCTAGAGCTGGACGGCCTCCAGCGCGTAAGCGTGCTGCTGGTCATGCGTTCATTGCTCGGTGGAGGATGAGCGTGGGATCTTCCATCGTAACAGTCGGGACAAAGCCGGCATGCCGCTCACACAGGCGCGCCCACGGCGCTCGTATCAATCTATTACCATTTTGGATAGGAGGGACGATTGAGTATCGGACTTGAACAACAGGTTGCCGGGCCGGAGACTCAGGTAGACTATGCAGGTGATCGTGAAGGCGGGCTGCGGGTCGCGGTCGCCGCGACGGAGCCGTGGTTTCTTTTGGGTCGGCTCGATGGGCGCGAGTTTCGGGTGGTGCGCGCCGATCGGCTGGCGGCCATCATCGGGCCGGATTACCGCGAGTGGTGGCTGTATTCCGACGAGACCTTTGACAGCAAGCTCTCTGCCGCGCTGGCGCTGACCGACATCCTCGACCCGGCCGGCCGGCGGCAGAAGCCACGCGCCAGCCTGCTCGTGCTCGAGCACGATCTGGGCGCTGCGCTGGCGCGGCTGCAGCCGACCCAGCGTGAGGCGATGGCGGCCACAATCGACTTCACGATTGACCGGATCCTGCTGCCCTTCGCCGAGACGACCAGCTTTGACAGCTGGCGGGCCACCGATCGTGACGAGGGCAAGCCCTGGACCGGCGAAGATTTCGATTACGGCATCGACCTGCTGCGAACGTTGCAGGCGCTACTGGAGGTCAAAAGTGATACACCTATCATCATCATCGGCTCTCAGCTTGGAGCATATCCAGGCGGTGATTGCGGCGGTAGATCCGACCGCGCCGATTGACCAGGAGTGCGACGTGCCGGCCGGCCTCGACAAGCTGGCGCTGGACGTCATCAAGACCGTTGGCCTCACGCTGGCCGAGTTTACCGAGATGGAGGAGCGGCCCGAGCAGTTCGGCGGTGAAGAAAATAAGGGCTGGCACATCATCATTCGGAATGTCCTGGGGAAGTATTGGGTGCCGCTGACTGAGGCACTGGTCGCTGCGTTTGAGTACCGCGGCGATCGCCAGGTCATTTATCGCGGCTCGCGCGAGTTTCAGCTGATGGTGTCGAATCTAATGGCGATGGAGCGCTCGAACGGCAGCCTCACCGCCGACGCCACGCGTGAGGAGATGGACGCGGTGCTCTGGCGCTGGCTGGAGCGCGTCGTCGTGCGGATTATGGAGGAGTCCGAGTGGTATGTCGACGCTCCCTCATCGAATTTCTCAGGCCTGTTTGACGAGTGCAAACGATATGTGCGCAGCGAACGCGGGCGTGCCGCAAAGGAGATCCAACCGGATACCCACTACCCTCCTGCCGCTGCTTGACCAAACACCGGCCGGTGTTTGGAGGACGCGCGACACCAGCATGACCGTCGCTGAGTTGATCACGGCCCGAACCCACTACATTCAGCTCGGCCAGCGAAAGCGCATCGTTGGCCGGTCGAGCGCGAGCGCCTGCGTAACGCCAATCAGCACGACTGATCGATCGCGGAAGCTGGCGAGTTCATAGAAAAATCTCCAAGGAAACTGCCGATTTTAGGCGGCAGAGGAATTGGAGAGCGGCGCGATATTGGGTTCCACGTTGCCGAGCGCGCCGCTTGCACAGGCGTTCTTTCTGTGATACAATCATAATATGAGGTTGACGATCCAATTGAAACTGTTGCCCACGCCCGAACAAGCCGCCGCCTTGCGTCACACGCTTGAGATAGCGAATACTGCCTGTGACTACATCAGCCAGGTGGCATGGGGAGCGAAAACGTTCCGCCAATTCCCGATCCATCGGCTGACCTACAGCGCGGTGCGAGAGACGTTTGGCCTTGCCGCTCAACTCACCGTGCGTTGTATCGCCAAAGTCGCGGATGCCTACAAGCTCTCTCGCAAGACACAGCGCACGTTTGCTCCGCTGGGGGCGGTTGCCTACGACGAACGTATTCTCTCCTACACCCACGCGAATACTGCCGTCTCGATCTGGACACTCGACGGGCGGCAAGAAATCTCGTTCGTGTGTGGCGAACGCCAGCGACAGTTGCTCGCCTCTCGACGCGGCGAAACCGATCTGGCGTTCGTGCGCGGCGCGTGGTATTTGTTCGCCACTGCCGAGATTGAGACTCCTGAACCAATCGACGTGGATGACGTTCTTGGCGTTGACCTCGGTGTCACGAACATCGCTACGGATAGCGATGGGGAAGTCCATTCGGGCAAGTCGATCAAGAACGTGCGCTATCGGCATCGTCGGCTCAGAAATAAGCTTCAAAGGCTTGGCACGCTGGGAAGCCGCCGTCGCCTGCGAACGTTGTCTGGTCAAGAGCGCCGATTTGCGACCTGGGTGAACCACTGTCTCTCCAAACGGATTGTTGCGAAGGCCGAATGCACGAAGCGTGCGATTGCCGTCGAAGATTTGACGCACATTCGCACGCGGATCAAGGCTCGACGGTCGCAGCGCGCAACCCTCCACTCGTGGAGCTTCGCTCAACTCCAAGCCTTTATCGCCTATAAGGCGCTGGGTTGTGGTTGTCAAGTACAACGGGTTGACCCTCGCAATACCTCTCGCACATGTCCCGCCTGCGGGCATATCGCGAAAGCGAATCGGAAAACACAATCCTCGTTTGTCTGCCTCTCGTGCGGGTTCGCTGGCCTTGCCGATAGGATCGCTGCTGAGAATATTCGTGTTCTTGGCAGGGCCGCTGTAAACCGGCCACACTGCTCGGATGCCGATGGTTCGGTAGCGCCAGAGCAAAGCTGCCTGCTTATGAAGATTAAGAAATTAATCGGGTAGCCCGCTTCAGCGGGCTTGGGCTGTTAGCGCGGGTGCTTTAGCCCCGCGCGTGTGACGGTGCGAAATGCCCGATTTAATAATAAAAGTTCATTAGCTGGCGTTTACACCGTACGGCCAGCCAGCGCCCTTCATGCCAGAGGTCCAGCTGATCCCCGCTATGAATGTCCTTGTCATCCAGATAATCTCGGAAGTCAAAGCCGTGATCGAGGAGAACAATCAGATTGCCGGGAGAGTTGCTCATTGGGTCACTTTCCTAGCCCTCGAGCGGCTCCTGGACACGGCGCAGTTCGCCATGCCGGCGCGCCTTCTTCGCCTTCTGCAGCGCGCGCTTCTCGCCGTTTTTGTCGATTGAGTATTTGGTGCGCCTGGCCTTCCCGCTCGGGTCGCGCCACGCGACCTCAAACACTTCATGGCCGCACACGATGCGGCGGGAGATGCCCAACTCGCCGGTGTTGCTGTTGGCATAGCCTATCACCGTGCGGTCAGTGCGCGGCTTGCCGATCTGCTCCTCGGTTCGGTTTCGCCATTCGACCGCGGCGTCGAGTGCGGCAAGCCGGTCGCCGTACTTGAGATCGCTAAAGTAGGCCTGGTAGCGTTGTTTCTTCCACATGACGCGCACCATATAACCGTGCGTGGCGGTGATGCGCCGGCCATCCGGATGACGCCCCGCGTCGCGATCGATCCGCGTCACGCCCTTGTACTTGGTGGTCTTCTTGCGCGCTGGCCCAGCGTTGCGCCGGCGGCGGCGCGCCAGGCTCATCGGTTCAGCGATGACTGGCGGCTGATAGTCGATCTGCTGATCAAGATCATAGCGCAGCGCGCGCAGGTCGAGATCCGGCGGTGGGGGTTCAGGTGGTGGTGGCGCGTCGCCGAGCACCAAGCCATCGGTCGATGGCTGCACAAGCAGTGACTCAGGAAGCCACAGGACATAGCCGCTGGCAATGCGCGCGCCGTTGTAGAGCGTCAGCGGCTGTGATTCCCATTGAACATAGGCCTCCGCGACGTTTTGGGCCTGCTGGTCGAGATCGCCACGGATAAGCGACGCACGTAGGCCCACAAATACCTGCCCGCTGCGCCGTCTGACCGTCTTCATCGATTCCTCCGCTCTCTCAGATTGCCATCATCTTGTCTGGTTTTGGGCGAATTGTCAAACAGGCAATCTATACATCTGGCGTGCTGATCAGCGCGGCGGCTTATCGACGAGCCGCCGATCGACTTAGTGTCTGGAGGTAGCCCATGACAACGCCGGCAGAACGCATCACGCGCTTCCGCGCCACGCCCGATATCCCGGCTTTCCTGAAGGTATGCAGCGTTGGCGAGCTGCGCCAGTTGACTCGCGCCTACCGCTCCTCACACGGTCTCCAAGAAAGTGACGGACGCACGATGCAGCCCAAGAAGAAGCTCATCGCGAATCTGGTCGCGGCCGAGGAAGACCGCCGCGATCGTAGCAGTTCACAGGGTTCCGCGATTCCGGTACAATAACGCCACAACAACCGGCGTCGCAGATCGAAGCACGCAATATACATGGACGATCTCGTGTCGGCGTTGGCTGTCGCTCTGCGACCAACGATCCCGCGGACGCGCTTCGCGTGACCGACGAGCACGGTGGTTCCGGGCAGCATAACGAGTTGGACGATGCCATCAAAGTGCAAGCGCGGGCGTGGTATGGTACAATCAAACAGGCTGGCATTGGTAGGATGCACATCAAGACTAGGCGATCAGGGAAGGAACTCGTATGGACAAGTCCTATCGCACCATCATTACCATAAATCCGAACATCCGGAGCGGAAAGCCGACCATCCGTGGGCTCCGCTATACGGTGTATGACATATTGTCCTATCTTGCGGCTGGCATGACGGTCGCAGAAATCCTCGACGATTTTCCCGATTTGACCGAGGAGGATATTCAGGCGTGTCTGAGCTTTGCCGCCGATCGGGAACATCAAATCCTTGTGGTTGCGGCATGAAGCTTCTCTTTGACCATCATCTGTCACGGAAGCTGGTCGGGCGGCTTGAAGATCAATTCCCAGGCTCGAGCCACGTAGCCTTTCATGGTCTTGCAGATGCAGAGGACGTCGACATTTGGGCCTTTGCAGGGCGTGAGGGATATACCATTGTTACCAAAGACTCCGATTTCAACGATCTGAGCGCCCTGCGCGGAGTTCCTCCGAAGGTGATCTGGGTTCGAATCGGAAATTGCACCACTGCAGAAGTAGAAACCATCCTTCGACGTCACGCACGCGCAATCGAGCACTTTCTCGCACACGCAACAGAACCTGTTCTTGAGATTATTCCCTTTACAACACTATAGCCTCCACAAGATAGGTAAAGCATGGTCTGGCGATCTATGTAACGCATACCTTCAGCATCGTCCAACAATGCGTTGCACCCGCCCCATCTGTATCAGGGCGATTTTGCGCAGCGTTTGGATCCACAACGCGTGATTCCGTGGACCACCGCGCTCACCCCACGGCAAGAACTCGACCAATGGCACGCCATGCAACCGATGCTCACGGCGACCGATATCACTGTGCTCCGCCAGTGTATGTGCGGTGGGTCCGCGGGCGTACCGCTGTGGGCTGGGTATATGATCGAGTATCGGATCGTTCAACCCTCCTCAACGCGCATCCCGCGCTCAGTATTGATGAGTGGACCGCGTGGGAGTCGCATGATCTGATTGCTGCGAGTCCGTATGCTGCGCACATCTAAGGATGGCGCCTTTGCGGCCTGCTCATGGCAATCATTCGTCCGCCATTGCTACCGCCTTTCACTGGTGGTGAGCTGTAAATCGTTTCGCCATCGGGCGACTCCTGAGATCGGCGAAGCGTGAGCTATAATTCGCAGCGGGGTATTACCACAAACAACGATTGGTGGTAATAGATAAGACGCGCGTTTCCCCTGCATCCGCCAGGTTCGCGGCCGAGCGGGTGCAGGGGAAACGCTAGACAATCGGGAGTCGCTATCCCTATGTCCTCGACGGATTTTACCACACGTACACGCGAGTTAGGCGGAGACCAGCAGTTGCTTCTCCCCGCCCTCACAGAGAGTCGCGTGGACTTCGGGTTGCGGATGTGGCTACTCAACCTGCGCAGCCCGCGGACGGTCGAAACGTATGAGAAGACGATGACGCGGTTCCGCGCCTTCCTGAGCAGCCTCGGGCACGACCTGGACGGCGATCGCCGCATCGTCGCGCTGACCGCCGAGCGCTGGTGCCGGGCCAAGCATCTGCCCGATGGACGTTTGCTCGAGGAACAGACCGTCGGCGCCGCAACCTTCAACCAGCGCCTCGCGGCTATCAGTTCCTTTTTCAACTACGCCATCAAGCACGAGCTGCTGCCCGGCCCGAACCCACTCGACCGGATTGACCGCGACAACCGGCAAGACTACGCCGACGTCGCGCCGCACGAGCTGCCGGCGATGAAACGCCACCTGGCCGACATCGACCGCACGACGCTCGAAGGGGCGCGCGACTATGCGCTGCTCAGCGTGGCGCTGCTGACCGGCCGGCGGCGCGCCGAGTTGGTCGGCATCCGCTGGTCGAGCCTGCATTTCCTCGACGATCGGATCAAGCTGACCTGGAAGGTCAAAGGCAGCCGCACGGAGCATGATCTGCTGCCGCGCAGCGCGTCCGGAGCGCTGCTGCGCTTTCTGCACCGCTTCTACGGCCAGGATCTCGCGACGGTCGCGCCGGACGCGGCCGTGTGGCCGAGCCTGTCTGATCGAAACTTCGGCGCGCCGATCTCGGGCCAAACGCTGGCCGACATCTGTAAGCGGCGGCTGGACTTCTCAGCCGTTCACCAGATCCGCCACACGTTCGCCAAGCAACTGGAAGAGCGCGGCGTGAAGCCGAGTGAAATTCAGCGGCGGCTTGGCCACCAGTCGCTGCGCACGACGACGATCTACCTGGGCCGGCTCTCGTCGGCAGAGAACCCGGTCAGCGAGGCAATGGCCGACGACCTGGGCATCGAGTAAGGAGCAGTGGTGCGGAAGATCAATATCGGGTCACCGTATGCACAAAAGAATCATGTACGTTAGGGATTTTCAGGCTTTCTGAAGGCATACTTTTTCTATTCCCACCTCACAAATCACCGCCCTGCCTACTCATCGCGTTTGAGCGAGAAACTCTTGGTCAGAAGATAGAGCGTTGGTCTTGCGCTTCCACTCGTCGGTGGTCAGCCAGAGGCGCGAGGGCTGTGGCAGGTATGGTAGATTGCTAATGATGATCTCCTGGGCTTGAACCCGCGCCGCGATGCGCTTGGCAGAGTATAAAAGTTCAATGCGCTTCGGGCCAATGCCGTTCTGTTCATACATGTCAAGAATGGGCTGCGCCGCATCGTAGCTCAGAATGTAATTGGCTGGCAGGTCCGTAAGTCGATCGCAGAGTTTCCGGTGCTCCGTGTCGCTGAAGTAGTAGCGATATAGCCGGTTCGCTTTGGCGTAGAAGGGCGGGTCGAAGTAGGCGAAAAGATCCACGCTTGTATATCCTAACTGCAAGACCTCATCGACCACTTTGCGCCAATCAGCCTGACGGACAAACACAACGCGATCGGCGAGTCGGGCGATCTGTTGAATGCGTTTGATAACGTTCGTGCGCGCGAAGCGACAATCAATGGTGTGTATGGAGGTCTGTGCGCGGCCCCCTATCGGCCCAGCACGATCGTTCAGGATGCCCGAGAAGCTCGTCCGGTTGAGCACGATGCACTTCAGTGCGCGCCCGCGCCGCGTTCTAGGCTGACTGGTGCGCAATCGCTGCCAGAGTTCGAGGGTTGGTTCGATGGTCTGTAGTTGCTCGACAAGCCACTCGTGATCGCCAAACACGGTTTGCCAGAAGCTCGCGACTAATGGATCTTTCTCCCCAAGCGCGATCTGTTCGACATAGCCATCACTGAGCAGTTGGATTGCCACGCTGGCGCCACCGGCAAACGGCTCGACATAAAGCTTTGGGCGCAGTCCATTCAATTGCAGGGCTTCTGCAATGTAGCCGGCCAGACGGCGCTTGCCGCCAGGGTAGCGGAGCGGTGAGACGATCGAGGCTTCATGACGCATCATCGGCTGGGCCAACGGTAATGAAGGCTGATCGCTCACGCTGAGAAATCCTTCCATTGAATTGTCAGGGTGATGATGCCATACGCCTGCGACGTCCACTCCACCTGGTGGTGCCCGCTATCACAGTAGCGACGGAACTCCTTGAGCATCATCGAGTCAATCAGCACTTTATGGTCTGTGGGCACGACATCGAGTATGGCGTCAGAGCAGAGGACGATTAGCTTATGACGTGCGCGTGTCGCCGCCACATTGAACCGATTCTTGCTGAGCAGGAAGTCGGCCTCACCTTCGGCATACTCGCCGTCCGCGACACCATAGGAGACGAAAATGACATCACGCTCCTGCCCTTGCAGCTTGTCGACTGTGTCAACGACTGGCAGCGGACGATCCTCCGTATCAAACCCAACGATGCGCAGCGCCTGCCGAATGGTACTGTTTTGCGCACGGTGTGGTGATAAGACGCC
>WNGF01016021.1_pt1 | contig 14093 bp, 13 predicted proteins | sample 5400641 | NCBI WGS metagenome assembly WNGF01 (sample SAMN13153371, study PRJNA577476) | soil metagenome | isolation source: 80 cm soil or saprolite under grassland replicate 2 | place: USA:California | collected 2016-06-15
TCGCCCGAGCTCTTCTCGGGCAGCCGCCTGGCGCGGCGGCGACGCGCTTCGTCTCGATCCGGGAGGCACCGGGTCCGGCTCTACTCGCGAGTGACCGTCACCTTGAGCTGTGCGGTGACGTCGGGGTGCAGGCGAATCGGCACGCTGAACTCACCCAGCGTTTTGATGGGCTCGTCGAGCTCGATGCGCCGGCGCTCGACCTCGACCCCGTGCTGCGTGAGGAAGGCCGCGATGTCGTTCCGTCCCACCGAGCCGAAGAGGCGGTCCTCATCCGAGGCCTGCCTCGACACGGCCAAGTGGAGACCCGCGATGACCTGGGCTTGCGCCTGGGATTGCGCGACGCTCTTGGCGGCCTGGCTTTCCTGGCGCGCCTTGATGCCCTCGAGGTTCTTCAGGTTCGCGGTCGTCGCGTTCAGCGCGAGCTTGTGGGGCAGGAGGTAGTTCCGGGCGTAGCCATCCGCCACGTCCCGCACCTCACCGCGGCGGCCGAGCGTCGGAACGTCTTCGAGCAGGATGATCTTCATCGGCGCTCTGGACCGCTCAGTCGCCCGTCTGGGCCAGCAGCGCGATCGTGCGCGCACGCCGGATCGCGCGGGTCAGCTGCCGCTGGTGCCGAGCGCAGCTGCCCGAGATGCGCCGCGGCGTGATCTTCCCGCGCTCCGAGACGAAACTCTTCAGCCTCCGGATGTCCTTGTAGTCGATCAGACTCACCTTGTCCACGCAAAACTTGCAGACCTTGCGGCGCCCGAATCGGCGTCGCTTGACGGGCTTGCTTGCTGGCGGAATGGCTCATTCCCTCCCTGTGTTAAAACGGGACCTCGTCCTCTCCCTCGCTCCGCACCTCGACGGCCTCGGAGACCGCGGGCGCGCCCGCAGTCTTCGGCCGTCCCATGAACTGCACCCGCTCCGCGACCACCTCGACCACGTTACGCTTCTGGCCGTCCTTCGTCTCCCAGTCCCGGGTCTGGAGCCGCCCCTCGACCATGACGGGGCTGCCCTTGTCCAGGTATTCGCCGCAGCTCTCGGCTTGCTTGGCCCACACGATCACGGTGAGAAAGCAGGTGTCCTCCCGCTTCTCCCCGCTCTGCGTCGTGTAGTTGCGGTTCACCGCGAGCCGCAGGTCCGCCACCGCCGTCCCGCTGGGAGTGTAACGGAGCTCCGGGGCTCGGACCAGGTTCCCGATGAGGAACACCTTGTTCAGGCTTGCCATCAGACGACCTCCTCCACCGTCGCTGGCTGCTGTTTCGGCGCCGACCGCACCCGCTTGCGCGCCGGAACGCGCGTCGAGAGGAAGCGGAGCACTTGCTCGTTGAGCCCGAGCTGGCGCTCGAACTCCTTGATCGTGGCCGGCGTGGCGGAGCACTCGATGACCGCGTAGGTGCCTTCGCGCTGCTTCCGGATCTCGTAGGCCAGACGGCGCTTGCCCCAGCTCTCGGCCTTGACGACCACGGCGCCGAGGGTCTTGAGGTTATCCTGAAGCTTCACGAGCAGGGCCGCGATCTCCTCGTCGCTCGGCCGCGGATCGAAGATCACGAGGATCTCATAAGGGTACAGACTCCTCACCTCCCGTCGGACCATCCATCGTTTTTGAAAACGCTTAACGTTACCAGAGGGCACGCTGTAAGGCAACCTGCGTGCGGGGGAAACGTCGGAAGAAGGACGAAGCCCCCTCCTGGTCTCCCCTCGGGCCTCGTCTGGCCGCGACGTGGGCCGCGACCACGACGGGGCCCCCTCTTCGTCTCGACCTTAATCGGCCGCCGCCGGGTGGTCAAGACGTGGACAAAACGACACAGCCCCTGCCGTGGGGACAGGGGCTGTGTCCGGGGTCGGGAGCGAACGTGTATCGCCTAGTACATATCCCCGTGCGGCATCGGGGGAGCCGCCGCCGGCTTTTCCTCCGGGAGGTCGGTGACCAGCGCCTCCGTCGTCAGCAGCAGCGCCGCCACCGACGCCGCGTTCTGAAGCGCCACGCGCTCGACCTTGGTGGGGTCGATGATGCCCGCCTGGATCATGTCCACGAACTCGAGCGTCTCGGCGTCGAAGCCGCGCGTGGCGACCTTCTCGGCCTTGACCTTCTCGACGATGACGCTGCCCTCGAGCCCCGCGTTCTCCACGATGTTGCGGATGGGCTCCTCGAGCGCGCGCCTGACGATCTGCGCGCCGACCTTCTCGTCACCCTCCAGCTTGAGCGCGTCGATGGTGCCGGACGCCCGCAAGAGCGCCACGCCGCCGCCGGGGACGATGCCCTCTTCCACGGCCGCCCGCGTCGCGTTGAGCGCGTCCTCCACGCGGGCCTTCTTCTCCTTCATCGCCGTCTCGGTCGCGGCGCCGACCTTGATCACCGCCACGCCGCCCGCCAGCTTGGCCAGCCGCTCCTGCAGCTTCTCGCGGTCGTAGTCGGAGGTCGTCTCCTCGATCTGAGCCCGGATCTGCTTGATCCGCCCCTCGATGGCCGCCGTCTTGCCGGCGCCCTCGACGATGGTCGTGTTGTCCTTGTCCACCACCACCTTCTTCGCCTTGCCCAGGTCCTCCAGCTTGATGTTCTCCAGCTTGATCCCCAGGTCCTCGGTGATGGCCTTGCCGCCGGTCAGGGTCGCGATGTCTTCCAGCATGGCCTTGCGCCGGTCGCCGAATCCGGGCGCCTTCACCGCGCAGCAGTGCAGCGTGCCCCGCAGCTTGTTGACGACCAGCGTGGCCAGGGCCTCGCCCTCCACGTCCTCGGCGATCACCAGGAACGGCTTACCCGAGCGGGCCACCTGCTCGAGCAGCGGCAGCATATCCTTCATCACGCTGATCTTCTTCTCGTGGATCAGGATGATCGCGTCCTCGAGCACGCACTCCATCCGCTCCGCGTCCGTCACGAAGTAGGGCGAGAGATAGCCGCGATCGAACTGCATGCCCTCGACCACGTCGAGCACGGTCTCGGCCGACTTCGACTCCTCCACGGTGATGACGCCGTCCTTGCCCACCTTCTCCATGGCCTCGGCGATCAGATTGCCGATGGTCTTGTCGTTGTTGGAGGCGATGGTGGCGACCTGCGCGATCTCCTTCTTGTCCTTGGTGGACTTGGACATCCTCTTGAGCTCTTCCACGACGGCGTCCACGGCCGCGTCGATGCCGCGCTTGAGCCCCATCGGGTTGGCGCCGGCCGTGACGTTCTTGAGCCCCTCGCGGACGATGGCCTGGGCGAGGACGGTCGCCGTCGTCGTCCCATCCCCCGCGATGTCCGAGGTCTTGGAGGCCACCTCCTTGAGCATCTGGGCGCCCATGTCCTCGAAGTTGTCCTTGAGCTCGATCTCCTTGGCGACCGTCACCCCGTCCTTGGTGATGGTCGGGCTCCCGAACTTCTTGTCGATCACGACGTTGCGTCCCTTCGGCCCCATGGTGGCCTTGACGGCCGACGCCATAATGTTGACCCCACGGAGCAGGGCCGCCCGCCCCTCGTCACTGAACACCACCTGCTTCGGCATGCTGTTTCTCCTCCTCGATCGTTGAGTGGAATTGACCGGACCCCGGGTCCGGTCGGGTTGGGATCGTCCCTACCGGCCGCCCTATTCGATGATGCCCAGCACATCCTCCTCGCGCAGGATGAGGTACTCCTCGTCCTCCACCTTCACCTCCGAGCCGGAGTACTTGCCGAAGAGGATCCTGTCCCCAGCCTTCACGTCCAGGGGAATCTTCTTGCCCTCGTCGGTGACCTTGCCGTTGCCCACGGCGATCACCTTGCCCTCCTGGGGCTTCTCCTTGGCGGTGTCGGGAATGATGATGCCTCCCTTCTTCACCTCACCCTCCTCTATCCGCTTGACGAGGATCCGGTCATGCAACGGACGAATCTTCATAGTCGACGCGCCTCCCGTTGTAAGATGTTGGCTCTGCGGCTGATCCCGAAGCTGGGAAAGCCCTAGCACTCACCTATGCCGACTGCTAATATAGTCGGCCGTGGCAAGGATGTCAAATCAAAAAAACGCCATAAAGTCAACAACCTACGTGGAGATGCCGATGTCAGATGCTTCCGGTCGCCCTGCCGTCCTCATCTCTTACCCCTTGCCGGACGAGGCCGTTCGACTGGCGCGCGCCCGCGCCCAGGTAGATCTTCACACCGGGAGTGACCCTCTCAGTCGCGAGGAACTCGTGACACGGCTCAGGGGGCGTCAGGGGCTCATCTGCCTGATCACCGACGTCGTCGACGACGACCTCCTCGCCGCCTGCCCTGACCTTCGGGTGGTGGCCAACGTCGCCGTCGGGTTCAACAACGTGGACGTGGCTGCGGCGACCCGCCGGGGGGTCGTCATCACCAATACGCCTGATGTGCTCACGGACACGACGGCGGATTTCGCCTGGGCCCTGCTCATGGCCACGGCCCGGCGCGTGCTCGAGGGCGATCGCCATGTGCGGGAGGGCAAGTGGAAGCAGTGGGAGTTCACGCTGCTCCTGGGCGCGGACATCCATGGCAAGACCCTCGGTGTCGTGGGCTTCGGCAGGATCGGCCGCGCCGTGGCGCGCCGGGCGCTTGGCTTCGACATGCGGGTGCTCTACCAGGACGCGGCGCCGGCCGACCCCGCGACCGAGCGGGAACTCAGGGCCTCACGCGTCGACCTCCCGACCCTTCTCCGGGAGGCGGACTTCGTCACGCTCCACACGCCCCTGCTCACCGAGACCCGGCACCTGATCAATGCCCAGTCGCTCAGGGCGATGAAGAAGACCGCCTATCTCATCAACGCCTCGAGGGGGCCCGTGGTGGACGAGGCCGCCCTCGTCCAGGCCCTGACGGAAGGGTGGATCGCGGGGGCTGGGCTCGATGTGTTCGAGAACGAGCCGCATGTCCACCCGGCGCTGATCGGGCTCCAGAACGTGGTGCTGGCCCCCCATATCGCCAGCGCCTCGCACGACACGCGGCTCAAGATGGCGACCCTGGCCGTGGAGAACTGTCTCGCCGTGCTCGAGGGGAAGAGACCGCCGACGCCCGTCAACCCCGAGGTCCTCTCGGCGGCAAGGAAGTAGGGGTCGGGGAGAGGTCACGGAGACGGGGGCCATCGAGGCCTGCTCCGATCAATCGGCGGGTAAGGCGCCCGAGGCGATGCTCGAATGCGCCGAGCACGCGCTCCGGTGCCAGGTGAGCCCGAGCCCGGGTGAGGGCCTCCTCGACCACAGCGCGCGCGGCGGCGAAGTCCCGTTGCCGGTGCTCGTACACCTTGGCGATCTCCTCCCACGGCTGCGGATCGAAGCCATGCTCGGAGCGCGTGGCTGCCTCCCAGAGCGCTCGCGCCTCGTCCCAGCGCGCGAGTCCCTTCTCACGGCGGGCCAGCCGGAGCAGGACCCGCTCACGCCCGGGGCTCCCGAGTCCCCGCTCCAGCGCCATGCGGTAGCAGGCGAGCCCGCGGTCGGGGTCCATCGTCTCCCAGAGCCGACCCAGCCCCATCAGCTCCTCGGGGTGGAGGTCGGGCTCGGGCGCCCGCGCCATGGCCGCCGCCACCCAGCCGGTGAGGGCCACCAGCGAGAGGATGTCGTAGCGGTTGTGCTCGAAGACCCGCGGCAACTCGCCCGCCCGCTTCCGCCGGAGGTAGTCGAAGTAGGCGGTCGGGATCAGGGCGCCGGGGAGATCGTCGTCGCGGCTGACGTGGAGGACGTGCTGCTCCAACGTCCCGAGGCGGCAATCGGCCAGGCGCGTGCTCCACAGACGGCGAGCGGCGCCGAGGAGGTCCAGGTGGAAGCGGTCGCCCCGCCAGCGACGGCGGGCCAGGACGAAGCGCGTTTCCAGCAGCGGGAGATCAAAGCCGGCTCCGTTGTACGTCACGAAACCGTCGGAGTCGCGGAACAGGGCGTCGAGGGCGGCGAGCAGCGCGGGCTCCTCGTCGAGGTCGCGCATGAAGTACTGGCGCACCTCGAACCCGTCGCTGTCGAAGAAGCCGACGCCGACGAGGAAGGCATAGGTGCCCGTGCCCCCGGCGAGGCCGGTGGTCTCGGTGTCCAGGTAGAGGAGGCGGCCGCCGGCAGCCGGGGGGCCGGCGCGCGCCAGCACGCCCAGCGGCCCGGAAGCGATCTCGCCTGCGCCGGAGAGAGTCTGCTGGCCGTGACGATGGTCCAGATCGAAGCGGCGCCGCACGAGCAGGACCCGCCCGTGATCCGTTTCCTCCACGGTACCGCCCAGCGTCTCTTCGAGCGACGCAGCGCGTCCGGCGGGATGGCGGAGCAGGCTCTTGGCCTGGAGGCGCCTGATGACCTGACCGAGCTCGGAGACCGACAGGTCGGAGGTCACGGGTGATTTCAGGTCAGCGCCGCGCGACGAGCCGCCTGAGCAACGCGAGGGCGACGGGCTTGGCCCGGCGGCCGACCTCGTTCACCGGTCCCACGCAGGAGGGGCATCCGGTCCGGCAGCCGCAGGTCTCGATCGTCTGGAGGCCCCGCGCCAGGAGATCGGGCGACCTGGAAGATGCGCTCGGCGAGCCCGATGCCGCCTGGCTGGTTGTCGTAGAGATAGATGGTGGGCGTGAACTCCGCAGCCTGGAGCAGCCGGGCCCACGCCGATTCGCGAGTGACGACGACGCCGGCCTCGGACGGGGAGCCGTCGCCCAGCCAGGAGCCCACGTCGCGGATATCGCAGAGCAGGAAGAGCGGCGCCAGGTGATGCAACAGGCGGGCGAGCGCGCGCAGCCCGTCCAGGAGCTCATCGCGACCGGGCGACACCTGTCTGAGGAGCGCGGGGTCGAGGGTCAGCCAGACGCTGGTGGTCTGCATCTCCTGCTGGGGCAGCTCCACCTCGCCCGCGCCCACGTTCTCGAGCGTCCCCATCTTGATCTTCTTGAAGCCCACGACCTTCTCCGCGACCAGCACCTCGCCCTGCTCGGCCAGGAGCCCCGGCGTCTCCTGCCGGCCGAGGCGCTGGAGGATCCAGACCCCCTTGGCGCTGACGGCGTCGGTGAAGTAATCGACCGCCACCCGCTTGACGTAGGCCACCTTCTCCTCGTCCTCGCGGTAATGGAGCTCCTGCACCTCGAAGGGCTCGCCCTCCACCATGTAGATGGCCTTGGGGTGGACCATCGCGAAGGCGCTCTTCCAGTCCACCTCGGCGACGATCTGGCGGCGCTTGGTCTGCCGGGCGTCCTGCGCGGTGGTGTCGATCACGAGGAAGTTGTCCGAGGTGACCGTGCGCAGGGAGATATGGTCGGCGGGGTAGGTCTCGGAGGTCCAGTGGAAGCGGTCCCCCGCCTGGTGGAGCACTCCTTCCTCCTCGAGCGCCCCGAGATGGAGCGAGACGTCGCCGCCGAAGGGCTCGCCCGTGGCGAAGGGCAACTCGAAGGCGCCGCACTTGAGGTGGTTGACGAGGATGAAGGGATTCTCGGGATTGATCAGCGCGTGCTCGGGCGCGGCGCCGAAGAGGTAGTCGGGATGGGCCGCCAGGTACTGATCCATGGGAGAGCTGGTCACCACGAGGATGGCCGCCGACTGGCCGCGGCGCCGTCCGGCGCGGCCCGCCTGTTGCCACATGGAGGCGATGGTGCCGGGATAGCCGGCGAGCACGGCCACGTCCAGGTGGCCGATGTCGATCCCCAGTTCCAGCGCGCTGGTGGCGACGACGCCGAGCACCTCGCCCGAGCGCAGCCCCTGCTCTACCTCCCGCCGGCGTAGCGGCAGATAGCCACCGCGGTAGCCCCGCACCATCCCGGAGTCGCCCGTCCTGTCTTCCACGGCCTTCTTCACGCTCGCCAGCACCACCTCCGTCGCCAGACGGCTCTGGCAGAACGCGATGGTGGGGACCTTCGCCCTGAGGAAGCGCGCGGTAAGCCTGGCGGCCTCGCCGAGATACGGAGCGCGGATACCGAGCTCCGGATTCACGACCGGCGGGTTGTAGCACACGAAGATCTTCTCTCCGGTGGGGGCGCCGCTGTCAGAGAGCTCCGACACGGGCTCTCCCGTGAGCCGCTCCGCCAGCTCCTTGGGATTCGCGATCGTGGCCGAGGCCATGATGAACTGCGGCGTCGAGCCGTAGTGCCGGCAGATACGCTTGAGCCGTCTCAGCACATTGGCGAGATGGCTGCCGAAGACGCCGCGATAGGCGTGCAGCTCGTCGATGACGACGTAGCGGAGGTTCTGGAACAGGTTCACCCACTTGGTATGGTGCGGCAGGATCCCGGAGTGCAGCATGTCCGGATTGGTCAGGACCAGGTTGGCGCGGGCGCGCACCGACCGCCGCGCGTCCTGGGGCGTATCGCCGTCATAGGTGAACATCCGCATGTCGGGCAGCGTCTTCGCCAGCGCGGTCAGCTCCGCGAGCTGGTCCTGGGCGAGGGCCTTGGTGGGGAAGAGGTAGAGCACGCGGCTGTCGGGCTGCTGGACGAGCGCCTGGAGCACCGGCAGGTTGTAGCAGAGCGTCTTCCCCGAGGCCGTCGGGGTGACCACGACCAGGTTCTCGCCCTTGGAGACGGTCTCGAAAGCCTGGGCCTGGTGGCTGTAGAGCTGCTGCACGCCCCGCGATCTGAGGGACTCCACGAGTCGCGGATCCAGCGACGAGGGAAACGGGGCGAAGACGGCGGGGCGGGCTTCGAAGTGTCGAACCGCGGTGATGAGGGGCCCCGTCTCGAGCGAAGTCAAGAGCTCATCGAGGAGCTCCCGCAGTGACATGGCTCATCCTATGTTTAGTGACTCGAGGTTGTCAACTTCCGGGTGTCGTGTAAGTGTAAGGCTCTACCCGGGATCATTCACCCTTGGATCATTCCCGATCGATGCGGGAGACGGAGCCGGCTCCAGCGACACTTCTCCCCTGGCGCGGGGGAAACGGCCGGGTAAGGAGGCGCATGCGACGCAGCACGCGTGGTCGTGACTAGAGCGGCCGGGACGTCGGCGCTCCGCGTGCTGCCGCCGCTCGCCTGGACCGCCATCATCGCCTGGTTCTCCACCACCGGCTGGAGCGCCGCCGAGACCGCCAGCGTGCTCCTCCCCCTGCTGCGCTGGCTTGTGCCGTCGGCGGGGCCGGAGCAGCTCGAGGCCTTCCACTGGCTCGTCCGGAAAACCGCTCACGCCGCGGAGTACGGGACGCTCGGGGCATTGTGGCGCTGGGCGCTCGGGACCCGCGGGGCGTGGCGGGGCTGGTTCGCGCCGCTCGGCCTGTCGATCCTGACCGCCGCGCTCGACGAGCTTCACCAGTCGACGACGCTCACGCGGACAGGGAGCCTGGTCGACGTCCTGCTGGACTCCGCGGGGGCGGGCGCGGCCTTGATCGCGTTGAGCGGCGGCATCCGCCTCGTTCTCCCCTGGCTCACGGGCGCGCTGCTCTGGGTCGCGGCCGCGGGCGGCACCGCCCTCGTCGCGCTCGACTGGCGTGCCGGAGTCCCCGCGGGCTGGCTCTGGTGGAGCGTCCCCCCGGCCTGGATCGCGCTCGCCTTCTGGCTCCGCCGGCGGCGGACGTGATTGGCTCACTCGCCTCATGGCAGCGGGGCGCCCTGCCGCCTGCTCCGCCGTTCTGGACACTGGACGTACAGCGCCTGTTTCCGGGATGTCCATCCGCCTTGCCTCCGTCGGCAGGCCGAGGCCCGCCGGCCGGACTCAAGCATCTGAATTCAGCGCCGTTGTGTAGCCCCGGACCCCGTGGCACGCCTCGTGATCTGTCCCGAGCAACACGTGATCAAGGAGGCCCAGCCATGGACCAGACGCACAGTCGCTCGCTCCGCCCGAAGATCGAGGCCCTGTTCACTCGCCAGGTGGCCGACTTCACGGGCTGTGCCGAGTTCCGCGCCCTCGAGGGCGGACGCGCCACGCCCGCGCAGTACGACGCCTTCATCGAGAACGTCGCCCGCGCGCATCTGAAGTCCCCGCAGCTCCTGGCGTTCCTCTACGCGACGGCGCCGCCCGCGGCAACGGCCGACCTCCTCCACAACCTGCTCGAGGAAGTGGGCCTGGAGGACGCGTCGGGGACGCCGCACCCGGAGCTCCTCAGGCAACTCGTCCGCGCCGCCGGCCTCGGGCGCCGGCTGCCGGATCTCGAGGCGCTGGCGGATGACGACATCCGGCGCGTCGTGGTCGAGCCACTCCTCTACGGCACGCTCCGCGACGTGGGGCTCGCCGCGCTGGTCGAGATCGTCGCCTTCGAGTTCATGCTCTCGCGCGTCTCCGGCCGCGTCGCCCGTGCGCTGACCACGCACCGGGGGCTCGGGCCGGCCGCGCTCACGTGGTTCACCCACCACTCCGAGGTCGACGTGCGCCACGCCGAGCAGGGTTTCACGAGCCTGGAAGCCTACATCCGCTACTACGAGCTCGCCGACGAGGCGGCGCTGACGATCATCGAGCTGACGCTCCGGGACAACGTGTTCGCCCGGCGGTACTTCCGCGACGTCGTCCCGACGTCGATGGGGACGGGCGCGCGATGAGGCTCGTCGCCGCCACCCTCTACGCGCTCCGCATCCCCTTCGTGGAGTCCTTCCGCCACCGCGTCACGGAGCGCCGCTGGTCGGACTCGGTGGTGGTGCGCGTGCGTGACGAGGCGGGGACGGAGGGCTTCGGGGAAGGCATGGCCCGCCCGTACGTGACCGGCGAAACGGTCGACGTGATGCTCCAGCACCTCGCGCGGGATCTCTGGCCGGCGCTCGTCGAGCGTGAGCTGCCCCCGTTCGTCGATGCGGCGGACCTCGCGATCCTCGACGCTCTCATCCCCACCACGGCGGTCTCCGGCGTCATCGCCGCCAACGCGAGCCGCGCCGCCCTCGAGCTGGCGGTCGTCGACTGCGCGCTGCGCCGTGGGGGCCGGTCGCTGGCGGCGCTGCTCCCGCCCCGTCGCCGGACGGTCACCTATAGCGGCGTCATCACGGCGGGGCCGATCGAGCGCGCGATCCAGCACGCGCGGCAGATGCGCGCGGTCGGCCTCCAGCACGTGAAGCTGAAGGTCGGGTTCGCGGACGACGTGGCCCGGGTCGCGGCCCTGCGCGAGGTCCTCGGTCCCGACGTCTCGCTGCGGCTCGACGCCAATGGCGCGTGGACCGTCGAACGCGCCGCCGAGGTCCTCGACGCCGTCGCCCCGCTCGGGATCGCCGCCGTCGAGCAGCCCCTGCCGCGCGGCCCCGTCACCGAGCTCCGCCGGCTCAAGGAGGCGGTCCGCGTGCCGATCATGGCCGACGAGTCGCTCCTGACGCCGGCCGACGCCGAGGCGTTGATCGCCGCGCGCGCCGTCGACCACTTCAACGTCCGCGTCTCCAAGTGCGGCGGCCTCCACCGGTCCGCCGCGATGGCGGCGCGCGCCGCCACTGCCGGCATCGGGGTGCAGGTCGGCAGCCAGGTGGGCGAGACGGCGATCCTCTCGGCGGCGGGCCGCCATCTCGCGGCGTCGCTGCCCGACGTGGTGTTCGTGGAGGGGTCGTTCGGCACCCTTCTCCTCGCCGAGGACGTCAGCGTGGAGAGCGTGCGCTTCGGCCACCGGGGCGAGGCGCCGCTCCTCACGGGCCCGGGCCTCGGCGTCCGCGTGCTCGAGGACCGGCTGCGCCGCCACGCGCTGGTCATCCACGACCTGGCCGCGTGAGGAGGTCGCCATGGGACCGCTGCTGAAGCACGCCCTGATCGCCCGTGAATGGCCGCAGCACCTCGCCCTCGATCGCGCCGCGCGGAATCCGGAGGAGGCCCAGGCGCGCGTGCTCCGCAGCCTGCTCCGGGCCAACCGCGACACCGTGTTCGGGCGCGACCATGGGTTCTCGGAGATCGCCGGCGCCGCCGACTACGCGCGGCGCGTGCCGATGCGGGACTACGAGGCGCTCCGCCCCTACATCGCGCGGACCGTCGCTGGCGAGCCGGCGGTCCTGACGGCGGAGGCGCCGGTCATGTTCACCACCACCAGCGGGACGACGGGGGAGCCGAAGCTGATTCCCGTCACGCCACGCTGGGCGGCGGCGACGGCGGGGCTCATGCGCCTGTGGGCGTTCTACGCCCTGCGCGACCACCCGGCGATGCTCGCGCGCAAGGTGCTCACGATGGTCGGCCCGGCGGTGGAGGGCAAGACGCCACAGGGGGTGCCGTTCGGTGCCATGACAGGATGGAGCTATCAGCGGCTGCCGTGGCTGATCCGTCGCCGCCAGGCGCTGCCCTACGCCACCGCGCTGATCCGCGACTGGGAGACCCGCTACTTCGTCGCCGCGCGCCTGGCGCTCGCGGGGCCGGTCTCCTCGATCGGCACGCCGAACCCCAGCACGCTCCTGCGCCTGGCCGACACCGCCGCCCGCCACGCGGAGGCGCTCGTGCGCGCCGTCCACGACGGGACGCTCGGCGTGGACGACGTGGAGCCCGTGCCGCACGGAGAGCTCACCAGCGCCGAGATCGGGAACGCGCTGCAGACCGCGATCCGTCCCGACCCCGGGCGCGCCGCCTTCCTCGGCCGCGTGCTGGCGCGTCACGGCCGCCTCGTGCTCGGCGAGTGCTGGCCCGAGCTGGCGCTGGTCGGCTGCTGGCTGGGCGGCAGCGCGGGGATCCAGGCGCGACACCTGACCGAGCACGTCGATCCGCGCGTGGCGCGCCGGGACCTCGGGTTCGTGGCCAGCGAGGGGCGGCTGACGATTCCTCTCGAGGACGGCACCGCCGCCGGCGTGCTCGCCGTGCACGCCAGCTTCTTCGAGTTCATCGCCGAGGAGGAGATCGACGCGCCTTGCCCGGCCGCGCGCCTGGCTCACGAGCTCGAGGAGGGCCGGCGCTACTACGTCCTCCTCACCGGCGCCAACGGTCTCTACCGCTACGACCTCAACGACATCGTGGAGGTGCGCGGCTTCCACCACCGCACGCCGAAGGTCGCCTTCGTGCGCAAGGGGCGCGACATGGTGAGCATCACCGGCGAGAAGCTGCACCTGAACCACCTGATCGCCGCGGTCCGGGCGGGCGAGCGGGCGACGGGGCTCAGCGTCTGGCAGTTCCGCGTCATCCCGGACGTCGAGGAGGCGCGCTACGACCTCCTCATCGAACTCGAACGTCCGCCGGCCGGCCCCTCGGCGCTGGCCGAGTTCGGGCACGCTTTCGACGCCGCCCTCGCCTCGGCCAACGTTGAGTACGAGTCCAAGCGGGCGTCGGGACGGCTGCGACCGCCGCGGCTGCACCTCATGCGACGGGGATGGTCGGAGCGGCTCTGCCGTCAGGACTTCGCGCGAGGACGACGCGAGAGCCAGCACAAGTGGAGCGCGATCCAGCTCGCGTGGGACGTGTCGAGCCGCGGCGATGTCCTCCTCGTCCACGATCCGGCGGCGCGGGTGGAAACGCCGCGATGAGACCGCCGTCACCGGGCCATGCGTGGGCGCTCGTCGCTCTGACGGTCCTCTTCTCCGCGCGGGCGCTGGGGCAGGCGCTGGTCGCCTTCCTCGACGTCACCCTCCTGTCGCCCATGTCCGCCTGGTACTCCGGGCTCCTGCCCTACCAGATTCTCCCGCCGGCGCAGCTCCTGATCCTCGCCGTCCAGCTCCGGATCGACGCCGACGTCTGGCGCGCGCGCGGCTTCGCCTTCATGGCCCGGCGGACACCGGGTCTCGCGCTCCAGGTGGCTCAGTGACGCGTACGCGCTGTCGATGGTGACGCGGTGGACGGTCGCGCGATCGCATCTCATCCCGATCGTCTTTCACTGGGTGCTGGCCGCCTACCTGTGGGTGCGCGGGCGGCTGTGGAAAGCTCTCGACGCGTTGGCGCTCCTACAAGCAGCTGGTGGGGACGGCAAGTAGAATGCCAGCGAGCCTTCCGCTGAATTCGACAACATTGAGACGCCAAAAATGAAAGGACAACTGCTATGCAAATGCAAATGTTCGTCATAGCCATGTCACTGGTCGTGGCGGCACCGCCGGCATTGGCTGGTATCAGTTCAGGGAGCGGCGGCCCAGTCGTGGTAGTGGCGGTGCCTGCGTCCAGGACCGTCGCCGTGGCTTTGGCCATCCCCGCTGACTTTGTTTCAGTGCCCATCAAGGTTATCAGCGAGCAGAAGAATTCCGCGTTGGCCTACGAGGAATCACGCCAGGCCATCGAGATGATTTCCCAGAGGGCCAAAGAGAATGGTCAGTTCCGAGCTTCGACGGGCGTCGCGTCATTGTCTCAGCACAAGAGCGCGTTTGGCATCAGTTCGGGATCGTGGAGTCAGCCCGCAGCCGCAG
>WNGF01013539.1_pt1 | contig 14089 bp, 8 predicted proteins | sample 5400641 | NCBI WGS metagenome assembly WNGF01 (sample SAMN13153371, study PRJNA577476) | soil metagenome | isolation source: 80 cm soil or saprolite under grassland replicate 2 | place: USA:California | collected 2016-06-15
AACTCGGCAGTCCGAGATTACGCAAAATGGTGCCGGCCTCCCGTTGCGTCCAATTTGTCAAGACGAATCGGTAATCCCCGCTACGCTTTTATAGCCATCAGCGCCTTCCGCGAATCTGTCCGACCCTCGTCGGACGCCAGAAGGATATAGATGGGATGGATAGTAGCAGGCCGCCTCAGTGCTGACCTTCCCTCGCTCAGGTGAGGACCGTGTTTCTCAAAGAAATCCAGATGGAGAACTTCAAGTCATTCGGCCGAAAGATCTCGATCCCCTTCCTGCAGGGCTACACGTCGATCACGGGCCCGAACGGATCCGGGAAGAGCAACATCGCGGACGCGATCCTGTTCGTCCTTGGGCCGAAGAGCTCAAAGGCGATCCGCGCCGGCAAGCTCACGGACCTGATCTGGAACGGCGGGAAGGACAAGAACGCCTCCGATTATTGTCAGGTCAGCCTGCTGTTCGACAACGGGGACCGTCAGATCCCCGTCGAGGCGGACGAGGTCAAGCTCACCCGCTACATCGGACTGAGCCCGTCCGTCGAGGGCGGCTACAACTCGTACTTCTACATCAACGACCGGAAGTCCTCTCTCTCCGAGTTCGACTCCCTCCTCGCCCACGCCCGCATCTCGGCGGAAGGCTACAACCTCGTCCAGCAGGGGGACGTGCAGAAGATCGTCTCGATGTCGTCCGTCGACCGACGACGCATCCTGGACAACATCGCCGGAATCACGAAGTTCGATGACGACATCACGCAGGCGGAAGGCAAGCGCCGGGAGACGGAGGAGAACCTCGAGCGGATCCGGATCATCCTCGAGGAGATCGACAAGCAGATCAAGCAGCTCGAGGCGGACCGAGACGGCGCGCTGAAGTACAAGGACCTCAACGGCCGCCTGACGACGGCGAAAGCCCAGCTGGCCTACAAGAACCGCGAGCTCATCGAGCGGCAGATCGTCGGGACGAAGGAACAGATCGGCAAGCACGAGGCGGACAAGGCGAAGCTCGAGGCACAGAAAGCCGACCTGCGCACGCAGCTCGACGCGGCGGTCGCCCGACTCGACGAACTCGAGCGGGAGATGGCGGAGCGCGGAGGCGAGGAGGCGAAGCAGATCAAGGAGAAGCTCGACGGCGTTCGGATCGAGCGGGCCCGCGCGACGGACGGCACGGAGACGTCGAAGGAGACGCTCAAGCAGATCCGCGCCGAGACCGCCGAAGCGAACAAGGAGCGGGCGAAGGTCCAGAAGGAGACGGAGGCGCTCGCGCGGGAACGGGGGACTCTCGACACGCGGGTCGCCGAGCTCGAGGGGCAGATCAAGACGGCGGACGAAGACCTCCACGAGGTGGACGAACTCGCATCCAAGAGCGACGCGAAGGTCCTCGGGATCCAGAAGCAGATCATCGCGCTCAATAACGAGATCGACGCGGTCGAGGAGAAGCTGAAGGGCATCGTCCTCGAGGGCGACCGGACGCGAGAAGCGATGGCGCGCGTCGAGTCCGAGATCGGGCAGCTGGAGGACGCCCGCAAGACGTACCAGACGGAGTTCGAGGATGCGGACTGGCAGCTCAAGGAACTCCGGTCGACGACGAAGGAGTCCGGGAAGGGGCTCCAGAAGCTCCAGCAGGAGTTCCACGACCGCCGGACGGAGGAGACGAAGCTCGCCCGGGACCAGGCCGACCTGCAGACGGCGATCCTCAGCCTGACGCGGCGGTACGCCCAGCTGCGGGCGGAGGCGGACGTCGCGGAGAACCTGAAGCGCGGCTACACCGCCGCGGTGTCCGCTATCCTCGACACGCGGGAGACGGGGTCGATCAAAGGGATCCACGGGACCGTCGCACAGCTCGCCCACGTCGAGCCGCAATACGAGACCGCCATCGTCACGGCCGCGGGCGCCCGGATGCAGGCGATCATCGTCGACGACGATTCGGTGGCCGCGACGTGCATCGATTACCTGAAGAAGCGGAAGATCGGCCGCGCCACGTTCCTTCCTCTCAACAAGATGCTCGTCGGCAAGCCGCGAGGCAAGGCCATCCTCGTTGCGAAAGAGTGCCTCGGGTTCGCGATCGACCTTTGCCACTTCGACGAAAAGTACCGCGACGCATTCTTCTACGTCTTCGGCGACACGCTCGTCGTCCAGACGCTCGACGAGGCCCGGAAGTGGATGGGCGGCGTCCGGCTCGTGACGCTCGAAGGCGAGCTGATCGAAGCCTCCGGCGCGATGATCGGCGGGGACATGGAGCGCTCGACGCTCAAGTTCGGCGCGGGGACGGCGAACGACCTCGAGAAGATCGCGGAGAAGCTCCGCGAGGCCCAAGCGCAGGCGGAGGGCGTCGCGAACCGCCTCGATGAGATCCGAAAGGCGATCCTAGACCTCGAGGCGCAGATCAAGGACTTCGGCGGCAAGACCGGAGCGGTCGAGGTAAAGACGAGTACCCTCGAAGCGAAGCGGAGGGAGTTCGAGGCGAAAGTCAAGTCGGCGGACAAGGACCTGGCGGACCGCACGGTGCGCTTCGAGGACGCCCGGAAGACCGCGACCCGAATCGAAGAGGACCTCACGAAGTTCACGAAGGGTCTGGACGCGCTCAAGGCGAAGCGGGACGAGCGCAAGAAGGCCGTCATCGAGGCGACGCCCCAGCAGATCTCCTCGCGGATGAAGGAGCTGATGGGCCGACGCGCGACCCTCGCGGAGGAGTTGAGCGGCCTTCGCTCGAAGCTCGAGGCGATGGCCACGCAGACCGCGTTCCTCGACGAGCGCCGCGGCGAACTCGACGCGCGCCTCGCCGCCCTCGAGGCCCAGCGGACGGACCACGAGACGCGGATCGAGACGTTCCAGGAGTCCCTCGGCAAGCTCGAGAACGAGATCCGGGGCCTGGAGAAGATGGAGGCCCAGATGGGCAAGAAGATCAAGGACCTCCAGGACGCGCGCGACGCCGCCTACAAGGAGAAGACGGACCGTGAAGGGGACGTTGACAAGGTCTCGCACAAGATCGAGACGAAGGAAGACTTCCTCCTAAAGATGGAGACGGAGCTGAGGGTCCAGGAAGAGCAGCTCGCGGAGGCGGAACGCGTGATGACGGAGATGGCGGTCGAGGTCGAGGAGGGCCGCCTGCCGAGTCTCCAGGAGCTCAAAGCCACGATCGGCGAGTGCGAGGCGGCAATCACCGCCCTCGGGCCGATCAACTTGCGCGCCCTCGAGGACTACGACGCGCAGCAAGCCCGGGCCGTCGAGCTGAACGACGAGTTCAAGCGGCTCGAAGGGCAGCGCGAGGAGCTCATCAACCTCGTCACCCAACTGACGGACAAGAAGAAGGAAGGGCTCGCGAAGGTTTTCGTGTCGATCAGCGAGAATTTCCAGCGGGTGTACTCGGAGCTGAGCGAAGGCGGCGAGGCCGAGCTCCTCCTCGAGAACCCGCAGGATCCGTTCCTGGCGGGGCTCGTCATGAAGGTGAAACCCGCGCACAAGAAGCCGTTGCGGCTCGAGGCCCTGTGTGCAGATCTCCCTGCGCAAGGTCACTCTGAAGGAGGCCGACCACCTGATCGGGATCACGATGACCCCTGCCTCGACGTCCGAGGTCATCATGCGCGTGAACCTCGCGGACATCGAGGACGAGAAGCCCACGGAGGCGATCGCGGCATGAGCGACAACTACCAGGCGATCCTGAACCACCTGCTCTTCCACAAGGCGCTCATCAGCGAGTCGGAGGGCGGACAGCGGATCAACCGCTACCTCGCCATGCTCAACGAGATCGACCAAGGACAGCACGTCGCGGTCCGCGATCCGTTCGAGAAGAGCGTCGTCGCGGCGTTCGAGCTCGCGCTCGAGAAGCAGCTGGACCCGTGGGAGATCAACCTCGTGCCCTTCACGAAGCTCTTCATGGACAAGGTGCGAAAGGACGGCGCCGTGAACTTCGTGACGGCGGGGAAACTCGTCTTCCTCGCGTGGTCGATCCTGAAGATGCAGAGCGACAAGGTCCTCCTCGATGCGATGCCGCCGCCCCCCGAGGAGCCCGCGGACGGCTGGGACCTCGACATGTTCCGGGACCCGGCGGACCTCGACTACAACCAGGTCGTCCTCGCGGGCACCGCGACGCCCCTGACGGAGGCGATCCGGCGCGAAGGCCGGCGGGCCGTGACCCTGATGGAACTCATGGACGCGTTCGACGAGGCGCGGCAGGAGGCGGAGGTCCAGTTGCAGCTGAACGCCCTGCGCGAGCAGGCGATCAAGCGCTTCGCCCCGAACTTCCACCAGAAGGTCCACGGCGAGGATCTCACGGAGGACATCGCCCTCACGTGGGGGAGGCTCGTCCAGTTCGACGGCGAGCCGGTCCCGCTCCGCCAGTTGACGGCGGGCGGCATCTGGGATGAGGTCACCATCTTCATGTCCCTCCTGTTCCTGGCCCACCTCGAGAAGGTGAAGCTGTGGCAGAAGGACTACCCGTACGGAGAGATCTTCGTGAAGCGCCTCTCGGCGGAGACGGACCTGACGATCGAGGAATTGCTGGCGCTGCCGGACCTGACGCCGAAAGCCGACGCCGGGCCTCCGGGGGTCCACCCATGAGCGAGCGCGCGATCGTCGAGGCGGCGCTGTTCTCCGCGGGGCAAGCCCTGACGGCCGAGGACCTCGCGCGGACGACCCGGCTCGATGTCGAGGTCGTCAAGGGACACCTCCGCGCCCTCGCGCGGGAGTACACGGCGCGGGGGAGCGCCATGGAAGTTGCCCAGATCGGATCTAAGTGGACGATGCAGATCCGCTCGGAGTACTCGGAGCGGGCTCGGACCTTCGCCCCGCCGGAGATCGATCGGGACCTCCTCAAGACGGCGGCCCTCATCGCCTACCACCAGCCGGTCCTCCAGAGCGACCTGTTCGACATGATCGGATCGAAGGTCTACGAGCACACGAAAGCGCTCGAGGGCCTCGGGCTGATCGCGCGCAAGCCGTCCGGCCGGTCCCTCGCCCTCACGACGACCCGCTACTTCGCGGAGTTCTTCGGGCTCAAGTCGTCGAACCGCGAGGAGATCCGGCGGATGATGGCGCGCAACGCCGGGGTCGCGTACAAGGAGAAGGGGGACCCCGCCGAGCCGTCGCCCGACGAGTCCGCTCCGTCCGCCGAGGGGCTCCCGCCCCCGGCGCCGGTCCCCGCGCCGCAAACCGTGGCCTCGGCGAGCGGCTGACCCGTTCGAGGCCGCGGCCGGCACCCCGGCCATGGGTGAATCACAACTGATAATCACAGGCTAAGCCGTTTATAACGTCCATTCGCTAAATATCGACGCGATCCTCGGAGGAGGAGCCCTGGCCTTCTCCCGGGATAGCGGAGCCTCGGACCGTGAGCGGGTACCTACGCGACAGCCAGCTGCGTCGGCAGCTCGAGGACAAGGTCAAAGAGGCCACCCGCACCCGCCAAGCGGCCGAAGAAGGCGTGAAGGCGGCGCAAGACCTGATCGACCAAGCGCGCCGGATCGATGCGAACGTCGTCGAGGCCGAGAAGGCGCTGGCCGAGGCGAACGCCGCGATGGCCTCGAAGGACTACAAGGTCGCGGTCGACAAATCGAGCGAGGCGCTCGAGCGCGGCAAGCGGATCTACCGGGACCGGGCGCGGGCGATCGTCGACTCGAGCTCGGCGCTCGCGACCCTCGCCAAAGGACTCGGCGCGGACCTCGGCGAGACGCAGGCCGGCCTCGCGAAGGCGGAAGGCGCGCTCGCGTCGGAGGACCTCACCACCGCGATCGACCTCGCGAAGAAGGCATGGAAGCGCGCCGAGAAGATCCTCCAGGAGAACCTCTCCTCCTCGTTCTCCACGGTCCAGGCGCTCATCCTGTCGGGCAAGGCCATGAGCCGGGACGTCGCCCCGATCGAGGACCTCCTGTCCCGGGCGAGGAGCGCGATGGAGAACAACGACTTCCAGAGCGCGCTCGACTTCACGCAGGAAGGTCTCGACACGATCAAGGAGGACCTGACGTCCGCCGTGAACAAGGACATCCGAGACGCCGAGGACCTCATGCGGACTGCGCAGGAGCTCGGGGCGGACACGACGAAGCCCTCGACCCTGATCGAACGGGCCCGCGGGGACGTGGCGAACCTCGACTTCGAGAAGGCGAACAATGCCCTGCGACAGAGCCGCGGAGAGTCGGAGAAGTCGCTCCAGCGCTCCCTCGAAGGGAAAATCGCGGACTTCTCCCGCTTCCTTCAGGACGCCCGCGCGCTCGGCGCCGATCCGTCGGCGGCCCAGGAGTCCTTCGCCGGCGCCGAGGCGGCGCTCAAGAAAGGCAACTACCGGGAGGGTGCGCAACTCGCGAAGCAGGGCTTCCAGACGCTCCAGCAAGTCCAATTCCAACGCGTCGTCGGCGTGATCGCGCAGTCGCGCGAGAAGTTCATCGCCGCGACGAACATCGGGGTCGACCTCCAAGGCCCCGTCGCAGACATGAACCGGGCGCGCGAGGCGATCAAGCGGAACGCGTTCCAGGAGGCGCTCGACAGCGCGAAGCGGGCCGATGCCGCGGTCGACGAGATCCTGGACCGGTATCGGAAGCTCGAGGGCCGCCTCAAGGAGCTCCATCGCGCCTTCGCGGACACCGAGTCGTTCGGCGTCTCGACGGTCCGCGCCCGTCAGTTCGCCGGCGTGGCCCGCCAAGCGTACCAGGATCGGAACCCGACCGAGGTCGCCAAGGCCGTCGACCAGGCGTTCGACGAACTGCGCCGCGCGGAACGGGAGCGGGTCATGCAAGCGATCGAACGCGCGGAGTTCGTCCTCACGCTGGGCGAGCAGAACGGCGCGGACCTATCCGAGCCGTCGAAGCTCCTCCGGGAAGCGGTCGTCGCGACGAAAGCCGACGAGTACCGGAAGGCGCTTCAGCTCACCGCCGACGTCCAGACGAAGACGGAACAGGTCCTCACGGACCAGGCCGCGCAGCGGATCTCGGCGCTCCGCAGTTCGCTGCCGCATCTCGGCGACGACGGCTCGAACCTGAAGTCGCTGCTGAACCGGGCGGACGCCGCGATGGCCTCACGGGATTTCGAGGGGGCCTTCCAGGCCGTCATGGAGAGCCAGCGGTTCGTCGAGAGCCGGACCCGGAGCCGCGCGGAGGAAATCGTCGGGGACCTCGCCCTCGCGGTCCGCCTGGGCGTCGAACTCGGCGCGAACGTGACGGCCCTCGAGGCGATGCACCGCGAGCTGAACGGCCTCCTCGTCGGCGGCCGCGTCGCGGAGATCCTCTCCCTCCGAGGCCGCGCGACGGAGGCGCTCGCGACCACGTCCGACACGCTGCAGGGGCTCGTCAAGACGCGGATCGGGACGGCGACGGGCCTCAAGCTCGACGTGGACGAGATGACCGACCTCCACCGGCGGGCGCGCCTCGCCCTCGGCGTCCAGAACTACCACGAAGGACTCCGCCTCCTCACCGAGTCAAACGAGCGCGCGAACAAGGCGACCGCGCTGCACCGCCAGGCCTACAACGCAATCGCGAGCGCCGCCGCCTTCGTGGCGGAGGCGAAGAAGCGCAACGTCGACGTGTCGAAGGTCGTCGAGATGCTCGTCGACGCAAAGAAGGCGTTCGAGCGCCTCGAATACGACCGCGCCCTGAAGGTCGCGTCCGATGCGCGCGCGGAGACCGACAAGCTGACGGTCCTGTATTCCTCGGCCCAGAAGATCCTCTCGAGCCGGGGTCGCCTCGAGCTCGCCGGGAAACTCGGCATCGAAGCACCGCACCTTCGCGCCCTGTTCGGCGAGGCGAAGGAAGCGATGAAATCGAAGGACTACGCCAAGGCGCTCGCCCTCGCGCAACGGGCCGAGGACGAGTTCACGTCCCTGATCCGGGAGCGGCTGTCCGGCTCCCTCGCAGCCTCCGAAGGGGTCCTCGGCTCCGTCGAGGGGTTGAACCTGGCCCAGGCGAGCAACTCGCTGATCCAGGCACGGCAGCACCTCGAAGCGGGCGAGTTCGAGCAGGCCGCCGACCTCACCCAAGCGCTGAGGGACCAGCTGGAGGCGCTCAAGCGCCTCGGCGAGGAGGCCGGGACGGCCCTGCGGCGGGTCAAGGAATTCGTCGCGGACGCGGAGGCGATGAACCTCACCCTGACCTCCACGGCGAGGCTGCTGGACAAGGCGGACCGCGCGTACAAGATGGGCCGATTCGAAGAGGTCCTCGACCTCGTCGCGCAGGGGGAGGTCGAGGCGACGAAGGAGCGCGACCAAGGCATCGCCTCGATCATGCAGCAGTTCGAGGACGGGCTCGCCCGAGCGCGCAAGGAAGGCACCGATACCCGGTCAGCAGAGAAGCTCTTCGAGCGATCCCGCGAGTTCTTCCGCGCGAAGAAGTACCGTCAGGCCGTCGCGGCCGCGATCCAGAGCGAGGCGGAGGCCGAGCGGGTCGCGCTCCAACAGGCGATGGCGAAGCAGGCGGTCGAGACCGTCGAGCGGAAGCTCCGGGCCCTCGGGAAGGCCTCGAAGGCCGTCGTCGGACTCGCCGCGGACGCCCGCAACACATACGACGAGGCCGACTACGTCAAGGCGCTCGACACGGCGATCCGCGCGTCCGACGCGATCGCGGACTTCCGGATCCTCGTCGAGGAGACGCAAGGGATCCGGGACCGGGCCCAGAGGCTCCTGCAGACGGCGTACGCAGCCGGGACGGACGCGGCGAAGATCGAGCGGTCGTTCCAGGACGGCGAGTCGGCGCTGGAGGCCGGTGACGTCGAGCAGGCGCGGGCCGAGTTCTCCGGGAGCATCGAGTGGGCCCTCGGCCTGTTGCGGTCCCACCTCGCGAGCGAACTCACGAAGGCGGACGCGCTGGTCGAGATGTGCCGCAAGATGGAGGTCGATCCGACGCCGGCCCAGAACAAGTTCGCGGAGGCGCGCTCCCGCTTGGAAGCGGAAGACTTCCCCGCCGCAGCGGCGAGCATCCAGGCGGGTCGAGACGCCGCCCAGACCGGGCTCGCGGCGAGACTGAACCGCGCGCTCCAGGACGCGGCGGAGAACGTCGCCCACGCAAAGAAGCTGGGGTCCGACGCGAGGGATGCCGAGGCGCTCCTCCGGCAGGCGAACGAGCGGATCCTCCAAGGAGAGTTCGACGGCGCGATGGAAGTGGTCGAGAGTGCGCTCGAACGCGTCGAGTCCGCGAAGATCGTCGAAAAGCGATTCATCGATCTCACGTTCAAAGGCGAGACCACGATCCGGAACGGCCGCAAGTTCGGGATCGACATGAAGGCCGCCGAGACGAAGCTCGCTCAGGCGGTCCAGCTCCGGAAGACGGACTTCCCGGAGGCGATCAAGGCGGCGGAGGAAGCCTACCGCATGGCGTGGGACGCCACGGAGGCGTTCGCGCCGAGCATGCGCGGATCGCTCGAGGTCGGCGCGACGAAGCTGAACGAATGGACCGAGGCGACCCTGACCCTCGAGAACGTCGGGAAGGGGCTCGCGAAGGACGTCCGCGTGCGGATCCTCGGCGACGCGGAGACGCAGGGCGTGACGGAACTCCCCGCGGTCCGGGCGCACGGGACGGAGGTCCTGAAGATCCGCCTCAAGATGACCGCTCCCGGGAGCGTGCCGCTCGCGATCCAGATCGTCTCGCACCGGGTGTTCGACGAGAAGGAGTACACCCAGGAGATGATCGCCCAGATCGACGTCTCCGAGATCGGACCGGAGAAGGCGAAGCGGCTCGTCGCGGACCTCGAGAGCCGCTGCCCGATCTGCAAGGGCCTCATCAAGAAAGGCTTCAAGGTCACCCGCTGCGGCTGCGGTCGCGAATTCCACGATCTGTGCGGGAGCCGCGTCGGCCGCTGCCCCGTGTGCTTCCGCTCGCTGCAAGGCGCGGTCGAGTGATCAGACGAGCGGACCCGCGGCCGCTTCCGCGGACTTCAGGAACTCCCCGGTCGCCATCCACTCGAGGATCCGGTTCGCATCGGCCGCGAGGGAGCGGTCCTCGACCAGCGGCGGGACCTGCGACCGCACGAAGGCGTGGGCCGCCCGGGGGCCGACGCCGGGCTGGAGAGGCTTGAGGAACTCGAGGCCCTGGGCCGCCGCGAGCACCTCGAGCGCGACGACGCGCGCGGCATTCTCCAGGGACTGCCGGGCCTTCAAGGCGGCCGCCATGCCCATCGGCACGAAGTCCTCCTGATTCGCCGACGTCGGGATCGAGTCGGCGGACGCCGGATGGGCGAGGACCTTGTTGTCGCTCGCGTAGCCCGCCGCGACGTACTGCACGATCATCATCCCGGAATTCAGCCCGCTCTTCTGCGTCAGGAAGGGTGGCAACTCGCTGAGCCGGGTGTCGACGAGCCGCGCGATCCGCCGCTCGGAGAAGCCCGCGAGGACGGCCATGCCGAGGGCGACGTGGTCCAGGGCCATCGCCAACGCTTGCGCGTGGAAATTCCCCCCGCTGATGCTCGTGCCCTCCGGGAAGATGAGCGGGTTATCGGTCGCGGCGTTCATTTCGACCCGCAGGGATGCCGCCGCGCCTTCGAGCGTCGAGCGGACCGCCCCGAGGACCTGCGGGACACACCGGAGCGTATACGGATCTTGCACCCGGTGCGGACCTTTGTGGGACGGGATGATCTCGCTGCGCCGCAGGAGGCGTCGGAGGTTCGCCGCGACCTCCCGCGCGCCGGGCTGCGGCTTCAGTCCGACGAGGCGATCGTCGAAGGGCTTCGGCGAACCACGGAGGGCTTCAAACGACATCGAGGCGGCCACCTGCGCATCCTTCAGCAATCGAAGGCCATCGTGGACCACGAGGGCACCCACGGCCGCCATCACGGACGTCCCGTTGATGATCGCCACGCCTTCTTTCGATTGGAGGACCAGGGGCACGAGTTTCGCCCCCGCGAGGGCCTTGGCGCCCGGGAGGACCCGTCCGCCGACCTCCGCCTCGCCTTCCCCCACGAGCACGAGGCCCAGGTGCGCGAGGGGGGCGAGGTCGCCGCTCGCGCCGAGCGATCCGCGGGACGGGATCATCGGATGCACGCCCCGGTTCAAGAAGTCCAAGAGGCGCGTCACGAGCACCCGCCGGACGCCGGAGTACCCCATCGCGAGCGTGTTCGCCCGGAGGAGAATCGCGGCCCGCACCTCATCCCGACGGAGGGGCGGCCCCAGGCCGATCGCGTGGCTCCGCAGCAGGTTGAGCTGCAACCTCCGCACGTCCGCCTCGGAAATCTCGACGTTCGCCAGGTCTCCGAAGCCCGTCTTGATGCCGTACGCGAGCGTGCCCTTCGCGACGACTTTCTCGAGCGCGCGGCGGCTCGCGTCGACGCGCTTCGCCGCGGCGGGCGCCAGCGACACACGATCGCCCGCGCGCGCGACGGCCACGACATCGTCGAGGTCGATGGACCGGCCATCGATGGAGCGCATGGAGGACCGCCGCGGCATCCCGGTTCCGCGATAAACGTTTTCGCGCGCGACGTCTCGAACAAACCTTATGCTTGTCCCACGGTGTTTGCGCCTTGGGATGTCGAGGAAACGCTCGGCCGGGACGTTCCCGCAACCTCCTTGGAGCTATGCGCCCTCCGAGGTCGCCGAATGGCTGGCCTCCACCGCGGGTCCCGGGTCGCGGCGCGCATCTCGCGTTCGCCGTCCGCTGCGCGTGAAGGGCTTCGTCGGCCACTGCCCGACCTCCGCGGAGGAGAAATTGCTCCGACGCCTGGCGGAATTCGGCTTTGAAAGGGCCGCGGTTCCCACCCGCATCCCTACCCTCTTCCGATGGACCACGAAGCCGGCCGACGCGGCGAACTTCGTCGGGAAACTTGGAGAGACGGGGGTCGACATCCGTCTCCGAAGGGGCGCGAGCCTGCAACTCCACGTCGCGTTCGTGCCGGCGGTCTCCTACCGACGGGCCTCGAAGTTCCTGTCGCGGCTCGGCCTCCGCAGTCTCGAGGGCACGTGGAAGTAGGGACGGGGCCCGACGTCTCGCCTCGAAGGAGTCAGGATCTTTCTCGACGCCGCCCGGCCGAGTCCAAAGACGTTAAGCACCGAATCGTCTTCCTCGGGACCTCCGGATCGTGGCCCACGCCGAAGCGGAACGTGAGCGCGGTTGCGATCAAACGCGGTCCCGAGGTGATCCTGTTCGACTGCGGCGAAGGCACGCAGCGTCAGTTCATGCAGAGCAAGCTGAGCTTCATGCAGGTCTCCCGCGTGTTCATCTCGCACTTCCACGGCGACCACTTCCTCGGGCTGCCGGGGATGGTGCAGAGCATGTCGATGAACGGGCGGGAGGCGCCGCTCGACGTCTACGGGCCGCGGGGGATCGAGCGGCTCGTCACGGACCTCCTGTCGCTCGGATACTTCACGCCGGGCTTCGCGGTCCGGGCGAAGGAGCTGCCTCCCGGCGGGACGGTCGATTGCGGGGAGTACGTCGTGCGGGCCTTCGAGGCGGTGCACACGGTGCCGTGCGTGGGCTACGTCCTCGAGGAGAAACCACGCCCCGGGCGGTTCGACTTGGAGCGCGCGGAGGCCCTTGGAGTACCGAGCGGGCCGCTGTACAGCCACCTCCAGGAGGGAGAGCCCGTCACGGTGGGGGGGCGCCTCATCCGTCCGGAGGACGTCCTCGGACCGCCGCGTCGCGGCCGCAAGATCGTGTACACGGGAGACACGATGCCGCACGACGGCCTGATGGACATCGCCCGGGACGCCGACGTGCTGATTCACGACGCCACATCCGATGCGTCGCTCGAGGAGAAGGCGAACCGGTACGGGCACTCGTCTTCCCGGCAGGCCGCGGAGATCGCGTCGAAGGCGAACGTGGGCTTGCTGGTCCTGACCCACCTGAGCCCGCGCTACGAAGACCCGACGTCGATCCTCCGGGACGCGAAGACGGTGTTCGACCGCGTGCAGGTCGCGGAAGACTTCACGGAGATCGACGTGGCGTATCCCGAGTGAGCCCGAGGCGACCTCCGCAGGGCGCGATTCCGTTATCGTCGGATAACGATAACGGCGGATCGCCGGCCTCAGCCCCGGACGGCCATCTCGGCTCTCGTCACCTCGACGAAACGGCCCATGGCGGCCCGGGCGCGCTCGGCGTAGGCCGCGACGCGGCGCGCGACCTCCTCCCGGGCCTGCGCGTCCTTCACCGGCCCGACGTATTCCTCGACCTGCTCCCGCCGGCCGCCGCGGCCCTCGTAATGCCAGAAGTAGAGATACCGAGACTTCCGCACCGTCTTCACGCAATACCCGCAACCGATCATCACGGACGGCCACCTCGCTCGCGACGCAAGAGGAAGGGAGTTATCGTTATTTAACGATAACTGCGGGGTGAGCGAATCGGGTCCGCCGGCCGATCTCCATGCTCCGCGCTCACAGGAGCTTCATCAGGTCCGACTTCGTGACGATTCCCGTCACATCGCCCCGCGTGGTCACGAGGACCGCGTTGTAGTGGCGCAACAGGCTCGCGGCGAGCTCGACCGGGGCCTTCGAGTCGACCTGGGGGAACGCGGGCTCCATGACCTCGTCGACGCGGATCCGCGCGAGGTCTTTCGGGTCCCGGCCGCTCAGGATCAGGTTGTTGATCACCTTGTCCGAGATCGAGCCGACCGGACGGCCGCTGTGCATGACGGGCATCTGAGAGAACTTCCAATGCTGCATCTCGCCGACCGCCGTCTGCAAGGGCAGCCTCGCCTCGAGGTACTGGACCTTCCGGGTCTGGATCTGGTCGACGAGCGCCTTCTTCTCCTGCTTCTTCAGCTCGGCCTGGAGGGAGTTCATGATCCGCCGCACGACGTCGTACGAGGGATTCATCTGCCGCTTCTCGATCTTGACGATCGTCGACTGGCTGACGCTCGCGAGGCGCGCGAGCGCGGTCTGCGTGAGGCTGAGGGCCTTGCGCAGGCGCGGGATCTCCTCGAGGTCGGGCATCATCGGGCACGTCAAGGGAGGCGGGGTACATATTCCTGCCGGAATTTTCGAGTCAACCGGATATTATTAGCACAGCGAACGTCCGGGGACCCGAATCCCAGCCGCAACGCTTCGCCCGCCCGTCTAACACGGGTGCGACAAAAGACATATATGGACCTGGGCATCCACGCCGCACAGCGCCGGGGGCTCTCCGTGGCACGCAACATCTTCGTCGAGGAACTCATCCACACGCCGATCGAGCAACAGGGCACGGAGATCGTCGAGC
>WNGF01006770.1_pt1 | contig 14088 bp, 11 predicted proteins | sample 5400641 | NCBI WGS metagenome assembly WNGF01 (sample SAMN13153371, study PRJNA577476) | soil metagenome | isolation source: 80 cm soil or saprolite under grassland replicate 2 | place: USA:California | collected 2016-06-15
ACGTCGTAGACGGTTACTCTCCGCGCGTCATGGCGGATCCCCAGCCCGGTGGAGGCATTGCCCTGGGGGTCGAGGTCCACAACCAGCACGCGACGCCCCATCTCGGCCAGGGCGGCACCGAGGCTGACGGCGGTCGTGCTCTTCCCCACCCCCCCCTTCTGGTTGGCCACGGCGATCACCCTTGTGCGGCGATGCCCGTGCTCTTGTGCCTCGGCTGGACTGGAGGGTCGGTTCACTCTCTCGGCTCGTCTCCCGGAGGGCAGATCTTGGCTCCCAGACCGAGTTTCGCCGGCAGGGTGCTGCACCCACCCATCCGTGTGGCCCTCATTCGCCGGACGTGGAGGTGCCGCATGCGGTCACTGCAGGGTCATGATAACGAGCGGCCCGGAGCTTGCAAGTGCAGGTGTACGGAGCAGGCGGAACGACGAGGCATCGGCGGGCATCTGCTCGGGTTCGCGGAAGCCCTGCCCACCGAAATACACGAGCCGGCCCCCAGGCCGAAGGCGGGGGCGTGCGAGGTTCCAGGCTTCAGAGAGTGCGGCCAGGGCTCGGGCGAAGCAGATGTCCACCACCCCCTCGAGCCGACCCGCTGGCCTGGCCAGGACGACCGCGTTGGGCAGCCCCAGTCGCTCCACGGCGAGCTCCAGGAAGGCGGCCCTTCGGCCCCTGGCCTCCACCAGTCCCACCCGCAAGGAAGGGCGGGCGATGGCCACCACGATCCCCGGAAGTCCAGCGCCGGAACCAAGGTCGAGGGCGTTGGTGTCGGACCCCTCGAGCGCGAGCACCGCCCGTAACGAGTCGAGGATATGGCGCTCTCTGATCGTGGTCCGGTCCCCTTCTGCCACAAAGCCCAGGGGGATCGCCTTGTCGAGGAGCAGGAGCTCGAACAGCAGGAGGGCGTCTGCCTGATTCCCAATGAGATCGATGCCCAGCTCGGCCGCGGAGTCGATCAACGCGGAGGGGTCCTCGGTGGCCTGTCGGCCCGGGGGATGTTTCACGTGAAACGCGACCCTTAGGACCTGCCTCTCAGCTCCGCGGCCGGATCACGACCCGCCGATCGGGGTCTTCACCGCGACTGGAGCTCTCGACCCCCGATACCTCGGTCACGGCGTCGTGCACCACCTTGCGCTCATAAGCATTCATGGGGTCCAAGGCCTCTTCCCGGCCCGTTCGGGCCACCCGCCTGGCTACCTCCACAGCCCTGGAGGCCAGCCTGGCCCGCTGCCGCTTCTTGTAGTCCTCGACGTCAACGATGACCCGGCATCGGAGTCCCGTCTTGTGACCAACCACCACCCGGGTCAGCTCCTGGACCGCGTCAAGCGTCTGGCCATGCCGGCCGATCAGGAGGCCCATGTCCTCTTCATCGTCCTCGGATTCTCCTCCCACGACGTTGAGGTACATCGTCCCGTCGTCAACCTGGGGCTGCACCTCGGCGATGAGCCCGATCCGCATGAGCAAGCCCTCGACGAAGTCGGCGGCGATCTCGGCCTGCTCCTCCAGATCCTCCTCCGAGGCTTCCTCACGCCGAGCCTGCAGCCGAACCCGTACCACAGCTTCCTGAGACCCGACCCCCACGAACCCGGCCCGAGGCTCCTGGAGGATCTGCACCGTCACTTCCTGCTCGGTGGCGCCGAGCTCCGCCAGGGCGGACTCGATAGCCTCCTCAACGCTTGGGGCGCTTCTTTCGACTTCTTCCACCGTTGCCTCCCGAACCGGGCTTCTTGGGGGGTGGGGTCGGCCGGGTGGCCGGTCCCGGCTTGGTCTCCCCACTGGATTTCCCCGTTGGTCCCTCTCGGCGCTGGCGTTCGTCCGAAGCCCGATCCATGAGGGACGCCATGAAACCCTTCTTGGCCTTCTTGCCATCGGCGCGGGCCGCGAGCTCTTCGGCCGAGGGTCGGGTCCTGAGCATGAAGTACTGCTGGCCGATCTGCCACAGGTTCGAGGTCGTCCAGTAGACGACCAGCCCCGCCGGGAAGAAGAATCCGAAGACCCCGAACAAGATTGGCATGAACCTGAGCAGGGCCTGCTGTTGCTGGGACGAGGCCCCGGGCGGGCTGGCCTTCTGCATCTGGCGCTGCTGGAAGTAGGTGGTTCCGAACATGAACACCACGAAGAGGTAGTAGGGGACCCTGGTGGCCGCTCCGCTCCCGCAATCGACCCGGTAGACGATCTGCTTACCGTCGATCTTGTGATTGTCCACCAGGGTGGCATTCGGGTTGCCCGCCTCCTTGGCCGAACACAGGAGGTTCATCCCCAGGAAACTGGTACCTGCGGGGGGGCCGGGCTCGGTGGTCGCCTGGCAGACGTCTGACAGACTCAGGCAGTCGCTCGGGCTGGTTACCGGGGGGATCTGCGCGGTGACGTCGGCGTACAGCCTGGAGTCATCCGGGATGTGGATGGGGTGCTGCGGGAACCTCAGGACCGAGTACATCGCGATCAGGATGGGAAATTGCAGGAGCACCGGCCAGCAACCGGAGAACGGGTTGACCCCGTACTCCCGGTACAGCTTCATGACCTCTTCCTGCTGCTTCTGCTTGTTGCCCTTGTACTTCTGCTGCAGCGCCTTGATCTTGGGTTGCACAAGCTGCATGTGCTGCATCGACCGAATCTGCTTGATCCCCAGGGGGAGAAGCACCACCCGGATCAGAACCGTGAGCACGATGACGGTCACCCCGAAGTTGGGGATCACGTCGTAGATCTTGGCGATCAGCCATCCCAGCCCATCGAGAAGCCCCTGGAAGAATGGGGACCACGGATAGGCGCTGATCACGGATCCACCCGGGAAGGGCTACTACCGCGTATGACGGCCTCATACACAGCGTCTCCCGGTCGCGCCCGAGGGACCGGATCGAATCCTCCCTCGGTGAACGGCCCGCACCGCAGGATCCGCCACGTCGCCATGGCCGATCCTCTCCATGCCCCATGGCGCTGGATGGCCTCCCGTGCATATTTGGAGCACGAGGGGTAGAAACGACATTGCCCCCCCAGCCACCCCGACAGGGTCAGCTGGTACAGGCGGATCAGGGCGACCATCGCCCAGCGCACCGGTGTCCCCGCTATCCACAGGAGTCGGCGGATGGTCCTCACGCCCCCATCACGCCCGCGCGAGTCAGCAACTCCTCCATCTCGGCCACCAGGTCCTGTGTCTTGCTCCCGCGGATGGCTCCCCTGGCCACGAACGCGATGTCGTATCCCTTTCGAGCCCGCGGCGCCACCCCTCGCCACGCAGCCTTCAGGATGCGGCGGGCCCGGTTCCGGGGGACCGCCCCACCGACCCGCCGGCCGGCCACGAACGTCGTTGTACCCGACCCGGGCGCGACCAACACTACCATCCGGACTCCCTTCAACGGTTTGCCGGAGGAGAGGACCCTGCCGACGGCCGGATCGCGCGTGGCCTTGCGCCTATGCGGAGAGTCGGGAACGGCCCTTGGACCTGCGTCTGGCCAGGATTGCGCGCCCCGCTCGGCTGCGCATCCGGAGGCGGAACCCGTGGGTCTTCTTGCGACGGCGGTTGTTCGGTTGGAAGGTTCGCTTGGACATCGACTCGATCCTCTTCGGTAGTAGAGCGCGTCGGGCGTGGTCGCGCCGGCGAAGTATACGGGACTCCCTCACTACCGAACAAAGGGCTCCTCCCGGGAGAAAGTGCGTCAAAAGCCACCGTCGAACCGGCCCGGTGGAAAAGTCCGGTGCTATAGTCCGCGGCGCTTCACAGCGGTCACGTCGCCGGGGTTCAGGCGGGAACCGCTCGCCTTCCCCCACGGTTTCCACAGTTGGGGAAAGGCCCTGTGGATTAGGTATGGCAGTCGCCTCGTTCGAAGAAGCCGCAGAACGAACCTGGGCCCGCGTGGTGGAGCGAGCGCGGGATCAGCTGCCGGAGAGCTCGTTCTCCATGTGGTTCGTCGGCGTGCGGGCGACGAGCCTCCACGATGGCGTGCTGGAGGTGACGGCCCCCTCCGACTACGTTCGGGACTGGCTGGCCAAACACTATCTGGATCTGATCCAGGGTGCGGCGACCGATTTCGTGGGGCAGCCGGTGCGCGTGCGCGTCGGAGCCGAGCGGGAGACCGAGCGGGGGCGGGGCTCCCAGGTCCAGGCCGAGGCGCCGGCCCCTGCGCCTCGGCCAGAGCGCGAGGCCAGTGCCGAGCCCGAACGGGGTGCCCGGCCACTGCCCTTCCCCAACTTCACGTTCGAGACCTTCGTCGCGGGCCCCAGCAACCGGTTCGCCCATGCCGCAGCGATGGCAGTGGCCGAGGCTCCGCCGTCCAAGGCGTACAACCCGCTGTTCATCTACGGGGGGGTGGGCCTGGGCAAGACCCACCTGCTCGTGGCAATCGCGCACCACATGCACCGCCTGGCCCCCAGGCTGCGGGTGAAGTACGTGACGTCGGAGAGCTTCATGGCCGAGTTCATCAAGGCCGTCCGGGAACGCCAGGGCTATCAGTTCGCCGCTCGGTACCGCGACATCGACGTCCTGCTCGTCGACGACATCCAGTTCCTGGCCAAGCGAGAGGAGACGCAGACCGAGTTCTTTCACACCTTCAATGCGCTGCATGAGAAGGAGCGCCAGATCGTGATCGCATCCGACCGGCCGCCGCAGGAGCTCGGGATGGAGGAACGCCTGCAGAGCCGGTTCCGCCTGGGCTTGTGTGTAGATGTCCAGCCGCCCGATCTGGAGACCCGCATCGCCATCCTTCAGCTGAAGGCGCAGCGCGAGTCGGTCCATTTCCCCGAAGACGTGATCGAGTTCGTGGCTTCCAAGTTCGACCAGAACATCCGGGAACTCGAAGGGGCTCTGGTTCGCGTGGTCGCGTGGAGCGACCTCACCGGCCAACCCATCTCGCAGGAGCTGGCGGAGCACGCGCTCGAGGACCTGTTGCCCCAGGCCGAGGCGGAGATCCCTCCGCAGGTGATCCTGGACGAGACGGCCAGGTACTACGGCCTCTCGGTAGACGACCTGATCTCCAAGAGCCGTTCCAGGCCGCTCACGAACGCTCGCCACGTGGCCATGTACTTGATCCGGGAGACGACGGGGATGACCCTGCCGAAGATCGGGGAGCTGTTCGACCGGGACCACACGACGGCTCTGCACGGGATCAACAAGATCGACAAGAACATGCGCGACCGCGAGCCGGTCTACCGGCAGGTCCAGGACCTCTCCCGGATCATCAGGAACCGGACGAGGGCGTTGTGAGCCGGGCGGGGGAAACCCTGGGAGCCGTTGTGGGGCCTCGCTTCTGGCCCAACACCCATTCACCGTTCTCCCCACGGTGTCCACATGTCCCAACCGTGCGCTACGCTCGGGAAATGGGTACCAGATCCATTTTTCCCCAGGACCTACTACTACTAGAGAAGAAGGAAAGACTTCGTAGAAGCAGCGAGGGGGTGGACAGGTGAAGTTCCGGTGCGACCGAGATCTGCTGTCCGAAGGGCTCCAGACGGTCCAGCGCGGGGTCTCGTCGCGTCCCGGCATCCCGGCGCTCACGGGGGTGCTGATGGAAGCGGGATCGGGCACGCTGACCCTCACCACCACCGACCTCGAGGTGTCGGCGCGGCTCACGATCGATGTGCAGGCTCAGGAGGAGGGCGTGGCGCTCGTCCCGGCTCGGTTGCTGGCCGACACGGTGAAGAGCCTGTCCGACGCGCCGGTCGAGTTCGAGTCTGACCAGAGCCAGGCCTGGATCCGCTGCGCCGCATACGAGGGAGCGCTGCGGCTACTGCCGGCGGAGGACTTCCCGGCGATCCAGCCGCCCTCGGGGACCACGGTGGTGGGGGAGGCGGCGAGGTTCGCCGAGGCGGTGGGTCAGGTGGCACGAGCGGCGTCCAGGGATGAGGCCCGCCCCGTCCTGACCGGTGTCCTGATCGAGGTCAGCCGGGAGGGGGTGACCATGGTCTCCACCGACTCGTACCGGCTGGCCGTCCGTGACCTGGTGGCCACTGCCAGTGGGGAAGGAAGGGCCATCGTTCCCGAGCGTGCGATGTCGGAAGCCGGGCGGGCTGCGGCCGGGCTGGAGAAGGGCGAGGTCCGGCTGTCGCTCGACGAGAGCCAGGTCGCCTTCCAGATCGGGAGCCTCACGCTCACCTCGCGGCTGATCGAGGGGGAGTTCCCGAACTACCGCCAGCTCCTGCCCGAGGCGTACGAGAGCAGGCTCACCGTGTCTCGACAGCAGTTGATGGACGCGGTTCGGCGCGTGGGACTGTTGGCTCGCGACACGTCTCCGGTTCGCCTGGAGTTCAACGCCCTGGGAGTGAAGCTGTCGTCCTCATCGCCGGACCTCGGCCAGGCGGTCGAGGCGGTGGAGGCCCGATACGAGGGCGAGGACATCACGGCGGCGTTCAACCCCAATTACCTGGCCGATGGACTGGCCGCGTCGACGGGGGAGACCGTGCGGCTCGAAGTCCGCGACGGATTGAAGCCCGGCCTGATCCGGGGCGAAAGCGACGAGTTCACATACCTCGTGATGCCGGTGCGTCTTCCGACGCCGGTCGGCTGATCCACCCGGGGCGCTCCCTTGCGGCTTCTGTGGGTGGAGCTCACGGACTTCCGTAACCACCCCAGGACTCGGGTCGAGGACGTCCCGAATGGATTGGTCGCGGTGGTCGGGGCCAATGGAGAGGGGAAGACCAACCTTCTCGAGGGCATCGCGTTCCTGTTCTTCCTGGTCTCGCCTCGAGCTTCGAGCACCGAGCCCCTGGTCCGTCGAGGGGCCGACACGGCCTACCTCCGAGGCGAGATCGAGACCGCCGGCGGCCGGGTGCTCGTCGAGGTGGAGATCCCCGGGCACGGGGCGAACAAGGTCCAGGTCAACCGGTCCCCGGTGCGGCGCAAGCGCGACCTTCGTCGGCAAGTCCGCGCGGCGTTCTTCGGGCCGGAGGATCTCGACATCGTCAGGGGCGATCCGTCGCAGCGGCGCCGGTTCATGGACGAGGCGGTGACCTCGCTCTGGCCGCTCAAGGAGTCGGTGCTCACCGCGTACGACCGGACCCTTCGCCAGCGCAACCGACTTCTGAAGGAATGGGAGGGACGGGGAGCGCCGAAGGACCTCGAGGCCTGGGACGCCGAGCTGGTGGCGAACGGATCCGCGCTCCTTCGCCTTCGGGCCGATGCCGTGGCCCGGCTGTCCCCCGGCGCCCAGGAGGAGTTCGCCGGTCTGTCGGGCACTGGGCTGGCCTGCGAGTACCGACCCTCGGTGTGGGGAGAGGACCTGGAGGAGGCGTTCCGGACGCGCCTGGCGGACCGGAGGAACGACGAGCTGACTCGGCGGACCAGCCTGGTGGGCCCGCACCGGGACGACTTGGAGCTCGCCGTGCGGGACCTGGGGGCACGCGCCTTTGCCTCCCACGGCGAGGCGTGGGCCGCCGCGCTGTGCCTTCGCCTGGGCTTGGGGAGCGCCATCCAGGGCGAGGTGGGGGAGCCGCCCGTCCTGCTCCTCGACGATCCGTTCTCGGCCCTGGACCCAAAGCGGGGGGGCCAGGTGGCCGAGCGGCTGGCCGGGCGAGGCCAGGTGGTGGTCACCGTGGCCGACGAGGCCCACGTCCCCCCCAAGGCCGAGGCGGTCTGGGACGTGTCGGCGGGTGCGGCTACTGTCCGCGGGGGAGGTTGAGGGATGCCCTCGAGCAAGGGGTGGCGTGGCCGCCGAGACGAGCGGACCTTGCAGGACACGCCCATCGGGGAGGTGGTGGACGGGCTCCTTCGGGAACGGATATTCGCCCGAGGGCTTCCCATCGGCCGCCTGGCCTCCGATTGGCAGGCCGTGGTCGGTCCTCGCCTGGCCTCCGAGTCGGCCCCCGTAAGCCTGGAAGGGGGGGTGCTGGTGGTCGCCGCAAGCACCGGTCCGTGGGGCGCGCAGGCCCGATTCCTGGCCCGGGAGATCGCCAATCGAGCCAATCGGAGCCTCGGTTCGGAGCTGGTCCGCACGGTGCAGATCGTGGTCCGTCCGGAGCCTCGGAAAGGCTTGTAGCGCAAGGCCAAAGAGCCTGTTTGAGAGCGGGGCAAAGGCCTTGGTTCGTTGGTAGAATCTGGATGGAGTTTTTCCCGCGTGAGGCCCCTCATCGGCTGCGGCGTGCGCTGCCATGTGCGGGCTGGTGGAGGGTCGTTGGCGACACAGAGGAAGGACAACAAGGCCGGGAGTGACGGAGGCTATACCTCAGCCGACATCACGGTTTTGGAGGGCGTCGAACACGTTCGACTCCGGCCCGGGATGTACATCGGGACCACCGGCCCGCGGGGCCTGCATCACCTGGTCTACGAAGTCGTGGACAACTCGGTCGACGAGGCCATGGCCGGGTTCTGTGATCGGATCGTGGTGACGCTCCTCGCCGACGGCGGCGTCCGGGTGGCAGACAACGGCCGGGGTATCCCGGTAAAGCCCATCCCCAAGGCCAAGGACCGCCGCCCGGCCCTGGAGGTCGTCCTGACGACCCTGAACGCCGGCGGGAAGTTCGGCGGCCGGGGCTACCGCATCTCGGGCGGCCTGCACGGGGTGGGGGTCTCGGTGGTGAACGCGCTCTCCGAGAAGCTCGTGGTGGAGGTCGAGCGGGACGGCTACGCGTGGACCGAGACGTTCGCACGTGGCAACCCGACGAAGAGGCTGACCCGGGGAAAGGCCAGCCGGAGGACCGGAACCACGGTCACGTTCTGGCCCGACCGGGAGATATTCGAGGAGATCGAGTTCAAGCGGGAGACCTTGACCGAACGCCTCCAGGAGCTGGCCTTCCTGACGAAGGGCCTGGAGATCCAGCTCCTCGACGAGCGCGAGGACCCGCCCGCGAAGGAGCTGTTCAAGGCGGCCGGCGGCCTCGCGGACTTCGTGAAGCACCTGCAGACCGGCAAGGACGTCCTCCATCCCAAGGTCATCCACTTCGAGGGCCAGGAGCGTGACGGCTCGGCCGAGGTCGAGGTGGCGCTGCAGTGGAACACGGGCTACGCGGAGTCCCTTTACTCGTTCGCCAACACCATCAACACGACCGAGGGCGGCACGCACGAGGAGGGGCTGAAGAAGGCCCTGACGAACGTGATCAACCGGTACGCGCGCCAGAAGGGGCTCCTGCGGGAGAAAGAGGAGAACCTGATCGGCGAGGACATCCGGGAAGGCCTCGTCGGCATCGTGTCGGTGAAGCTCCGGGACCCGCAGTTCGAGGGCCAGACCAAGACCAAGCTGGGCAACACGTTCATCCGCTCGCTCGTGGAGACCACGGTGAACGACCAGCTGGCCACATGGCTGGAGGAACATCCCGGGGACGCCAAGCGCATCGTGGGCAAGGCCGAGCAGGCCGCCAAGGCCAGGATGGCGGCCAAGCAGGCCCGTGACCTGACCCGGCGCAAGTCGTTCCTGGACTCAACCTCGCTCCCGGGCAAGCTGGCGGACTGCCAGCTGACCGATCCGGCGCAGTGCGAGCTGTTCGTGGTCGAGGGCGACTCGGCGGGCGGGAGCGCCAAGCAGGCCCGGGACCGAGCAACGCAGGCCATCCTGCCCATCCGTGGGAAGATCCTGAACGTCGAGAAGGCCCGGCTGCACAAGATCTTGGAGAACCTGGAGATCCAGGCCCTCATCACGGCCATCGGTACGGGGATCGCCGAAGAGTTCGACGTCACGAAGGCCCGCTATCACAAGGTCGTGCTGATGGCCGACGCCGACGTCGACGGAGCGCACATCCGCACGCTGCTCCTCACGTTCTTCTTCCGGAACATGCGGGACTTGATCAATGCAGGCTACGTGTACATCGCGCAGCCACCGCTCTATCTGGTGAACGTCGACCGCGTGCCGCACTACTTCTACACCGAGAAGGAATGGGACGTGTTCCGCAAGCAGGACGGCAACCGGAAGCTCGAGACCCCCCAGCGGTTCAAGGGCCTGGGGGAGATGGATGCCGTCCAGCTGTGGGAGACGACGATGAACCCGGAGAGCCGGATCCTGCTCCAGGTAACCATGGAGGACGCGGCCACGGCCGACCGGCTGTTCACCATCCTCATGGGGGAGGACGTCCCAGCCCGCCGGGAGTTCATCGAGGCCAACGCCAAGCAGGTGCAGAACCTGGATGTCTAGGCAAGCCGGAGGGGGCGGGGGGACCGTGACCCTCCTCAACGGCCGGATCGAGCCGGTCGAGATCGAGGAGGAGATCCAGCGCTCCTACCTGGATTACGCGATGTCGGTCATCGTGGGCCGGGCGCTGCCCGACGTCCGCGACGGCCTGAAGCCGGTGCACCGACGGATCCTGTGGTCGATGCTCGAGTCCGGCCTGAGGCCGGACCGCCCACACCGCAAGGCGGCGTGGGCGGTCGGCGAGGTGGTCAAGAAGTACCACCCCCACGGGCTGGACGCGGTCTACGAGGCTCTGGTCCGGATGGCCCAGGACTTCTCGCTCCGCTATCCGCTGGTGGATCCGCACGGCAACTTCGGGTCGGTCGACGGCGACCCGCCAGCCGCCATGCGCTACACGGAGGCCCGCCTGGCCCCCATCGCCCTGGAGGTCCTCCGCGACATCGAGGCCGAGACCGTCGACTTCGTCCCCAACTACGACGGGCACGAGCAGGAGCCCACGGTCCTTCCCTCGCGGTTCCCCAACCTGCTGGTGAACGGGGCCGGCGGCATCGCCGTGGGCATGGCTACCAACATCCCGCCGCACAACCTGGGCGAGGTCATCGACGCGGCCGTGCACTACCTGGATCAGCCGGAGTCCAAGCCAAAGGACCTGATGAAGTTCATCAAGGGACCCGATTTCCCGACAGGCGCGTCCATCCTGGGCAAGCAGGGCATCACGGACGCCTACACCACGGGCCGAGGCTCGATCAAGGTCCGGGCGGCCACCCAGATCGAGGAGACGTCGCAGGGACGGCAGCGGATCGTGGTCACGGAGCTCCCGTATCAGGTGAACAAGGCTCGCCTGGCCGAGAAGATCGCCGAGCTCGTTCGGGGCGGCAAGCTGAAGGACATCGCGGACCTTCGCGACGAGTCAAACCGCCAGGGGATGCGCCTGGTGATCGAGCTCAAGCGCAATGCCAATCCGCACGTGGTGCTGAACCAGCTGTTCAAGCACACGCAGCTCCAGGAGAGCTTCGGCGCGATCATGCTGTCGCTGGTCGAGGGGGTGCCGCGCATCCTGAACCTGGCAGAGATGGTCGGCTATTACGCCGACCACCAGGTCGACGTGGTCACCCGCCGGACCCAATACGAGCTGAGGAAGGCCGAGGAGCGGGACCACATCGTCCAGGGCCTGCTCATCGCGCTCCAGCACCTCGATGCCGTGATCAAGATCATCCGCGGCTCGCGCGATGCGGAAGAGGCCCGCACCAAGCTGATGAAGCAGTTCAAGCTGAGCGAGATCCAGGCCAACCACATCCTGGACATGCCCCTGCGCAGGCTGACTCGCCTGGCGCGTGAGGAGCTCGAGCAGGAGCACAAGGACCTGCTGGCGACGATCCGGCGGTTGAAGGCGCTCCTGAAGGACCCCAAGAAGATCCGGAGCGTCATCAAGGACGAGCTGGCGGAGATCAAGAAGAAGCACGCCGACCCCCGCCGGACGCAGCTTCGTCCTGACGCGGGCGAGCTCGACGTCGAGGACCTGATCGCCGAGGAGGACGTGGTCATCACGGTGACCAGGGCCGGCTATGTCAAGCGCCAACCCATCGACGCGTTCCGCCGCCAGGGACGGGGCGGCCGGGGGGTCCGGGGGACCAACCTGAAGGAAGAGGACGTCGTCAGCCACGTGTTCACGACGACCACCCACCACTGGCTGCTGTTCTTCACCACCAAGGGCAAGGTCTACCGGGTCAAGGTCCACGAGGTGCCGGAGGCCGGGCGGACGGCCAGGGGCCTGTACGCGGCGAACCTTCCCGGCGTGAGCATCACGGGGGACGAGAAGGTCTCGACCGTGATCGACCTCAAGGACTACGACGAGGGCGCGTACCTGTTCTTCGCCACCAAGCAGGGGATGGTGAAGAAGACCCCGCTCCCCGAGTACGACTCCCCACGCACCGGCCTCACGGCGGTGAACCTGAAGCCCGGCGACGAGATGATGGACGTGCTCCTGACCAACGGCAAGGACGAGATGATCCTCGTGTCGCGGAAAGGCCAGGCGATCCGGTTCAAAGAGGCACTGGTACGGCCGATGGGACGAGCCACGGCCGGCGTGATCGGCATGCGCCTAAGCCAAGGCGACGAGGTCATCGCGGTCGGCGCGGCCTCGGCCGGCGAGGAGCTGATCAGCGTGACGCAACAGGGCTACGGCAAGCGGACGCCGCTGAAGGAGTACCCGACGAAGGGCCGGGGAGGGAAGGGCGTCATCGGCCACTCCCTGACCAGGAAGACGGGGCTGCTCGCCGGGGCCTTCGTCGGCTCGAAGGGCCAGGACATGTTCGTCATCTCCTCCTCCGGCATCGTCATCCGAGTCGGCGCCGGCGACATCCGGCGGGTCGGCCGGGCCAGCCAGGGCGTGCGCACCATGCGGGTGGAAGAGGGCGCGCACGTTGTGGCCCTGGCCCCCGTGATCACGCAGGCGGATCTGGAAGAGGCGTAGGGGCCGCGGCGAGCGAGGCCGCGGCTCCTTCCTTCGGCAGGGGCACCTTCCGGAAGGTGGCATAGAGCCAGACGTCGTACGCGATCTTCAGGGCGCCGGCGACCACGAACGGTGATCCCAACGCCACCCGCTCCATCAGGGCACCGGCGCCAAACGCCCCGAACGGACGGGTGACGTATCTCGCAGTGTTGGTGAACGCGGCCGCCGCCGTGCGCTCCATCGGATCGACCATGGCGACGACGTAGGCCTGCCGGGCGGGCACGTCCATCTGTGAGAGCGCGTAGCGCGCGAACATGGCGGCCACCGCCCATCCGAGCGTTGGCATGAACGGGACCAGCACCAGGAGCACGTTCGACGGGAGGTGAGTGAACACCATCGTGTTCAGCAACCCGATCCGGGACGCCAGCCGTCCCGAGGCGATGGAGGAGCCCGCCTGGAGCAGGCCAGCTACGAAGAACACGAGCCCCATGGAGGCCGGGCTGGCTCCAAACTTCCGGCCGAACCAGAACACGATGAACGTCTGCACGATGAAACCGCCCGCGAACGAATCCATGCCGAACAGCGCGGCGAGCCTGATCACCGTTCGCCTCGAATGATCCAGAGGGCGGGGACGCGCGCTCCGGGATGCGGGTCCCCCTCGTCGCTCCGCTCCTCGACCCACACCCTCCCCGAGTCCCCCCGCCCTGTGACCCACACCCTCTACGCGTGTCCCCGCCTCGACCGCGCCGGAGAGGCGGCGCGCTAGGGCAGCGCAGACCAGCGCGAGCACGGGAAACGCGAGGAGCCATCGCTGGTCGGCGGGGAGGGCAGGGACCAGTCGCCGGAAGGCATCGGGGCCACCGGCGGCGAGCGCGCCGATCGCCCCGGCCAGGTACGCAACCGCGTTGTAGCGGCCGAACACCCTGGCCCGCACGGCCGCCGGGGCGCCTCCCATCATCGCTTGCTCCAGAGAGGTGATGGGACCGGACTCGTTCGGGTCGGTCGACAGCGTGCCGGTCAGGGCCACAAGGACGAGCAACGGAAGCGAGCGTGTGAGGGCGAACACCGCCCCGGCGGCCCCCATGACGAGCAGGAGGCCGGCATAGGCTCGCCGGCGACCGATCCGGTCGCCGGCGAGCCCCACGGCGATCGAGCTCGCGGCCATGCCTGCGAGCATCGCCGTGAACACCACGCCCACCTCGAAGTCCGACAACCCTCCGCTCGCCAGGGCACTCCCCAGGATGACGCTCCCGAACCCGTACAGGAACGCCCGAAGCGCTTGGATGCCCAGGATCAGCTGCAGGTCCGTCCGGTCGGTTCGCGCCTCGTCCACGTCACCCCCGATCAGGCCTCATGATGGCATCTGGGTCATGTTCGGACCGCCCGGGAACCTCTCCGCCGCCTGGGCCGGTTAAGGGTTGTTGCCGAAGGGGTTCCGGCCGCGTAGAAAGAGGGGGAACACGAGGAGCCCGATGGACGAACCTGGCCTGGCAACCGAGCCCACGCCCGCAACCGCAGCAACTGTGCCCGCGGCCGAAGTGGTCGCTGGCATCCCTCCGGCGATAGCGCGAGCGCCGCGGACGAGGCCTCGCCAGA
>WNGF01017925.1_pt1 | contig 14084 bp, 10 predicted proteins | sample 5400641 | NCBI WGS metagenome assembly WNGF01 (sample SAMN13153371, study PRJNA577476) | soil metagenome | isolation source: 80 cm soil or saprolite under grassland replicate 2 | place: USA:California | collected 2016-06-15
GGAAGCCCGTGACTTGCTGTCAAAGTCAGCCCGGAGTTAATGGAAACGGTTTCAGAAGCCCGAAGTCGGCGCCGATCCTTATCGCGAAATATGCCAAAAAGGAAAAAGAAGACTTCGGATGCAGTCGAGATTCTGCACCGGCGATATTATCAGGGCAAACCAGACCGAATTTCACAACTCGAGGAAACCAGCCTGAGAAATCGGCTTGTCTCCAAGGCAGACAGAGAGTCACAGCGTGTATTTGACGCCGCTGACAATCGGGGCAATTGCCCCCGAGGAAAAACCAACGGCTAGCCTACGTGAGATCGGTAAAGATTCCAATGAATGAAGAAAGAAAAGCGCCGAACTCCATCCGGCAATGGGTGGCGAACCAGGCGACGATCGCGCTGCCATCGGACGAAGCGATTTTTCCGTACTCGGAATACTGGTGGAAAGCCGTTGCTTGTATCCTACTGTCGGGCCGAGTCAAACCGAAGTGGGACAAAGGTCTGCCCAATCGGACTGAACTCAATCGGATCTGCAAGGAAGCGAATTTTAGCCAAGGCTATTTTCAGAACGTGGCCGAGTTCCTCATCGCCGGCCAAGTATTGGACCACTCCTCCGATGACTATCAGCGCGGAAAGCGATTCGAGGACTTTTGGAGCCGGGACCTCATTCGGGTCCGAGCTGTGGCAATGCACGGACTTCTGGGGCTGATCAGCCGGTTCACGCCGTTTCATACTTGGCGTCCCTCGGCGATTTTTTATGGTGCCGAGTGTTTCCTGCGCAGCTTCTTTACGGCCTTTGGGGGAAGGGCCCTGCGTGCGGACCAGATCGGGGAGTTGTTTCTTGCCTTTAGCAAGTTGCCTGAAGATGACCTGGCGTCCTTCATGAAGACGATGGACATCGAGTGCGAAGATTTCTCCTGGGCGTCCTGGCTGGATATCAAGGGACAAGAGGCCCTGGTCACTGCCCTTTACACCGCGGGTTGGGCTTATGAGATGACTCAAGACAAGCGCGACTGGTTTTGCCTCAGCCCGATGGGCCGTGTGCTTCTGGATCTGGTACCAGCGCCGCCGCAACCGCCGGAAACCAAGGACTTCAAGGTTCTCCCCGACCTTTCGATCCTAGCGGGGTTGGACCTTTCGCCAAAGACGTTGGCGCTCCTTTTTCGTTACTGCAAAGTCACGCGCATCGATCGAGTCATCGAGTTTCGGTTGGACAAGGCAACGATGAAGGCAATGCCCTCCCCAACATCGCCGAACAAGGAGATTCTGAGCGTCTTGAAGCCGTGCGCGCCTCTGCCAGGCTCGGTAGTGGATTTCCTTGAAGATCAAATCAAGCGAGGCGGCGTGGTATCTTTTCGCGCCTGTCGCGGTCTGGTCAAAGCGGAGACGCCGGAAATCCTTGCGCAGATTCGCGCTCATCCCCGGCTGAAAGGCTATCTGGACCGTGGCGGGCCACCTGGTTACCTGGTGATCAAAGATGGGACGGATGCTTTCAATTTTATTCGGCGCTGCCAGGAGCATGGATTCGACGTTAAATCGTTTTAGGGGAAAGGTGGATTAGCGCATAGGGGCGGCAACAGCTTTGGTTCCAGCACCGACGAGCGCCGTCGGCATCACATCGAAGAGTTCTCCTCAGGCAACTCTGCCGCCGCGTTTTCCAGGTTCCAAATTGCGTACTCATAACCTTGCTCGCACAGGAAAAGCTGGCGCTTCATCGCGAATTCCTGTTCCACCGTGTCGCGCGAGACAATGGAATAGAAGCGCGCCTGATTTTCCCCCGGCTTGGGCCGCAGCACCCGGCCAAGGCGTTGGGCCTCTTCCTGCCGCGAGCCGAACGTGCCGGAGATCTGGATAGCGACCGCGGCATCGGGCAGGTCCACAGAAAAATTCGCGATCTTGGACACCACCAGTCGCCGCAGGCGCCCCGCCTTGAACTCGGCGTAAATCGCGTCGCGCGTGGTCTGGGGCGTTCCGCCCGTCAGGATGGGAATGTTCAACTCTTCAGCCATTTGTTTGATTTGCTCGACGTACATCCCAATGATGAGCGTCGGCGTGTCGGCATGGCGCGCCAAGAGGCGCCGCACGACCTCGAGCTTCTCCGGGTTTTCCGAGGCGACACGGAATTTGTGGCGCAGCGGAGCGACGGCGTAGTCCAGGCGGCGCCTCTCGTTCATCGGCAGCCGGATTTCGGTGCAGCGGGCTTTTGCGATCCAGCCGTCCGCCTCCATTTCTTTCCAGGGGATATCGACCTTCTTGGGGCCGATCAAGGCGAAGACGTCCTCTTCGCGGCCGTCCTCGCGCACCAGGGTCGCGGTCAGCCCAAGGCGCCGCCGAGCTTGCAACGTGGCGGTAATTTGGAAGACGGGCGCAGGCAGTAGATGGACTTCGTCGTAAATGATCAATCCCCAATTGCGTTCATCGAACAAATTGAGATGGGTGAACTGGTCCTCCTCGTTCGCGCGGTGGGTCATGATCTGATAGGTGGCCAGGGTCACGGGGCGCACGTTTTTTGCCAGCCCCGAATACTCCCCGATCGTGTCCTCGGGGATAGTGGTCTTATCGAGCAACTCGTGGAGCCACTGCCGCGCGGCGGTCACGCTGGTGACCAGGATCAGCGTGGAGGATTTGACCAGCGCCATGCACGCCAGGCCCACGATCGTCTTGCCGCCGCCGCAAGGCAACACGATGACACCGGAACCACCCCGCTCGGTGCCGCCGGCGTGAAAGCTCCTGGCCGCCTCGTCCTGGTAGTGACGCAATGCAAACGGCCGGCCAGCGCGCGTTACCCGCCTCAGTTCGAAGGGGAAATCTTCACCGGAAGTGTAGCCCGCCAGGTCTTCCGCCGGATAACCGATCCTGACCAGCGCCTGCTTGAGCCGGCCCCGGTCCGCCGGGTCCACCAGAAAGCGGCGCCGCTCCAAACGTTCGCGCAGCAAAGGGGCCACAGACTTTTGCCGCGCGATCTCTTCAGCCAACGGGAGGTCATTGGCGGATAAGATCAGACCACGGGGATCGCGGGTCACCGTTACCCGCCCAAAACGGCCGGCGAAATCGCGCACCGAAACCAGCACGTGTTCCGGCACCGGGTACTTCGCCAGGGCGGTCAGCGAGTCAGTGATGGCCGTGGCGTTCATTCCGGCGGCACGGGCGTTCCAGATCGACAGTGGCGTCAGTCGATAGGTGTGGATGTGTTCCGGCGATTTCACCAGCTCGGCAAACCGCACCAGCCGGTCGCGCGCCTGGCCGTAGAGCGGATTGTCCACCTCGACCAGAATGGTGTGGTCGCTCTGAACAATGAGCGGGTTCTTCGGATCAGGAGCGGCCATTGTTATGTTTCAATGTCCTCGACCGCCACTGAATATTCCTCGCCTAATTTCTTCAGGCACTCTTTGACCAGCGGTTCGACGTTCCTCGGATAGGTGATGGTTAGGGCGCGCCGGTCGGTGGGCAGCGCACATTTGGCGTCCAGCAGGATTTTGCAGCAGGCGGCGTGGGCGTCCGCATCCGCAAACCAGAGCGTCGTCCGGACGCTGCGTTTGACGTTGACCGATTTCTTACCAGGCGCGCCTCGCGGCCGGGCGCTGGGCGCCAGGTGGCTCTGCACGCTCTCCGGGACCGCCAGGAGCTTGTCCGAGTGACGGATACGGAGCGGCACACGCTCGCGCTCCTCCAAATGCTGGTAGAGCTTTTCGGCAGAGCGAACGATTGCGAAATCCGGCGAAATCGTCTCCGCCACGAACTCGGCCGCCGCCGCCTCTTCCCGTCGGCCTTCGAGCAGGCCAAACCCTTCAAAGAGGATGAACTTCTCCGAGTGCCCGGCCCAGTCGTTCAACTCCTGCTCCACGTTGGCGGGCAACTCGCGCCCCGAGAGAACCTTCAGCGCCTCGATGGGGTTCTCCTCGGGGTTAGTGGCCAGCTCCGCCGCGACCTTGGACTTCGTCAATTTGAATACAGTAACAATGCCCCGCTGGACCAGGTCGCTCAGCGGCCGCAGTCGCCTCTCGGTTGCCGCCGGGAAAAAAAGCGACTCGACATGCACCTCGAAGTTGGGCAGCACCGTGACTTTCGGCGCCGCAATCTCACGGCGTATCGCGCGCGCCAGACGTTCCGTCACCCGAAACGCCGGCAAAAGTCCCTGCGACGGTTCAATCGCGGTTTCCTTCCTTTGCTTCACGTAGGCCACGTCCACATAACCCAGTAGCAGTGGCAGGCCCTCCAAAAACCGCTCGATAAATCGCCCTTCCACCTTCGCGAAACCCTCCGCGTCCCGGCTGGAAATCGGCTTGCGATTCCCCCAATCTCCCCGCTTGCGCTCGATGAAATTGCCATATCTGCCAGTCTCGGCCGCGGCTTTCGCCGGGAGGTCTTTCGGGATCAAAAACCACGGGTCGTGCAACCGCAAGTGTTCGACCAGCGACGCAGTGCTGAACCAGACGCCGCTGGGGCATTGCGCCAGCAATTCCAGCAGACACCGCCGGACCTTGGGAAAGGGGATCGTGGGCACCACGCCAGTGGCACAACCCCACGAGTCAAACGGGTCGAGCCGGCTCAAACACCCGTGGCTGAACAACTCATTGTCACCGTGGCTAACATGGCCCAGGTGAATCTCCAGAATCCGCTCTTCCTGTGCGGCCGGCGGCAGTCGGAGAAACTCCTCGTACGGCTCCTCGGCGAATTCAATGTAGTTTTCCGGATAGCAAGGCTCGCTGCTGCTGTATCCGGCATATGTCCCTTCCGTATCGTAGCGGACAAACTTGAGCGCCAGGCTCAGCCAGTCCACGTGCTCGATCCAGGGGAAGTCGCCCCACTTGTCCGGTTTGGCCGCGGCCGCCGGGTCGCTCATCAGGCCGGCCAACCGCCGCCGATGCGCCTGCGGAATCAGGTTGTCTCGATGCCCCCGTTTGACTGGATGGGTGCGCGCGTAATCCACCAGGACGTGGAGATCCCGCCGCAAATCCGACGGGTTGGCGAACACGTCCAGGTCCGTCACAGGAGCTTCATCGAGTTTCAGGAGAGCCATAACAGTTTCAATCCTCCGAATCTGCCTCAGATCTCTGTCCGACCTCGATGGTCTTGATCACGTGCCCGGCTTTCTTCATCCACAACCGAAGCTCCGGCAGCAACCCGATGGGAAAGGCCACGAAATTATCAGCCAAAGCCACCAGTTGGCCAGGCTGGGCAAACTTATTCTCGAGCATGACTTTCAGACCCAAATCGTTCACCCGCGCGACAAGCAGATTTTCGTGGACAATCAACTTTCCCCTTCTCTGCTCGAACGCTTCACTCGCGCTGCGGAAAGCCGCGTGATGGTTGCGCAGCCAAAGCCACACCGGGTCCGCCAACACAAGGGCCGACGCATGGCTGATCTTCAACAGACTGGGCGCCGCCCACAGGGCCCGCTGATCGACCTTGAGGTGGGAAACCTCGACGACACGCTCGAGCGCCGCGAGCGGTGTGCGCTCCAGATCGATACGAACCGCCTCCGCGTCCCCGGCAGACAGGAAATCCTCGGGCGGGCGGCCCGCCATGGCATCCGCCGTTCGCGGCAGGCGGTACAGCCAAGTCCTATCCCGCTCGATTCTTTCGAAGAGCCCCCACTCGTAGCCGGTTTCGCACACCGTTTGTGGCGGGGGCGTTTTAGCCGACGGGAGCGCCATTTTCCAAAAAGCTGAAAGGTCATCCGGCGCCAGCCATTCATTCTCCCGTAGGCGGGAGAACGCGTAACGGAGCAAGGGCGCCGGCTGAAGCGCCTTGGCTTGCCCTTTGGAGGTGTAGGCGACGGCGGCTTCGAACTGCGCCGATTGCCAGTCCTCCAAATGCTTCACGCGAAATCCCGATGAATTGGGACCAAAGAACAGGTCGCCGCCGGCCAACCGCCAGCGCCACTCCTCCCGTCGAGCAGGGGCGCCCGAGCCGGCGCTCTCCGCTCGCAATATCTCGGCGAGTTTGTTCCGCAAAATTTCGGTCCGATATTCCCCGACAGCGGACCCATCCAAAAGGCGTGGTCGAAACGGCGCGGGCAAATGGACGGCGAACTCCTCAGGGAAGATAAACCGGGTCCGCTCCAAGACTGAGTTGTCCTCGATCCTTTTAGGCAGAACTCCATACAGCAGAATTCCGCAGCGGACCAACTGCGCTTTGACCTTTTGAAACAGCGCCTTGAAACGTTCTGTGTAGCTCAAAAAGAGATCGGAGGAAACCAAACCGGGATAAACCCGTTTGAAGAATTCCACCCCTACTTCGTCCCCCATGTGGTTCAACAAGTGCAGCCCCAGTGTCTCGGATTCCGTCAACGACGCCAACGCCGTGTGCACTCCTTGCTCCGAGAGAAACACATGCTGCAGGAGCTCGGGCGAAGCGATGCTCTCGGGACCGAAACCCCGACTCCGGGCGACGGCCTTGAGGTCCGCCTGGCTTAGTTCCAAGCACATTTCCTTGAGCATCGCTTGTTTGGTCATGACGAGGTTCGAATTGTTCTTCCGTCATAATCCTGTCTGGTGAGATTCCCCATTTTCATCAGCGGATCCACCATCCCGACGTAGCCGTTGCTCTGCAAGAGTCGAGGGGCTCCCGCTACAGCTTTGATCTTCGGTTGTTCACGGTTCACAATTTTTGCGCGCGCGTGCAACAAGGGAGACTTCATACTGGTGCCGCGCGCGCAAATCGCAAATCTTAAATCGAAAATCTTGATTCGAAAATGAGAGCGGTTTTTGATGACAATTGATGACAAAAATTCTTCGGTTTCCTTCGTTTCTCTTCGCTTCGGCGTGTTTTTTGCAATTTGATTTTACGAACGCAGCATGCCTTCTTGCAAACCGTTGCAAAAGCAGGCGAACGCAAACGAAAACCGTTGCGCGGTTTCGACCCCTCCGTCGGCACCATCCTGTTCAACAGCTTATGTTGAGTCCGCAATCAGTCCGCGAACGCGACGATTCCACATCCGCAGTTGCGTCCAGGGACAGTCATTGTCCGCGCATAATCCACGGTCAATCCATGATCGCATTCAGTCTTTCCGGGAGTGGTTCATGTAAACCGTGTGGCAAAGCTCGTGGATGAAGACGTAGCGCACCAGAACGGGTGGAAGGAACAGCAGTTTCAGATTCAGGCTGATCGTTCGAGGAGGCAATTACGGCGACTTGGGCAGATAGACGATGCGGTTTTGCCAGTCCCAATCGCCGCCTTCATTCTGCCAGAAGCCGGTCAGCAATCGCGATTGGTGACCGTAATCCGAACTGCGGACCGTTCCGCGAAAGGTCCTGTCCGGCGCGAAGCAGTTGGCCGGCGTGCCAGGCGAGTGTGGAGCGGTCGAACGCGACCAGAACAAGGCTGGCTTCGGCGCAACAGGTCAACAGGGCGACATCGTCCAGGCCCAGCCACATTCCGTCCTGCCAATTGGCGATGTGAACGATGGGGAAGCCGGGAACGAGGCGCCGGCAGGCCGACACAAGCCGATGCGACGTGTTTTCGTCAGCCAACAGCCGGAACGGCATGCCGCTCTCCTTCCCGGGATCTGCGGATTTCTTCGGGGAACGCTTTGGCGTAAGCGAGAGCGCGCTTCACCAGCACGGAGGGCCAGCGGAAATGTTCGGCGGTCTTTTCGATGGACTTGGTTGCCGCATGGACGTCCAGGACTTCCCACACGGCCACGCGATGACCGGTCAAATAGGCTTCGCGACCGGACAAGGAGTCGCGGAATGAGATTCCCGGGAATTCATTTTCGAGGGATTTCTCGATCACATAACGCGCGACCAGGTTGCTTTTGGAGGTTTTGGCGGCGCGGGCCTGCTTGACCACCAGCCGCTCGTAGCGGGTTGGCACGCGGCCGGAGACGTAGGCGGTACTCATGGCGTTAATTTTGTGCACGTTGTGCACAAAGTCAAGGCTTACCCTTGGATTTACCGATCCGTGGGAGGGCGATTGTCGGCCTGGATACTTTGGCGGGTCGCCATGCCAAAGACCTGCGCGCAGAACCGTCGATCCTTCGGCCGCCAGCAGAGTTGGATCGTCAGCTTGCGGTGGCCGGGAACCCGGCCGCTGTAGTGCAGCGCATCAGGACCGAACTCACGCGGGAACCGCAGCTCGTTTAAGCGCCAGTTTTTCAGGATCGGCAGCATCTTCTTCCAACCCTCCGCCCGGTCGATGAGGTTCAGTTGGAGCTGCGCCGCCAGACGCGTGATCTGCTGGCGATCAGCCATCCCGGAAAACACCGTTGTCAGTCCATTGATGGCCGGATGCGCAATGGAACACACTTCCAACGGACCGCGGACTTCGAAGTCGCTCAGGACGCTGCCGATCACCGGAAGTTCCATCGGCGACGGCACCGAGCCGTTCAGGTAAACGAAGCGCTGCCGCCACAGTCCGCCGGCGAATATAGCTGCCCCCACCAAGCCGGCTGCGATGACGCGGCGCGGTTTGCGCAGCCATGCGTCGGCCGGACTCAGGTGGTAGTGCGACCACGCCAGCACAACGACGACCAGGAGATTGAAGCCGAAATGCAGGAATGGCTGCATGGGGCCAAGGTGGGCGATTCTTTCCAGCAACGGAAAGAAACTGAATCCTGCGAGGAAAGGCACGCCGATCCCGAACAGCGAAACGGCAAGGTAGGTATAAATGAGGTAGAAGCCGACGGTCCGGTGGCGTATCAAGCAGACCGCCCCCGCCACCGCAAGACACCAGAATGGATAAGTCATCAGGGCCAGCATTCCTGCCGCTTTGGGGGCCAAAGCCAGCAGTATCCAAGGAGGGATGAGCGCGCCGATCTTCGTCAGCGCCGCCGTCAGGATTAACCAACCGACGCCTCGCGCCGTCGCGGAGGCCGTGCGGAGGGGTTTTGGCAATTCGATGGTTTCTTCAGGAGTGTCTCCGGCCACTGAACCTGCGTGTTCTAACATGCTGGCGAGTCTAGAGAACGGCCATGAGTCGAACAGAGGAAAAGGATTCGTCCTTTTGTGAAATTTTCCGCAAACCCAAACCCATCACTACAGCTCGCTCGATCGTAGTTTGTGCTCAGTCGTTCCACTCGGCTCACTGGCGCTCGTCGCGGTTGACATGCTGCGCAACAGCGCGGCGCTTTCGATGGCAGCTTGGCTCGGGAAGTCCAACCGTCAGATGGCAAACAGTTTCAGGAGAATGTCCGCTTCACCAACCGTGAGGAGAGCGGTCAGAGGCGAGATGTCGGACACGACAATCATTGCGCGGCCAGCGACTCAACGGAACGCAAATCCCTTTCGACCGTGCCCGGATCGCTTCATTGCGGTCGCGCTCGTCACCGACGGCTGGCCAAAACGCTTCTCGTACTGCGTTTCCGTCTGAAGCTTGGCTCGGCGACGTTTCGCTTCGGGCTCCACTCCATTTAACCTTCAATATCGCACTACGCACTCAAGCGGGCGGACTGCCAGCCGCGGCTCAGAGTGTTTTCACTGAAATGACAGAAAACAAAAAGACAGGTTGACGCTGCGCCGTCGGATATGAACTACCGGGCCGTTATGGCGGAAGACAACCCTGGTTTGGCCGCCACACTCATTTTTCTCTGAAGGGGCGGCATCGGCCGTTTGCGTTTGCTATTTTGATCTTTGAATTTTGCCCAACGCGCCTTAAGCGCTGCCGCAATTCGCGCCCTGGCGGCGGGACTTAACCTTCGGAGGACGCTTTTCCGGCGCTTCGTTTTCGGCTTGGGGACAGGCGATTGAACCTGGTCTGCAGTATCTATTTCCACCGGTGCAGTGACCGAAAGCTGGCCATTAACCTGAACTGGAGAAGGCGTCGCGGAAGGCGGTGCCAATTCAATCCCGAACACCTCGGCCAGTTCCGATTCGCTCATGGCAGGTGCGCTGTCGACTCGAGTGGATTGGCGCACGGCTTCCGCGGCGGATGCCCGGCTGATCAGGTCGGCGGCATCCACGCCCCGGAGCAGAAACAGCAGCTCGGGCTTTTGATCGAGCCGCGCCCCGACGCCGTAGAGCGACGCCGCCAAATGCTTGCACAAGTCCGCCCAATCCGGGCAGGAACAGTCGAGCTCGATCTCGCGCGGCGTCGGGAACAAGCCCCGTTCGGGCCGTGTGACAATCTCCATCACGCCGGCGGAAAGCCGGCTCTGGAGCAGTTCCATCAGCGAATCAATTTTCCCGGCGCATTCTTTTTGAATGGATTTCCACAGGTTGGCCGCCAGCGGCTTGATCTTGATTTCAATTCTGTACAGCTCGGACCCGGCGACCCGCGCCGTCACTTTGCCCTGCGCGATCTGCAGATCGACGACGGAGCCGTTGCGAACATAGGTGCGGCCGCGCGGCAAACGGTTGGCAAAATCGCTGTAGGCCTCGAGGTTGTCGCACCAGGCCTTGCCCCAAAACGTGCGGGCAATCGCGCGTCCTTCCAGCAGCACGGGCGAAACCAGCGCGCGAGATTTATTGGACAGTTTCGCCAGCTCGCGCTCGGCCTTGGCCCGCCGTTGCGCCACCGGCACATATGGTCGCCATCCGTAGTAATTCCAGCTCATTTCGGTGCGGAAAGGAATTCCACGAATGGACGGGAAAAGCAATTCCATTCCGGCGCTTTTGAACGATCATGGGACCGGCGTTCGAAGAATCTCCCGAAGGCAGGATGATTTTTATTCGATTTCAATCGGACGCCGAGGCTTTGATATCCAACGCGACGAACCGGAGCAATTCCGAATTGTTCATCTCGGTCAGCAGCCGCTCGGCGCCTTCGCCCAGGATGTCTTCGGCCAGCGCCGTTTTGTCGGCGATCAGTTGGTGAATCCGTTCTTCGAGTGTGCCGCGGCAGGTGAATTTGTGCACCATCACATTCCGACGCTGGCCGATGCGGAAGGCTCGATCGGTCGCCTGGTTCTCCACAGCCGGATTCCACCAGCGGTCGAAGTGGATCACGTGCGACGCCGCGGTGAGATTCAACCCGGTGCCGCCGGCCTTGAGTGAGAGCACAAAAAAGGGCGGACCATCATCGCGCTGAAAGTCATCCACCAGGTTCTTGCGTTTGCCGACGGGGGTGCCTCCGTGGAGAATCAGCCCGCTCCGGCCGAACACGCGGGCCAGATAGGCCGCCAGCGGCTCGGTGATTTCGCGATACTGCGTGAAGACCAGCGCCTTCTCCTGGCGGGACGCGATTTCCTCGCCGAGTTCGCGCAACCGGTGGAATTTGCCGCTGTCCTCCGGCGCGTAAGCCCCGTCCCCAAGCCATTGCGAGGGATGATTGCAAATTTGCTTGAACCGGGTGAGGAACGCCAGGATCACGCCGCGCCGCTGGATGCCCTCGACCTCGGGCGCCTCGATCCGCTCGGCCAATTCGGCGACCGACTGCTGGTAAAGGGCGGCTTGACGCCGGGTCAGCGGGCAAAATGCCGTCAGCTCCGTCTTCTCCGGCAGATCGGCGATGATGCGTTTGTCGGTCTTCAGCCGGCGCAGAATGTACGGCCGCACCAGCCGGCGCAGCGGAGCGAATGGGTTCGAGTCCTCCTGGGAACGGCTTTTGAGGAAGGCCGCAAACTCCTTCGCGCCGCCCAACAGTCCGGGGCAGAGGAAGTCAAACAACGACCACAAATCGGAAAGCCGGTTTTCGATCGGCGTTCCGCTGAGCGCGATCCGGTGGCGGCCGCGCAGTTCTTTTACCGCCCGGGTTTGGCGCGCGCCGGGATTCTTGATCGCCTGGGCTTCGTCGAGGATGACCGCGTTCCACTGCACCTCCTTGAGCCACGCCAGCCGGAGGACCATCGAGTAGCTGGTAATCACCAGGTCACGGTCCGCGAGCGCCACGCCCGGAGCTTTGGCCGTCCCGGCGAGGTCCTCGGCGGAAGTTTCCGCCGGATGCGCGCAGAGCACCGACAGTGACGGCGCGAACTTCTGGATTTCCGCCTTCCAGTTGGCGATCAGCGACGCCGGAACAATCAGCAAACCGGGCTGGCGATTTGCGCCGCTCCGCTTCAGCACCAGCACCAGCGACAGCACCTGGATGGTTTTGCCGAGGCCCATGTCGTCGGCAAGGCAGGCGCCCAGGCCCAGCCGGTTCATGAACCAAAGCCAATGCGCCCCTTGTTTCTGATAGGGCCGCAACTCGGCGCGCAAATCCGGCGCCGGATCGGACTCGGCGGAGGTTCCCGGTTGCTGCATCTCGTCGAGCACCTTCCTGAGCGCCTCGCCCGCCACGACGCTCGACCAGTCGGCGCGCGCCGATTCCGTCTCCGGCTCATCTGCCTGTCCGCCGTCGAAGCCCGACAGAAGGCGCAAGCCTTCGAGCAACGTCACGCCGCCGGTCGCCGTCGCCGATTGGACCTGCTGCCAATGCTTGAGAACTTCCTGGAGTTTGTCGCGGTCCACTTCCACCCATTTGCCTTTGAGCAACACCAGGCCGCCGGTGGATTGCAGGATGGCCTTCAACTCTGCTTCCGTCAGCGGCTGGCCTTCGAGCGACACGGACACGTTGAAATCAAGGAGGCTGTCCGCGCCAAGCCGGTTGCCGCCCGCTTCGCCAATGCGCACGCTCACCTGCGGCCGGGGTGGACGGCCCGCTTTCCACCAGTCTGGAATGCGGACGACGACCCCGCTCTGCTCGAACAGCGGGATGTCCTTCAGGAACGCAAAGGCCTGCTCGGGCCGCCACACCTGCGGATGAAACACCGCGCGGCTGTCCAACAACTCGCGGGCGAGCTTGCTCTGCGCGCCGGCCTTTTGCACCGGCGAGAGCAACGCCGACAACGCCGCGCGGTTCTTCCCACCGGCGTATTCTTCGAGCGCCCGACCCAGCGGGAGGTGCTGCACTTTGCCCTGCTCGGAAATCCGGTGAGTGTAGGTCGCGAGAAAAGCGAACGGATAGGCCGGGTTGCGCTTATTCTCCGCAAGGTGGAACGTGACGCGGCCCACGGCGTTCCACGTCGGGTTGCAGTCCTTCAAATATACCGCTGCGCCGCCCGCCGTCCGGGCGATCCGCGAGCGCGTGTGGACCTCCAGTTCATCCCACAATCGCGCGAGCACGGCGCCGTTCAAATACTCGAGCCCCTTCATCGGCGGCGCAGATTCGGCCAGCGCGATCCAGTCGTTCTCGCCCGGCCGCGCGACGCTCAGGTCTGCGACATTCTCCAGGTTCGGATTATGGCAAAGGGCCGTGAAATACCGCCGGGCCAGCCCGCGCCAAAAGCCAAACGTTGGGGGCAGCGGCTCGTGTAAAAACTCGGAGGCGAGCAACTCGAGCCCGCACGCTCCCGACGCTGCGAATGCTTCGGCCAATCGCGTCGCGGGGGCCGGGTTGAGCTGCGGCTCCGCCTGGTCGTCCGGTTCGACAGACAAATGTCCGCCGGGGGACAATGCCAATGCGTGTGACACGCCGGCGAATATACCGCGCTCATGCGAGCCGCCGAGCGAAAAACACCCGGATCAGTAGGTTCCTGCCCGGACATTGAATTTTACCTAACATCCGAAGCTTGCTCTGATCTGGTCTAGTCTAACCGGATTCTCGCGCACGAACCAGATTCTGCCTTGACCGAAACAGGTGAAACCCAAGAATTGCCCTCATGATTTCATTCGGCCCGTTTCTGACTCGCTCAGCGTGCGCGCGGCTTGCTGATTCTAAGATTGAAAGCACGGGGTACACCCTCGAGTTTTCCAGCGCCGGCCATGCTGCCAGGGTGCCGATTTATCGACGCCAGGAAAAAACCGGAGATGATTTCAACGACTACCTTTTCTGCGTGCAGGATGCTCCCGTGGCGCTGCGCTGCCGGCCGTACGATTCCGTGCAAACCGAATTCGGGCTGTTCGTTCGGTTGGAGAGTTTGATTGCGGCAATTTACCTCGAACGGCAAGTCGCGCGTCCTTTGGCGAACTTTCTGAGCGAGTTTCGTGAGTCCTTTCCCTTGGAGAAAACCTCACTCTTCCCAAACGCCAAACCGCAAGCTGCTTTCAAGCCGGAATTACGAACGCACGCGAACGCAAGCGAAACGCGTTCCGCGGTTCCGACCCCTCCGTCGGCACCAAAAAGGACGCCCGCCGCCGTTTTGTTCCTTATTGATAAACGAAATCCCTGGTCAACGGTGTCTATTTTGAAAGGCTAGACCCTATGCTGAAAATAAAAACTGCCGTTCCCATCTGGGCA
>WNGF01006772.1_pt1 | contig 14083 bp, 8 predicted proteins | sample 5400641 | NCBI WGS metagenome assembly WNGF01 (sample SAMN13153371, study PRJNA577476) | soil metagenome | isolation source: 80 cm soil or saprolite under grassland replicate 2 | place: USA:California | collected 2016-06-15
CGTGCCGAGCGACGACGGCACGATCCTGCTGAGCGGCTCGCTCGACACGAGCGTCGCGGTCTGGGAGCTCGCTCGCCCGCCCGCACGCGCCGAGGTCGCGGGCGGCGCAAGCGCCGTCGCGGTGTCGGCGAACCACGAGATCGCCGTCGGAGACCGCGACGGCGTCATCCACGTTATCAACCGGCGCGCCGGTGGTCCGGAGGCGGCCACTTTGCGGCGGCCCGGGCCGATCTTCTCCTTGAGCATGAGCCCGGACGGCGGCACCGTGCTCTCCGGCCACGAGGACGGCGGCGTCGGCGTCTGGGACGTCACCTCAGGGAGACGCGCCGCATCCCTCGCCGACCACGACGGCATCGTCTGGGACCTCGCGTACAACTCGGATGCGACGCTCGCGGCGAGCGCGTCCGAGGACGGCACCCTGCGCCTCTGGGACGCCTCCACGTGGACGCTGCGCACCGTCTTCACCGGGCACGAGGGCACCGTCTTCGGGGCTGCGTTCACACCTGACGGACGCCACCTCGTCAGCTGCGGGGGCGACGGCACCGCCCGTCTGTGGAGCGTGGCCGACGGGAACGAGATCCGCCGCCTCGGCCGTGCGGAGACTCAGCTCGCGTGTGTGGCCGTCGCGCCCGACGGGGCGAGCGTGGCGGCGTCGGGCGAGGACGGGACAGTTCGCATCTGGGCGATCGACGGCGGGACCGCTCCATCCGAGCGAGCCGTCAAGGCACACGATCGGCCGGCGAGAAGGGTGGCGATCAGCCCAGACGGCCGCCTGCTCCTCACCGCCTCGTTCGATGCGTCGGTCAAGTGCTGGGAGCTCGAGACCTTGCACGAGGTGGGGACCTTCACCCGACACACCGACAGCGTCTACGACGTCGCCTTCGGCCCTGACGGTCGGGCGTACAGCGCCGGGATGGACGGTGCGGTATGGGTGTGGGACATCGAGTCGGGAGAGCCGATCGGCTCGTACGGCGTGCCCTCTCAGAGCATGAGCAGCATGGCTCTGAGCGCCGATGGGACGACGCTCGCGGCGGGCTCCCTCGACGGCGACGTGTATGTCTGGAATACCTCAACCGGGAGACCGGCGCAGACTCTCGCCGTCGGCCACACCGGTACCGTCGACGGGCTGGCGTTCGATCCGGGAGGATCGCTTCTCGCCAGCGTCTCGCGAGACCGCACCGTCCGGCTCTGGGCTCTCGAACGCGACGAGCAGGTCGTGACGCAGCGGCTCATGGCCCCCGCCACGAGCGTCGCCTGGCATCCAACGAAGCCGAGCCTCGTGTGCGGAACCGGCGACAAGTCCGAGCTGACGGAGAGCTCCGAAGCATTCGGCGCGGCGGGAGGGCGACTGGCCCTCGCAGGCCCGGGCGCGGGCGGCGCGGTCGTGTGGGCCTTCCACGCGGGTCCGCCCCGTTTCCTGGAGCGCCACGCGGGACCGGTCCAGGGCGTCGCGGTCACGGCCGACGGCCGCATCGTCACGGCCGGGGACGACGCGTCCGTGCGCGTGTGGGACCCGGAGTCGGGCCGCCAGCTCCGCCTGCTCATGGGACATCGCGACCGGGTATGGGCCGTGGCCGTGAGCCCCGACGGCTCTGTGGCGGCGAGCGGATCGATCGACAACGACGTGCGCCTCTGGGATCTCGAGTCCGGGACGTGTACGCGGGTCATCGAGGAGCACCAGGGAGGCGTCGGGAGCGTCGTCTTCGACTCCAGCGGCACCCGGCTCGTGACGGCATCGGCCGACGGCACGGTGCGCATCTTCGACGCGGCGACCGGTGCGGAGCTGCGGGTCCTGCGCGGGCACGAAGGGGGCGTCGCGACGGTTGCCGTGGACCCCGGCGGCACTCGAGCGCTGAGCGGCACGCTCGGCGGCGAGCTCCTGTTGTGGGATCTGACGCGCATCGACCCCCCTCGCCCGCTTCCGCCACACGACGATTCCATCTGGGGTATCGCGATCGGGCCCGACCGCCGTACTGCGGTGACCACCTCCGAGGACGGAACCGTCCGCGTGTGGGATCTGGAGGCGGTCGAGGTCCGCCACACGCTCACGGCTCGCGGGGTTCCGCTGCGTCATGCCGCCATCAGCCCGGATGGATCGGAGGTGGCGGTCGGGTCGGCCGACTACGCCGTGCGGCTCTGGGATCTGCGCTCAGGCGATCTCACCGGCATCCTCACAGGACACTGGTCCGAGGCGCTGGGCGTGGCATACGACGTGCACGGGACGACCATCGTCTGCGGCGCGGAGGACGGAACGGTGCGCCGGTGGAGACGCGGCCAGGAGGATCCGCTGGACTGGGTCGCGGGACAGACCGGTGACGTGCTGGCCGCCGACTACGACACGAGCGGAGAGCGCATCCTGGTCGGAGGCGCCGACGGCTCGTTGCGGCTCTGGGACGGTGAGCGCGGCGAGTTGCTCGCGGTGCTTCGGGGGCACACCGCGCCGGTGACCGGTGTTCGCGTCCATCCGGGCGGAGGGTGCGCTGCCAGCTGTTCGATGGACGGCAGCGTACGCCTCTGGGATCTCGTCACGGCCCGGGAGCTCCAGGCCTTCACCGACAACCAGGGACCGGTATCGGCGGTGCTGTTCCTCGACGACGGCCGCGTCGTCGTCAGCACGTCGGTGGACGGCGGCCTGCGCGTGAGGAGCACGCGAACCGGCCGGTTGCTGCGCAGCCTGGCGAGCGAGAAGCGAGCTCAGACCGACCTGCTGGCCGAGTCCGTGAGTGGCGTGACGATGCAGGTGTCGATCGGAGGGGGCACCGGCTACTCGGCACTGGCCCGCGAGCCCGGCGGGGAGTCGGTGGTCGCAGCATCCTCGCAGCACACCGCCGAGCTGTATCTGCTGCGTCCCGATACCCCGAAGGCTCCTCCGCGGGTCAACGCGAAGCTCGCGGATCCGTACGCGGACTTTCAGGGCCTCTACCGTTCAGTGGGGCTGCGCGTCGCACGCGACGGACCAGGCGTGGGCGAGGTGATGCTCGCCTGATTCGATGAGGACGTCGCGCGCCCAGGACCGGCGGCACACAGCTCTTCGACGAAGCATCTGGCCGGCGCGGGCCGCACCTACGGCCGGGACGATGCTCGATCGGCCTCGTCCAGGAGCTGATCGAGCGGCGCGCAGCTCGGGCACGGAAAGACGCGCACGACGCCGTCGCTGCCGGCGGCGACGATCGACCTGCCGCCGCCGCCGAACACGGGGTGCTCGAAGAGAGCTGGCCGCGCGACCTCGAGCACCTGCTCGCGGCTTGCGACCTCCCAGACGTGCACCGCACCGTCGTCGGTCACCGTCATCAGGAGGCGCCCGTCGCGGCTGAAATCGGCGAACCGCCCTCGGAAGGAACCCATCGTCCTCCAGCCGCGGGTCTCGCGGACATAGGTCCAGTCGTCGACCAGCGGCTCCAGCGCCACGGACCCGCCGTCCCGGCTGAAGTCGCGATCGGGGGCAGGTCGAGGAGTGCTGAAGCTCGCGACGCTCGCTCCGCTGCGTGCGTCCCAGACCGTGGTTGCGCCACGAAGCCGCGTCGTCAGCACGCGGTCGCCGAGCGGCGCGAAAGCCGCCTGGTCGATGGAGTCCGGCGGCTGTGTGACCGTCCTCAGGACGCGCCCGCCGGCGACGTTCCAGATGACGATTCCCACGAGCCGATAGAAGCGCCCGCCGGGCCGTGGAGCGACGAACCGCTCGGAGACGATCGTTTTCCCAGTCGATCCAGACGTCCTTGCCGCGCGCTCGAAGCGCAGCCTCGAGCTCTCGGACGAAGCCGATGTCCTCACGGACGAAGCCGATGTCCTCACGCGCATACGAGACGAAGACGTCCGGCGTCCCGGCCCCGAGCGGACGAGCGCCTGTCGCCGCCGCCGACTCCGCTCGACCGGCGGGCGTCGAGCGGACGATCCGATCCAGCACGCGAGCGAGCGGCGGCCTCCTCACCCACCAATTAGACCGCGGCTCGCCAACGACCTCAAGGAGGGCGACCAGCCCTCAGCCCCTGGCCACGACCTCGAGCGTCCGCGGCTCGAAGCTATCGACGACCTCGCGAAGCCTCGCCACGCGTTCCTGATAGCCGGCGAGGGCACGCCAGTTTCGGACGGCCTGCATGCTCTCCCAGGGGCCGAGGCTGACGAATCGCTCTGGGTTGTCGGCGTCGCGGAAGAGCATGGCCCGCGCAGCAAGGCCCTCGCGGTGGCTCCACTCGGCCCACTCGCTCCAGAGCTCGATGAATGTCGCTTCCCGGCCTCGCTTCACGACCCAGCTCGTGTGCGTGTACGGCGTGGACATCGGATCCTCCCTTCTGTGCTCCTGGTTGCGATCCTTGCGCCGCATACGTCCAGAGCATGCCAACCACATCGAGGCAGCCAGAGGCATAGGTCAGCAACCGCACTGTATAGTGCGATCTCGCGCTACTTTCTGGTCGACAGCTTGGAGGTCAACGTGTGTCGAGCCTCGTCTTTGGCTGCTCTGCTGCTTGCACTCACCGTCGCCGGCGCGGCGGCCGGGTCCACTCCTGGGCCGTCGTTCAAGGACACGCTCGCCGATTCGTCAGGTGCGCCCGACGTCTCGAGCGTCGTCGTCGCGTCGGACGCACGCGGCGTGACGTTCGTCATCCGCACGGCCGATGCCGTCTCGTGGACCAACGCAGCTGCGATTCTCGAAATCGACGCCGACGCGAATCCCGCCACCGGAAACGCGGGGGGCGCACCGGGGATAGAGCTGTCGTACGTCCTCCACTCGCTCCACGACAAGTTGACGCTGGACCGGTCGAACGGGGAGTCGACCGCGAATCCCGCAGCGACCGCGACGTTGAGCGGCGCGACGCTGACGATCGCCGTGCCGTTCGCCGAGCTCGGGCCGTCGGACAGGATCGGCTTCTTCATCGCGACGCCCGGACCGAGCGGCGCAGACAGGGCTCCGAACGCGGGCGAGTGGCAACTGTCGCCGAATGCCGCGGTGACGGCGATCTCGCCGAGCTTCTCGCCCGCAACGCCGAGGCGCGGACACACCTTCGCGCTCACCCGTGTTACGACACGGTTCTCGGACGGCACCTCCGGCACCGCGGTCGCGACCTGCACGGCAAGGCTCGGCACGGTCCGGCTCGCCGCCGGATGTCGGTGGCGTCTTCGCGCGAACGCGAGGGGCAAGAAGCTGACCGTCGTCGTTCGCGCCGCCGGGCTCGCAAAGATGGTGAGATTCACCGTGCGTTGACCCCCGAGCTTCCGGACGACCTCGACTTCTTCCTCACGCTCTCGCTCGCGAGCTCGAAGACGTGGCCGCTCGTGCAGCGTGAGTTCGAGGCGGCCGGAGTCGATCCGTCCAACTGGGGCCTGCTGGTCCATATCGACGCACGCACGACGATGACGCCGACGCAACTCGCGGCCGAGGTGGGCATCACGACGACGACGATGCGTGACCAGCTGGAGTCGCTCGTCGACCGCGGCTTGATCGAACGCCGGGCCAATCCGTTCGACGCGCGTTCGTATCTCGTCGTCCTGACGCGCCGAGGACGCAGCAATCTCGAGCTCGGTCTGGCCGCGTCGCACAGGGCGAGAGAGGCGCTCCAGGAGCAGTTCGGCTCACTCGAACCGCTTCGCGCCGAGCTCCTGCGTCTCGTTCGCGACAGCGCGACGGTGCTCGAAAACGCGGAAGCACGCGAACGAGCCCGGCAACTCGATGACGCCCTGAAGAAGCGGCGGGCATGAGACGGCCGCTCCTGAATCATGCGCAGACGCGATCGAGTATCGACGCGAGGACGACCGCCGAGTCGAAGTAGGTCTCGGCGATTCGCCTCGCGGCCTGACAATGCTCGACATAGGCGTCATCGACCTCCTCGAGCGCGGCACTCGCCTCCTCGACTGTCTCGAACGTCAGCAATCCCATCCCGGTCGGGAGGTGGTCCCCGAGCCCCGTCGACTGGATGACGGCCGGCTTCCCGGATGCCAGGTAACAGGCGGTGCGGTCACTGAACCAGCCGCTCCGCGACTTGACATATCCGCCTTTCGCCACGCTGAACTCGGCCCGCGAGAACTGGATGAACTCCCGGTAGCTCTCCAGGTCGCCCGCATAGAGATAGGGGTCGCGGACGATCCACTCGTTCCGATGCAGCAGGCCTAGATCCTCGTAATCGTGCTGGAACATGCAGAGCGCGACCTCGATCGGGCGCCGCGCTCGCTTCGCCACGTCGAGAAAGCGAATGAACTCCTCCCGCTTGCCCCCGTACAGCTCACCTTCGAAGTGCGCGTACTGGGAGCCGTGCCAGTCTCCGATCGTCGAGAGCCGCTCGCAGGACGCGTCGATATGCACCGGCCAGAGGTCGAGGACGACCGGCGGGAAGATCGCCTCCCACGCGATCCCGAGAGTCGGGATCCTGAACTCCGGGCGGCCCACGTTCTGCCCGACCGTGAAGAAGAACTGGTACTGGTCCAGGCCGAGGTCGAGCTGATTGGCCCAGATCTGCGTGAAGCCCGGATCGAGATCGACATACGCGCGGCGCTCGATCCGTAGCAGGGGCGAGCTCGGGGGCAACGGCCCGGCGACGTTGAGGAGCACGTCCGCTTCGGCTGCGACCTCGCCGAGGGCAGCCTCGGTCATCCCGAAACCGGGAACCTCCCCGTCGTAGAGGATGGAGTAGCGGCCCTCGAACCCGAACGCCTGCGCCATCTCGTGGAAGCGCTGACCCACGTAGTCGACGCTGTGGCAATCCTCGTGCGGCCGGGCACGGCCGCTCTGTGCCGGTAGCCGAGGATCGAGCTTCGGCTGGTGGTCGACCCAGAAGCTCTCCACGCCGAGGCGGTCGAGCCCGAGCACGTACTGGAGGAAGGTCCAGGTATTGCCTGCGATCTCCGGCAGGCCGCTCACACCACGACTTGCTACGACCGCGAGCACGCTTCGTCGAGCGGGAGGATGGGCGTCAACTGCTCGAACCAGCGCTCGACCTCCTCGAGCGCATCGAAGGCCCAGTCGGCGTCGTTCTCCCACGCGGCAAGTGCGGGCCAGATGACGCGATTCGCAATCCGCGCGAGCTCCGCGGTTTCGAACGTGAGGTTCAGCTCCGCAGCCGAGGGCAGACGCCAGTCCGCCCGAGCGACCTTCTCCTCGTACAAACCGAGGATCGGCGTGCGGTCGGGGACGGGAAAACGAGAAAGGAAGGTCGAGAGGTCGTAGGACACGGGCCCAACGGCCGCGTGATCCCAGTCGATGAGCCGCGCCCACGTCTCCCCCCCAACCGAGCCCACCATCACGTTCGTCGGCCAGAGGTCGCCGTGGAGCAGCGTCTCGGGGCCGCCCGACCGTGTGAGCGCCTCGGCGCGAGCCCCCTGCTCGTCGAGCAGGCCGTGCAGGCGCGCGAGTAGCCGCCGGCACAGCGACGAGCGCTTGCCTCCGAGTCGCCGTCCGCGCGCACCCAGCGACTCGAGCGACGCGATCGCGTCGCGGACGCTCGCCACGTAGAAGGAGATCCCGAGGTCACCTCCCCAGAGGCGGACCTCCGGAAGCAGCGCGTGTCCCGCGAAGCGGGTATGGATCCGGGCGATCGCGGCGACGGCGCACCCCACGCGGCCGAAGTCAGGCCGGGCCGCATCGAGCCCACGGTCGCCGAGGTCCGCGTAGAGGTGCCACACCGACGAGGCATCAGGCTCGGCCGCGACGGCGAGCAACTGCGGAGCCGAGTCGCCCAGACCGACCGCGGGAAGCCAACGCCGGGCGACGAGCTCGTTCCGGCGCGCGATGTCCGGGTCGAGACGTTTGCCCACGAACGACCGAGTCGTCCCGTTCATCGTGCAGCGAAGGCGGTAGACGCGGGAATTCACCCTTTGCTCGCGCACCTCGACGGTTCGAGGGGCACCGACGAGCTCTCGCACGAGCCCCTCTAGCACGGGGAGCGCGGAATCGGGCGGCGAGCTCGAGAACTGCTTCATGCAAGCCTGCCGGCAATCTCTTCGGCGGTGGCGACGACCTTCGCCGCAGTCTCCGCCGGATGCGGCCACTGGCGCAAGTGTCCAAGGGAGTTGATCGTCTTGTGGAGGCGGAAGCAGTCGACCTCGTGCCGAAGCTCGTCCCTGTCACGCAGTGAGACGCCGGAGCTCTCCGCCTCACGCTCGTAGGCATCGAAGAGCTCATCGAGCCGAGGCGACCGGAACCCGTCGCAGACGAAGGCGAGATCGTATGTCGAGCGACCGAACGCGGCGAGCTCCCAGTCGGTGGGACAGATTCGCACGGGCTCGGACGACCGGTCGACGAGAACGTTCTGGGGCCGGTATGAGCCGTGAACGAGCGTGTCCGGGTCGCGGGCCAGCACCGCGACGATCGGGTCGTAGCCGTCCAGCACGGTCGCGAGGCGCTGAGCGAGCGCCGTCGAGAGGCCGCACACCGCTCGGAGAGCACGTTCGGCTGCCTGGATGAAGAAATGGGCGTCGTGGTGCACGAGGAATCCGGACGCACGAAGCCGGTCGCGTTGACCGGTGAATCGCCCGTGCAGGCGTCCCAGCCAGGCGGCAGCCGCGGGCCAGTACTCGTAGGTGCAGTCGCGGAGCGGCTCGCCCTCGACGAACTCGATCATGAGCCAGAAGCGTGCCGCGGCCTCGTCCCGGCGGGCCCCGTAGAACCGGGCGGTTCCGAGCTCTCGGTGTTCGAGGAGCTCGGCGTAGACGCGTAGCTCCCGCTCGCGCCTCTCCGCGGCCGCATCCTTCGGGAGCTTCGACTGGCCGTAATCCTTCAGGAAGATGTCGATGGCGTCCCCGGTCGCGAGCTCGACGGTCACGATCACGATCGGGTACGACGTCGATCCCGGAAATTCGCGTCGCCGGATCGCTACGACGGGCGCCCTACTCCCGTCCACCCGCGCCAGGGCCAGCTCGACACTCTCCCGCAGAGCCTCCTCCTCTCCGGTGCCCGTCTGGGCGCTGCTCGGCTGCAAAGCGTTCATCGCGACCTACGCTGCGCCGACGAGCGCCTCGCCCCACTCCCGCAGCGGCCGCTCGTATGCGTGCAGGCACGCGATCCCCTTGTCCGGCCGGGCATGCGGAAGGTGCGTGGTGGCCCAGTCCACCGACGCGAGGAGCCGGAATCCGATCCCGATCTGCACGAGCGCCCGCACCTCGTCGTCGCCGAAGCCGCGCGCGTACTCGGAGGCCGTCGAGCCGTAGCAGGCGAGATCATTGCGCGTCGCGTCGAGCGCGAACTTGAAGACGTCGGCCGCAGGGATGCCGACGCCCGAGCATTCCCAGTCGAAGGCGACGATCGCGGGACCGGCCTCGTCTCGGCGGAGCCGCAGGTTCCTGGCGGCGAGATCGCCGTGGGCGAGCGTGCTGGGCAAGTCGCTGCAGATCGCCTCGACGCGGCGCCAGCCGGACTCGATCAGCTCACAGGTCGAGACGAGCGATCGCAGCGTGCCCCGGTCCGCACGGAGGGCCGGGTTGTCGAAGGTTTCGAGGATCGTCGAGCGCGCGGTGCGCAGGTGCTCGAGGTAGTGGCTCGGGCCGCGCTCGGGTAGCGACCGCGCGAGGTCGAGCTCGGCGGCGGCTCCGTGTAGCGTGCCGAGCCAGCGCGCGGCGAGGGGTCCCTGCTCGCCGAGCGAGCACTTGTCGTCGCCTGCGTCCTCGATGAACAGCCACGCGAACTGCTCGTCGGCATCGGCGACGAAGCCGAAGTAGCGCAGCGCGGAAGCCGGCAGCCGGGGGAGGACGGACTCGTAGAGCGTTCGCTCGACGAGCAGCGTCTCGCTACGGGCGTATTTCGCGATCACGTTGGTCGTGCCGTCCCCGAGCGCAAGCCGGTAGACCTGGGCCTTCTTCTTCGCGCGGAGCCGATCGACGCGGTCGACGCGGCTCCGCGCCGGCGCGACCGTTCGCCAGGCGCGTACGACGGGATGGTCGACGGGATCGCACGGGACCGGGACGTGTTTCCGACCCCGTCGAGCCGGCGCGTCGTCCCGCGACGCCACCGCGCCTGCAATGCGCCTCCTCGAGGCGGCATCGAGCGGCGTCATCCCGACGACGCGGCCGTGCTCGAGCTCGAGCCGGGCATCGCAGATCTCGAGCGTGCTGGTGCGGTGCGCGATCATCAACGCCGTGCGCCCACTCATGAGCCGGTCCATCGCGCCGAGGATCTCGGCCTCGGTGCGTACGTCGACGGAGCTCGTGGGCTCGTCGAGGATCAGGATCGGGGCATCCTTCAGGAACGCTCGCGCGAGCGCGATCCGCTGGCGCTCGCCGCCCGAGAGGCGTACTCCGCGCTCCCCGACTTGGGTTGCGTAGCCGTCCGGCAGTGCGCGGATGAAGTCGTGGGCGCTCGCTGCCTCCGCGGCCGCCACCACGTCGGCGTGCTCGGCGCCCGGGCGAGCGTAGGCGATGTTCTCGGCGATGCTCGTCGAGAACAGCACAGGCTCCTGGAGCACGATCGCAAACTGGCTGCGGAGATCTGCCAGCTTGTACCGGCGAAGATCGACACCGTCCATGAGGATCTGGCCGCTGCTGGGGTCGTAGAAACGCGTCAGGAGGCTCACGAGCGTCGTCTTCCCGGCCCCGGTCGTCCCGGCGATCCCGAGCCGCGTGCCGGGTGGGACCGCGAACGAGACCTCGTCGAGCACGCCGTGGCCGGGCTGGTAGGCGAACGAGACGTTCTGGAAGGAGACGGCACCGGCCGCGCGCGCGAGCGGGCGTGCGTCAGGCGGATCGACGAAGTCCGGTGCCTCGTCGAGGATCGAGTAGACGCGCTCCGCGCTCGCGAGCGAGGACTGGAGAGCTCCTACCTTCTTGCTCGCCGTCTTCAGCGGATCGTAGAGCTGCTGGAGGTAGCCCATCACGAGGACGAGCTCGCCGAGCGTCATCGTGCCGGCGAGCACGTGGCGCGTCCCCAGAAAGAGAGTCGTCCCCATCCCGAGGCCGATCGTCGCGCCGACGACGATGCCGAAGCGCCCCTCGACGAACGAGAGGCTGATCTTGGCGCGCACGCTCGCGGCGGAGCGGTCGGCAAAGCGATCGCGCGCGTGGTCCTCGCGTCCGAACGCCTTTACGACCCGAAGCGCCTCCAGCGACTCATGGACGACGGACAGGGCCGAGCTCTCGAGCCTCTTCGCGTCGTGCCACTGACCGCGAAGACGCTTCCGGTAGAGCCTCATCGCGAGGAACAGGACCGGGGTGACGGCGAGGGAGACGACGGCGAGCTGCCAGTCGATTCTCGCAGTGACGTAGATCATCCCGGCCACGGTCACGGTCGCGGTGAAGAACGGGATCAGGCCGGAGACGGCGATGCTCTGGACCGCAGTGGCGTCGTACTGGATCCGGTACGCGGAGTCTGCCGTCCCCCTCGCGTCGTGATACGCGAGCGAGAGGCGCTCCGCGTGGCGGAACAGGCGGCTGCGGAACCGGAGGAGCAGCTTTTCGCCGGTATAGGTGCTGAGCACCAGGTTGCCGAACTGCTGCAGCTGTTTGAGGAGAGAGAGGATCACGAAGAGCCCCGCCGCGACGAGCAAGACACCCGTCTGCGAATGCCTCACCCCCGCCGGCACGACGACGGCCAGGAATCCGGGCAGCGGGTGCGAGCCGACGACGCTGTCGACGGCGATCTTGAGGGGAAGCGGCGTCAGCAGCGCGAACACGCTCGACAGCAGACTGAGCGCGAAGAGTCCGCCGATGTGTCGCCAGTAGGGCCTGGCCTCGAGCATCAGCCGCCGGTAGAGCTCCAGTCCCGTGTACCTGCGGCCGGGCCGGTTCACATCGACGCTCACCTGGATTCCTCTCGCCAAGTCGTCCTTACCTATATCGCGGGGTAGGTGGCGGCAGGCAGAGCCGTCGTGACCATTGCCTGCTCACGGAGCGCCTGCATCGTCACGCCTGCGGCCACCGCGCACTGGCGGACGGTGTGGAAGAGGACGCCGAGGCAGCCGACCGCGAGGATGCTCGCGGCTGCATGCGACCCTTCCATAGCCGCGGCAGCGGCGAGACCTGCGAGAAGGAGCGGGGCTGACGCCGCGAGAGGCGACAAACGCGGCCACCAGCGGATCCGGACGACCTGCGTTCGCCCGGGGTTCTCCTCCACCGACATCAGCAGGCGCACAGTCCCGAAACTTCCTTGTCGGATCTCGATGTCCCAGCGGTCGAACGTGCCGCTGCGCTGGACGCCGACGCCTTGTGCTCGGATCGTCGCCTCGATCGCCTCGAGCCGGTCGTTCGACGCCGCCCACCGGTCGCTCCAGGTCATCAGGCTCCGCGGCCACGGGATCGTCGCCTCCGCTTGCCGGTGCCGCCAGGGGGTCAGTCCGCCCGCGATGCGGCCGGCGAGCCGCGCTGCCGGCCCGAGCAGGTACAGGCAGGCGGTCAGCGCTTGCAGCCGCAGCCGGAGGATCGGCGAACGAGGCGCCATGGCGAACGTGGCAGATGCGCCGGCGCGCATCGCATTGGCCAGGAGGGCGGCGACCGCGAACGCGAGCATCGGCGCGGCGACGAGCAGCGGTGGCCAGTCCGCGCCGAGGCCGGAGAGCACGGCCAGGGCGGCGATCACCAGATACCACTCCGGCGACCGGACGAGCGCGTCGAGCGCTCGCGGCGACGGCGTGTACAACCGCTGGAACAAGCCGGTGCCCCAGGTTCCGTAGGCGATCCGCGCTCGCCGCAATAGCCCGTGGTCGCGACGAGTGTCGCTCGCGTAGACGCGGCCGCGCCAGGTGAGGTGGCCGGCGCCGTTGTACTTCTCGGGCCACTTGCGCTCGAGGAGCGCCTCAGCGGCCCCGTACCCGAACTGCTGCCGGAGGTAGCGCCTGACGGAGTCGCGCCGATGGTGGAAGACCATCGCGGCAGCGTTGAAGCCGAGCGTCCAGCCGTGCGCCTGGAGGCGCCAGCAGAGGTCGACGTCGTCGCCGGCGGTCTGGAACTGCGGATCGAAGCCGCCGATTGCCTCGAGCCGGTCGCGGCGGAAGGCCATGTTGCAGCCCGGGATGTGCTCGGCGACACGGTCGTCGAACAGGACGTGCGTCGGCAGCCCGGGCGCCTGGTCGACGCACTGGGCGACGAGCGGGCTCGAACTGGGCGCGATGTTCGGCCCGCCGACACCGGCGTGATCCGTCGTCGACAGCGTGGCCGCGATGTGCGTCAACCAGTGCGGGTCGGGGCGTGCGTCGTCGTCGAGGTAGGCGACGATCTCGCCGGTCGAAGCCTGCAGGCCGCAGTTGCGCGCGTGGCTCAGGCCGCGCCCCCCCGAGCTGATCACGCGGAACGGGAACGTGCTCGCGATCGCTCGTGTGGCGTCGGTCGAGCCGTCGTCGACGACCAGCACCTCGAAGTCGGGGTAGTCGAGCTCGAGCAGGCCGGAGAGGCAGTCCCGAAGAGTCCTGGCCCCGTTCCGAGTGCAGACGACGACCGAGACCCGCGGCCAGGACCCGGCAGAGAACGGCATCTCGGCAAACGCGGCGCGGGCGGCTGCGAGCGCCGGCTTCGCGCTCCGGTCACGCCGCGTCAGGCCGAACGCCCAGTCCTCGACGTCCTCGCCGCCGCGGTGCCATTCGTCGGTCCAGCTGTAGACGAACGCGCCGGCGCAACCGCCGGCGAATGCGGTTCGCACCTGCTTCGCGTCCGACGCGGCCTGCACGTCCTCGCCGTGGCGGACGCTGTCGAGGCCGAGCTCCGTCATGACGAGTGGGCGATCGCCGGCGATGTTCTGCAATCGCGCCGTGTACGCGCCGAGGGCCTTGGTGTCCTCGAGGTAGACGTTGAACGCGAGGAGATCGAGGAACGGAAGCTGCAGGTACTCCGTCGAGGGATAGTTCGCGTACGTCACGAGGGCCGCGGGATCCTCACGGCGGACGACACGGACCAGCCGCGCGAGCAGGCGCTCGGTGCGCCGTCGCCCGAACCAGCGGATGATCGGCGCGGGGATCTCGTTACCGACGGCATAGCAGAGAACCGCGGGATGTCCGGCGCAGAGGGCGGTGCTGCGGCGCACAGCCTCCTCGATGCGGCGGCCGCCGCGCGCGTCGTTGAGGTAACCGATGTAGCGCTCGGCGGCGAGCCCGACCAGGACGCGGAGCCCGTGGCGTTCGGCCGCGTCGAGCACGCGCGCCGGCGGCGCCGTGTAGGTGCGCACGGCGTTGACGCCGTT
>WNGF01006773.1_pt1 | contig 14082 bp, 11 predicted proteins | sample 5400641 | NCBI WGS metagenome assembly WNGF01 (sample SAMN13153371, study PRJNA577476) | soil metagenome | isolation source: 80 cm soil or saprolite under grassland replicate 2 | place: USA:California | collected 2016-06-15
CGAACAACTATAGCACTAAGAATGACGTCTACATGATTCAAAACTTCGGCAAGATGTTGCGCCGATGATTCGTTAGCCTGTCCCTGCTACCGCCCCGTCCACTCCACTCGCGCGTACACGTACCGTCCGTTATACCCGAACGGCGACGCCGGCGGAAACGGGAAAATGTCGAACCCGTTCGCTTCGCTCATCTTGTCCGGATACACATCGAACAGATTCCGTCCGCCCACTGAGAGCTTGAGTCCGGTGACCGGCGCGAATCCCAGCTCCGCATCCACGAGACTCTTGGAGCTGTACGTCTGCACACACTCGGCGCAGTAGCCATACAGCGAGGACGTGTACTTCCCGTACGACGATACGCGCGCGAGCCCGTTCCACGCTCCGCGAGTGTACTGACCTGTAACGGTGGTGCGCCACGCGGGCCGCTCCTTCGTCATCGCGAGCAATCCGCCCTCGTCATACTTGCCTATCAGATCCTCATCCGTACCCACCAGCTCCGGCGGAAGCGGAATGTTGTCCTCGTTGGGAATCGTCGTCCTCGTGTAATTGAACGCGGCGTTGATCCCGACGGTTCCGCCAAGCGCACCGATCCGGTAATCGCCGGTCACGTCCACCCCACGTGTGCGCGTATCTATCGCATTCGTGAAATACTGTGCTGCTTCGGCCCGCGATCCGATCTTGCGAAGAATCGAAGCGACGCTATCCGTATCGAGGAAACCGGTGAGAACGATGCGCCCGTCGATGCGGATGAAATAGAGATCCGCGGTGAGCGTGAGATTCTGAATCGGCGTGACCGCGAGTCCGGCACTGTAATTCTGTGATGACTCTGCCTTCAGCGGCTTTGCGCCGAGTGCCTTCGCCTCGCGCGAATTGACCGGGAAGATTCCGATCTCGAATGGAACAGGATTCCCCGTCACTGGGTCTGCCTTGAAGTTCGTCACGACGCTCGAATAGAAGCTTTGGTTCAGCGACGGCGCCCGGAACCCCGTTTGCGCCGCGCCACGAAGCGTGACCTGCATCGTGGGCTGAAAGCGCATCGCCACTTTTCCTGTGACCTTGTTGCCGAAGTCGCTGTAGTTCTCGTAGCGCACCGCGACGTCGGCAAGCAGATGAGTCACGAGGTCTGCTTCGACGTCGGCGTATGCTCCAACATTGGTTCGATCTGAATCTGTCTCATCCTCAGGCCGGAATCCGGGGAAGACCTGCGATCCCGACGGAGCGATGGAGCCATCCTGCGCCGGATGGAATCCGTTGATGTACGAGCCCGGCTCGCCCGCGCCGATTTTATAGTTCTCACGGCGGAGAGCGCCGCCGATCGCCACGTTCACGGGCGATGCGAGACCCGCTTCATACATGCGACTCACATCGAGACTGAGAATCGCTTCGGTGAACTTCAGCTCGCCGGCGAAGAAACTCCGCTTGTTCGGAATGCCCGGATCATCAGCGGTGCCGAGCTTGCCGTCCTGACCCGGAGCGCATGGTGTGTCGAGGCATGGGCCAAGCGAAGTATTGAGCGTGTTCTCGAGATTGTATTTGAATCCGTTGTGTCCGACTGTGCCGGCAACGTCGTACGACCAGCCCGACAACTGTCCACGTCCCCCAGCAACAGCGGAGATGTCCACGACATCCGGCGCGAACTTCGGCAGAAACCCGTTCGGATATATCTCAGTCCAGTTCCGTTCACTGGACGGCGGACGGAAGTAGCCGAAGCCGGCACCTCGCCTGAAGCTGTATCCGCCAAACGCGTACAATCCGGCATTGCCGACGGTGCCCAACGGAATGCTGGCCGACGCGAACGTCATTAGATCCTTCGACGAGCCATCACCCCAGTGGTGATTCGGCATGGGTATCGAATTGTTCTTGGCAACGAGCTCCCCGTTCTGAACCTCGTCCGCGTCGCCCGACGTGAACATGTCCGTGGGATCCGGCCCAGCGCGATTCGTCGGCTGTCGATCTCGATACTCCGCAAATACACTCAGCGAGCCCCGGCCAAGTGGAATGCCGACTCCGCCGTTCACATCAACGGTGCGTCCGTCGCGAGGATAGCTCGGACGTGATCCGCCCTCCGGCAGCGCAGCAGGATTCTCCTCGCTCGTGATGTATTCGCCGAGGTCGGCGGTGAGGAAGGGAGAGAAGACGCCGGACTTGAGCACGACGTTCACCACTCCGGCGATTGCGTCCGATCCGTATTGTGCCGCGGCCCCATCGCGCAGAATCTCGAGCTGCCCGATCGCGCCCGACGGAATCGCATTCATGTCCACACCACTCGAGCCCGCGCCCTGGCCCGCGCCATAGTAATGAATGAGCGCGCTGTGGTGTCTGCGCTTGCCGTTGAGCAGGACGAGCGTGTGGTCGGGACTGAGTCCTCGCATAGTGAACGGCCGCACGATCTCTGTTGCGTCCGACACGCTCTGCCGCGGAAAGTTCACTGATGGCGCGAGCTGTGAGAGTATCTGTGACGTCTCGGTAGTTCCCTGATCCTTGACCTGTTCCGACGTAAAGATGTCCACGGGCACGGCGAGCTCATCCGCCGCCGTGTGAAGTGCGTGAGAACCGACAACCACGTTGGTCAGCATCACCGGCGTCCTGACAACAGTTACATCCTGCCGCGCGGTCTGGGTATTGCCGATTCTCACCTGTGTTGCGGGAGCCGTGACCCCGATGTGCCGCACGCGCATCGTGTACGTGCCGGCCGGCACTCGCACGATTGTGTACTCACCGCGCTCGTTGGTACGGGCCCGCCATCCACCGGGTTCGAGAACTACAGTAGCGTCGGCAACGGGAGATCCTGCTTCATTGGTTATCCGACCGTTGATGCTGCCGCCTTGAGCCGCCGCAGCAAAGGGTGCGGAGAAGAGCAGCAGGATTGCGATCACGCCAACCGCAGGTCGCATAACATCTCCAGATCGGTAAGGGGTCCAGTCAAAAGCCCAACGGCCATTTAGCATGGCGTCGGGCTTTTGTCGTTCAGCTCGAGCGTTCCCGTTCTACTTTGCTGGCACGAGCGTTGATTGACCGCCAACCATCTGCCACCGTCCGTTCCGTCTCACCCACACCTCAGTAAAGCGCCGTGGTCCGCTGACGTAAGCCTTGGAGGATCCCGTGAGGGTTGAGAGGCCGGTGACAATAGCCACATTGCCGTACATCCGTAGCTTCAAGTCATCGGTTTTATGCGCGGTCCAAGCTTGATCCGGCGACATACTTTCCGCGATTTCCTGCGTCTTGTTGAGGACGTTGCCATTCGAGTGAGTGTACACGTAGTCGTTGGCATAAAGGCGCTCCATGGTGGCGCGATCCTTCTTCATGAGCGATGCCTCGTCCAATGCCTTTGACGCTTTGAGCACCTCTTGCTCCTGTACGTTCGGCTTCTGAGCGTAGGTCGGAACGGCTACGAGCAATCCGAGCAAAGTAAGTGCAGTGAGTCGCTTCATGACCTGCCTCCTTTTAGCGTGAGATGATTCCGCCTCACCGGACCCGGCTTCCCGCAAAGCGGTAGCGCATCACAACGGAGTCGGGTTTGGAAGCCAGCGTCATCGCTCCCGTTCCTGTCACACTGTCCCCTTGAATGCGTGCAACCCACGTGTCGATCACCTTCCCTCCCTTTACCGACGGAGCTGTGTACGGCTTGCTGACACCGACGGAGCTATCGGCGGCGACCGTGTAGGTGTAGTGGACCTTTACATTGGATGAAGTCCCCTCGCAGGTTCCGGCTTTGCAGACGTCCGTCCACCTGCTGATGACGGAATCCGATCCCATTGGATTCGACGTCCCCTTCCACGTACCCTCGACATCCGCTTGCGTAAGCGCCGGTGCCGGCGCGGGCGCGGGCGCGACCGCTGCTTCAGTCTGCGTGGTGTCGGCCGGCGGTGCCTCCTTTTTTGCACAAGCCACTACAGCAACCATCGCGGGAATCAAGCTGAAGACTCGACGCATAATGTCCTTTCGCCTGGCGGCGTGAAAAAAGGTGAGTGTGTGCTTCTCGACGCGACAGCTTGGAACTGGGCACGTCGAACTTACCTTCTCAAGGGGCCTGCTGCCAGCGGCGCCGTGAGTCGCGGCCAGGCTTTACAGACCGACGTCCAGTTTTGTGTGTCTCAACAGCGCTTGATATCGTGGATGATTTCGGAATTTTGCTGCGCCCTGCCACATGCGAAGATTTCGAACCTCGCCCTCGCGGGCGGCAACCTCGCGTTCGACCCAATCGAGCGCGAGCTCCGTCTCTCCGGCATACGCGTACAATGCCGCTGGCCAGAATGGCTAGTTGACTTTTCCCCAACACCAGTGCGGAAGACGAGGCGACCACGAAACCACGGCGATCTGTTTTCATAATTGATGATTTTGAAGTATCGGTGACGTGGAAGGTTGCATATCCTCGCCGGAGTAATCACCCATTGATCGGATGTAGAACGACATCCGTGATTGGAGCGTGGTCATCGACCGGCTCCCAGAGGATCTCGTAGATGTGATCGTCAGTTCCACGGAATGCGACGTGTTGTGTTTTCGATCCATCGACGGCAAACGCAGCTGGTCCGTCCATGGCCGCAGGCCCTCCCGCATATGCAGTTAAATCAGCGTGACGCGGTGTTGTTGAACCAAATACCCAGGACAGATCATGTAACCGTCCGTCGGCCGACCGATAAACGACGTGTTTAGTGTTCGTCGTCGCGCTGTAGTAAGCAGTGGGTTTGCCAATCACGGCGGCAGGCGCGCCCGAAGCTGCGGTCAGGTCCCATCCCTGAACCGGCGCGACGCCTGCCCACCAGAGCTCGTATAGATGACCATCACCGGCGACGTACGCAATCTGATGGATGTCGTTGTGCGCGGTGTAGTACGCAACCGGGTCGCCTGCTGCTGACGGAGTACCTGCGTAACCAGAGAGGTCGTCGTGACCCACAGGGCCGGCTGTCCAGTACAAGCTCCGAACGTTACCATCGCCTGCGCGGTAGACGACTATGCTGGTGGCACGTGCGGTATCTACGTAGGCACTCGGATCTCCCACAGCGACAGGCGCTGACCCTTGCGTCGTCAGATCCCCGTGAGCGACTGCGCTCTGACCAGTCCACCACAACTCGTGCAGATGTCCATTGCTTGTTCGATACGCAACATGATGATAGTTGTCTGCAGTGAACCAGCCGGTCGGCTCGCTTGCTGTTTTCGGAGCGCCAACCGAGCCCGTCAAATCATCGTGACCAACAGCGCCCGTTGACCAGTAAAGGCTGTGCACATTTCCGTCACTGCCGCGATACAGGAGAATTTCCGAGTTGGTTGTGGGGTCGACGTACCCAAAAGGATTTCCTGCTGCGACAGGAGCGTTTGCAGCCACAGTCAGGTTTCTCATGCCGGTCAGACCTTCCGCGTCACGCCAAATCCGGTACAGGTGGTGAAACGTGTCGCGGTAAGCAATGTTCTGAACACCGAGTGCGGGAATTACGCATGCGTTCGGAGAGCCTGCGGATGGAGTCGTATTGAATTGGGCTGAGTGATCTACCTGTCGCAGCGCCATGTCGTGCACATGAATCGCAAATCCGCCCGGTATCGCGCCTGTCACCCGCACGCTGGTTCCGCCGTCCGTGAACGTCATACCTGGTGTGATCGGAGATGCGGTCAGACGCATGACCGGAGCAGCTCCGTTCTCGGCCCATCCGAGTGGATTCGTCGTTTGAACGCGATACACGATCACACCTTCGCCAAGAATGCCTTTGTCGAACTGATCCACGCGCTGCCGAGCTTCGATCATCAGGTATGGCACCCGATTACCGATTCGCACCGCGGCGAACCGTCCTGATGGTGGCGGCTGAATCAGACCAACCGAGTGCAGGTTGTAGCTTGCAGATCGACTCGCGTTCTGTGCGATGTACGATTTGTCGAGCCAGCCTATCGCAGCTTTCGTGTATGCCGACGGATGTGTCCCGGCGCTGGCCGCCATTTCGTCGAACCTGTCCATGTTTCCGCCAAACGTATACAGGTCTCCAAATCCCGTGAGCGAGTGCATGAACTCCATCGCCCACACTCCGACTCCTTCGACCATGACGAAGCGCACCCAGAAACCCGCGGACGTTCCCGCACCGGGCCCTCCCAGCATCACGAGCGCGGCGGCATCGCATCCCTGAGCTCGCAAGCTCGCGCCGAGCTGCGGCTCGAGAGCGTCGGCCAGTACATCCTGTCGATCGATCTCCTGCATCGGCATTACGACGACATCGAGGTCGGCGCGCCCTGACGAGGCGGCGTGTATGAAGGCGCGCAGCGACTTATCCGCATTAGTTTGCGGATCAGGATCGTACAGAGCCCGCCGAAGTATGAGGTCCGGCCAGTCCGTTGGAATCATGTCCGGGGGGTGCGCGTTCGGACGATACAATGGTACGAACGCCAGCTTCTTTCGCCCGATCCAGGTCATGGCAGCGGTGGATGGCTAAATGCGGTCTCCGAGGCTGGGATCAGCGGGCGCAGTGATGTCGTAATCGCGCTCCCAGCCTTCGTTCTCCAGCTTGATCGACTGGATAGCGACTGCATTCGCGTTCGCGTCGAGGTCCGGGAGTGCCTGGAACTCGGACACCCAACATCGATAGAGCCTGTAGGCGAGCGCGACCTGCCCCGCCTCGTTGTACACTTCGATGATGATGTCCCTACGGAAGTTCTTCAGCGAAACCTCCGCACCCAACCCCGAGCCGTACGCCTGTGCCCTGTTGGCCCAGCGCTCGAACTCCAGATCATGCGTTATACCGCGCTTGAGCGTCACCGCCCCGAACTTCCTCAGTCCCGGTAACTTCCGCGACGTAGACGAGTCGCCTCCCTCGCGATGGTCTACCGGCTCCGTCGACCCCTTCAGCGCGCCCACATCGCTCACACCGGCGACGTATCGGCCCTCCCACTTCACAGGGAACTTAAAGTTCTTGTACGGATCGAAACGCGAGGCGTTTACGCCGAATATCGCCATGATGAGTCTCCTCTGGCCCGAGCTATGATGAGCGCGCCTCGCCCGACGCCTTCCATCCGCGCGCGACTCCTCAGGTCAGAACATCGGTGAGAAGTGGTGATTGGCGATGAGCCACCGTCCTCCAACCTTCACAACGGCGGAGCTCTCCCGCCCCGATTGCACCTGCGTCACGCCAGTCTTGGTGGTTGTGCTGAAAACGAAGTATGCATTGCACAGCACGACATCGCTGTTGTAGGCTCGGCACACCAGCTGCCGCTGGTCATAAGATGCCGCAGCAAAATTATCCAGCCCACGGATGAACCCCATCCACTGCGCCTTTCCAACGAAGCGCACAGGGGTGTAGACCCCAGTGTAGACCTCGACGTCGTCCGTGAACAAAGGCTCATACGTCGCGTAGTTTCGCGCGTTGAAGGCCGCCATGGCCTTGACGAGCACGGCCTGTCCTTCGGTTGCGGCCGTGCTCTGCTGGGCCTGGGAGGGAACAGCAAAGGCGAGGCTGAGCACGAGCGGCGCAACTAGTCTGCGAAGCTGCATGGGACCTCCGGAATGTGGGAGTTGCCAAGGTAGCTTCTGAGAGGACTCGCAGCCACCGAAACGCGGGAATTGCGCGGGCGGCGTCCGAAAAGTGCCTGGCAGCTTCAACATTCCTAGGCCGCGGGCGAACGTCGGCCCTCTAATTCGGGAGCAGGAGGTCGCTGGTTCAAATCCAGTCGCCCCGACTATTCAAGTGCCGGGAGGCACCAAATACTATCGCCTTTCCGCGAACACTTTCCGAATTTTCTCCAGTGCCCATTGCAGATCATCCCGGCTAACCACCAGCGGTGGCGTGAGACGAACAACGCGATCGTGTGTCTCCTTGCAGAGGAGGCCTTGGTCCATGAGCGCCTCGCAGACCGGCCGCGCGGCTACGGTCAATTCGATCCCGATGAGAAGTCCGCGTCCACGCATCTCAAGGATCGTCGAATGGCGAATCGTCCGGAGCTGCTCGAGGAGCCAGTCTCCGAGCTCCGCCGAGCGTTCTGTGAGCCGTTCCTCCTCAATCACCGCCAGGGCGGTCCGGGCAACGGCACAGCCGAGTGGATTTCCACCGTACGTGCTGCCGTGACTACCCGGATCGAAGACGTCCATCACCTCCCGCCGGGCGACGAAAGCTGAAACGGGATAGAACCCGCCTGACAATGCCTTGCCGAGGATATACGCGTCGGGTTTGACGGATTCGTGATCGCAGGCGAATCGTTTGCCAGTGCGGCCGAGGCCTGTCTGGATTTCGTCGGCGAGCAAAAGAATTTCGTTGCGTCGGCAGAGCTCGGCGACGTCTGTCAGATATCCGGCTGGCGGAATGAGAATGCCTGCTTCGCACTGGATCGGCTCGAATAACACGGCGCAGGTGTTGGCCGTGATCGCTGCCCCGAGCGCTCCGGTGTCCCCGAAGGGCACGGTGACGAATCCCGGCGTAAATGGGCCGAATCCGTCACGATAGCTCTTCTCAGAGGAGAAGCCGACGATGGTCGTCGTCCTGCCGTGAAAGTTATTTTCGCAAACGATGATTTCCGCACAGCCGTCCGGAATTCCCTTGACGCGATAGCCCCATCGCCGGGCGGCCTTGATCGCTGTCTCGACCGCTTCCGCGCCGGTGTTCATCGGAAGCACCGCGTCCAATCCGCAGAACCTCGCCAGCTCCTCGCAAAAGAGCGGAAGCTGATCGTTACGAAAGGCGCGAGAGGTGAGCGTCACTCGCGACGCCTGCTCGCGCATCGTGTCCAGAATGCGCGGATGGCAGTGACCCTGACTGACGGCCGAGTATGCGCTGAGGCAGTCCAGATATCGCTTTCCGTCGACATCGAAAAGCCACGGCCCCTCGCCTCGCTCCACGACGACGTCCAATGGATGGTAATTGTGCGCGCCCCAGTGATTTTCGAGCGCGACGAGCGCACGGGTGCCTTCGGTGACTCGAGCTGTCATGCGTCTTGATCCGTTGCAATGCTGAGTGACGGAGGTGACTGGGTTGAGTACTAGCCCTACTTCGTCTCGACCCATTGAGATCTCACACGCACGATGCTTGCCTCTGATTAATCCGCTGTTATGTCCCTGTTGCACGATGAATAAACAGGGATACGTTTGGGAATGGCTGCGAAACGCGCAAAGATCGCAGGTCTGTTCGGCAAGATTGCCATTCCGCTCATTGCTGCTGGATGGGCTGTGTTGTTAGCAGCCAAGCAGGTGGCGCCGATATTTGGTCTGAGTGAAACCCACACGGTACGATTAGGGGAAGGGCTTTTGCTCGGCGGTGTGCTTTGTGGCGGAGTTTGGATAATCGCGGTTTGCGTTTCGGCTTGGCGTGATTCTCAGCAGGAGGTAGTTGCTGCGGTTCAGGAATTCAACACGGCACTAGGTCATGTCGTGCCGAACCTCGCCAAGGATTGGGCCGCCAAGGCTCGTATCGCGAAATGGCCACCGCTCCTGACTCCAACGTTCTCAGGCGGAGCGGCAAACTGGGTCAGACGCCGTGCCCCTCTTCTTGATTCCCCGGAGAGTGATGTGTTGGAACTCGCGCGGGCTGCATATAGGTCACCCGACGCAATCGACCAAGAGTGGCATTTGACGTATCGCCTACGTATGCGACTAGCGGCTGATCGACTCGGACAATTAAGCCAATCAAAGAATCCATTCATTCGCCGCCTTCTCTGCTCCCGAATCAATCGCGAGGGTGCAATCATGTGCGCCTATTTGGAGGCCGCACTTGCCGAAAAATTGGCAGACGGGGGCCGCAGCGCTGATGTCATTAGCGAATGGGCGGTTCTTGGAGAAAACTGCCCGACGTTGCGTAAGCGAGGCTCAGTCTCGGACGCCGTTGCGACATTCGCGCGCACCTACAAGGAGATCGCGTTTGATAATCAGATCCAAAAACTCACCACCGGACAAGACGCGGCGCTTCGGACTCTCGTGCGCCAGACCTATGCCGATGTCGACGATTCGGAGAGCAGCGCGCTTCGCGAAGTCGAGCAACAGACGGATTTCGTTGTGCGAGACTCCAAGTACAACACGGTCACCCGGTACCGTCCGAACCCGGAATGGTCAGCAATGCTTACCCAGTGGGCGCTGTCAGCATCGAGTAGCGAAGCGCATCCTTCGCAAGGATTCGACGCATGACATCGCGGAAGGCATGTTGGTTGTCGCGGTTGTTAATCCTGAACTCCTGCTCCTGTAGGTAGGCATCCAAGTGCTTAACGCTGATCTTGTGGAACGCGCCGATAATGGAACGCTTGAACAGGCTCCAGACGTTCTCGATGCCGTTGGTGTGAACGTCGCCAACTACCCATTCGTCTTGGGAATGGGTGACAGTCTCGTGCCGTGTGTTGTGGTCAGCGATTCCCATGTAAGAGCGCAATTCGTCGGTGTAGAACGCTTCGGTTTCATCCCTAGCGACCGACTTGACGAAGGCCTGAATCGTTTCCTTTTTGTTGTTGGCGATTCTGCGGAGCCTGACCTGCCCGCCACGCTGCAAGGCACCCGCAACCCAGATGCGCGGCCAGCCCTTCGGTTGTCCGGTTTGGTCTTTTCCACGCCGGGAATGCCGCCTACGCGGCGTCAGCATGGTTTCGTCGAGCTCGATAATACCAAACAAGGCGGGGCCAGCGTCCATCGTTTCCATCGCCTCGCGGATACGGTGGCAGAGATACCACGCCGTCTTGTAGGTCGTGCCGAGCGTCCGTTTCACTTGGTTGGCGCTCATGGATTTCTTGCTTTCGACCATGAGGTAGACAGCGGCGAACCACTTCCAAAGCGGGAGCTTGGTGTTGTCGAAGATCGTGCCGGACGTGACCGAGAAGCGGTAGCGGCAAGCGTTGCAGTCGAATTGGTAGCGGGTCGAAATCTCGGACACGGAAGCCGACTGGCAGCGCGGGCAGATCGCGCCCTTGGGCCAGCGAATCTTGAACAGGTAATCGCGGCAAATCTCTTCGGAGCCAAAGCGGTGAACAACGTCAATGAGGCTGACGTGCTTTTTCCGATAGAGCTTTTCATACCGTCTGACGTAGGTCTGGTTGGGGACAACTGAGGAAACCATGACTAAGCCCAAGAAGAAGAAAAAAGCCGAAGAGCTTGAAGCGCTTACATCTGACGAAGTAGTGCGATACGTCTTCGGGGCGAAAGGCCAGCAAGTTCTTAAGGAACAACTAGTTAGGAACGAGCCCCCGGATGAGGATAACGACCCTCAGACCCCCGAATGAAGTATAACCTAAGAGGGCCTACCGTGCAAGAGGTATATAATCCCGGATTAATCGGAATCCCAGGGCAGTAACCCATGGAGGGCATCCAACATGAGAATTGCCAGTGTCATCGGGTGTCTTTGCGTTTCAATAATTCCGGCGGTGTCCTTCGGGCAGGTGCGAGACGCAGCTCCCGCGATTCCGGAGGTCACTGCATCGGGCCGCGGCGAAATCCGTGTCGCGCCCGATCGAGGAGTTGTTTCTGTCGCGATCGAATCGCGCGAGGTGGTCGGCTCGGACGCGTGATCTCGTTAACGAGCGCCGGAGCTTTTACGCCTTTTCGCGCCGGTGCCGTTCTCACGAGCAGCCTGTCGGGTGGTGGAGCAATCAATCCTACCGTACTGTCTCCTGGAGAGCTGACAATCTCTGGTGTAGCGTCCGGCCGCTGGGAGTTCATCCCCGGCGGTAGATAGAAGGGAACGTCGAAGCAACGTGGATCGAGGCTTTCAAATGGGACAAGAAAGTATTCGCACGTCGGCAAGAAGGTCCCTGACGCGACTGCTTCTGTTGATTTGCGCGGGCTGCACCACCGCACAATCAGCAGCTACTGAAACGAGTTCGACGGCTCCGTCCGCGCAGTCAAGTACAGCGAATAGATGTCCGGGCAACAACGCAGTACTGACGCTTCCTCCTGGATTCTGCGCAACGATATTTGCGGACAGCGTCGGGCACGCTCGGCACATTGTGGTCAACTCGAACGGTGACGTCTACACGGTGCTCGAGGGAACGCAACCACGTCGGCAAGGGCAGACTGCACCGTCGACGCCCACGGCCGCCGTCGTCGCGATGCGCGATGCAGATCATGACGGACGCGCTGAGATAATCCAGAAGTTCGGGACGACAGGAAACACGGGGATCGCCATCTCGAATGGCTCCCTGTACGTCGACCACGGATCGACGATCGTGCGCTACAGACTGCGAGACGGTGATCTGCTTCCCGACGCGACGGGCGATACCGTCGTGCAGGGCCTGCCGATGACTCCGGGTCACCGTGCGCGCAACTTCGTCATACTCGCGGATGGCACGATGCTCGTGAACGTCGGGTCGCCGAGCAACAGCTGTCAGTTGAAGGACCGCGACACGATGTCAGCGGGAAAGGACCCGTGCCCTGAGTTGGAGACACGAGCGGGCTTGTGGCGATTCGACGCGACAAAATCTGGCCAGTCGTTCTCGCCATCCGCGCGTTGGGTGACCGGACTGCGCAACACACTCGCTCTCGCGATCAATCCCGCCGACTCGAAGGTCTACGGTGTTCCGAACGGACGCGATCAGCTGACACAGAACTGGCCGAACATCTTTCCCGATCCGAAATACAACGCCGAGAATCCCGGCGAGGAATTCGTCCAGATAAATGGTGGCGAGGATTTCGGGTGGCCGTACTGCTACTGGTCTGTCGAGCAGAGCAAACTCGTCACCGCTCCGGAATACGGAGGCGATGGAAAGAAGACAGACCGCTGTGCGGACAAGAAGGGGGCGCGCACCGTGTACCCCGCGCACTGGGCGCCGATGTCGATGGTGTACTACACCGGCTCGCAGTTTCCGGCGCGCTACCGTGGCGGCGCTTTCATCGCATTTCACGGATCATGGAACCGTGCACCTGAGCCGCAGGCACCGGGTCGAGTGATCTTCCACGCAACGAGTGGCGGATCCCCGATGGGTGCGTACGAGATATTCGCGGAAGGATTCACGGAGCAGCCGCCCGCTGTTCTTCAGAGGGACAACGCGCGCCACCGTCCGGTGGGACTCGCCGTCGGGCCGGATGGAGCACTGTACATCTCTGAGGATGCGGGAGGGAGGGTCTACCGAATCACTTACGGAAAACCGAACTAGTTCTGCCAGTCGTTACCGGTTGAGCCAGTAGGCCACCTTCACGAGAAAAGTGTTAGCTGGATGGAGGTCGAAGAGATCGCCCACATCCCCTCTGAAATTCTCGGTCCCCTCGCGTGGCAGAAATCCATGCCGCCCCGAGTTCCACACCGCGAACAGCGTCGACCCCGGCTTGTACTCCCAGCGAAATACGACATTCGACTGAAGCTGCTTGAAGTTGAAGCCGCCCGGATTGCTGGTCACTGACGGATTGTCGAACGGAGCGTATCGATCGTCATACTCGTCCGCCCTCGGCGTCGACGATAGCTGCCGCAGGTTGCTGTACGTGCCCTTTGAAACAAAGGGCTGCAGATAAGTCTGAAGCGAAATGTCCGGAGTGAACGTGTAGTTGAAGCGCCCCGTCACCGAGATCGTGTGCTGATCAAGGTGCGCAAAGGTGTAATGCTGGCCCGAAGCGTCGGTGAACCTCCCGTAGAATTGATTGTCCGTGATGTTGTGGCTCCAGTTGAATGAGAGCGAAGAACTGAATTTCCCGAGAACCTTGTAGTCGATCTCGGGACTCAGGTTCAACGACGAGCTCCTGCCTCCGTCTCCCCTGAAATAGTTGACTCCCATGTAGGTCACTATCGCCTTGCGATCGTCACCCGAGATGAACAGCCACGGAGCGATGTATCGATCCTGCCTGACCGCGGGGCCGCCTCGCGCTGCACGATCGTCGTAAGTCTTGCCAAGCTGACCGATGGTGCCACCGGTGTGCAAACCCCAGTTGTTCTTGAGTGTAATGTGCGTGTTATTGTTGTACGCCCTCTCCTGGGGCAACCCGTCGGTGGTCCAGTACTGCCACCAGTTGTTGTTAAACTGCAACCTGTTGTAGAACCGAGTCTGCTTGCGATCAAATAATCCCACCCACGTGCTCCACGACTGTTGATCAGCACGACGGAGGAAGCCAAGGTCATTGACTTCGAATCCCGGCGATCGCCGCAGATACGAAGTCTCGAAGCTCAAATGCTGTCCACCGACCTTGCCGAGCTTGAGCTCCTCTGCGTCACCGGT
>WNGF01011863.1_pt1 | contig 14081 bp, 8 predicted proteins | sample 5400641 | NCBI WGS metagenome assembly WNGF01 (sample SAMN13153371, study PRJNA577476) | soil metagenome | isolation source: 80 cm soil or saprolite under grassland replicate 2 | place: USA:California | collected 2016-06-15
TCGACCGACTGATCCATGGCGACGGCCTCCTGTCACGAAGAGCAAGCGGTGATACCTGGCTCTTCATGCAAGAAACCGCCCTTGTCATCGAGCAGCCGCCATGGTCATGATTTGTAGCCTAATTTGCGCAAAATTTAGGTCCGTAATTGTCCCCGCACCGCCAAATGCCAGCCATTGGGCGAATTGGTTGAACGACTCACTTTTGTTCATCGCCGCGTTGATCGTCACGCGCAGCTCCTCGTCGCTCATGTACTCCAGTAAGAACATGGTACGGATGGCCCGTCCCAATGCACGAAAGGCTTGATAGAGCTTGTTCTTCTGACTGTAGGTGCTCAACTTGCGCAGCATGGTCGACGGGGTCAGCCGCCCCGCCTTGATCGAGAGCACCACCCGCAGCATATCCGGCAGGTGCGTTGCAATCAAATCCCAATCGATCGTCTCGGTGAACAGCTCGTCGATATGCGTGTACTGTTCCGCTCGGCTCGGCCGATAGAACCTGAGGTGCTTCCACTGTCGAATGCGCGGCATCAAGCGGATGCCCAATAAGGCCGCCAGCCCGAAGACGGCCTCGCTCTGGCCCTGCGTGTCGGCATGCACGGTGTCGGGCTGAAGGTCCGACTGATTCTTCAGCAGGCCCCATTTGGTGCCATCGGCCGAGACGCTCCGCCCATCACCCCAGTGCGTGGGCAGGACGAAGCGGTTGTACCCATTCACGACGATCCGGATCGCCTCGTCCAGCGCTTCCTCGGTGATATGCCGCAGATCGATCCAGGCAATTTGGCGCCTCTTCAGGTCGCTGATGGCGCGCGCCAGCTGGCTGGGACCGATGTGGCAGCCATAGCACAGGGCGGCAATCAGATAGCGCTGGCGCACGTCGGCGAGCTTGCTGTCGTAGCCCGAGATCGGCCGGAAGCAGCGCGTCCAGTTCAGCCAATAGTCCGTGTCGGCCAGCAGGTCGAGGATGTTCACTGGGCCGAGCAGCGCCGGCCAACGCGCTTCGAGGGTGTGGAGCTCGTCCGGTTCCGCTCGCGCCTGCGGGCGCGTGACGACCGGCTCGCCATGGACGATACTGAGGGCCTGGTTGCTCGGGAACGCGGTGTCGGTCGCGCGGGCGATGGCCACCAGTTTGGCGCGAAAGTGGGCCACGAAGGCTGCACCGTCGACCGGAAAGCCGACCATGTCCGCGTAGGTGCCGACGGTCCGATCATACTCGTCAGTCGCAATGAGCTGCGCGCGGTAGTCGGCAAAGCTATCGCTACCGATCACGGCGAGGTCGCCGGATTTGAGTTCCCACAGCACCTGGGAGAACACGCACACTTCGAACATCCGGCGGCGCACGCGAAGGGGCCGTTCGGGAATGGGCCGGACGTCGCTAAGCAGCCGCCACCAGCCATCGCCCACCCAGGAGAGATTGACCAGTGGGGTGCGTTCCACCGCCCCACGCCGCAGAATCCGCGGCTGCGCGATCGTTAACCACTCGCCGGTCCGCTGCTCGTTCTCCAACAAGAACCGAATCGCGTCCAGCAGCCCATCATCCTGGGTGGTCGCCTCCAGGTCGAGCACCCGCAGCAACCGGAAGAGCGTCGCGCGATGGCTGGTATAGCTGTGCCAGAGGAACGGCAGATAACTGTTCGCCGTGTGGGCAATGTGCGCATCGCATTGGGCCAGCAGCGACTCACGGCGCGGGCCGATCACCGCATCGATCGCGACGAAGCGCTGGGCAGCCGTGCCCTCGGTGTGATAGGCTGCCACAACGTCGCGCAACGTCGTAATCAGCGCATCGGTTTGCTGGGCATGGGTCTCCCGATAATGCTGGAGTGCCGTCCGCGCCGCCTGGTGGATGCTCAGCATGCGCTTGATGAACATCTCGGCCAGGTCATCACGCACCCGCGCCGTCTGCACCGCAAGTAGCGCCACCGCCAACGTCGCGCGCTTGGCCGGGTCCAGATCGCGCATGCGAGCGGCATCGAGCGTCTTGGCTTCAGCGGCAAGGTGCTTGACTTTCACATCCGGGATGCCCGCGAGGGTATTGGCGCCACCGTTCCGTTCGACCAGCCAGGCCAGTTGGTCAAGGCGCTCGCGCAAGTGGCGGAGCGTCGCACTGCCGGCGTCTTGCTTCACGCGGTCCCACGGCGAGCGTACGCTGACCGGATCGACAACGAAGAGCTGCTCCAGCAGCGTGAGTAGCGTGGCGTCCAACTGCGGCGACACCTGCTCTTCGAAGCTGCGCTGGGTGATGGCCCGGATGCGGCGCGCGGCGCGGTTGAGGGTCTCGAACGCCGGCAGCTCATAGCGCTGGCGCACCAATTCCTCGACGGCGACGTTGATGAGATCGGCCGGCGCATCCTTGGTCTGGGCTGCCTCGGCCATGGTCCGGACGAGCACATGCCGGGCCGCCGCCCCGTAGGGCTGGACCTGGAGGGCGGCGCGAATCGCGGCGAGGTGCCGCCGGCGGGTTCCTGACCGATCATAGCGGGTCAGATCCGCGGACGTAGCAGCGAGCAGGGCAGCGTCGGCGATATGGGTCACGATCACGGGCGGAACCTCGGCGATCGGCAGGACATAGCCGAGGCGCTGGAAGGTCTTGAGCAGCACCAGAAAGCCCAACTGAGGACCAGGGCCACGCGCGGTGCGCCTGGCCAGGGCGAGGTCGTCGTGGGTTGGCGTATACACCTGAGCCAATTCATGCATGGTGAGGCTACTGCGGATGCGCGGATAGGCGGTGTCCTGAATCGCGGTCATAGCGCCTCCTGAGGGAAAGGCCGAGCGGATGGATGCGGCACTGGTCGGCCCGGCTACTGTGTATACGCACACGAAGCGGATCGGCACGCCGCTACCTCCAGCGGCGGTACGTGCGGACCAGGTCCGCCGCTCATCCTACCATAGGTAGCGACGACACTGCAGTGCAGGGAGCCTTCCGAGGACGAGACAACAGGGGGAACATTATGTTCTGTGGCCCCAAAACGTAGGGGTCGTTGCCGTACCCCATGACGGCCGCCACGAGGCAGCGATTCAGGCCTACGGCGAGCGGATCAACGCGCTGATGGCGCAGGCCCGGCGCGAACAGGTCGTTGGGGCGGTCGAGGGGTGAGGCCGACGGCGCGCTGGCGCGGATGGACCCAACTCCAAAGAACTAGGATTCTTTGGAGTTGAATACGACACCAGGTAGAATGAATGGCTGACAGAACAGGGGTGCGCATGCGGTATACTGAAGCGCCTAGCACAAAGCAATCATGACCGCAGATCCGATTCTGGAGATCTTCAGTATGACCCAGCTCGTCACTACCGTGGCCCCGCTTTCGCCGCGCCTGCAGCTCGCGGTCGCCGCCTGGCTCGCCGAGCACCGCGCGCGCCCGCTGACCCGCGGCGCCTATGACGCCGAGATCCGGCGGTTTCGCACCGAACTGCAGCGGGTCGACCTCGACCTCGACGGCGATTATGGGCTCGTCGCCCTCGTCGCCCAGGCCTACGCGGCAGGGGGCGAGGTGGGGGCGGTCACGCACAACAAACGGCTGAGTATCGTGTCGAGCTTCTACAAGTACGCGATCAAGCACACCCTGCTCGCGCCGCCCAACCCGATCGATTTGGTGAAGCGGAGACGGCGCGCGCCCTACGCCCGCGCCCAGGCCCTCGACGTCGGGGATGTGCGCGAGCGCCTGGCCGCCATCGACCGCTCAAGCGTCGCCGGCCTGCGCGACTACGCCCTGCTCAGCGTGGGGCTGGCCACCGGCAGGCGGCTGCGCGAGCTGGCCGGTCTGCGCTTCTCTCACGTCCACATGCTGAGCGATGAGCGCGTGAAGCTGACGTGGATCCACACCAAGGGCAGCGACGATCCGTTGTATGATACGCTGCCGACGCCGCTCGCGCGGGCGCTGCTCGGCTACCTGCACGGCTGGTATGGCGCGAGCCTCGGCGACCTGCCGCACGACGCGCCCATCTGGGTCAGCCTGAGCAACAACCACCGCGGCGGGGCGCTCTCGATCAGCGCGATCGCCGATGTGTGCGCGAAGCGCATCGGCACCAGCAAGGTCCACCAGCTGCGGCACACCTTCGCCCGGATGCTCGAGGACGCCGGCGCGAAGATCAGCGAGATCCAGAAGCGGCTCGGCCACGCCTCGGCCGCGACGACCTCGATCTATCTGCAGGCGCTCAGGGCCGACGAGAACCCCTACGCCGAGGATCTGGTCAGGGTGCTGGGGGTGGAGGGGTAACGGGCGTGAACGGACGATGACCAGCGACCAGGAACACACGCCACAAGTCCGTAGGGATGCGCAATCAGCGCGCGGCGGCGCTCCGCCGCCGCGCAGCGGGTGGTCGAGGCTGATCGGCCGAAGCGGAGGCGTTGAACATACACGACATGCCGATTGGACGCGTGTGTCGGGATTGCACTGGATGCGTATCTACGGCCCTCATTCGAGACGTTTAGACAGATGTAGTCGCACTATCCGTGGGCGCGTGTGCTACCGCTAGGAAGGATCACAAGGCCCTTATGCCGACCATCCGACGTATTCCGCCCCCCGACGCCACGAGCGCCGCCGCAGTACTCCGTCCCGGTGCTCGGGCTGATCTTCCTGCGCTACGCCGACTACCGCTTCGAGCAGGTCGATCGGCAGCTCAAGAGGGCGCAGTCCAGCGCCCGCCGCCCGCTGCCGCTCTCCAAGGCGCGCTACCAAGCCGCCGGCGTGCTCTACATCCCTGAGGAGGCCCGCTTCGCGCGCCTGCTCTGGCTGCCCGAGGGCGCCGACATCGGCAAGGCGATCAACGACGCCATGCGCGCGATCGAAGCCGAGAACGACGAGCTGAAGGACGTCCTGCCCAAGACCTACAACCGCCTGGAGAACGCGCTGCTGGTCGCGCTGCTGAAGAACCTCTCATCCATCCCGCCGATGGACGGCGACGCCTTCGGCAAGATCTACGAGTACTTCCTCGGCAAGTTCGCGATGAGCGAGGGCCAGAAGGGCGGTGAGTTCTTCACGCCGACCAGCATTGTGCGGCTGATCGTCGAGATCATCGAGCCGTTCCATGGGCGCATCCACGACCCGGCCTGTGGCTCCGGCGGCATGTTCGTGCAGAGCGCCGACTTCGTGAAGAGCCACCAGAAGGAGCCGGGCAAGGAGATCAGCATCTACGGCCAGGAGCGCGTATCGGAGACGGTGCGCCTGTGCCGGATGAACCTGGCGGTCCACGGCCTTTCCGGCGACATCAAGCAGGGCAACACCTACTACGAGGATCTGCATAACCTCGCCGGCAAGTTCGACTTCGTAATGGCCAATCCGCCGTTCAATGTCGATAAGGTGAACAAGGAGCGCATCAAGGACGACAGGGCGCGCTTCCCCTTCGGCATGCCGACGGTGGACAACGCCAACTATCTCTGGATTCAGCTCTTCTACAGTGCGCTCAACGCCGCCGGGCGTGCGGGCTTCGTGATGGCGAACTCGGCCAGCGACGCCCGCGGCTCGGAGCTGGAGATCCGCAGGCAACTCATCCAGTCCGGCGCGGTCGATGTTATGGTCGCGGTTGGCTCGAACTTCTTCTACACCGTGACGCTGCCCTGCACCTTGTGGTTCTTCGACAAGGGCAAGACCGACACCGATCGCGCCGGCACGGTGTTGTTCATCGACGCGCGCCATATCTTTACCCAGGTCGACCGCGCGCACCGCGAGTGGACGCCCTCGCAGAGCGAGTTCTTGGCCAACATCGCCCGGCTCTACCGCAGGGAGCCACCCGAGAAGATCAAGACCAGCGCCGAGCTGATGGCGCAGCACTTCCCTGGCGGTGTCTACCGCGACGTGCCGGGGTTGTGCAAGGTTGCCACACGTGCCGAGATTGCGGCGCAGGGCTGGAGCCTGAACCCTGGCCGCTATGTCGGGGTGGCCGCCCGTGCCGCCGACGAGTTCGACTTCGCCGAGCGGCTGGAGGAGCTGAACGAGGAGTTGGAGACGCTCAATGCTAAGGCCCGCGAACTGGAGGAGCGAATCGCGTTGAATGTGGCGCTGTTATTAGAGGGTGCTTTGCGGTGATTACTACTAATTGGCATAACTTCAAATTTGGCGAGCATGTCCGTCTGATTTCAGGTGGCACCCCATCCAAGAGCAATCCGGCATATTGGCGAGGGAATATACCTTGGGTGTCGTGCAAAGATATGAAGACAAATCGTCTGTACGATGCTCAAGATCATGTTACCGAGGAAGGAGCAAAAAACGGGACGCGACTTGTCGCTCCAGGAACCATTCTGATCGTCGTAAGAGGGATGATTCTTGCAGATGAATTTCCAGTCGCAATGGCCATGCGAGATCTTGCCTTCAATCAGGATCTGAAGGCGCTTGACTGCTCACCCGAGGTTTACACTCCATTCCTATTTTACTGGCTTCAGGGAAACTCACATGAAATTCTAGGGATAGTTGATGAGGCTGCTCACGGCACAAAGCGGTTGCAAACCGATCGGCTACTAAACCTACCATTACTCCTTCCTCCCCTTCCCACCCAGCGCCGCATCGCCGGCATCCTCAGCGCCTATGACGACCTCATCGAGAACAACGAGCAGCGCATTGCGATCCTGGAGGAGATGGCGCGCAACCTGTACCGCGAGTGGTTCGTCGACTTCCGCTTTCCGGGGCACGAAGATGTGGCGATGCGGGAGACGGAGATTGGGATGGTGCCGGAGGGGTGGGAGGTTGTTAAACTTGGTATCATCGCAAAGATCAATGAATTGAGCATACGGCGCGGGCAGGAACCTGCTGAAATCTATTACGTAGATATTTCATCTGTCACTCCCGGGCGAGTTGAAAAGGTAGAGAAGATGGCTTTTACGGATGCGCCAGGACGAGCCAGGCGTATTGTTAGACATGGAGACACGATTTGGTCAATGGTTCGCCCTAACCGTCGATCGTATAGCCTTATTCTCGATCCTTACGCTAATCTTATCGTCTCAACCGGCTTTGCAGTTCTCACACCGCACGCTGTGCCCTATACCTACCTATTATTACAACGCGAAGTCGACGATTTGCCGCATTAGGATGCGGCACATAACAAGGTCATGTTAGACGGGCGATCTGTCTGCAAAGCCTTCCGCACAAGCACACCCGTGCGACTTCGCGTTGTAATACTATATCTCTCAGCAACAACGGATGAGTTTGCTGATTATTTGACCAGTCGGGCAAAGGGTGCTGCCTATCCTGCTGTGAGTTCGGAAGACTTCGAGGATGCTCGCATCATTGTCCCTCCCATCACCCGACTTGAAGAGTTTCAAAGCCTCGTCGCGGATATGCTTCAACACCAGCACAACCTTTTACGAAGAAACGCGGTACTTCGCCGGACGCGCGACCTGCTGCTGCCACGACTAGTCAGCGGCGATCTGGACGTGGCGGAATTGGAGATTGCGGGAGTAGGAGCAGAGGAAATGTGAGTATCTAACACCCAAAGGCTCTGGAGTTGCTTTCAGAGCCTGGCATGCGGCGAGCGCCGCTGCTGAACCGAAGTCGCAAATCTGGTTTAGAGGCGTGTTATGACGATACCCGGTGCCGAATTGACAAAGGCAGAGGTAGACCAGATCGCCTGGCAAGAGGTAGTCGCTGGCTGCTCTGAAAAGGAATGCTCCGCTTACGAGCAAGCATTCTACGAGAAAGCGCGAGAGGCCCAAACCGCAGGTAATACTGAGGCTGAAGCTCTGTTCGCGCTTCTTGGCATAATTTGTTCGTTCCACCTGAAGTTGGACGAGCCTGATGAACCCTTTGTACCTGCTCTTGTTTTTCAGACCGGCCGTAGTCCCAGCCCCGAAGACTTAAGCGATGCTCATCTGGATCTGCTTCAGCAGCTAGCGCCTGAAGTAGCAGATCCAGAGCTACGCGCTAGGGTTGCTGATGTGATTTGGGTATGCCGACGCAACTTCCAGATGGCAGTCCTTGCGGTTGAGGCGTACCTGGCGTCAGCGAGCGTCTTGGAAGATCCTGAACATTGGCCTACGGGGTTTGAGCGGATCGAGCGGGCACTGCAACTTGGTGCTTCGCTGGGCCGCAACCACCCAGTATTGCAGACCGTGATCGCTTATATCGAAGACCGGCTAGCCTATCATAACGGCGCGGATCCTCTGTTTCTATCAGCTAAACTTATGGAGTTACTTCAGGAGCAGCGCCGTGGCGATCCAGCAATCTACGCGCCTCTGGCCGAGAGGATGGCGCTTCAGGCCGAAGCCGAACACAAATGGCACAAGGCGCGCACGTGTTGGTCGATCTTGGGGCGGTGGCGTCGTGTAGTTGGCGATACAGCCCTCGATCGTGATGCCCAAGTTCGGTTGGCTGAAACGTATGTCCTTGAGGCTGAGGCAGCACTTGCCCACAATCCAACGGACTACGGCCTTGCTGCGCATCATTTGCAGCAGGCGATTGCTGCGCTACGCCGCGTTGGCGGAACAAGCGAGCGAGTGGCTGAAATTCATCACCGCTTGCTTGAGTATCAACGGCAGTCAGCGGGTCAAGCACAGGTGGCGATGACCTCCATTGATGTATCTGAGATGGCTGAACAGGCCCGGGGCCTGGTTGCGGGCAAGGAACCACTTCAGGCATTAGTAAGTCTCGCAATGCTCGCTAGACCAATTGGCATACAGCAGATCCGGGACGAAGTCCGGAGGCTCGTCAGAAATCATGCCTTTCAGTTTATCTTCCCAGCCGTAATGCTGAATGAGGAGGGAAAAGTCGTCGCACGCCGGCCAGCGACCTCACCAAGTGAGATCGAAGCTGACGAAGCACTTCTTCGGGCCGAGATGTTTCGACAGGCAAACTGGCACCGCGAGACTCTCGCTGTAGGGGGAATTGAGCACGCTCGCCAGCAGATCAACCTTGAGCACCATATTCGGGTTCAGGATTTGCTGCCAATCGTTGCAGAGAACCCCTTCATTCCTCTGGGGCGTGAGCTTATGTATGCGCATGGGCTTCACGCAGGGCTCACCGGCGATTTTTTAACTGCCGCACACTTGCTCATTCCACAAATTGAGCATTCTCTGCGTACCCTCCTCGCGGAAAGAGGAGCGCTGGTGTCTGGTATCGACACACAAGGCATCCAGGATGAGCATAACATCAACGCTATTCTCTATCGAGAGGAGTTAAAAGCTATTTTGGGTGAAAATATTGTGTTTGATCTCCAAGGATTGTTGGTTGAGCGCTTTGGCCATAACATGCGAAATCGAATGGCGCATGGACTGATGAGTGCCGGTGAGTTTTTTAACGGGCAGTCTATCTATCTATGGTGGCTGACCCTCCACCTGTGCTGTCTGCCCATCGCACCCCAAATTCTTGGTCATGCACCGGCTGCCGCATCAGCATCACCCAATGATAGTGGCTCCTCAGAAACAAGTGTTTCTGAAGCCAATGACGTGGAGCCATGACTCAGGAGGTCGGTTATGCCCCGCGCCAAACCCGACGCCGAAGCTACCCTTGAGCGCGCGACGATCGGCCGCTTCACCAGCCTGGGCTGGCGCGCGATCAACGCCTACGACGAGACCTACGGCCCGCAGGGCACGCTCGGCCGCGACACCCGCGCCGAGGTCGTGCTGCTCCGCGAGTTGCACGCTGCGCTCCAACGGCTCAACCCCGGCCTGCCCCGCGCCGCGCTCGACCAGACGGTCGAAGAGCTGACCCGCGACCGCGGCGCGCTTGGCATGATCCAGGCCAACCGCGACATCTATGCCCTGCTCAAGGACGGTGTCAAGGTCGTCTATGCGGGCGACGACGGCGAGCAGGCCGATCAGACGGTCAAGGTCGTCGACTGGGCTACCCCGGCCAACAACGACTTCCTGCTGGTCTCCCAGCTCTGGGTCGCCGGCGACATGTACACCCGCCGCGCCGATCTGGTCGGCTTCGTCAATGGCCTGCCGCTGCTGTTCGTCGAGCTGAAGGCCCACACCCGCAACCTCAAGCTGGCCTACGATGGCAACCTCAGCGACTATAAGCGCACCATCCCGCAGATCTTCTGGTATAACGGCCTGATCGTGCTCTCCAATGGCTCCGACACGCAGGCGGGCAGCATCAGCGCGACGTGGGATCACTTTGCCGAGTGGAAGCGCATCAACGACGAGGGCGAGCGCGGCGTGATCAGCCTGGAGACGACCATCCGCGCCATCTGCACCCCCGTGCGCCTGCTCGATCTGGTCGAGAACTTCACGCTGTTCGACGAGTCGCGCGGCGGGTTGGTCAAGCTGCTCGCCAAAAATCACCAGTACCTTGGGGTCAACGGCGCCGTCGCAGCCGTGCGCCAGATCCGCCAGAATCAGGGCCGCCTGGGCGTCTTCTGGCACACTCAGGGCAGCGGCAAGAGTTACTCGATGGTCTTCTTCGGCCAGAAGATCTTGCGCACGCTGCCCGGCAACTGGACCTTCGTGATCGTCACCGACCGCCAGGAGCTGGACGATCAGATCTACAAGACCTTCGCCGCCACAGGCGCCGTGACCGAGCCGGAGGAAAGCGTCCATGCCGAAACCGGCGAGCACCTCAAGCAGCTGCTGCGCGAGGACCACCGCTACGTCTTCACGCTGATCCAGAAGTTTCGTACCGAGGGCGGCGCGGCCTACCCCCAGCTCTCCGACCGCGCCGACGTGATCGTGATCACCGACGAGGCCCATCGCAGCCAGTACGACATCTTCGCCCAGAACATGCGCAGCGCCCTGCCCAACGCCGCCTTCATCGGCTTCACCGGCACGCCGCTGATGGCCGGCGAGGAGAAGACCCGCGAAGTCTTCGGCGACTACGTCAGCGTCTACAACTTCCGCCAGTCGGTCGACGACGGCGCCACCGTGCCGCTGTACTACGAAAACCGCATCCCTGAGCTGCAACTGACCAACGAAGACCTCAACACCGACATGGAGGCGCTGCTCGAAGCGGCCGAGCTGGACGAAGCCCAGGAGCGCAAGCTCGAGCGCGAGTTCGCCCGCGAATACCACCTGATCACCCGCGACGACCGGCTGGACACGATTGCCGCCGACATCGTCGCCCACTTCATGGGCCGCGGCTACGCCGGCAAGGCCATGGTGATCGCGATCGACAAAGCCACCGCCGTGCGGATGTACGACAAAGTCCGCGCCCACTGGCAGCGCTACCTCGACGACCTACGTGCGCAACTCGCCACGCTCCCCCTCTCCCGCGCACGGGAGAGGGGGCCGGGGGGTGAGGGTCTCCTCGCCCGCATCGCCTTCATGGAATCCACCGACATGGCCGTGGTGATCTCGCAGGCCCAGGGCGAGATCGAGGAGTTCCAGAGGAAGGGGCTGGATATCGCGCCGCACCGCCGGCGCATGGTCACCGAAGACCTCGACACCAAGTTCAAAGACCCCAGCGACCCGCTGCGGATCGTGTTCGTCTGCGCAATGTGGCTGACCGGCTTCGACGTGCCCAACTGCTCGACGATCTACCTCGACAAACCGATGCGCAACCACACCCTGATGCAGACGATCGCGCGGGCCAACCGCGTCTACTCCGGCAAGACCGAGGGTGTGATTGTGGACTACGTCGGCGTGTTCCGCGACCTCCAGAAGGCGCTGGCGATCTACGGCACCGGCGTGGGCGGCCAGTCCGCCGGTGACGAACTGCCGGTCAAGGATAAGCGCGCGCTGATCGCCGACCTGCGCGACGCACTCGACGAGGCCATCGAATACTGCGCCGAGCGCGGGGTTGACCTCGCGCCGATCACGGTGGCGCAGGGCTTCGACCGCATCCGCCTGATCGAAGACGCCGTCGAGTTGCTGATCATCAACGACGACAGCAAGCGGCGCTTCCTGGAGCTGGCCGACAAGGTCGACCGCGTCTTCCGAGCGATCCTGCCCGACAAAGCCGCCGGCGAATTTGGCCCGGCCCGCGCGGCGCTCGCCGCGATGGCGGCCAAGATCCGCAGCTTCACGCTGCCCGCCGACATCGACGACCTGATGGAGGGGGTCACCGCGCTGCTCGACCGCTCGATTGCCACCGAGGAGGGCTACATCATCAACGCGCCGCTCGGCAGCGTCATCCGTGATCCGTCGGGCAGCTACACGCCCGATCACCTGATCGACCTCAGCACGATCGACTTCGCTGCACTCCAGGTCAAGTTCGAGCAGGGCCGCAAGCACACCGAGGTTGAGAAGCTCAAGGGCACGATCAACGCCAAACTGCGGCAGATGATCAGGCTCAACAAAACCCGGATGAACTACCTGGAGACCTTCCAGAATCTCATCGAGGACTACAATGCCGGCGCCTCGAACATCGACGAGCTGTGGGCGCAGCTCTTCGGCCTGACCCAGACGCTGAGCGCCGAGGAAGAGCGACATGTGGTCGAGCAGCTCAGCGAGGAAGAGTTGGCGCTCTTTGACCTGCTCGCCCAGTCCGACGTCACCCTGTCGAAGGCCGAGAAGGAACACGTTAAGCAGATCGCCCGCGACCTGCTCGCCACGCTCAAGCGCGAGAAGCTGGTGCTGGATTGGCGCAAGAAGCAGCAGGCCCGCGCCGGCGTCCAGGTCGCGATCGAGGAGAGCCTGGCCGACCTGCCCGAGGTCTACGACAACGACCGCTATCAGCAGACATGTACTGTCGTCTACCAGCACATCTTCGAGCACTACGCCAGCGCCGCTCAGAACACCTACGCGCGTGCGGCCTGAACTACGATCTCGGCAGCGCGCCGCTTCTCCGCCCGTGACGCTGCCAGCCTGCGGTTTAACCAGATCCTCGAGATCAAGGGCGAGGAGGACGAGCGCGACCGCGCCAAGGCCGCCGGCGCGCGGCGCTGGGTCGACGCCGTCAACTACGCCGCGACGTTCGGGCGCTGGGATTACCAGGTGTGTCGGGATGTGGACTCGCTGCGCACGCTGATCGATGCGATGGTGGGGATGCGGATGGGGTGACATGAGGGTTGCCGGCGCTGGCAAGGCCGCGCGCGCCGAGCAGTGGTGCGCCGATGTCACCGCGCTGACCGGCGTGCCGTGGCGGTATCTCAAGGTGCCGGACAAGGAGTTCAAGAAGCTCAAGCCGACCTCGTTCGACGAGTTGGTGAGCGCGCTCCAGGCCGGTGGGCCGATGTTTGTGTAGGGGGTAGCCGGCACTTGAGGCGCTCGGCAAGTTCTACAACGTCTCGCGCGAGCGCGTGCGACAGATCGAGGTTGGCGGAATGAAGCGCCTACGCGGCCCTTCGCGCAGACGCACCATTGAGAAAATAATCGCCTCGATGGCGCGCACACTGATGGGGCTGCCTGAACCGGCAGTTATTTCGCTCAATCGTACGAGCAGTTGGTCTAGAGGGGCGCACGGCAGTGGCTAGATTGTCCCCAAAAAGCCTCTTTGACTCGCAGAGTATTGAGCTGCTCTATCATCAGTTTGCCGATGCGCTCGCGACAGGGCCCGGTGAGCTGGAGATCGATCTGGCGGAGGTCAAGTTCGCGCGCCCACACGGTGTTTTGGCGCTCGTCAACATAGCTCGGCACTGGTACGAACAAGGAAAAGGGCAGACGGTACTCGTAAATCTTTTCCCCACACTCCACGCGTATCTGGAGCGTATCGACCTCTTCACTGCAGGCGATCCCTATCTGGTCATCCGTCAGAACCTCCCAGCCGAACATCGGCTCTCGCGCACAACGGTAAGTGCGAACCTGCTTGAGATGCTACCTATACGGGGGGCAAGCGCATATGTTGAGGCCGATTGCTTACAAGCAATTGAGCGAGCCAAGTATATTCTTGACGTCTGGTTCCCAGCACATCAGACAGAAAGATATCGGTTGTGCCTCATGCTGAGCGAGATCGCCGAGAACATCAAACATAGCCAAGATCGTGGGTTTGCGATCATACAACGCTATGACGGCAGAGGAAAATCTAGTAAGACCAGTGAAGTTGTAATTGCCGTTTCGGATTTAGGTATCGGGATTGAGCAATCGTTGATATCGAAGGGCCTGCACCCACCGCTCGTTGAGGGAATAGCACGCTCAGGGGCTACTTACCTAAATTTCGCCCAAACTAACGGCAATGTGTGCGGGGGCAAGTACGGCCTGTAAGGCGGTGACGATCCCACCCACGAGCGGCGCCGCCTGATTGAGGACAATCCGAACAACATGACCACGCGCATCGAGCCCAATC